>Ga0310810_10000262_pt1 | contig 54397 bp, 50 predicted proteins | sample NCmetagenome_FD_207641 | JGI IMG/M metagenome (GOLD analysis project Ga0310810, IMG submission 207641) | Soil microbial communities from experimental microcosm in Duke University, North Carolina, United States - NC | ecosystem: Engineered > Artificial ecosystem > Soil microcosm > Unclassified ...
GTCTGGGACGGTCGCGCGCAGATTGAGGAATTCGAGACCGACAGTAACACAGGCCATATCGAGGGCCTCACGCTTCGCACCTACAACCCCAAAACCCATGAATGGAAACTTTACTGGGCCAACAGCAAAGACGGCAACGTTGTGGTGCCGCAGGTCGGCAAGTTTAGGGATGGGGTAGGCGAGTTTTACGGCATGGACACGCTAAATGACAAATCCATTCTCATCCGCTTCATATGGTCGAAAACGGACACCAACATGCCGCACTTCGAGCAGTCTTTTTCTGGGGATGGGGGAAAGACCTGGGAGGTGAACTGGATTACCGACCAGACGCGCGTGAGTGAGACCTCGGAAAAAGCACACTGAAGATCGGGAATGAAATATGAAAGCAGTTTTGATGGCGACCTTGATTGGCGTTGCGACGTTCGCAGCCGGCCAGAATACTGACGCGCCGCCGCAGTCGGTTTCTTCAACGGTGGATCGCGAGGTTACCACGATAGAAAAGCTGGTGATCGGCGCGGCGGAGGCGATGCCCGATGCCGAGTTCAATTTCTCGCCGGAGGCTGTGAAAATTCAGAAGAGCGACTACCAGGGCGTTCGCAACTTTGCCGCTGAACTAAAACACATTGGCGCGTCCAACTATTTCTTGTGGTCGCCTGTGACCGGTGACAAGCTTCCCGGCGATCTTGGCGACGGCAATGGCCCGGAGAAGCTCAAGAGCAAAACTGAAATCATTCAGTTCGTGAAGGCTTCCTTCGCGCTGGGCCATAAAGCGGCCGCGTCGTTGACGCCCGAAAACATGCTCCAGATTCCGAGCGGCAGCAAGTCGTGCCGCTTGTATCTGGCGACGTTTGGAGTCGCCCACGCGTATGACCATTACGGGCAGATGGTCGAGTATTTGCGCATGAACGGGATTGTGCCGCCTGCGAGCCGGCAAAAATCGGACTAAGAAGAGTCTCTGATCGTCTGATCCAAATTTAAGGAGTAAACACCATGATCAATCTTTCAGCTTCTCTCGCAGTGGTCCTTCTGCTTGGTTTCGCAGGAGCGCAAACGCCAAACGCCAACCTGGCCCCAGCAGACACTCACGCCAACGAAATCCTGGAAAGGTGGAATGCGATCGGAAACAAATTGATCGCGATGGCGCAGGATTTTCCGGAAGAAAAGTACGACTTCAAAGTCCAAAAAGAACAGCGCACGTTCGCAGAGAATCTGTTGCATGCCGCGGCCTTCGAGTTGGTTGTGGCGCGCAAGGTTGCAGGGTCGAACCTGGGGCCTGACTTCGGCGATGGCGATAATCCATCGCGCACGGCTTTTAAAACCAAAGCCGAAGTGGTGAAATTTGTGCAGCAGGCAGTGGAAGCCGGCGCGAAAGTCATTCAGCAGCAAGGCGACAGCGGCTTGGACATGACAAATCCCTGGGGCAAACAGCTTGTCCATAACTCCTATTTGTGGATGTTTGCCATCGAACACAGCGGCGAGCATTACGGCCAGATGGTCGTGTATTACCGCGCGAGTAACCTGGTGCCGCCCGACTCGCGGCGGTAGGGCATGCTCGCCGGCTTGAATCTTTCCGCTCCCTGGACGAATCTGTTATTTGGTTCCAGGAGAACCAGTCATGACCCTGCTTCTGATTTTCGCTGGGGTTGCGGTTCTGTGCCTGCTCGTCTCTGCTTGGTTGACCCGTACACGCGGTCAACGTGAGATCGAGCGGTATAGCGTCAGCCCGGAGGTGCTCCACTCGCTGCTGAGTTCCGGTCAGGATGTGCTGGTTTTCGATGTTCGCCAGCCTCTCGATCTACTGGCCTACCCGGAAATCATTCCCGGCGCGAGGCGAATCCCTCCAAATGAAGTGCTTGAAAAGCCATCGCTGATTCCCAGCGAAAAGGATGCAGTGGTTTACTGTACGTGCCCAAGCGACAAGACCAGCCGATTGGTGTTGCATCGTGCCCTGTCATTGAACATCCGTCGGGTCAAGTTCCTCAGAGGCGGACTGTCGGGATGGAAGACGATGGGCTATCCGGTTGAGCCATACCGGGAAGTCTTTCACCTCTACGCTTCAACGGCGAGTTCTCCGCCAGCGTGAGAGTCTCGCTTGCGGACTCACAGCGCGGAGCGCTCAGGGCCACCGCGAAGTGCGCCCGACACCTTCGTCGATAGTCTTTACCCTTTCAACCTTTGCCGGTTCCGGGCGTTTCTTGTCGGGAGCGGATTTAAGTTCTTGAAGGTTGGTTCTTTGCTCCAGCTGAGCCATGAGGGTCCGAAGATTTTCGTCGCCGGCATCCAATGCCCTGCGCATTTCCGTGCTCGCCCGCATCGCTTCCTCGTACGCAGTCCGCGCATTGGCAAGAAGCGGCAGGTGTTCAATGAACGCGGTGGCGTTTGTGGTGAAATTTTTCACTGCCGCTGCGTACGTGGTCATGGTTGGTGAACTCAGCGGCGGATTGGCGTTTTCAGCTAGAACCACGTCCGAAGGAACTCCAACCTCGCTTTTCTCAAAATCATCTTTGCCGGCCTGACTCAGAACGTCTTCGAGCAGCCTGGTGGCGGCGTTTTGCTGTTTCGGTTGGTCCCGTTCAACATCATCCTGCTTCTTCCACATCTCCTCCACTCCTTGTAAAAGACTGGTTGATACTGAGTGGCGGCAAGGACCCTCAGCAGACCTCGCTTCGGATGCGAGGTTCGGGGATGCGTTTGCCAGTTAAAGCAGATAGCGGAGCAACATTTGAAACGAACAGGTCAACGTGGAAGGACCAGGAACACTTATCGGGAGGAAACAACAGTGGGACTGTAGGTGGCCTTAGAGTTCTGCCTTAAGCAGCGCTCTGTGAGCCGTCGTTGCGTGCCTTTTTTAGACGCCGTTCTTTTTCGTCCAAGAGGCGGCTTATCTCCTGGGCAAGTAACAACAGGCGTTCAGGATCCTGCTCAGTCGCCGCTTCCTCGCACAGCTTGCGCCAGCGTTCGCCGGTTTCGCCCTGCATAAGGTGAGTACCTCGACTCAGACTGTACCCTCTCTCCCCCTCTTAAACAAGCAGGACGATATCTATGATATCAACTGATGTCAAGGTGCTGGTCTGGTATGCCACAAGCGACCAGGGCCGCTTTACAACTCCGTGTGCTCCCCGAAGATTTCGGCCGTGAAGGCCTCGATCTGTGCCCCATGCAGCCAGGCATCAAGCGGCAGGCCGGCCTTTCTGCACGTCTGCTCCAAAAACGTAATGCGGTCCCAACCATGCTCTAGCGGAACTTGCGGCAACAGCAGCCCCCGCCGTTCGCCACGAGAGATCACCAACCCGTGGTATCCAGGCTGCACGTCGTCAGCGGCGATCGGCCCTAGTGGGGAAAGTACGCTCAACGAAATCCTGAGTTGGGGCGCTTCGATCAGGGTGAGCGGGGCAAACCTGGGATCATCGAATGCCGCCCCCCGGGCGGTCTCCTGGACCGCTCGATACAGCGGCATGAGCGCCAAGGGATACCCGACGCAGCCTTTCAATGTGTTTCCCAGGTAAACCGTGGTAAAGACGCCGCGCTGCTCAGACAAATGCGGCAGCGGTTCGATTGGAACCATCTCCCGCCCTTGCAATTGAGAAATGATCGCCTCGCGCGCGAGTTGCAGGAGCACGGCGCGTTCCTGCGGCGTATATTCCGGCTGCGGATTGGAATCTGACTGGACTGGCTGCGATTCTTCAGATTGCGGCGACATCGCGCTTCTTGCGCCGGCTGAGAATGAAAGCGCGACGCCGGCGCTTGACTACATGGCGATCGATCTTCGACCAGAAGGCGTAGAAGTAATCTCCCGCAGAGGCCAGAGACAATGCCACCATGAACCAGATTGCGAAACGCGCGATCCAGTCGATGGAGAAAACATATTCACGATACACGGCGAACTGCGGCCAGCGGTGGTCGAGAATTACTGCCACCACAGAAACAATCTGCACCACCATTTTGAATTTGCCGAGATCGCTGGCTTCGATAGTGAACCCCTCGGAGGCGGCAATCGACCTCAGGCCGCTGACCAGAAATTCGCGGCCGATGATTACAACCGCAATCCAGGCCGGAACCATACGGGGGTTGAATTGAACAAGCGTGATGAATGCAGCGGCAATAAGGAGCTTGTCGGCCAGGGGGTCGAGCAACATGCCCATGGTGGTAATCTGCCCGCGCCGTCGGGCAATGTAGCCATCAATGCCATCGGTGATCGACGCGGCAATGAACAATGCGGTTGCTAGCAGTTCCCGTTCGCCATTTGCTGCCGAGAACCGGGAACTCGAAAGCACCCAGATCAGCACAGGAATGCTCAGGATGCGGACGAGCGTGATGGAATTGGGCAGGTTCACAGCAACTGCGCGGGCCGCTGGAAGCGGGACACCTAAATTATGCGCCTTGTACGGGAGCGAAGCAACGACCGGATTACCCGAGGAGTGAATTCACTGCGCGCGAACCAAAAATAAGTCAGCTCTTTGGGTCATTTCGCGTCCTTCGTGGTTGATAATCCACAAAGGACACGAAGCTTTTCGAATTTGCGGCACTACGGCTTCTTCGCTGTGGTCGCCTGGTGCGCGATGATCTGGTCTTTGATCTTCTCGTAGGTAGCTGCCGGGATGACCTTCTTCGTAACCAGATCGCGCTTGGTTTTATAGGGGCGACCGGCAATGATCTTATCCGAATAGGCATCGCCGACGCCGGGTAAGGCCTGCAGTTGTTCTTTGGTGGCGCTGTTGATGTCGAGTTTGTCGGCAGTGCCGGCTGCGGGCTTCGTGGCCTTGGCGGACGATCCGCTCGTAGCCTGGGCGGACGCCGAGGTGCTCACCCCGGCTGCGAGCATGATTGCGAGCACAACTGCAAAAATCACCTTCGAGATTCTGCGCATAATCCCTCCTTAAGCGTAAATTCCCCGCTGCTTGATTGTGTATGCCACACGATCGATCGCCAGCATGTACGCGGCGATGCGATTGTTCACATTGTGGTTTTCGGAAAAGCGAACAACGTCGTGAAACGCGCTGACCATGATGTCTTCCAGTTGCTCGTTTACCACTGACTCTTTCCAGAAATATCCCTGCCGGTCCTGCACCCACTCGAAATAGGACGTTGTGACGCCTCCGGCGTTGCAAAGGATGTCTGGAATGACAAAAACATGCTTGTCGGCGAGGATGTCATCGGCTGCAGCGGTGGTGGGTCCGTTCGCGCCCTCGGCCAGGATACGGCACTTGATGTTCGCAGCGTTCTGACTGGTGATCTGATTCTCGGTAGCTGCCGGCACCAGAATTTCGCATTCCGTGCACATCAGTTCGGCAGGATCAGCGGCTTCAGCCTCAGGGAAGCCTGATATCTTCTTCGTGCGTTCCCGGTAACTCCAAAGCGCTTCCATGTCGAGGCCGTGCTTGTTGTAAATCGCCCCGTCCACTTCGATCACACCGGTGATCTTGTAACCCGATTGCGCCATCAGCCGGGCGGCATTGGAACCGACGTTGCCGAAACCCTGCACGATCACACGCGTGTTCTCGGGTTTCAGGCCAAGCTTTTTAGTGGCCTCGTCACAGACGATCATGATGCCGCGGCCCGTGGCTTCGCGGCGTCCGCGCGATCCACCGATATTGATAGGTTTGCCGGTCACTACTGACGTGACTGTCTGGCGCATGTGCATGGAAAAAGTGTCCATCATCCAAGCCATGACCTGTTCGTTGGTGTTCATGTCGGGCGCGGGTACATCTTTTTCAGGCCCGATGAACTCGATCAACTCCGCCGTGTAGCGGCGAGTCATGCGTTCGAGTTCGCCCATCGACATCTTGTGCGGGTCGCAAATGACGCCGCCTTTGGCTCCCCCGAAGGGAATGTTCACCACCGCACATTTCCATGTCATCCAGCTGGCCAAGGCGCGGACTTCGTCCAGAGTGACATCCGGCGAGTAGCGCACGCCGCCTTTCGCCGGGCCGCGGGCGATCGAGTGCTGCACTCGAAATCCAGTGAAGACTTCGAGCTTGCCATTGTCCATGGCGACCGGAATGTGAACGATCAGCTCGCGGTTGGGATACTGCAGGACCTTCCAGAGGCCTTCGTCAAGGTTGAGCTTTTGCGCGGCAAAGTTGAAGCGCGCCGATTGCGCCTCCCAGGGATTGATCTCCTGTGCGAGGGAAACAGTTTTCATAGATTCTCCGAATTATGACCACTTTGCTGCTGGGCGAAGGAGTGGGGCTGGTCCAGCAGGCAAACCTTCAGATTCTAGTGATCGGGAAGCGGGGAAGCAAGCTGAGTAACTGTGGCATGCAAATAGAAACGCCTCAAGCGCGATGGCTCGAGGCGTGGAAACTTGGTTACCCGTCAACCTTAATGATATCGGATACGCACAAAAAATCAATGGTTACGTTGGGAGAGCACCCGTCTAGCTCCCCCAAAGAACCCAGCTTGGACCGGACGGGATTCGAACCCGCATCTTGTTACTTGACGGGTAACCATGTTTCCAGTTACACCACCGGCCCGCCGCCAATTGTATTGTTTCGAGAGCTAAATCTGAGAAATGCAGTAACAAAAATAACTAAATCTGTCCCGTTTTGGGACTTCGATGCTGAGTTCTAGGTTTGTAGTTGAAGCTTAGAATGCGGCGCCACGGAGGGCAAGACACGCCGCTCACTGAATTTCATCCTTATCCCGTGCTTTGGTCTCAGCGTGAAACTCGGAATCGCCACCACCGGATGCCCTTCTACCGCGCGTAACTGAAATCTCTGCGCAATCGCCGCCAGCAGCAGCGTCGCTTCCATCATCGCGAATGAATTGCCGATGCACTGCCTGGGTCCTCCGCCGAACGGGAAATATGCAAACCGCGGCAGCCTCAGCGATTGCTCACTCAGCCATCGGTCAGGATCGAATCTGTACGGGTCGGGAAAATATCGCGCATCGTGATGCATGATCCAGGTGCTCATCACGACATTCGCTCCCGCCGGAATGCGGTATCCGGCGATATCGAAGTCCTTTATCACGGTCCTCGCCAGACTCCACGCCGGAGGATAAAGGCGCATGGATTCCTTGATCACCCGCTCGGCGTAGAGAAGATTTCGCAGATCGGAAAATTCAGGAGTCCGGCCACCGAGCACGCGATCGAGTTCCTCATGCAACTTGCTTTCGACCTCAGGATTCTGCGCCAGCAGATGCCAGCTCCAGGAAAGCGCTAACGCCGTAGTCTCGTGCCCCGCCAGCAGGAACGTCATAACTTCGTCGCGAAGCTGCTTGTCGCTCATGCGGCCGCCGTCCTCGTCGCGCGCCTGCATCAGCGTTGAGAGGAGATCGCCGGTGTCAGTTTCGTTTTTCCGGCGCTCAGAAATAATCCGGTACACCATATCGTCCAAATGCCGGACTGCTCGCCGGAACTCGATCATCCCCGGCGTGGGCAGAAAGCGCGCTGCTGGGGGCAAAAGCAGTCGGATTCCCACCGAGTTACTCATCATCACGTTCATCGCAGTCGAGATGTGCCCGACTTCCTGCGACTCGACGTTGAATAACGCTCGGACCACGATTTTCAGCGTGAGCTGCATCATCTCCTGATGTACATCGCGTACCTCGCCATCGTGCCAGCCGGCCAGCATCTCCTCGGCATAGTTCGTCATAGTCTTCGCGTAACCGGCGATGCGTTCGCGATGAAATGCCGGCTGCGCCAGCCGCCGCTGCCGCAGCCAGGACTCGCCTTCGTTGGTCAGCAGGCCGTCACCAAAAAACCAGCGGCTCTTGCGGACAACATGGTCCTTCAAGAAGTTCTGATAATTCCGCACCAGCACGGTATCGATCAGGTCAGGATGGTTCAGGAAGTAAACGTGAATCCAGAGCGCGCGGTAATAGAAGATGTCGCCATACTCCCGCGCCCATTTCTCGAAGATCGACAGAGGATCGCGGCTGGCGAGCGGCATGTTGCCGATGAGGAAGTGCGGCTTCGGTCCGGGTGGGCGCAGCATTAACTCCTAGTTTATCGTGGGCGCGCTCGCCCTGAATTTGCTCAGACCGCGGGGACACGGCAAAATGGAACATTCACCTGACGCGATATCATCCAAACCTGCTTAAGGAGAAAGCATGAAATTTCAGAACTGCGGCCTGACGGTCCTGAGGATCGTGGTGGGGATTGTCTTTCTGGCGCACGGATATCAGAAACTGTTCACCATGGGTGTTGGCGGCGTCGCAGGGATGTTCGGCCATCTTGGAATACCGCTGCCGCACGTATTTGCCGTGATCGTTTCACTCGTCGAATTTGTAGGTGGCATTCTTCTGATTGCGGGCTTTCTTGTCAGAGTCGCCGCCCCGCTGCTCGCATGCGACATGCTGGTCGCCATCATCAAGGTGCACTGGCAGCATGGTTTCTTCAATCAGACAGGTGGCGTAGAGTTTCCGTTGACCTTGCTTGCCGGAGCGATTTGTCTCACGCTGGCTGGCGGCGGGAGCTTCTCACTGCGATTTAAGGGGCTGTGATCGGCCCTTGTGTTTTGCTCGAGCCGCGGTATCGCTCAAATGAATGACCGCGGCCGCACTCCGGTACCGCACCGCGAACTTCGAATCATTGAGATTGCGCTCCAGCCTCCCGACGCAGCTTGCGTCGCCTCGTTCAGCCAGAGCATCGAGCGCAGCCTCGCGCACCGCGGTGCTGTCATCGGTGAGCGCGATCTGCACCAGCGCGTCGCGCGACATGGGGTCGGGATCGAGCGCCAGCGATCGTGCCGCCGAGGCCCGCACCTGCGAGTGGTCGCTTTTTGCAAAGCGATAAGCCTGCATCCCGATTCCTCCGTAGGGCACGAAGCCAATGCCTTGCTCGATGCCAAGCATAGCTACTTTCTTTGGATCTTTGAGGCGATCGATCTGCGACTGAATCATGCCGTCGCTGGCCTTTTTGTCTCCCATGAGGATGGCGTAGTAAACGTCATAGGCCGAGTTGTCCCGCAACTGATAGAGGGCCTGCGATGCCGCCAGCACAACGGAGACTTCCTTGTCTGAGAGCAGCTTCTTCAAATCGGGAATAGCGCTTACAGCGTGCAACTGGCCAAGCGTGACCGCGGCAGCGACCCGTACGTCGGCGTTGTCATCACTCAACGCGTGCACTGCTGGTTTGATCGCAGCCCGTTCGCCTGTGATCAGCGACAACGCCTTCACCGCCTCGACCCGGTGGTCGGCGGCTTTATGCGTCAAACCTGTATCCAGCACCGCCCATGCGCGCTCGGTCAGTTGAGGTGCGCCGGAGTCGGCGAATACAAGATTTGAAATCGCGAATATTAACGCAAGTGGCAAGCACTTCAGAGACGCCCGAGTCATTGGCCCTCCAAGAAAGCCTACGGATAGACGTGAGTCGGACGCCTGAGGTTGGTTGTTACCGGGGAGACAAACACTGAGGAAACCTTGCGGGATCACGTAGGGCAGTTGAACTCTAATGCCTTGAATTCCCCCACTGGTTTAACAACGAAGCGTCAGCGACTTCGCACTGGTGACGGCACCACGCGGGGCAAGGATTCCTGATGTATGAGGCGGACGGATATATGTGCGCCATTGAGGTGACTCCTGACCGGCCGAAGTGGGGGATACCGAGCGTCCAACTAGAAGGAAGCTCTCGCGGCCGGTAACAGCACGTTCGCATACTGCGGTCGATTCGAAACTGACGTACAAAAAAATCAGGTCATTCATCTACCCGAGGTCGCCACTGATCCTCGGTTTGTGGGAACGCGGCAAATCCGGCCTTACCACTTTGAAGCAGACAAATTGATCCTCAGCGACAGTGTGAATGACGATCCGGAAGTGGTGCGCTGGAAGATCGTGTGGCAGAAGGCGAATAGATCCAACATCACGTTTCACCGTTTCACCCGAGGCTAGGATGTTTGTCGGACGAGGATTTTTTAAACCTGGCGAATCTCCCTGAAGCGCCACTTTCGTATATTGCCTTGTGACTCTAAACGGCCGTCTCGGATGAGGCCTTCAATGAATAAAAAAGCCTCCCTTGCGGGAGGCTTTCTTCTGAGGAGGGCTTTGGGCTGTGCGGTGGGGATGCCCTCAGCCAATGAACTGCACAGGGCGGACGAGGGCGCCCGCCCACAAGCTTTTACTGCGCCGGCGCTGGAGCTGTGCTCGAGGTCGCCAGCTGTTCCAGATCGTTCTTCAGCAGGCTGACTTCGACGCGGCCGCCGCTCATGCGCTTCGGCTTTTCGCCGTTATCGGCTGCGGTCGGAGCAGGAGCGTTGCCCATGCCGAGCACGTAAATCCGGTAAACCGGAATTTCGTGGTTCTCAACCAGATACCGGACAACAGCGTCGGCCATCTTGCGCGAGGTGGCGATGGCAGTCTGTCCTTTGCCGGATGAAAAGCCCTGAATCTCGACGATATATCCGTGGGTCCCCTTCAGCGGATCGGCCATCTGGTCCAGAGCGGTCTTAGCATTCTGGCTCAGAACGGTCTGGCCGGGGCGGAAGCGGATTTCGGTCTGGTTGGTGGCCTTGTACTGGTCGATGTTGCTGACCACGCCTTCAACCGTCGTCAGGCGGGTATTGGCCTTGGTCGCGGTGTCCTGCGCCACCTGAGCCTTGTTGCCGGCATCAACGGCATGCTGGTCGGCTTCGTTGGCCTTGTTCGAGGCCATCTTGATGCCTTCCTGGGCGCGGCCGTCAACGTCCTTGATCATTTTGCTGTTGGCTGCGGTGAGCTCATCGAGCTCGTTCACGCGGTTCTGAACCGGCGTGAGCTGCCGCTGAACGTACTTCTTGCGGGCAAAGGGATTCACCTTGCCCCAGAAGCCCTGGCGGGTTTCGTACTGCAAAGGAGCCTTGCCACTGGCCGTGTCAGCGCTGTTGCTGCTGGAGGCGGCGGGTGCCGACTGGTCAGTCGTTGCCGGCGGGTTGGATTGCTGGGCAACGGCTGTCATAGTAAATAAGACTGCGACGAACAACGCTACCACTGCGCGGTTTTTCATTTTTGTACATCCTCCGTGGGGGAGACCGTCATGATTTGTCTTCATGCGCTCTCCGTACCGCACGCCATGCGCGGGCGTGACGCGATTTGGTGCGTCCCTACTTCACAAAATCTGGCAGGCCGGGAGGGCTTGCCGGGCCAGCGCTGACGCTACGCCGAACCGAAAACTTTTGGCATCTGCCGAAATACGATTTGGAGTTGCCAGTTTGGCCGCTCCTCAACCCTTAAGATGCTGACGCCTGCTGTGATGTATATCAAACGTTATGCCAAACTAAGGTAAGGCTAAGTTGTTGAACTACTGGGAGTAGCGTCAGCCTGGTGACAAAGGAGGTGGCGAATTCAGCGTAATTGAGGAACAACTAGGTAAAAAGTGCAGAGCGCCGTTATGGCAAGAGTTGTAATCCTGCCCGTGTTGCTGCCCGGCGAAGGCTTTGATCTAGAGTTGCCAGCGGGAGATTTTCCTCGCTGGCGAGAGTGAGATAGGTCGCGTCATACGCTGAAAGCTGATAGGTGCCTGCGGTTTTTGAGGCTCTGCGGACGGGAACGATCTTTCCATCCGTATCGAGGGAATGCACGATTAATTGTTCCACGTCGCTGAGACCCTGGCTCACGTCGTTGGCGGTCAGGATTTGTCGGCGCTCTGCGACAGCGAGTCCGTTCGCAACTTCAAGGTGCCACAGGGCAGGCACCATACCTCGCGAGCCTTTCAGCAAAACGTCTCGAACATGAACCGCGTAATTCGGAACGGGATTATCGAGGAACCAAGCTAAAGCCACCGAGGCATCCAGAATGAAATGGCTCAAGCCCGCCCTTCTTCGATCAGGTCTTTAATTTTTAGCGATTTTGGCGCTCGTGCATTTTTTCGAATTCGTTCTATATCGGCGAAGACTTCGTCCAGGCTGACTTCGGAACGAGCGGGAATCACGATAGCGGCCAACTCGCCGCGGCGCGTGATTCCAATACGTTCGCCTTCGGAAGCACGCTCAACAATCTCCGAGAGCTTTTGCTTTGCTTCGAACAGACCGATTGTTTGCATAGTAATCTAGGTTATTATTCTAGATGGTTGATCAAATGTCAAGTACAACCAGTGAAACCGTCAGAATGGTTGAAACGGCGGCGAGCCGTACCGATGATGCGAGAGCAGGTGCAGGATCGGATAGGCATAAGCCGCGGTGACAAGCACAATCGCCACCGCCGTCCACAGGCCGTAGCGGTCCCAGATGCTGGCGACGGGCGGGCGTAAAGGCTCGGCGAATTCGAATGCAGGCGCCTGAACCTTCACCCCTGAAAGCCACGTTGCCGCAACCACGATCACGTAAGACAACGCGCTGGCGAAAAGTATTACTGCGCCGACGGCGGCAAGCACGGTCAGCCCATGCCATTTCGCGCCTTGATCTCCTGTCAGCGAAGCGCTGAACACCCGGCGCGGCAGCCCGCGCAGGCCGGCGATGTGGTAAGCCGTGCTGAAAAGCACGATGCCGCCGAACCACAAGTACGGCTGCAACTGCGCAAGCCAGGGCAGGCGCAGTTCCCGTCCGGAAATTCGGGGCAGCAACCAGTAAGTGGCGCCCATGAAAGTGAGAGCCACAGTTGTTCCAAGCGTGACGTGGAAGTGGCCCATAATCCACGCGGTGTTGTGGACCATCGAATTCATGGCATAAGCGGCATTGATTGCGCCGCCGAAGCCGCCGAACATGAAGGCAATCATGGCGAGCGCAACCGACGCGAAGAACGGATCGCCCCAGGGAAGCTTGCCAATCCAGTTAAAGAGGCCTTTCGCGCCTTTCATTCGACCGGCAACTTCAAACGACGCGACAATGGTGAACGCGGTCACGAAACTCGGATACATGACCGAGAACGTCAGCAGAGTATGGGCGAGCTTCCATCCGGAGCTGATGCCGGGGTCAACAAACTGATGATGAAATCCGACGGGAACTGAGAGCAAAACGAAGAGCACAAATACCATGCGGCCCAGCGCGTCGCTGAAGAGCTTGCCGCCTGCGACCTTCGGGATGACTGTGTACCACAACACGTATGCGGGCAACAGCCAGAAATAAACCAGCGGATGCCCGAACCACCAGAAGTAGGTGCGTGCGAGAACCGGATCGATGGTAGCGACCCAGTGCAGCGACCAGGGAATCAGCATCCCCAGAACTTCCAGCGCGAGGCCAGTCGTCGCCAGATACCAGATGATGATGGTGGCTAGCATGCCATGGATATCGAGCGAGATAGGCGTGCCGGGATTTTCGCGCCGCCAGGAACGATAACTGGCAATGATGATCGCACCCCAGATCCATGAGCCGATAATCAGCATGGTCGCGCCGATATAGAAGAGGGGATGCGCCTGCAATGGCGGATAGAACGTATAAAGAACTGTGCTTTTTCCTGCAAGAATCGTGACTGCCGCCATGACTGAGCCGATGGCGGACAGCCAGAAGGCAAACCATCCTGCCTTCAGCCCCACGATCCGACCGAGGCTTTCCTGCGCCAGAACGTAGCCAAGTCCCATGATGAAGAAGGTGGTGAAGACCAGCGCCATGAGCACGCCATGCGCCGTCACCGAGATGTAGTAAAGCGATTCGCTGCGGAAGGGAAACTGAATGTCCGCGATAGAGAGCGCCTGCGTAACTCCCATAAGGGAGGCCACTCCGAAGGCTGCTACTGCGACGCCGATGTTTGTCCCCGCGAGAGCGTAGCGGCCGTTCATTTTGCCTCCTGGGTCTGGAGCCGAGCGGTTGCTGAGGTTTCCTTCACGATCAGTTTGCCCGCCATCATGTGGTGCAGAATGCCGCAGTACTCATTGCAGCTCAGCAGGTACTCGCCGGGTTTGTTGAACATGATCGTGAACTGACTGACGTAGCCGGGGATTGCCATGGCATTCGCGTTCGTCCCGGCGACTTCGAACCCGTGGATCACGTCTGCGCTGGTGATGCGAAACGTGATCGGACGATTCGCAGGAACCTCGATGGGATCGGGGTTCCACGAGTACATGCCCGCCACCACCACCACCTTCACACTGCCGTCTGGCTGCGTGGTTACACCCGGATTCGAGAACTCAGGATTCTCGGCCAGCTTTGTCGGGTCGATCGTCTCGATGTGGCTCGGCGGTTGAACTGCATTGCTGGTAGCCGTGTACACAACGGTGGCGCCAAACAGAACAATCAGGCCAGTCGCGGCCCACATCCAGATTCGTTCGTAGAACTCAACGTTCATATTTCCTCACGAGTGCGGAGCGCCGCGCTGCAGAAACATGCAGAAGTACATGGCAAGCCATCCCAGCAGAAACAGAGCGCCGAAAACGGCCACAATGGCAAGCGTGCCCCGGGGATGGCCGAAATCCTCGTGCGGCTCCTCAGGACGAAGAGGTGCGCTTATTTGTTCTGGCATTTTGGTTTTCCTGTGAATCGCGGGAATCGTACTCTACGCTACGACCCCACGCAAGTGCGGCCGATCACATTCTTGCGTGAGAAAACTCACAGACCCATTTTGGGAATCATGCACCGCAGAATTTGTCGTACTGTTCGTAGATGTAAGGGTCCGTCATGCCGGCAATGTAGTCGCAGATAATGCGGGGCAAGGGCTCGGCTTCCGCCTTCTCTTGATAACTTTCCGGTAATTTGTCGGGGTGCAGCATCCACAGCTCAAACAGATCCGTGATGATGCGCTCGGCGGCTTCCTTTTCCGGCTCAAGCGTGGAGCAGAAGTAGAGATTCTTATGAAGGAAATCTTTGGTTCGCCGGCGGTCGGTCTCAGACTCCGGACTCAATGACACGAGTCGTTGCGGGCAGGCGCGAATGTCTTCCAGTGTGAAATGGGCGCCCTCGCCCGCTTCCCCGATTCGCTCCTTGGTGTTCTGAATCAAGTCCCCCACCCAGCGGTCCAACATTCGCCGGATTACTTCGTTGAACTGCAGCTTTTCCGGCGCATCAGGATACAGGCGCTCTACGTCGGCGAGAAATCTGGCAAACAGCGGTACGCCTTCCTTGATCTGATCAAACGAAAGCAGGTGCGCTTCGTAGCCATCGTCAAGGTCGGCGGTGTTATAGGCGAGTTCGTCGGTTGCATCGATGAGTTGAGCTTCGAGCGGCGGTCGTTGGTCGAGCAGATACTCGCTCAGCTCTGGAAAATGCGCAGCGTCGTAGTCGCGGGAGTGCTTGATGATGCCTTCGCGGACTTCAAAGGTAAGATTCAAACCTCGAAACGCGGCGTAGCGCAGTTCGAAATCCTCGGCAATGCGCAGCGCATGTAGATTGTGATCGAAAAAAAATCCTTGCTGACGCATGACTGCATCCAGTGCGCGCTCGCCTGCGTGGCCAAACGGCGGGTGCCCGATGTCATGAACCAGAGCGAGGGCCTCAACCAGATCGACGTTCAATCCGAGCTGCGCAGCGATGGTCCGCGAAATCTGCGCGACCTCAAGGGTGTGGGTGAGACGATTTCGGAAATGGTCGGAATAGCGTCGGGTAAAGACCTGCGTCTTGGCTTCCAGCCTGCGAAAAGCACGTGAGTGGATGACGCGATCACGGTCGCGCTGAAAGTCGTTGCGATAGGAATGCTGCGGCTCGGGATATCTGCGGCCGCGCGAGTGCTCCACTGCGTAGGGAGCGAGCATGGAGTCAGTGTAGCGAATGCAAAGATAAGGAACCAGCGACCGGGTGTGTGGGGCGGGCGAGGGCGCCCGCCCTGCACTAACTTGTACTTATCGCTTTGCTTGTCCGCGTACCAGCTTCTTCACTTTGCGCTTTTGCGATCCGCGAGCGTACTCGCGGGGCTTTAGTGGATGCTCGGTCTTGCGCTTCTTGCGTGCAGCGCGTTTCGTTTTTTTGCGTTCGTCTTTGCTCAGTGCGGATGTATTGGCCATGAAGTCCTATTTTGTAATTTGGTAATTGAGTAATTTAGTGCCCAACTCGGGTGGGACATCCTTAAATTACCAGATTACCCAATTACAAAATTACCAAATCGGCTCAGGCTTTCTCCAGCTGCGCGTACTTCTCCACCAGCTTTTTCAGGCCGAATCTTGGGAATTGTACCGTGAGCTTGGCCTCCTCGCCCTCACCCTCGCGCTGATAGACCGTCCCCTCACCGTATTTCGGATGCTTAACTTTTTGCCCGGGGCGGAATCCGCGGCGCCCTTTTGGCTCATCCACCGAGATCTTCGGCAGATTGAACTTCTTGCCCCGCGAAGCAAAAAACTCGGCGATGTTGTCGATGGAATTGTACTTGGGAGCCGCCGGTTTCTTGCTCGGCGCTTGTTTCCAAACCACCGACTGATCTTCGTCTTCGTAGGAGTAATGGTGTGGCTCGGACACTCCTATCCGAGCTCTGCCTGCATTACCGGATAGTGGGGTTCCCCACTTCTCCCCGATTTTGGGAGAAGTGGGAGAGTGCCATCGGTTGGCGCTGCGACTCCTCGCCGTTCCCATCTCCTCCACCAGGTCTGCCGGAATCTCCTGCAGGAATCGCGACGGCACACTCGCCTCCGGCATGTCGGTTCCATATCGCCGGCGATAAATCGCGCGCGTTAGAACAAGTTGGTCCATGGCGCGCGTCATGCCCACGTAGCAGAGCCGGCGCTCTTCCTCGATGTCGTCAGGATTCAGAAATGTGCGCGAATGAGGAAACAGCCCTTCTTCCAGTCCGCAGAGAAACACCAGCGGAAACTCCAGCCCTTTGGCGGCATGCAAGGTCATGAGCGTGATCTGCGCGCGCTCGTCATACGCGTCGGCGTCACTGACCAAGGCTGCGTGGTCAAGAAACTGGTCCAACGTTTCGCCGCGATCCTTCGAATCCATGGCCGCGTTGACCAATTCACGAATGTTCTCAATTCGCGAGTAGGCGTCAGGCGAATCTTCCGACTCAAGAAGTTTGATGTAGCCAGTGCGGTCAATCAGGAATTTCAGAATCTCGGCTGTGTTGGCTGGGCCGCCGGGCAAGCGGAAGCCCTCGATGGGAGCTTCGGGCGAATCCTGTGACTGATCTTCAGGTTGCTTCGCCATAGAGCTCTCCGCAGCAATGTGCTCGCCGCCGCCGAAGTCAAATGCGCCAGGATCGAACTCGGTAAGGGCATCCTCAGGCACCTGCTCCGGAAGCTGCCGAGCTGCGCTCGGCTGGACGGGTGAGGGCACCCGTCCCCACGTGGTCTCGGGTGGTTCCGGCGCTCCGGTCTCCTGCAGCCTTTCGACATAGGTTCCGGCCATCATCGCTCGCGCATCTTCGATCAGATCCGCGAATGACTTCAAGGCCGCCAGCGCCCTCTGCGGTAGCAGTGCTCGCCGAACGCATTCACCGATTGCTCCCCACAACGAAAGCCCGGTCTCGAGTGCCGCTCGCTCGACTACTTCCATGGTGGTCTTGCCGATCCCGCGCGGAGGCGTGTTGATTACACGCAGCAGAGAAACCGAATCCTCAGGATTGTGGATGACTTTCAAATACGAGATTAGGTCTTTGATCTCGGCGCGCTCGTAAAACGAAAATCCGCCGACCACGTGATACTTCAACTGATACCGCCGCATCGCTTCTTCGAATAACCGCGACTGCGAGTTGACGCGGTAAAGCACGGCGGCACGTGGATCGTCGCCGCGATCGGTGGCTTCACGCACGTAGCGCGCGATCGAATCCGCCGCGAACAGGGCTTCGTTCTCGCCATCCGGCGCTTCGTAGTAACCGATCTTCGTTCCGCCCTGCCGCGAAGTCCACAGGTTCTTGCCTTTTCGCCGGACGTTGTTTGCGACGACAGCCGAAGCCGCCTGCAAGATGTTCTGCGTTGAACGATAGTTTTGCTCGAGCCGAATGATCTTGGCTTCGGGAAAATCCTTTTCAAATTCGAGAATGTTGCGAATGTCGGCCCCACGCCAGGAATAGATGGACTGGTCCTCATCACCGACCGCGCACACGTTGTGCCGCGATCCTGCGAGCGCCCGCATCAGTTCGTATTGCGGGCGATTCGTGTCCTGATACTCGTCAACTAAAAGGTATTGGAAGCGCTGATTGTAGTACTCGCGCACGTTCGCAGCTGACTTCAGCAATCGCACCGCTTCGAGCAGCAGATCGTCGAAGTCCAGCGCGTTCGCTTTGCGCAGTTCCTTGCGATATTCCTCATAAATGTGAGCGATGCGTTCAGTCTTCGGATCGGCTGAATTGAGGTAAACCTCCTGCGGATCGAGCATGTGGTTCTTGGCCCAGGAGATATGCGAGAGGACATTGCGCGGCGTTAGTTCTTGGTCGTCGATCCCCAACCGCTTCATGACGGATTTGGTGATCTGCTGCTGGTCGGCCTCGTCGTAGATGACAAAACTTTTGGTGTGGCCAATCGGCGGTTGCCCAGGCACAGACGAGGGGATCCGCAGAGCTTCGATGTCCCGACGGAGAACGCGCACGCAAAACGAATGGAAGGTCGAGATGACCGGCTTCACCACTGACAGCCCGCCAACGATTTTCTCAACTCGCTCACCCATCTCGGCTGCCGCTTTATTTGTGAACGTAACCGCCAGAATGGACTCCGGCATCGCCCCGAGATGCTCGATCAGATGCGCAATTCGATACGTGATGACGCGGGTTTTGCCGCTGCCGGCCCCCGCCAGAATGAGCACCGGCCCATCGGTGGTTTCAACCGCCTCGCGCTGCTGCGGATTCAGTTGGGAGAGAAACGACAAAGACGAAACGGCTCCGGAGACCTTGATTGAATTTTACAGGACGCGGAACCCAGGGTTCAGCGTCGAACGTCATCTCGCCCCCGATAGTGCCGCGCGGCTAGCATCTTCTTTTCACGGGAAAGGGCACACTATGCAACGCTCGGCCAAAACTTTGATCGTCGTCCTATTGTTCGCGGCCTTCTGCTCGGCTCAGGATGCATCTTCCGAGCAGGGCCAGTCGCAGAGCGTCGCCGCCGCTGCCAAGGCCAGCCAGGCACAGGTGAAGAATGAACAGATCAAGGAGGCTGACGTCCGGCGCTTGCTTGAACTCACGCACGCCGGTGAACTGGCCACTCAAACGATGAACGCGATGGAAGCCAACATGCGCCCGCTCATGATCGACGCTTTCCCGAAAGGCGAGTACCGGGAGAAATTGATCAGTCTTTTTTTCGACAAATTTCATGCCAAGCTCGATGTCCAGCAACTGGTGGACATGGCCATTCCCGCCTACAAGAAGTACTACTCTGACGAAGAGATCAAGCAACTGATCGCTTTCTACCAGACTCCGCTTGGGCAAAAAATGCTGGACGTGGCGCCGAAGCTGGTCGCCGAAACGCAGGCCGCCGGTCAGACCTGGGGTGCGCAATTGGGCCGCGAGTGCATGCAGGAGGTGCTGGCCGAGCATCCTGAATTGGCTAACGCACTGGAAAACGCGACCAAGACCGCTCAGGCCCAGAAATAGTCAACCCGCCTTCGCCTGCCTGGCGGCGCGGCACTCTTCGCACGGACAAACATCCCTAAGCCACTGCCATGAGTAAATTCCCAGTTGGTGGCCGTCGTTCCAATTGAAACGCAACGCATACTTGCCGACAGGCTCGGCGGCGACAGGTTTAGCCGCTGCTTTGAACATTGGGAGCTCGCCGGGTTTGCCGTGCGGATCTTCGCCGGGCCGGCGGCCGGATCTTGTGCGCTCCTCGTCGCATAAAGCGCATGGGCAGGCATTGCGCAGAAAGGGGAATGTGTACTGCGACGTATGCCCATCGCTCCACTGGATTTCGACGCCCTCGCCGGAGGTGAGATGGACTTTGACGGACTTGGGATCGGCGGAGGGCACTTCTTTTAGTATCGCAGAGATGGCGGTGGCCTAAGTGCAATCCGCCGCGGATAACGCGGATTTCGCGGATCACTTCTCCAAAGCGGTTTGCAGCTTCCGTTTCAGACGGACTTATTGGCCAAATTCGCTGAAATCCAGTAAAATCAAGATTCCTGGAAATCTCATCAGTTCGGAGCACTCATGGCACAAGTATGTGAAATCTGCGGCAAGGGGCCGCAATTTGGAAATAACATCAGCCACGCCCACAACGTGACCAAGCGGCGCTGGAACGTCAATCTGCGCCCGGTCCACGCCAAGGTTAAGGGCGGCAGCAAGCGGATCCGCGTGTGCACGTCGTGCCTGAGAAGCGGGAAAGTTCAGAAGGCCTAAACTGATTGAGTAATTGGGTAAATTGGTAATTGAGTAATTGAAACCCAAAGCGGTTTTCAAATTACCCAATTACAAAATTACCCAATTACCAAATTGGCTCACTCCACCCCAACTAGCCTCACATCAAAAATCAAAGTCGCGTTTGCCGGGATTGGGCCGCCGGGAGTTCCTTGCGCTCCGTAGGCTAAATCCGGCGGAATGCGGAGCTGGCGCTTGCCGCCGACCTTCATTCCAGCGACGCCCTCGTCCCATCCTTTGATCACTTGCCCCGCGCCCAGCGTGAACTCGAACGGATGCCCTGTGCCAACCGAGCTGTCGAATTTCTTGCCGGTGGTCAGCCAGCCGGTGTAGTCCACCTTCACTTTCTTGCCTGCCTCAGCGGTTGCACCCGTGCCGGGACGAATGTTCCAGTACTGAAGCCCGGAAGGAGTCTTCGTACCCGCGCCTGTGACCTTGGTTGGCCCGGTGGTTGCGGGGCGATGAGTCGCGGTGGTGGTGGGTTTCTTGGCGGGGGTATGAGTGGTCTGGGTTTGGGCAAAGACCATCAGCGCACCCGCGAGCACGCAGACAAAGGCTAACGAGCATCTCTTCAGCATCTCTTCTCCTCAGCAGGTTCTTTCTTACGAAACGTATCACGACTGGGTTTTGCCGACGACCAACGACGAAAGACCAACGACCAACGACCAATCGAAGGTACACGAAGGAAGGCTATTCAGCCAGCGCGATCACGTCAATTTCGACGAGCACGTCTTTCGGCAGGCGCGACACTTCGACCGTGGAACGCGCGGGCGGCGACTGGCTGAAGTAGCGCCCATAGACTTCGTTCATAGCGACGAAATCGCCCATGCTCTTCAGGAACACGGTTGAGCGCACGACTTTGTCCAGGCCGCTGCCTGCCATCTTCAGAATCGCCGCGAGGTTCTTGATGACGCGTTCGGTCTGAGCGGCAACATCGCCGGTGAGTACGTTCTGGGTTTCAGGATCAATCGCGACCTGGCCGGAGACGAAGACGAATCCGTTGGCGCGAATCGCCTGCGAATAAGGGCCGATGGCCTTGGGAGCGCCGGGAGTCGAGATTACGTCACGCATAGGAATTCTTTCTGGTTTGCATCGGTTCTTCGAGAACCACAAAACAACAACCGCGATTATAACGATTGCGGGGTTTTGAATGTAGTCGCGTGTCACCAGGAACTAAGCGTGATACCCTGCTCCGAGCCATGGCCCGTTGGCGCTCCGTTCAATACCGCCTCAAGTACTCGGTTTTCAATTTCGGCACTCGAGGAATATCGCTCTCCATTTTGTTTTGCTTTTTTTCGCTGACCGCCTGCAAGTCAGACCGCTCGATAGATCGCGCCGCTGCAAAAGAGGTGAGCGATTCCTTCATGAGTCATTTGATATCGGATCGAGCAAGTAATGCATTAGACGAGATGGAAGGAGTTAAGACCACTCAGCGCACCCAAACCGAAGCACAAGTGCGAAAATTATTTGACTACTGTGGTCGTCCACTCGATAGTGAGTTCAAGCACGACGAGATTGGCTTCAGAATGTATTCGAACGGGCGCCGGAAACCGATGCGAAAGTTCTTCTATGCAGCGAACACGACGCAATATCGAAAGGGTGTATGTTTCTTTGCGGTTGAAGTCGTGCCAGAGCAGAACAATCTGAGAGTCGCTAGCTTTGGTCCCTTAAAGCTCTTATCTGGGCAGCTTCCCGATTACTTGCGCTAACCTCCGGCGTTAATGTTAATTTCCAACCGTCTTTCTCTCGCTGCGACGAACCGCGAGGCGCCTTTACACCCTCTGCAACCTCTGCACATCATGCACGCCGGGAATCTTCCTCACACCCTGAATGATGTTTTCTAAATGCTTGAGGTCTTCGATCTCGATCACGATGTCCACGTTCGCCTGGCCGTTTTCGGTGCGGGCGCCGATGTTGCGAATGTTGGTTTTCGTGTCGCTGATTACGGCGGTGATCTGTTTCAGCATTCCGAAGCGGTCATCGCAGAAAACGGTCAGCTTGATCGGGAATGCAGAAGGAACACCGTCCTCCTTGCCCCACTCGACGTCAATCCGGCGCTCGGGTTCGTACATCAGGTTGAGCACATTGGGGCAATTCACCGAGTGCACGGCCACGCCCTTGCCGCGCGTTACGTAACCGACAACCGCCTCGCCGCGAATAGGATTGCAACAGCGCGCGCGATAGACCAGCAGATCGCCGTGGCCCTTTACGCGTATGGCGTTGCTATGGTCTCCGCCAAAGACGCGTCGAACCACGCTGCCGATCGCGGACTCCTCTTCAAGGACAGTGGCCGCCGCAGGCTCTGACGCTGGCGCCACTTTCCCCAGCACCTGGCGCGCTGAGTATTTTCCGTAGCCGATCGCCGCCATCAGATCGTCGGGGCCGCCGAGGCCGTAATCGGATGCAATCCGCTGGAAATCTTCGTCTTTGATGTCCTTCAGCGAGATGCGGTATTTGCGGGCCTCTTTGTCGATCAGCTTCTTGCCGATTTCAATGGCGCGCTCGCGCTGATGAATGTTCAGCCAGTGCTTAATTTTGTTGCGCGCGCGAGAGGAACGGACCACGCCGAGCCAGTCGCGGCTGGGTTTGTGTCCCGGTTGCGTGATGATCTCGACGATGTCGCCGCTGTGCAGCTTGTGTCGCAACGGCACCATGCGTCCGTTGACCTTCGCGCCGACGCAAGCGTGGCCGACTTCGGTGTGGATGGTGTAGGCGAAATCGATCGGCGTGGACTCGCGCGGTAGCACAACGACTTTGCCTTTCGGCGTGAAGGTATAAACCTCTTCGGGGTAGAGATCGATCTTCAGCGTGGAAAGAAATTCGTTGGGATCGGAGACGTCACGCTGCCACTCGACCACCTGCCGCAACCACGCCAGCCGCTGCTCGTCCTGCGCAGACACCGGGCCATCTTTGTATTTCCAGTGGGCTGCGATGCCTTCTTCGGCCATGCGATGCATCTCTTCGGTCCGAATCTGAATTTCGAAGCTGGTGCCGTCGTCGGTGATCACCGAAGTGTGCAGCGATTGGTAAAGATTGGGCCGCGGCATGGCGATGAAATCCTTGATTCGCCCAGGAACCGGGCGCCACACGTTATGCACGATGCCGAGGACGCCGTAGCAATCTTGCACTGACCGCGTGATCACGCGCATGGCGTAGAGGTCATAAACCTGATCGACCGAGATGCGCTGCTTGAGCAGTTTTTTGTGGATGCTGTAGAGCCGCTTGATGCGGCTTTCGACCTTGGCGGTGATTCCGGCTTCCTTCAGCTTGTCGTTGAGCACATGCTCGACGGAGGCGAGAAACTGCTCACCCTTTTTCCGGCGTGACGCGACGGCTTCGCGAACCTGCTCGTAGCTGATCGGATCGAGATATCGAAAACCCAAATCCTCGAGTTCGCCGCGAATTTTGCCCATCCCGAGCCGGTGGGCGATGGGGCCGTAGATATCGAGCGTTTCGCGCGCGATTTTTTGCTGGCGGTCCGGCGGCAGATGCTCAAGAGTCCGCATGTTGTGCAGCCGGTCGGCAAGCTTGATGAGGACGACGCGGATGTCGTCCACCATGGCGAGCATCATCTTGCGCAGGTTTTCGGCTTGCTGCTCTTCGTGCGAGGAAAAATCAATTCTGCTGATCTTGGTGACGCCTTCGACGATGTGCGCCACCTGCTCACCGAATTCTTTGCGGATGTCAACGATGGTGACCGAGGTATCTTCGACTGAGTCGTGGAGCAGGCCGGCGGCGACGGCGACCGAATCCATCTTCATTTCGGCCAGCACCAGCGCGACTTCCAGCGGATGCACAAGGTACGGCTCGCCCGAGGCGCGCTGCTGCCCGGAGTGGTTCTTCTGCGAGAACTCGTAGGCCTTGCGCACCAGATCCAGATCGTCGTTCGGACGGTTCTCGCGCATCTGGTGCAGCAGGTCGCGGAACTTTGTCACCGTAAGGACGTTGGTCGCGATTTGTTCGCGCAAGGTGGCCATGTTGTTCAGTAGCTTCGCCGATCGCGGGCGAGGGCGCCCGCGCCACACGGTCGGGATGGGCTGTTTTCCTTGCTTCTGATTATATCCAGCGGAGACACGCAGGACTGAAGGAATACTAGAATGACGAGGTGTCCCGCATTCTCATCAGCGGCGCTTCGGGATTGATTGGGTCGGCGCTGGCACGCTCGCTGGAAGCTGGCGCCGTAGAGGTCACGAGTCTGGTGCGGAGGAAACCTCGCAACGGCAAAGAGATCCAATGGAATCCGAACGCGGCGATCTCCCCGGACTTAGTGAGCGGCTTCGATGCCGTCATTCATCTGTCGGGCGAAAACATAGCTGGCCGCTGGACCGAGCAGAAGAAGCGCCGTATCCGCGACAGCCGGGTCATCAGCACGAACTTTCTTTCGCAAGCCATTGCGAAGACCGAGAAGAAGCCGAGCGTATTTGTTTGCGCCTCGGCCATTGGCTATTACGGAAATCGCGGCGATGAGGTCCTGACTGAAGGGAGCCCATCCGGGGAGGGTTTCTTTCCAGAAGTTTGCCGTGAGTGGGAAGCCGCGACCGAGTTTGCAGCAGACGCCGGCGTTCGCGTCGTGACCTTGCGAACTGGAATTGTGCTGAGCCGTGAAGGCGGAGCGCTGAAGCCGATGCTGCTGCCATTCAAGCTCGGGCTAGGCGGCAGGATCGGCGATGGCCGGCAATATTGGAGCTGGATTCACATTGCGGACTTTGTATCCGCGGTGCATTACATTTTGGGTGATGTAGGGGGAGGGGCGTCTTCGCCCGTGCGTGGGCCAGTCAATATGGTCGCGCCGAATCCGGTGACGAACGCCGAATTCACACGCGTTCTGGCAAGCACTTTGAAACGCCCAGCGCTTTTACCCGCCCCCGCTTTTGCACTGCGGCTGGTTGTTGGAGAGCTTGCAGACGAGGGATTGCTTGCCAGTGCGAGAGTGGTTCCCAAGAAATTGCTCGATAGCGGATTTCAGTTTCGTTTCCCGGAATTGAAATCAGCCCTCGATGACCTGCTGAGATGACGTGGAAGAGCGGCGCTTTCAGCGCCGCGTAACTCGGAGGACGCGCACAACGCGGCGCTGAAAGCGCCGCTCTTCCACATGGCTTCGTGCCGCCGGAAAGTTACTTCCCTCTCGCCTTCGCGAACTCCTCCACCCGCTCCCGCACGCTGAGCACGTGCTTTGGCAGCGGCAAGTGGCTGCCTTCCTCGAGGATGGGAATCAGTTTGTCGAATTCGGGGCCGGAGTGCGATCCGGTGATCACGATGCGGATGGGATGAAATAGCTCTTTGCCCTTAGCGCCGGTTTCAGCCTTCACTTCATTGACCAGCTTCTTGAAGCATTCGGGCGTGAGCTTGCCTTCGCACGCCTGCTCATCCTCAAGAATCTTGACGGTGAATCGAGTCAAAACCGCCTCGGTGTTCGGCAAGCCGAGCACTTCGGCATTATCCGGCGCAACCAAGGCGGCTTTTGCGTCGTATCCGAGTATTCGTGACAATCGCTCGGGAAGCTGATCCAGGCGATCGACGGGCAAAAAGGTTGTGACCAGATGGTCCACAAACTGGCGCTCGTCGGTTCCGGGAGGATCGCAGGCTTCAGGATTCGAGTTCGCGATGAGCCCCAGGAAGCCTGCCTGGCGAACAAATGGCGCGACCAGGGTGATCAATCGCTCGCGGTTGCAATGAGCCATGTAGTGCCGGTTGAGCCAGTACAACTTCTCCATATCGAAGACAGCCGGCGACGGTGTCACGCGCTCCAGCGAAAACTCCTTCACCAGTTCCTCGCGCGAAAAAATCTCACGCGTGCCGCCGGTCGGCGCCCAGCCTAGCAATGCCAGATAGTTAGTGAGCGCCTCAGGCAAAACTCCCATTTCGCGAAAGTTGGCAATCGAGGTCGCGCCATGGCGCTTCGAAAGCCGCTCGCGATCTGCGCCGAGGATTGTTGAGAGGTGCGCAAACTCCGGCACTGGCCAGCCCAGCGCTTCGTACAGAGCAACCTGCTTCGGTGTGTTCGAGAGATGATCGTCGCCACGGATCACATGCGTGATCTTAATCAACGCGTCGTCAATCACGACGACGTAGTTGTAAACCGGCATTCCCGACGAGCGCAGGATGATGGGATCGCTGACGACTTCGTTCGAGAACTCGACCTCGCCGTGAACGATGTCATGGAATCGTATCGGGTGCTCGGGAATCCGTAAGCGAATGGCGCAGGCTTCTCCTGACGTACGTTTACGCTGCGCTTCGGCAGGATCAATCGTCCGGCATTTGCCGGAATAGATTGGCTGGCGATGCTCAGCAGTCGCGCGCTCCCGCTCCCGCTGGAGTTCCTCTTCCGTACAGAAACACAAATAGGCCTTGTGCTCGGCGAGCAAGCGCTCAGCGTGTTCGCGATAAATGTCCAGACGATCGGATTGGCGGTAAGGGCCGAATTCGCCGCCGGCGTCGGGGCCCTCATCCCAATCGAGGCCGAGCCACTTCAGGTCGTCGATGAGCTGGCCCTCGAAGCGCGCCTCGCTGCGATCGAGGTCGGTGTCCTCGATGCGGAGCACCATGGTGCCGCCCTTTTGCCGCGCGAAAAGCCAGTTGAAAAGCGCAGTCCGGGCGTTGCCGACATGAAGATGACCGGTCGGGGAAGGGGCAAAACGCACACGGACGCTGGAGTTCGAGGTCACAAGGCGATGTTAGCAGAGGCGTGCGCGACCTGCGGGACGCCGGCGAATACGGGCAAACCCGTATAGGGCAACTACCGCCTCGTGGCAGCATCTTACGTCGCACATGTCGGAATCCGCGTTGGCGTCAGTCCTGCTCCTGATGTTGCTTCTTGTCGGCCTTGCCCATCTGCTTGGGTATCTCTTCGTCCGGTTACACCAGCCCAAAGTTGCCGGAGAAATCCTGGCGGGAGTGGTGTTGGGGCCGGCGCTGTTCGGACGATTGCCTTTCGCGGCGCACTTGCCCGACATTTTGAACCGGAACCATCAGGTGTTCGACTTCGTTTATTGGCTGGGCTTGCTCTTGCTTATGTTTCTGTCGGGGGCGGAAACACAACAGCTGTTTACCCGGGACGAACGGCGAGAGGTGGGGTGGCTCGCCATCATCGGAACCGGAGTTCCGTTCCTGCTTGCGTTGCTTCTCGGACCGTGGCTGATTCGGCCATCCCTTGCCGGACCGAACGGCAATCGCATTTCATTGATCATTATTCTCGCAGTCGGCGTGGCTGTGACATCGGTTCCAGTTGTCTCGAAAATCTTTGCCGATCTCAAGATCCTTCACACCCGATTCGCGCGCCTGGTGCTCGGGGTCGCGGTGCTGGAAGACATCGTTTTGTGGCTGGCGCTCGCCGTTGCTACAGCAGTAGCTGGAACAATTGCACTCGAGCCGCGGACGCTTGCTTACCACTTGATCGCCACCATTGTGTTTTTTGGCCTCGGTCTGACGATCGTTCCGCGCATCATCAAACGAGTCAATAAATCACGGTTCAATATATTCGCGCAGCAGTCGCCCGTCGCCTATGCCCTCGCCATATTGCTCGCCTACTGCGCAGTGGCAGGAGCGCTGCGGGTCAGCCTGGTGTTTGCCGCATTTCTTGCCGGGTTCTCGGTTGTTCACAAGAAGAGAAAGTTATTTGCTGAGGCGCTGGACGCAATTGGAAAAGTCGCGTCTGCGTTCTTTATACCGCTCTACTTCGCGATTGTCGGACTGAAACTCGACCTGATTCGAGGTGTATCGCTGTGGATGCTGGCAGCGTTCATTCTGGGAAGTTGCATCGTGAAGATCACCTCGGTCTCGATGGCAGGCCGTTTCGCGGGATTTCGCGGCCTCGATTTAATAAACCTGGCAATCACCACCAACGCTCGCGGAGGCCCGGGAATCGTGCTGGCGAGCGTGGCTTTCGATGCTGGGATCATCAGTCCCGCGTTCTATACGACGCTCGTTGTGGCGGCGGTGCTTACGTCTCAATTCGCCGGGGCCTGGCTCGATTACGTGATGCGAAAAGGCTGGCCACTGCTCACACCAAAGGGTGAGGTAAGCCAATCAACTTTGGTCGAAAATGAAGGGCCATCGAGGGCGTAGGTTCTCGCTATGTGTGCGGCGCTCGCCTGCTCTGGATAGCATTCAGATGTTGTCGAAGGCGATTGACTACTTGCTCGCGCTGAAAATCGTTCATTTCGAGCTTCAGTTCTTCCAGCGCGAAGTGGATCACGTCGTGATGATGGATTTCTTCCGGCGCCACATCGTTACTCAACTCAAGCCAGATTCCGTGCAGCAAGTCGATCTCTTTGGTGGTGAGATGTGGCGCGTGCGGCCCGAGATAAGCGATGTGTTCCTGACCCGTGGGCAAGTACAGAATGAGTGTTAGCTGCGGCCGGGGTTCCGGCAGGCGCTCCCACGCAAGTCCGGCAGTGCGCGCTTCCTCGGTCACGGGACGATTCGGCGAAGCTCCCAGAACCACCACCGAAGACTGCAGGCCTTGCGCTGCGCGCAAAATGGCTTCCCACTTTTCCGTCGCTCCAGCTACGGCAAGGTGGATCGTCTTGCCTTTTTTTTCCGCCAGCGCCAGTGCTTTGGTGAACAGCGTTTGTTCTTCGGAACTGAACAACTGCTGGGGCTCGAGTTCGTACTCGCCGCCTTCCCCGCGCCCAAGGAAGCGAAGATGCAGCGCGACCACGTCCTGCTTGCGCGCGTCCACCCGATCAAGGGTCTGCGAGAGGTTGTAGAGCGTGTTGTAGTTGCGGACCATCACCAGCACATTACCCTTGCGGACCCCGAGCGCCTGGGGCGTCAGGTCATCACCGGGCTCGACGTTGAATTGGTCCAGTTCGGCATGCTGACTGCGGCGACGGCGCGTGATCTTCTCCGAAACTTCAAACACAATGAAAAAGACAAGTGTGAAGGCGAGACCCGAAACCGTGGCGACTTCCTTGGTAAACAGGTTCACTGCGCACAGCGCAGTCAGCGTGGCCGTGATGATGACAAGCCCGAACGGGATCTCGAATTTGCCGATGTGAAAGTTCAACGGCACCTTGTAGTCACGCTGGCCGGGCTCGGTGTAGCGAAGCACGAGCACCGCCAGGCCTTTCATGGAAAAGCTCCACATCACGCCGAAGGCATAAGCTTCGCCGAGGACGATCACGTCGCCGTGACTGAGGATGATCGTAATCAACTGGAGCGCGACGACCAGGTTCAGAATGCGATAGGAAGTTCCGTATTTCTTTTGTGGACGCCGGAACCAGTCCGGCAGAATGCCGTCTTCAGAAACACGGTTGAGAACGCCATTGGAGCCCACGATCGCCGTGTTGACCGCGCCCGCCAGCATCAGTACGCCAACGAATACCACGAAGATGTGAAACGCCAGCCGTAATCCGAACGGCCCCACCAGATTCATCGCCAGGCCGCCGATCAGGTTTTCCTGGTAACTGCCGCGGACAGAATCCGGAATGATCATGACGGCGAAGAACGTCACGCCGGCGGTAAAGACCAGGCTGTAGAGGAAGATCACCAGGGCGGCTTTTTTCAGGTTCGGCAGTTTCGGGTGCTCGATCTCGCGATAAACCTGTGCCATCGTCTCCTCGCCGCTCATTGCCAGCACAGAGTGACCAAGGCCGATGAGAATGCCGATGATCCCGATCGCCGGCAGCCCGGTGTGACGCAACCAGCCCAGCGCGCCGCCGTGCTCGCCCTGAAAGAAAGTAATGGTGCGAGCGGTTGGCAGCGGAGGAAGATGCGCGCCGCGCACAAACAATGTCACTACCGACCAGAACACCATGATCACAACCATCACGGTCGTAATCTGCATGATGCGCAGCGCCTTTTCGCTGGATTCGTGAATACCTTTGATGTTCTCCCTCCAGAAATAAATCGTGCAGAGGATAGCGAAGGCAGCCGAGGTCAGATTCTCGGGTAACACCAAATGCCAATGCAGATACTGAAAGATCTCGTTCAATACTCCGACCAGATATTGCCCAGCAGAAACGCCGCTGATTGGGCCGGTCAGGATGTAGTCGAACATGAGCGCAGACACGGAGAACTTCGCCAACCCGCTGCCCATCGCCTCCTTCACCACGCGATACACGCCGCCGCGCACGAACATCGAGCAGCTCTCGATGTAAAGCAGCGCTACGCCGGCAGCGATGATCATGATCGCGAGAATGAACCAGGGCGCAGTCTTTCCGATGAAGTGTTCGGAAATTCCTCCGGCGTAAAAGGCCGACGAGCCCATGTCGTTGAGAACGATGGCGGCAACCCGCCAGAAAGAAATAAAGGCGAGCATGGCGCTCGAAGCGACCAATACCCGGGCAGAAGGGTTTATCCCCTGAGAAGTGGACCTATTTTTTGTGGCTTCCATGAGACCCGGCCGCCGAGCAGCGCGAGCGCTCCCTTCTTGCGTTTGCGAGGTTAGCTGTCGGGCTCGGACTGAAAGGTGTCCTACCGCGCGCCGGATGGGCCGGCCTGACGGATTCGCCCCGTCGGAACTTTGCCGGAACACTTCAGTGCTCCAGATCAATCCCGTTGCGGGTCCCCCGCTCCCGCCTAAGTGGCGGGATTCAACGTCGCATTGATTTTAAAGGTGAATGCCTGCAGTCGCAAGCAGGCTGACGTTATCGATCAGTGATCGTCGAGAGAGCGCCGGTAGAGCTCGTGCTTGAGCTTTTCGAGAACTTCGTGCCGCTTGTCGCTATGCAACTCTTTGTCGAGCTCTTCCAGAGCCAGGGCAACGATGTGGTAGTGATGGGTTCCGGCAAGGGCAGGATCGGAGGTGACCTCAAGCCAAAGATGATGCAGAAGGTTCAAATCCTGATCGCGGAGGCGCGGAGTATGCGGCCCGAGATAATATTCGCGAGCGACGCCGTCCGGCAGCCGAACCTCCATCACGATGCGTGGTTTAGGTTCGGGTAGCCGCTCCCAGGCGTCACCCGTGAGCTTCGCCTGCTCATCAGCGCTTAACTTGTTCGAAATGCCGCAGACGATGCGGCTCGATTCCAACCGCTGAGCCGTCACGACAATCGCGTCGAAAACGTCGGTTGCCGGGACCACGAGCAGCGATACCGGCTTGCCTTCTTTTTCTGCTGCCGCGACCGCAGCGGTGAAAAGCTCCTGTTCGTAGTGATCAAACACCTGGCCCGCATCGAGCGAAGTGTCACCGAAGGAGTGCTCGCGATGGTAGAGGCGCGCGGTCATCACGATTACGTCTTGTTTCTGTGTGTCAGTTCGCCGGAGCACGTCGCGGAGGTAGTAGAGATTCTTGGGATCGCGCACCGCTACGACGATGTTGCCGGGCCTGACGCCGAGGGTCTCATTCTCCGGCTCTTCGTTGCCATAAACGCGGAACTGATCCAAGCCTTCCGGCTTGCCGGCGCGTTTCCTGGCAACCCGCCGCTCGGAATAGGTGAACAGCGCGAAGAAAACCAGGCTGAAGGTCACGCCTCCGACTGTTGCCTGATATTTGGTGAAGAAATTCACCAGCGCTGTCAGGAACAGAACCGTCGCAATCAGAACTACACCGAGGGGAAATTCTCGTCCGTTGCCAAGCGGAATGTTTCCTGGTACCTTCCATTCGCGCTTCGCCGGTTCGGTGTAGCGCAGCACCAGCACCGCCAGCGCCATCAGGGCGAAGCTCCAGACCACGCCGAACGCGTACAGACCCGCAAGCGTGAACACGTTCCCGCGCGTCAGGACGATGGTCAGCAATTGCATTCCGACAACGAGATTGATGATGCGATAGCTGGTTCCATAGCGGGGATGGGGCTTCTGAAACGCATCGGTTAGCACGCCGTCTTCGGCTACGCGGTTGAGAACGCCGTTCGCTCCAACAATCGACGTGTTTTGCGCGCCCGAAAGGATGAGCACGCCTACGATGACCACAAAGCCCTGAAAGATCAGCTTTGCCCAGACCGGTCCCCACAGGTGCAGCGCAATTCCGCTGATCAGGTTCCCGAAATACTGCGGCCGCACGTTATCGGGAATGATCATCACCGCGAAGAACGACGTCAACGCCGTGAACAGCAGGGCGTAAATGCCGATGACGACCGCAGCTTTCTTGAGATTTTGCAGCTTGGGGTGCGCGATCTCGCGATTTACCTGCGCCAGAGTCTCTTCGCCGCTCATGGCCAGCACCGAATGACCGAACCCGACGAAGACGATGAACATGGTGAGATGGCTGAGCCAGCTGTCCTTGAGCGAATGCAGCCAGCCCAACGATTCGTGGTTCAAGCTGATTCCATACTTCAAGGGATTCGGCGGGACCTGAAACGGGCCGTGAATGACCGTGATAGTGCACCAGATGATCAGAATCACCACCATCACAGTAGTGATACTCATGATCTGCAGCGCCTTCTGGCTGGATTCATGAAGGCCCTGGGTGTTCTTCCACCAGAAATACATGGTCACCGCGATGGCAAACAGGGCCGCGCCAATGTTCTCTGGAATCCGGAAGTGCCAGTGCGCGTGCTGCAGGAGTCCATTGAGCAGGCCCATTAGATAGAGGCCGGCGGACACGCCGCTGATTGGCCCGGTCAGGATGTAGTCGAACATCAGGGCCGAAACAGAAAACTTGGCCAGAGTTCCGCCCATCGCGCGTCGTACAACGCGATAGACACCTCCGCGAACGAACATGCTGGTGGATTCGATATACAGCGCCCGCACACAGTTTGCGAACAGCATGACCGCGAGAATGAACCACGGCGCACTCTTGCCAATGACTTTTTCGGCGTCGCCGCCGACGTAGTAAGCGGATGAGCCGAGATCGGAAAGCACTATCGCCGCCGCGCGCCAGAAAGAGATGAAACTCAGCAGGACGGTAGTGGCGACGAAGACTTTGACGGCCGGACGGCGATTGATGAGGGCACTGGACATCGAACGAAGGTGATCGGCGCTGGTCTTAGGAATTTAGCACACGCACGCCTAGGAATGGTCGGCAGGCCGGGCGCAGGCAAGATGCGTCTTTGTGATGCGGTCGTGCCACGAGAGTTGGTCTTCGTCTAAAAAACACCAGGCATAGCCGAGGCCGAGGGAGATCCAGGAGAGTAACGACGCCAGCACCCGCCAGCGGCGAAGGCTTCGTGAAACCGGACGGCCGTCGAATCGGGTAAGCGCGAGCCGGCAAAGTCGGATGCCCGGTGTGCTTCCTGTGTAGACCAGGAAAGCGTACTGATACGCGAACCACAACGCAGCTACGACCATGGCCGCGGCCTCGAAGATCGGTTTGCCGGGCTGCAGTGGCGCATTGAAGCGAAACAATACGTATCCGAAGATCGCCAAGGCCGCGGCGACGAACAATCCGTCCACTCCCGCCGCTGACAGCTTCCTCCCCAGCGGGGCGGAACTTAACGGCATGTCGAAGCCCGGCCGCCGTTCTGGTGTTGGCTCTTTGGCACCTTCGATCAGAATGCCGCCAAGTGCGGGCGGGGGCGGCATCAGTCCAGGAGCCTCCATTATCCGCGGACGATCGAGCAACGGTTCGGCTAATTCGTCTAGAGGTCGCGGCGGACCCGCCGGGCGCGGAAACTCAATCACCCGTGCGGTCGCTTCAAGAGAAACAGGATTTTCCGGAACCTGCCGCGATCTTGGAATCTCGACCTGCCACGGGGGATCGTTCGAAAGCTGAGGCTCGAGCTCCATGTTGGCTCTTGGCCGGGCGGGCGGCGGCTCAAACTGCAAGTGAAGTGACGGATACCGGACCTTGGGCGCCTTCCGCGACTTGTAATGGTTTACCTTCGCGCTGACCTGGTCACGCCAGTCGTCGCCCATCGTCGAGAGAGGGGCTTCTGGCTGGTTCACAATGGAGTCGCCGGTTTCGATCGGCTGAAGCGGTGGCTCATCGTTGGGCGCGGGTAGCGATGTCGCCTGCTGCTCGTGCTTGAGCTCTGGATCATCAACAACGAAACTCGCCTTCGGGTCTACTGCGTCGAGGCTTGCGGAAAACTGCTGTTCACTGACGTCTGGCGCATCGGGATCAAAGTATGTTGATTGCTCGGGAACGCCGGTTTGTGATTCCTGTGGGTCCATCTGGCGATCTGGCGCTTGCAGCATTTTGCCTCGCCGCTCGCGAACGTGCTAAGTTCACGGTGACTCTGGACGGCGTGCACTCCCGATGCGAGCTCGTACATGTTTGGTTATCACGACGGCTTGGGTTTGTCATCTGTTACTCACCATTCCGTTAGTTACCAGCCAGTTGCTTCCTGCATCGACTCGGGCGCGAACAGGCTCCGGTAACAATGTTCCTCTCACCATCGAAGCGGCGACGCAGGAGAAAGAGGGCGATCTTTACAAACTTCAGGGCGATGTGAAGATCCGATACGGCGCATACACGCTCTCAGCCGACCGTGTCACCTATGACCAGGATTCCGGGCAGGCTGATGCCGAAGGTCATTTGGTTCTGGAGGGAGGCCCCAATGACGAGCACATCGAAGCCGCTCGTGGTGCGTATAACCTGCAGAGCGAAACCGGTAAATTTGAAGATGTCATTGGCACCGTTGGAGTGCAGCTACGCCGGAATCGCACTGCGCTGACCGGCCCCAATCCTTTTTTCTTTCACGGCCGGATCGTAGAAAAAACCGGGCCTGATCATTACATCGTCACCGACGGAACCATCACAACCTGCGAAATGCCGCGGCCCAAATGGATGTTCGTGGCCCACAAGGTGGATGTCGAAGCCGGAGGCAACGCGAAAATCTATCGAACCGACTTTCGACTCGAAGGCATTCCAGTCCTGTTCTTGCCTTTTGCCACCCATCCTGTGCAGAAAGCACCCAGGCAGTCCGGATTTCTGATTCCCAACATCGGCCGATCTTCGACTCGCGGCTATACCGTAGGCGAGTCAGTCTTCTGGGCGATTCGACGCGATATGGACCTGCTTGCCGGTGCCGAGTATTTTTCGAAACGCGGCTGGGCGCCGGACGGAGAATTCCGCATGCGCCCAACGGAAAACTCCTTCGCCGACCTGACATTCTTCAGCGTCCTTGATCGTGGCATCAACGGCGTAAGCCAGGGCGGCACGGAGATTCGCCTCGATGCAGAAGGAAAGTTCTGGGACGATACGCGCGCGGTTGCGAACGTCGACTATCTGAGCCGTTACGTGTTCCGCCTTGCGTTCAGTGATGTTTTCGCGCAGGCGGCGAATTCAGAGGTCAAGTCGGATGCGTTCCTCACGAACTCCACTCACAGCGTGTTCCTGAATGCGCACATGCGGCGTTATCAGAATTTTCAAAGCACAAACATTGGAGATGTAGTCACAATTCTGCATGCACCCGGCATCGAAGCCTCCGCCGTGGACCAGCAACTGTGGCGGTCTCCCTTTCATGGTGCGTTCGACGTGGATGTCGCAGGCCTGTCGCGCAGCGAACCCGGGTTCCGGACTGCCCCGCTGGTAGGCCGTTTCGATCTGAATCCTTCGCTGTCGTTGCCGTGGCAGTTTGGAGGATGGAGCTTTCGTCCGGAGATTTCAGCGCGCGACACGATCTACACCCAGCAACTGATTCCATCGACGAGCATCGCGCTGACCGATGTCGGCACAGTTTTCTCCCAGACCATCAATCGCAAGTCTCTGCAGGCGCGGCTGGAATTGCGTCCGCCGGCGTTAGACCGTGTTTTCGACCATGAATTCCTCGGCCGCAAGTGGAAGCACGTCATCGAGCCGCGCATCAACTACACCTACCTCACCGGCATCGAAAACTTTTCCCACATCCTCCGCTTCGACGATCGCGATATTTTGAGCGACACCAACGAAGTCGAATACGCACTGGTGAACCGGCTCTATGTGAAACGGACCTCATCACAGCCGGATAAGTGCGCGCCAGAAGGAATGCCGAGTCTGATTGTCGGCGGAGCGCCCGCCCCCAGCCGGATTCCATGGGAGCGCTCTCCGTCGGCTACGGCACGGCCTTGTCAGCCAGGGCCAGAGACGCGCGAGATACTGACCTGGGAGTTGTCGCAGAAATATTTTATCGATCCGACTTTTGGGGGCGCGCTGGTACCAGGCCGCCGCAACGTTTTCGAGAGCACGGTCGACCTCACGGGGATCGCCTTTCTTACCGATGAGCGCCGCCTGTCTCCTCTGGTCTCGAGGTTGCGACTGTCGCTGAATACCAACAGCGATCTCGAATGGGACGCCGATTATGATTTCCGTGCCGGTCGCGTGAATACCAGCACCGTGTTGTTTAATCATCACCTCGGTGAGTTTACGATCGGCGCGGGAAACGCGCTGCTGCACACGCCGGGCGAAATCTCGACTTCGAGTGGTGCTCCAGTCACGCAGAAGTTCAACCAGTTTCGCTCGGTGCTGGGATACGGAAGCCCCAATAAGCGAGGAGCCAGTGGAGCGGTCAATCTGGGCTTCGACGCTCGTTTGAATCAGTTGCAGTACGGTTCGGCGCAACTCGCCTACAACTGGGACTGCTGCGGACTCAGCGTTGAGTATCGCCGCTTCGCGCTCGCCGTGCGCAACGAGAACCAGTACCGGTTCACGTTCTCGCTGGCGAACGTGGGTGCGTTCGGGAATTTGAGGAGAAGTGAGCGGTTGTTCTAGAACCGAACGCGAAATTTTCGGAATATGATATCCGTGTGTCGATAAATCCCGAACTTGCCCATAAGTACCCCGCTCTGGACCATTATCTGCGTTCGCTAGGCCGCACCCTGGTTGCGTACTCCGGCGGGACCGACTCTGCATTCCTCGCCTGGGCGTGCCATCAATCGCTCGGCCCTGACATGCTGGCCGTGATCGCCGATTCGCCCAGTCTGGCGCGTTTCCAACTGAAAGATGCAATCGAGTTTGCGAATGAACAAAGCATTCCTCTTGAAATTATCAAGACGCAGGAACTCGACCGTCCGGAATACGTCCGTAATGACTCGCAGCGCTGCTTCCACTGCAAAGATGAACTGTTCGACGTGATGGAAGAGTTCGCTGCTGAGCACGGATTCCAAACCATTGCGTATGGAGTGAACCTCGACGACAAAGGCGATTTTCGCCCGGGGCAGGCTGCTGCTTCTAAGCACAAGATCGCAACCCCGCTGGTTGAAGCCGGCCTCACCAAGGACGAAATCCGCACGCTTGCCCGTGAGAGGGGCCTTCGCATCTGGGACAAGCCCGCGTCCGCGTGCCTTTCTTCACGCATTGAATACGGCCGGCCGGTCACCACTGAGGCGCTCCACGCGATCGAAAAAGGAGAAGACTGCCTTCGCCAACTAGGGTTTCGACAGTTTCGAGTTCGACATCACGGTCAGATTGTTCGAATCGAGATTGCTCGCGACGAACTACCTCGCGCTATGACTGCCGAAATGGCAGCCGAATTCACGCGACTGTTTAAATCTCTAGGATTCAAGTTCGTCACTCTCGACCTCGAAGGATTCCGCTCCGGCTCGATGAACGCCCTGCTCTCCGCGGATGAAATTTCGTTACCTCAGAGAACGCCATCGTCTTCTGGCGTTCCTCAACGATGGGAGTGACGTCAGCTTTCTATTCATCTGACAGAGAAAGCCTGCTATCCACCTTTGCTACGACTCATCTGGACTGCGCCAAGGGCGAGCCGATGGGGTCTGGTCGGTTGAAGCATCCTGAGTTCGGGCGAACTGCGGAACCGGCGCAAATTCCTTCTCAATGAAGTCTATTTTCGGTTGCGATGGACGGTCGTCGAGAAGTCTAAAGAATTGTGGCCGTTCATCAAATGTTGGAGAAAAACACGTTGAGATATGCTTGGCGCATGAAAGAAATTCTCATACGTGAAGCGCGTGAAGAAGATGTTGCCGAGATTCTCATGTTATATCGTGATGCGGAGTTAGGTGCCGAAAACGAGTTCACGGTGGAGCGGGCTCGTGCTCAGCTTGCGGTGTTCAGAAGATATCCGAATTACAGGATTTTCGTGGCCGTCGCGGACGGCAGGGCCGTCGGCACTTACGAGTTGCTGATCATGGACAACATGGCGAAGGGAGGAAGGAAATCGGGAGTGGTGGAAGACGTGGCTGTGTCGCCGGATTACCGGGGTCGCGGAGTGGGACGCGCGATGATGATGCATGCGCGCGAGCAGTGCAGACAGGAGTCATGCTACAAGTTTGTGCTGTCGAGCAATCTGAAACGCGCGGAAGCGCATGCGTTTTATGAAGCGCTGGGATTTGAGAAGCATGGGCTAAGCTTTCGTGTGGAGTTGGAGTGAAGAGATAGACCGCAGAACTTCCCAGTTCAAATGGCCAGCTTGCCTGGAGGCAGCACGACGGCGGGCATACGGATGCTCCGCATACGAAGCACTTCCTTCAGTGGGCGGACAAGTTCATTGGACATGCGAATTAAGCAATCAGCATCCGGCCCAACCCTCGTGTTCTTAATCGTGAGTACTTCCGTATCACCCACCGAGAGGCCTGCGGACGAAAGAAAAGCCCCGCTTCTCGAGTACGAGGAGCGGGGCGTAGCCTATTAGGGGAGAATATCCGCGACCGCGAATGAACTCCACCTACTCAATCACGGTCAACGCGACGTAGAAGCCCGGATGGAATGGATTCACCAGGACATACTCGTCGTTTACGTAGTCAATGTAACAATCATCCGAGAAAGCCCACTCGGCCGGCCACGGATCCACAAAAACGAATGTGTATCCTGAATAGACGAACTGGGTCTGTCCGGGGACAATCCTGGTCTCATGAATGACCTGGGTGACCTTTACTTTGTGCTGCTGTCCGAAGCTGGCCCGGAATTTGTCATCCGGAATTCTCTTGCCCTGCTTGGCGCCGGCAGCATGCTGGCGCTCGTTGCGATCCATGCGCTGATCCATTTTCTGGTCTTGCTTCTGGTCTTGCTTCTGGTCTTGGCGCTGGTCCATTTTCGGGTCCTGGCGCTGATCCATGCGCTGGTCTTTCTTGTCTTCCTGACGGTCGCGACGCTCATCCTGCTTCATATTGGGCTGATCTTTATCGCGACGCTCTTCCTGCATTGCGCCCTTGTCTTTGTCCTTATCTTTGTCTTTTTGCTTGGCTTTTTCTTCCTGGCCCTGCGGAGGCCGATCGGCATCCTGGGCATAGATTCGTACCGATCCAGCAGTGAGCAACAGCAGCACTGCCATACTAAGGGTTCCCAATGTCTTCATTATTGTTCGCCTCCAAAAAAGTTTGGACTGGGTGCGGTGTAGTTTCCTAATCAGTTTTCGTACCCCAGCTAAGATGGCGCAAAGTGATGACGCAAATCCTGGTTAGTACCTTAGATTTACCCCGGAAGATCGGGTATCTGGGAAAGTTTCACAGAGGCATGAAAGTGGTACCCTGCGGATAGAAAATCACAAACCAAGGAGGCCGCTTATGGCTGTAAAACCAGTACCCGAAGGTTATCATTCAGTAACCCCTTACCTCATCGTACGCGGCGCAGAGCAGGCAATCGAGTTCTACAAGAAAGCGTTCGGCGCGACCGAAGTCATGCATTTTCCGGCACCGGACGGAAAAATTGCACATGCAGAAATCAAGATCGGCGATTCTGTGGTGATGCTGGCGGACGAAGGAGCTGAACACGAGAGTCCACAGACGGTAGGAGAAAGTCCGGTGGGATTGTTGATTTATGTGCCGGATGTGGACAAGACATTCAGTCAGGCAGTCTCGGCGGGCGCGAAGTCGACCCGCGCGGTGCAAGACCAATTCTACGGAGACCGCTCGGGAAGCTTGACCGATCCATTTGGGCACAAGTGGATGATCTCGACCCATAAAGAGGATGTGTCGGCCCAGGAGTTGGAGAGAAGGATGCAGGCCATGCCGAAGTCAGCGTGAACAAAGCAGTCAGCATTCAGTCAATTAAGGCAATAAAAGTTCCCCACTCGAACCGAAACTTGGTTAGAGTGGGGTATTTTATAGCTCGTGAGAATACGCCTGATCATGTGGATCGCAGCAGCGGTTGTGCTTGGAATAGCAGCGTTGATTTTGGCGCCGCGATTTTTGGCATCGAAACCTGCGCCGATGCCGGGATCGGTTGCCCCCGAGTTTGCGCTGGTTTCTGAAGATGGAAGCCAGGTGAGCCTGAGAGATTATCGGGGTAAGTGGGTGGTGCTGTACTTCTATCCGAAGGATTTCACCAGCGGCTGCACGGTCGAGGCACATAATTTTCAGCGCGACCAGGCTGAGTTTGCGAAGCGTAATGCTGTGGTTCTGGGAGTGAGCGGGGACAGTGATGAATCGCACAAAAAGTTCTGCGCGAAAGAAGGATTGAATTTCAAGCTGCTGGCCGACACATCGCACGAAGTTTCGCGGCAGTATGGATCGCTGATGAACTTCGGCCTGGCAAAGGTTTCTGCGCGGCATACGTTCTTGATCGATCCCGCGGGCAAGATTGCGCGTGCTTTCATGAGTGTGAATCCGATGCGGCACAGCGCGGAGATGCTGGCGGCGATTGACGAAGCGGTTCAGGTATCAGGGTTCAAGCAACCGGCCTCAGGCCCGTAAACCGCCGGAGCGGTTGAGAATTCTTGGCACAGCTGTGTTGCCCTATAATGAAGCGCCTAGTAAAACATCAGCCGGATATCGCGTAATAAGCAACTGAACCGGACGGCCACGACGCCGATCCAGGGGGATATGAGCCAGGACAAGAAGACCGCGGACAAGAACGGGGGAGCGGTCACACTCAAATCGGTAGCGGCATCGGTGGGGCTTTCGCCTGGGACTGTGTCAGCGGTACTGAACAACGCCCCCTCGTCCAAGCACATTCCTAAGGCCACCCGAGAGCGGATTATCGCGGCCGCGCGCAAACTCGACTATCGCCCGAATTTCTTTGCGCAGACCCTGCGCAAGCAACGCACCTACACGCTCGGCGTGATCGCGCATGAAATCGGCGATGGGTATAGCTCTTCCATCATTGCGGGCATTGAAGAGGGCACGCGCCGGCGCAACTATTTCTTTGTAACCGGAGTACACCGGCACAATCCCGATTTGTTCGACAACTATTCACGTGTGCTGCTACAACGAGGGGCCGAGGGAATTATCACGCTTGACTTTAATCTTGCGCACTCGCTGCAGGTGCCTGCGGTCGCGATTCCGGGGCACAAGGACAGCGAGGGAGTCACCAACATCGTGCTCGATCACCGCCACGCGGCCGAACTTGGGCTCAGGCATCTTTTCGAACTGGGACACAAGAAGATTGCATTCATGCGCGGCCATCCGGACAGTGCCGATTCGCAATTTCGATGGACAGCGGTGCAAGACGTGGCGCGAGACCTGGGGATCGAAATCGATTCCGAGCTGGTAGTGCAGATTATGTCCGAAGATTCGACGCCGAGCCTCGGATATCCATACGGCAAAGAACTCATCGCGCGCAAGCGTCCCTTTACAGCTCTGCTTGCTTACAACGACATCTCCGCGATCGGCGCTATGAGGGCCTTCCACGAAGCAGGCCAGCAGGTCCCAGGCGACATCTCAGTGGTTGGATTTGACGACATTCCGGCCGCCGCTTTCCATTATCCGAGCCTGACCACCGTGCGGCAGCCTCTGCATCGGATGGGCGAACTGGCGGTGGAAATGCTGGTGGAGCGTCTCGAAAACGGCAAAGAGATGGAACGCGAGATCGCCGTTCAGCCGGAAATTGTAGTGCGCGAGTCCACAGCGCCTGCCCGGGAGTAAACACTTCACAAAATTTAACCTCGCAGAGAGTCCGCCAACTAGTCGTTTGACAGATATCCATATTTCTGCAACTATCGAAGTATGACGAAGGCCGACGATCGGGTGATCAGGTTTGCGGATATGTTTTCGGCAATGGGAACCGAGCCGCGCCTGAGGATCATGCAACTGTTGCTGTCGGCCCACCCGGAGGGGATGGTTGTCTCAGAGATTCAGGAGGAACTGGAGATTCCCAACTCTACGCTGTCGCACCATCTCGACAAGCTAAAAAATGAAGGATTGGTCCAGGTGCGCAGGGAGAGCACGTTTCTGCGGTACACAGCTGACACAGGTGCACTTCAGCAGTTGCTTCAGTTCCTTTACGCGGAGTGCTGCACGCGCAACAAAGCACTCAAGCCCGATCAGGTCACGTGTTGTCGGTAGCAAATGCGTCGTCAGGAAATCCAGGAGCCATCCATGAGCACCACAGATATCAAGTCGGCAGTTAAACAGAAGTACGGAGAAGCCGCATCACGAGTGAGAACTGGCGGCAGTTCATGCTGCGGGGCCAGTGCTGCGACAGGATGCGCAGACCCAATCACATCAAACCTCTACGACAGTACGCAGGCCGGGCAGGTTCCGGAAGAAGCTCTGCTTGCATCGCTCGGCTGCGGTAATCCAACCGCCCTGGCGAAACTCAATGCCGGGGAGGTTGTACTCGATCTCGGCTCAGGCGGTGGTATCGACGTGCTGCTTTCCGCCCAACGAGTAGGGCCAACCGGAAGAGCATACGGCCTGGACATGACGAACGAGATGCTGGCACTGGCAAACCAGAACAAGCGGACGGCCGGAATGGAAAATGTCGAATTCCTGAAAGGCGAAATCGAGAACATTCCACTGCCAAACAATTCCGTCGATGTCATTATTTCGAACTGCGTAATCAATCTTTCAGCCGACAAAGATGGGGTGCTGCGCGAGGCATTCAGAGTTCTGAAACCGGGTGGAAGGTTTGCCGTCTCAGACGTCGTAACCCGGGGCGAGATCATTCCTGAAATCCGAAAGAACATACTGCTTTGGGTGGGATGCGTGGGTGGGGCCCTCGACGAAAATGAATATCGCGGCAAGTTGAGAACGGCAGGATTCGAGCAGGTTGAGATTGAGCCCACCAGAGTGTATCGAGTTGAAGACGCACGTGAATTTCTGGCCGGCCAGAACATCGACGTGGATGCACTCGCACCGCAAGTGGATGGGAAGTTCATGAGCGCCTTCATCAGAGCGGTGAAACCCGTTTCGAAACAACTTTGCTGTTCCCCTGGATGCTGCAACTGAGTGTGAGCGATGAATCCTCACTACAACGTCCTGTTTCTATGTACGGGAAACTCGGCCCGCTCCGTCATGGCCGAGGGCATCATGAACTTCAAAGGCCAGCCGCAATTCACTGCCTACAGCGCGGGAAGCCATCCATCGGGAAGAGTTCACCCCACAGCTTTGCGACAACTCGAGATTGCGAACATCCCTGCCAGTGGATTTCGCAGCAAGAGCTGGGACGAATTCTCGGTGCCGGATGCTCCCAGGCTAGACTTTGTTTTCACAGTTTGTGACAACGCTGCAAACGAGGTCTGCCCGATATGGCCGGGCCAACCGATGACAGCCCACTGGGGCGTTCCGGACCCTGTCGCCGTCAAAGGCACTGAGCAGGACGTGCAGAAGGCTTTCCGGGATGCGTTCTTCTTACTTGACCGGCGCATCAGCCTATTTCTTTCCTTGCCGCTCGCCTCCATCGACAGACTTACATTGCAGAGAGAGCTCGATAACATCAGCCGAGAATCCCCGTTGCTCGGCGCGTCAGTTCGAAAGGTCATCCCATGACAACTCACGCTGCATCACGTTTGAGCTTCCTTGACCGTTACCTGACCGTGTGGATATTTGCCGCTATGGCACTGGGTGTTTTCTCTGGATGGGCTTTACCTGGAATAGTCCCATTCCTGAATCGCTTCAGCATTGGTACAACGTCCCTGCCGATTGCAGCGGGGTTGATTTTGATGATGTACCCGCCTTTGGCAAAAGTTCGCTACGAAGAACTGCACGAAGTTTTCAGGAACAAGCGGATCTTGGCCCTGTCTCTCGTTCAGAACTGGGTCATCGGTCCAATCCTAATGTTCGTGCTCGCTACCATCTTCCTCCGTACATATCCCGAGTACATGGCGGGATTGATCATGATTGGTCTTGCAAGGTGCATTGCCATGGTAATTGTGTGGAATGAGCTAGCCAAGGGCGACACTCAGTATGCCGCTGGCCTCGTTGCATTCAATTCGGTGTTTCAAGTGTTGTTCTACTCGGTTTACGCATGGGTGTTCGTCACTAAATTGCCGGAGTGGTTCGGTCTGCACGGCTCTATTGTCCGCGTGACCATTCCCGAAATTGCGAAAAGTGTGTTCGTTTATCTCGGAATACCATTCCTCGCAGGGATGCTCACTCGCTTAACGCTCGTCAAGAGCCGAGGGCGAGAATGGTACGAAAAACGGTTCATCCCTCGAATCAATCCGCTGACGCTAACCGCTCTGCTTTTTACGATCTTGGTTATGTTTTCGCTCAAGGGCGAGTACATTGTGCGGTTACCCCTCGACGTGGCGCGCATCGCCATACCCCTGCTGATCTATTTCGTCGTGATATTTCTGGTCTCGTTCTACATGGGGCGCAAGCTTGGGGCGGACTACTCAAAAACCACCACACTTTCATTCACTGCGGCAAGCAACAACTTCGAACTGGCGATAGCCGTCGCCGTCGCCGTATTCGGGATTAACTCGGGAGCGGCATTCGCCGCAGTAATTGGGCCGTTGGTGGAGGTTCCAGTGTTGATTGGGCTAGTCAATGTAGCGCTCTATTTCCGATCTCATTACTTCATTCAAGCGATGCCAGACGGTGCATCTATACCGGTCTGTGACCCGGTTGCGAAAGCATCTCACAGTACATAGGGGTGAGCAGGTGGCCTGTACCGCGAACTCTATTTCCGAGACGGGAAGTCGTAGCGAATCCCTGCGCGCGCGAGGATCGGAGGCCCTTGATTGACTAGAGGAGTGGGCGGGGTCAAGGTGGTTGGATAACGCCGGTTCGTAATGTTTTCACCGGCCAAGTAAACGGTCACACCGCGCGGTAATTGCCGGCCTAGAAACAAGTCCATCACGTAGTAGCGGGTCAACAAAAGCGTATTGAGGTCGTCGTCGTACTGGGCGCCGGAGAAACGGCCCTGCAGGCTGACCATGAGACGCGTGGGATTCCAGTAGCGCGCTTCCCACGTGAACTGATTGCGCGGAACCTCGGGTACGTTCTTGCCGATTAGAGAAGCCGACGAATCTTCGACGTAGGCGTGCACGAACTGATATCCGGCGGAAAACTCGATCGATCGCGAAAGGTGGAATGCTCCATCAAGCTCAACACCCAGCGAACGCGTGCGGCCGAGATTCCGGCGTTGTTTAGTAGTCGTCGCACCTGAGCTGATGGTCACGTTTGTGATGGGGTCAGTGATGTCGTCCCAGAAAAACGTTGCCCGGGATTCGAGCTTGCGATCGAAGCCGACGGCGTGAAGTCCGGCCTCGGCGCCGGTGAGTTTTTCGGCGTGAAGGAATGGGTTGCTCTGCGTGAACACGGTCCCTTGCTGAAAACTTCGATAGAGCTCGTTGAGCGTCGGAGCTCGAAAAGAGCGATATCCGGACAATGACAGAGAAAGATTGCCGGACAGCGGCCGCAGAATGGAAAGCCGCGGGCTGAATGAATTCTCGCTGCGGTCCGGAAACGTGGCGACAGTTGGCGTGCCACCGCCTTGCGGGGTTTGAATGCTGCTTCCGCGGAAATTGTTCCAGTTGTCCCAGCGCGCGCCAGCGAGAATGGACCATTTTCTGATGCGAAAGATGTCCTGGCCGAAGATTCCACTTGATCTCTCACGACCTCCCGCTGCGCTCAACACCGAGGCAAGCACGAGTTGCTCGTCGCTTGCGCCGATCACTTCTTGAGAGTCAAAACCTGCTATAAGCGTGTTGTCCTTCAGCGACTCGGTCCACTGCGCTGAGCCCCCGAGCTGTTGGGAAGGAACGTGCTGTATATCGGTCAAGACTTCGGTATCGCGCGGAACGGTGATGGAGCGGACGGACGAAAAAGTCTGGTCGTAGCCCTGAGCCTGTCCAAAGAGACGTGCACTGATCTGGGCGCGATCGCCGAGGGGAGCGTCAATTGCAACCGATCCGAAGCCGGTTGCAGTGCTGTTGTCTTGCAAGACGGTGCCGTTATCTCGTGATTCGGTGAAGTATCCGCCCGTCAAAGAGAATCTGCCGCGATCAGCGAAGCGGTATCCCGCGGAAGCACTGAGGGTAGCGTGTTCCGAGTCAGCAGGCTGGTCAACGGGGCCGCGCTGAGACGAAGGCAAGAGGATGTAACCATCGGTGGTTGACAGGTCGGCCGAAGTTTCGAAGTCCCAGCGCGACAGGGCTGTTCCCGCCCACAGCGAGAGATCGGGAGTGTTCTCGTTCCCGTAAGAAATGTCCACGGATGCGGACGGGCCTTCGGGCACTCGCGACAAGAATTGCACCACGCCGCCGAGAGCGTTGCTGCCGTAAAGACTCGATGATCCTCCGCGGAAAACTTCGACGCTGGAGAGGCTGGCGCGGGGGATGCGATCCCAGTAGATCCAGCCGCCGAAGGGATCGACGAGCGGCACGCCGTCTTCAAGAACGAGAGCGCGGCTGGGGCCGCTTGCGCCGACGCCACGCAGCGAGGCGCCTTGCGTGGTTGGATTGGCTACGCGGCTGCTTGAACGACGGAAAAGCGAGAAGCCTGGAACCTGACGCAGCAGGTCGTCGGTGGTGAGCGCAGGGTTGGCGGTAATGTCGGTTTGGGATAGCGCCACTGCGCTGCCCGGCACATCTGAAAGCTTCATTTCAGTTCGAGTCGCTGAAACGATGACGCGTTCTGAGGCGCTCGAAGGGCGCAGAACGAAATCTATTTCCGGACTGGTGGAGGCCCAGTTCTGGCTGGCGGAGTCAAAACCCGCGGCATTGACTTCGATCGTGCCTGTCAGGTCGGCAAAATCCGTGAATTCAAATCTTCCGGCAGAGTCGGTCTGTACGGTTTCAATTTTGTTGGTGGAATGCACGGTAACGCGGGCGGAGGCGATGGCTGCGCCGCTGCTATCTTTGACCGTTCCGAACATGCGTGACTGCTGAGCAGACATACCCGTGCAGAGAAGGCAGAGGAGTAAGCCGATCCAACCATACTGCCGGCTGGTTTGAAACGAAGCCATCAACGCAAGTTTCCAATCTGGTGATTTGAGGTGTGAAACGCACACCTCAGATGTACGAAGCGGCGAACAGGTTCCTAGAACAATAGCAGAAAGTATGAGATACGGTCCGGCAGGCTTCCCCGTTTATGGTTCTTTCCTAGCGGTCGCGCTCGAAGCAATAGCGGCCCCCCTGGGTGTGAGCTACAGACTCTGCAACCTTAAGGAATGCCCGGCCGGCGTGGGAGAGGGCGCCAGCCTTACGATGGATCAGCCGGAGTTTGCGATGTTCGCTTAACTCTTGAATAGGGATGCGTACGAGATCCCCGCGGGCAATTTCGTCCTCGACGCTGATCTCCGGCAGAAAAGCGACGCCGTTTCCCAGGGCGACGAAGCGTTTTATCGCCTGCAGGGTGGGGAGCTCGACGCCCATGTGCAGCGGCGTCTTATGCTTTTCGAACAGCTGTATGACTCGGTCGCGATAGGGTGAAGGCACGATGTGCGCGACAAAAGATTCGGCGCCCAGTTGCCGGATACTGATGCGGCTTTCGCGCGCCAGCGGGTGTTGCGGTGGAACCACAAAAATCAACTCGTCGGAATAGACGACGATTGAGGAAAGTTCCTCGTCGCGAGGCTCATAGGTGAGAACGCCGAACTCGCAGCGATGGCGGCGGACGTCGTCAGGGAGCTGGCTTCCGAGCGAGCGTTGCACCACGATGCGAATGGCGGGATGCAGGCGCCGGAACTCGCCGAGGACGCGAAGCAGGTAAAGAGCGGTAAGTTCGTTCGCGCCGACTACGAGCTTGCCCATCTGCAGCTCGCGCAGCTCGGTCAGCGCTTCGCGGGCGTTTTCGCGCAGATTTATCAGGCGTTCGGCGTATTCCTGCAGGATGCGTCCGGCGTCGGTGAGGAGGCCTTCGCGAGAGGAGCGGTCGAAGAGCGGCTCGCCGATTTCCTTCTCGAGCTTGCGAACCGCCTGGCTGACCGCCGACTGCGTACGATAGAGTTTCTCGGCGGCCCGAGAAAAGCCGCCTTCCCGCGCGACCGCAAGGAAGACCTCAAGTTGGGCAATGTCCAACGCTCCTCCTATTAATCTTTATTGCTTAATGTATAAGCACGCCTGATGCTATCAGACTTGTTTTCATAACTTAGAAAAATTATAAGCTTTGCTTTCGTAGGTCAGTTCCTTAAGATCAAAAGAATTCGGACGAATGGGAGTGAGGAATGGAAGGCACAAGAATTACTGTTTTTGATACCACGCTGCGAGATGGCGAACAGTCTCCCGGCTGCAGCATGAACGTGCACGAGAAAGTTAGGTTGGCACGGCAGCTTGATCAGCTTGGCGTGGACGTGATTGAGGCGGGATTTCCGATTGCATCGGACGGCGACTTTGGCGCGGTGCAGGCGATCGCAGCAGCGGTTCCGCGGCCGATCATTGCGGGACTGGCGCGAGCTGCGCACCATGACATTGAGCGCGCGGCGAAAGCGTTGCAATCAGCGATTCGCCCGCGGATCCATGTGTTTCTTGCGACCTCAGACATTCATCTTCAACATAAGCTGCGGATTTCGCGGCAGCAGTGCCTGGAGCAGGCTGCGACCTCGGTTCGCCTGGCGCGGACCTTCTGCGACGACGTCGAGTTTTCTCCGGAAGATGCGACCCGCACCGATCCTGAATTCTTGTTTCAGGTGCTCGATGCGGTTATCGAAGCCGGCGCGACCACCCTGAACATTCCTGACACAGTGGGCTATACAGTTCCCGCGGAATTCGGGGATTTGATCCGCAACATCCGCGAGCGCGTGCGCGGGATCGAGAGAGCGACAATTTCTACGCATTGCCATAACGACCTTGGATTGGCGGTTGCGAATTCGTTGGCTGCGGTTGCGAACGGCGCGCGGCAGGTCGAGTGCACGATCAACGGAATTGGCGAGCGCGCGGGGAACGCGTCGCTGGAAGAAATTGTGATGGCGCTGCGAGTGCGGGCCGACAAATATCCCTACTACACGGCGATTGCGACTGAGCATCTTTATCCCACGAGCCAGATGCTCGAGGAGATCACCGGCATTGCTGTCCAGCCGAATAAGGCGGTCATCGGCCGCAACGCGTTTGCGCACGAAGCCGGCATTCACCAGGACGGGATGCTGAAAAACCGGCTGACGTACGAGATCATGACGCCGCAGTCGGTCGGGGTGCCGGATTCGAAGCTGGTGCTGGGCAAACACTCGGGCCGGCATGCGTTGAGCCTGCGCTGCGAGCAACTCGGATATCACTTCGAGCGCCGCGAGCTTGATGATATTTACCGGCGGTTTGTAGTTCTTGCGGATGAGATCAAGCATGTGCACGACCATCATCTGCTCGAGTTGATTCGCGAGAGCGATGGTGAGAGTCACCGTATTCCGCCATCGAGGGTTCCGGCAGAACGTGCTGAAGCCGTTGCGGCCGGAGCGGAGGAAGCACGCAGATTGTTTCCTGCGGGCGTTCCTTCAGAATTCAGCGCTGTAAGCCTTCCGGCGAACGCTGTTCCGGATCACCATTCGGAGCAGGAAGACTATTTGTGGGGAGTGTAAAAGCGGCTCCTGGCTCTAGGCTTTAGGCTTTTGGGAACGGCGGGCTATTAGCCCGTCGTTTTTGTTTGCGGGTCATCCGAGTCCCGTCATTGTTAGAATCGTCTTTTAAGTGAATGCTGCTGAAGATCACAACTTTACCCGGTGACGGCATTGGGCCTGAGGTTACGGCGCAGGCTGTGGCTGTGCTGCATGCGACGGCTCAGACGTTTGGGCATGAGTTGCGGGTCACTGAAAAGAATGTTGGCGGAGCTGCGCTGGTCGCTAGTAACGATCCGTTGCCACAGGACACAATTGAGGCTTGCCTTTCTTCTGACGCGGTTTTGCTGGGGGCTGTCGGCGGGCCTGCCTTCGATCAATATCCTGCGAAACTGCGACCCGAAGCCGGACTCTTGCGTTTGCGCAAAGAGCTGGGGGTTTTTGCCAATCTTCGACCGGCAATATGCTTTACCGAACTGGAAGCGCGATCGCCGTTACGGCCTGAAATTGTGCGCGGCACCGATGTGATGATCGTGCGTGAGCTGCTGGGCGGCCTGTACTTCGGTGAACGCAGCACCGCCGGTGAAGCTGGAAGCCGTCGCGCGGTCGATACGATGGCTTACACCGAACCGGAGATCGAGCGCATCGCTCAGTTGGCGTTCGAGCTGGCGCAGAAGCGGCGCAAGAAGCTGATGTCCGTTGACAAGGCGAACGTGCTTGATTCATCGCGGTTGTGGCGCGATGTCGTGAATCGGGTGGGTACAGCGTTTGCCGACGTCGAGCTGTCGCACATGTACGTGGATTCGGCGGCGATGGCGCTGGTGTCGCGTCCGGCAACTTTTGATATGATCCTCACTGAAAATATGTTCGGCGACATTCTGTCCGATCAGGCGGGAGCAGTGGTTGGCTCCCTCGGCCTGCTGCCCTCGGCGAGCGTCGGCGGGAAAGTTGGACTGTACGAGCCGATTCATGGCTCCGCTCCGGACATTGCGGGCAAGGGCATCGCCAATCCGCTGGGCGCGATTCTTTCTGCCGCGATGATGCTGCGGCATTCGTTTCAGCTGAAAAATGAAGCAGATGCAATCGAATCCGCAGTGCGCCACGGGTTGGCAGCCGGTGCCCGGACACGCGACCTGGTTGGCGCTGGCCAGCCCTTTGTAAGTACGAACGAGATGGGTGAGCGCGTTGTATCCCGCGTGCGCGAGCAGAAGCTTTCATTGACACACTGAAATCTGTGCCTTTCCGCCGAGCTTCCCTGAAATCCGTCGCGATTGTGCTTGTGCTCGCGTCTGCATGCTTCGCAGAGACTGGCGCCGAAGCCTGGCTGCGCTATCGCGATCTGAAGACTTCTCCCTTGCCCAATCTGGTGGCTGCGGTGGGGACCAGCCAGGTTGTCCGTAATGCTGGCGCTGAAGTAGTGCGTGCGCTTGGGGAGAAACCGAAGGCGCAAGGTGCGGTCCGGGAGATTCCATCGAAGGATGCATTCGTGCTCGGGACGTGGAAGGACATCCGTCCGCTGTTTCCGGGCTTGCCGCAGGCGCGTGTTCCTGCTGGCGACGGCTTCTGGTTAAAGACCGTACGGCGCGGGTCAGCAAAGTATTGGTTGATCATCGGCCGAAACGACCGCGGAGTGCTCTACGGAACGTTTTCGCTGCTGGAGAGACTTGCGCAGCAGAAAGACGTTTCGACGCTTGACGATTCGCAAACGCCGCCGGCTCCGATTCGCTGGGTGAGCGAATGGGACAACCTCGATGGTTCGATTGAACGAGGTTATGCCGGACGCTCGATTTTCTTCGACAACGGAGCTGTGCGGGCCGATCTGACGCGCGTTGGCCAGTATGCGCGGCTGCTGGCGTCGATTGGAATCAACGGATGCTCGATCAACAACGTAAATGCCAGCCCGCGGATTGTTTCCCCAGACTTCATTCCTCAGCTGGCGCGGGTTGCGGACATGTTTCGTCCCTGGGGAGTGAAGCTCGCGGTTTCGGTGGATATGAGCAGTCCGATGGTCGTGGGCGGTCTGAAGACCTTCGATCCGCTGGATCCGTCGGTTGCGGCCTGGTGGAAACAAACCGCCGATGCAATCTATAAAGCAATTCCTGACTTCGGCGGGCTCGTTGTAAAGGCGGACTCCGAAGGGCGTTCGGGACCATCGCAGTATGGGCGCACAGCTTCCGATGCGGCGAACGTGATTGCGCGCGCTTTAAAGCCCCATGGCGGAATTCTGATTTATCGCGCGTTTGTTTATAACCATCACCTCGACTGGAATGATCCGAAGGCGGACCGTGCGCGGGCGGCGTACGACTACTTCCATCCGCTGGACGGCAAGTTCGATGACAACGTTGTGATCCAGATCAAGTATGGACCGATTGATTTTCAGGTGCGGGAGCCTGCTTCGCCGCTGTTCGGGGCTATGCCGCATACGAGTGAAGCCATCGAGTTGCAGGTCACGCAGGAATACACCGGACAACAGCGGCATCTGGTGTTCCTGGTGCCTATGTGGAAAGAGATTCTGGATTTCGATATGCACGTGAGTGGAGTGACTCGGGTCACGGACATTGTCTCGGGCAGGCAAAAACCTTTACCACAGAGGACACAGAGTCACACAGAGGAACGCCGCAGAGGTTCGACGGGTGGCTTCAATGCCGTGGTGAACGTTGGCATGGACGAGAACTGGCTCGGCCATCCGCTGGCGATGGCGAATTTGTATGGTTACGGGCGGCTGGCCTGGAATCCGAATTTGAGTTCGGAGCAGATTGCCGAGGAGTGGATTCGACTGACGTTTGGAAGCTCTCCCCAGGTGGTGATCACGATTTCAAAGATGCTACTTTCGTCGTGGCACATTTATGAGAGCTATACAGGGCCGCTGGGTGCGGGGACTCTGACTGACATCCTTGGCGATCATTATGGGCCGGGAATCGAGTCCTCAGAGCGCAATGGCTGGGGCCAGTGGCACCGGGCAGACGAGCGCGGGATTGGGATGGACCGCACCATCGCGACCGGTACCGGATACATCGGGCAATACTCGCCCGAAGTGCAGAAGAAGTATGAAACGGTGACCGCGTGTCCGGACGAATTGCTGCTCTTTTTTCATCACGTGGCTTACACCTACGCCCTGCACTCTGGGAAGAGCGTGATTCAACACATCTACGATTCGCACTACGACGGCGCGGAACAGGCCGCGGGTCTGGTCGCACAATGGCAGTCGCTTAAGGGGGAAGTTGACGACGAAAGGTACGAGGACGTTTTGAGACGGCTGCAATATCAGGCGGGGCATGCCATTGTGTGGCGGGACACGGTGGTGAATTGGTTTTTCAAGAAGTCGGGCATTCCGGATGAAAAGGGCAGAGTAGGGCCGGCGCAGTAGCCGTGGTAAGGGAATTACCCCTGTAATTGACTAACCTGACTGCCACACTCCAAACTAAATCCAGATGAAAAAGCTGCGAGTCGGAATCCTCTTTGGCGGGCGCAGCGGCGAGCATGAAATCTCGTTGCTTTCGGCCGCCTCGGTATTCATGGCCATTGATCAGAAGAAGTACGAAGTTGTGCCGATTGGCATCACCAAAGAAGGCAAGTGGCTGACTGCTTCGGATGCGGAGCAGTTGCTCGCCGGCAAGGCGGGCGAGGACGCCCGCCGCACACAGGCAACGTTGCGGGCCGGCGATCCGGAAGCGACTGCTGCTGCTGCAGTGCTGGAGAGTGGCGAGGCGGTCGTGGTTCCTCCCGAACCGCACAGGAAAGGCTTTGAGCCGTTTCAATCTGATCTGCCTGTGCGACGTGCATCGGATCGAGCGATCAGTGTTGATGTAATTTTTCCTGTCCTGCACGGGACGTTCGGTGAAGACGGCACCATCCAGGGCCTCCTCGAGCTGGCTGACATCCCCTACGTTGGCGCGGGCGTGCTCGGCTCGGCTGCCGGGATGGACAAGGACATCATGAAGGCGCTGTTTCATGCGGCGGGATTGCCGATTGTGAAACATGTCACTGTGCTACGCAGCGATTGGGAGTCCGCGGCGAAGAAAGTTCAGAAGCTGGTTGAGAGCAAGTTGAAGTATCCAGTTTTTGTGAAGCCGGCGAATCTGGGCTCATCGGTGGGGATTTCGAAGGCCCGCGATCGCAAGGAACTCAGCCCGGCGATTGACGAAGCTGCAAAGTTCGATCGCAAGATTGTGATCGAAGAAGGTGTTGGCGGTAAGAAGAATAAAGCCCGCGAGATCGAATGCTCGGTGCTGGGGAACGACAGCCCGATCGCGTCTGTCCCCGGTGAGATCGTGCCGGGCGCGGAGTTTTATGACTATACGGCGAAGTATCTGGACGAAGGTTCGCAGCTAATCATCCCCGCCAAGCTCACGAAGTCTGAGACGAAAAAAGTTCAGAAACTGGCTATTGCGGGATTCCGTGCCGTCGATTGCTCGGGCCTGGCACGAGTGGATTTTCTGATGGACCCCAAGTCGCGCAAGATCTACTTGAACGAGATCAACACCATGCCGGGTTTCACCTCGATCAGTATGTATCCGAAGTTGTGGGCGGCTTCGGGGGTGAGTTATCCGGAGCTAATTGAGCGGTTGATTCAGCTGGGACTAGACAGGCATGCGGAAAAGAAGAGGAACCAGTACAGCCGGTGACCTCCAGTCAGTGATATGGCGCTTCGTCGCTTCCTGGGTCTCGCCGCCTTAGGTGTCCGGCTTGGCGAGTAGCGCGGTCAGCAAGAATGCAATGAGAATGAGAATGGGAATTGCGGGAACCCGTATCTCTGCTGGTAATTGCCGAACCTGACCAGTCCCGGAGGGACGGCACGAGTCGCCTCGCGGCCAACTGCGAACGAACGACCCAAGCGTGCCATAATCAAACTCGGATGCCCTGTTCCATCTGCAACAAGCGCAAAGAAAAGCGCTTCTGCCCCGCTGTCCACGGGCGTATCTGCCCGCAATGCTGTGGCGAGCAGCGCGAGGTCACGCTCGACTGCCCGAGCGACTGCGTCTATCTCCAGCAGGC
>Ga0310810_10000263_pt1 | contig 54370 bp, 45 predicted proteins | sample NCmetagenome_FD_207641 | JGI IMG/M metagenome (GOLD analysis project Ga0310810, IMG submission 207641) | Soil microbial communities from experimental microcosm in Duke University, North Carolina, United States - NC | ecosystem: Engineered > Artificial ecosystem > Soil microcosm > Unclassified ...
AGAAGCTTGTTCCATGAAATATTGCCCTGCTGCGAGAAGTTGTCGTTGAACGAGCCAAAGCCGGGAAGCAGTGAACCGACTCCGCCGGGTGGCATCTCTCCAGGCGTGAAGCCTGTTTCCGCACTCAGAGAGTAGCGTGCGACTAAGCTATCGCCATTCGCGAAGAGTTGATCGACCCGGGCCGTGCCTTGATCGTTGACCTGGAGTTCGTTGCGGGTGTCGATGTAATTGTTGCAATCCGCGCCCGCGCCGGGTGTTGGAACGCCCATCATGGCAGAACCGCAGGGCATGGTTGCCATGTTCATGCCGGCCATAACGCTCGGCATTGGCACATAGGTCATCAGGAATTGTTGTACGGCGGTATTAATGCGAGTGGGATCGATTACGTCCATTACCCCGTTGAACTGGAATTCCTGATTGCTGTTGGCGGGATCGAAAATGTGAATGGGAGCGCCGTTCAAGCCGGCATGGCTGAAATCACCGTTGATCTCGTCCTGAGTTGGGACGGTATCGATCATGGTGTCGGCCATGGCGTGACGGAAGCCTTCGTAGTTCACGAAGAAAAAGGTGCGGTTGTGAATGATAGGCCCGCCGAATGATGCGCCGAAATTGTTCTGCACCATGTGATTGTTGCCCATGTCGTTGAACGACGTCGCGTCCATGAAGCCGTTGCGGAGGAATTCATAGACGGTGCCGTGGTACTGGTTGGTCCCACTGCGGGTAACGATGTTGATCTGTCCGCCGCCTGCGCCACCCATTTCGGCGGAGTAGCTGCCGGTCTGGACTTTGAATTCCTGCACCGCGTCCGGCGAGGGACTCAGGTTTTGCGTGTTGAAGGTTGGATCGGTGTTGGTGGTGCCGTCGAGAAGGAAGTAGTTTCCGTTCGGACGGCTGCCGCCTACGCTAACGGCGGAACGCTGTCCCGGCCGCCAATAAAGAGGATTCATGCTGCCGGTTTGCGCGCCGTGGCTGATGTGAGCTCCGGGCACGGTGAGCACGAGATCGATCAGCATGCGGCCGTTGAGCGGAAGGTTCTCGATGGATGTGGGTTCGATGACTTCGCCAACCGAAGCTTCAGCAGTGTGGAGAGCCTCGGGCGCGGCGCTCACTTCTACGGCTTCTTTGCGGGATTCGACTACCAACCGAATGTCAATTGCGAGACGTTGAGCGACTTCGAGCTGAAGAGGTTGCGACGAGCGGCCGAAGCCGGGGGCCGTGACCTGCAATTCGTAGTTGCCCGGCTGAAGGCCCGGGATCTCGTAAATGCCGGACGAGTTGGTGGCTGCATGGCGCATGGCGCCAGTTGCCTTGGCAGTGAGATCGACGCTCGCTCCGGCGACCGCGTTTCCTTGCGGGTCGCGGATGCTGCCGGTCAGGACCGCATAGTTGCTTTGCGCGAATGTATATAAAGAAGAGAGCAACAGAGCAAGGAGAGCGATTCTGTACCGCAAAGGTGCCTCCGCGAAGACTTGGAATTAATTCGAGGTTGAAATACGCCCAGCTGGAATTGGTAATGCAGCGCGCAGCGAACAGAGATCAACCCGATTGCCAAGCAATGTAGCTGGACGGAAGCTGCGGGTTCAATAATGCAAAACGACTAGAGAAAGTCAAAAGCTTGTAACCGCAAAGATCGCAAAGGTACCGCGAAGAACGCAAAGAAAAGCTTCCGATCTCGCGATGTCATGGCGGTCGAAAACACAAGGTCTCTCGACTACCCGGCGGACTTCGTCCGCCGCTTCGCTCGAGATGACAGGGATGTGGAGGTTGAGGAAACGGGTGATCTGGTGATCTGGTGATCTGAAAACACAAGGTCTCTCGACTGCGCGACGGACTGTTCGTCCGCCGCTTCGCTCGAGATGACAGAAATGTGGAGAACGAAAGATTTCTCGCGGACAAGAGTGTCCGCGCCACACGGGCTTCAGGCGGCGCGGCGGTGGCGGACTGCAGGGGCGCCGGCGCGGCGGGATTGCAGGTACTTCAGGAGGCTGAGGATGCCGCCGAGGATGGCCACGCCGATCAGGACAAATAACGCCGGTTTGTAATAGCGGGAAAAGAAGTGGACTATGGCCTTGCCATACAGCGCGCCTAATCCGGCGACGATGGAGTAGCGGATTCCGCGGCCGAGGGCTAATGCTCCGACGAACTTTTTCTTTGGGTATTGCAGCGCACCGGCGGCCAAAAGTACCGGCACCAGCGGAAATGGGGGTGGAAGGATTGCGCCCAAGGCTACGGAACTGAATCCCCAGCGCTTGAATTTCGCGAAAATTTTCTCCGCCTTCTTCTTATTAAGCTTCTTCTCGATTGCTTCCTTGCCGCCCTTTCGTCCCAGCGAGTAGGTCATGTATCCACCGATGACGGCGCCGATGGTGGCCATGAGGGCGTAATAGGGCCACAGCTGGCGGTGGCTGGCGGCGAGCCAGATGGTCAGCACGTCCATGCTGCCGGTGAGCGGAATGGCAGAGTTGTCTGCAATGCCGAGGACTATCAGTCCTGGCCCGCCCAGGCGCAGGAGCCAGCGCCAGACCAGCATCAAGGCAAACGTGTTCGGCAACGACATGAGATCGATTAACCTGTACCTTTTTAGCGCGTTTGGCCAGGGAGGCCGGCCGTGACGCCCCGCGACTGCGTATTTAGAGGCAAAATCGCATCGCCGAGTGGTATGCAGATAGAAGCTATGCCCTGAGTTGCCTGGTTTTACGTGAGAGTGGGCCTGGCTTCAGCGAAATGCAGCTCAGGAATGTGCGGAATCAGCTTGCATTCGTGAGCGTACCGATAGAAAAGCTGCAGGCCATCGAGGCATGGGGTGTCGAGATGGTAGTGGATGTTTTGGGTCAGGTACTCCAGAACAGATTCCGGGGTCAATCCGAGATGGCGTGACCAGGTTTGTGAGATTGCCGCGAGGTTGTCGGATTGAAGGCCGTGGTCGCGCGATCGCTGGAATATTTGCGCGAGGCCGGCGGGGGCTCGTAACGCTGCTTGTCCTGTGATCGCCCAAAAGGCAAAGACGAACGGCTTGCCGGTCAGGTGAATCCATTCTTCGGCCAGGTCCCAGGTCAAATACTTTGAGCGATCCACCTGCAGGGCAGGGTCTCCGATGAGGAGGGCTGCGTCGTGCTGGGAGAGCATCGGCTCGAGGTTGGGAGGCGTGGAATCGAACACTGGTTCAGTTTGCCAGAATTTCTTGAAGAGAATTTTTAGCAGAGCGACAGAGGTTAGGGACGAACTGTCGAGCGCGATGGAGCGAATGTGGTCGATGGGTTTGCGGCTGACGAGGAGGATGGAACGAACTGCGCGGGTGGCGGCGATGGCAACGTCGGGAAGGATGACGAGACCGGGGATGGTGGCGTACGCGGCGGAGGGAATAATGCCGATGTCGGCGGAGCCGCGCGCAAGTTCAGCGGCGCATTGCGAGGGCACGGTGTAGGAGATTTCGAAGCTTGGGTTGGGCGGGCCATGTTCGAAATCCCACATGAGGGGGGCGGTGTTGAGGTAGGAGATGGCGGAGATGCGCATGGAAGCTGCGAGCGGTGAGCACCGAGCAAACGAGCAATCCGAGCCAAGTCAGCTTCCAGTACCCGTGGAAAGAACTCCTCTAGTTTCTTAGACTTAGAAAAGCTCCATCAAGACAGTCGGAAGGGCCCAAGCTGCTCGCAGCTCATTACTCACGGCTCATAACTCCAAAAAATATTATCAGAGTTGTGACGCATAACCTTGACTTGCCTTTCTCCCGCTGTTAACAGTCGGCGATGCTGGCCAGGGGAGGTTTGCATGTCTAAGGTTGCGGCTGAAGCGAGACGAGAGTTATCAATAGCCAATTCGAGCCAGATTTCGTGGCTGGCACTTACGCTCACTCCGGGGCTCGGTCCAACTCGCGCCAAGCGCCTTGTCGAATTTTTCGGCAGCATCGAGGCTGTGTTCAACGCGTCGCTGACAGAGCTTGAGGCGGCGGGGTTGCCGGCTGCAACTGCGCAGTCGCTTGGGACTGGGCGGTCGGTTGAACTGGCGCACGATGAATTGGCGAAGGCCACGGCGGCGGGAATTGCGTGCTTGGCCCTTGACGATGCTGCTTATCCGCCAAGGCTTCGACAGATCTACGATCCGCCGCTGGTGCTTTATGTGCGCGGCAATGTGGCTGCGCTGTCGCAGGCTGGGATTGCGGTGATTGGCACGCGTCATCCGACGCCGTATGGAATTGGGATGGCGGAGCGATTGGCGTGTGATCTGGCTACGCGTGGGGTTGTGATCTTTAGCGGGTTGGCGCGTGGGGTGGATACGGCTGGTCATCGGGGGGCGGTGAATGGCAAGGGCAAAACTGTTGCGGTGTTTGGAACTGGCGTGGACGTTGTTTATCCCAAGGAAAATTCGCGGCTGGCGGATCAGATCCTGAGCCTGGGGGGAGCGCTGATTTCTGAATTTCCGCTGGGCACGTTTGCCGCGCCGCAGAATTTTCCGATTCGTAATCGGATCATCAGCGGAATCTCGTTTGGCGTGCTGGTGGTTGAAGCGGCCGAATATAGCGGGACACGGATCACCGCGCGATGCGCGTTGGAACAGAGTCGCGAGGTGTACGCGGTACCGGGGAATGTGACGAACAAGAATTCGTGGGGGCCGAATACGCTGATTAAGCAGGGGGCAAAGCTGGTCGCGACCTGGGAGGACGTTTGGGAGGAACTCCCTGCGGATGTGCGACTTGCGCTGACTCCTGAGACCGGCAATGAATCGCCGGGCGCGCAACTGCATCTCTTTTTCAGGAACCTTCGCTCTCTCCGCATGAAAAAAAGATCTACAAGGCGCTGAAGGCAGATGAAGCCATGCACCTGGACGAGATCATCGAGAAGCTGGAACCGGAGTTGTCATCGTCGGAGATTTTTGCGGCGTTATTTGAACTTGAGCTGGCCGGAAAAGTGAAGCAGCTGCCGGGGAAGAATTTCGTGAGGAGCTTCTAGGCGGTGAGCGATGAGCTTTGAGCGATCTGAGCGGGAGCGGAGGAGGTTCCGTGAAAGGCTTCAAAGAACTGAAGGTCTGGCACAAGGCGCACGAAATGACTATGGCTGTTTATGAAGCAACTAGAGCATTCCCAAGCGAAGAACTTTACGGGTTGACGAGTCAGTTGCGACGTTCGGCGGCATCGATTCCAGCAAACATCGCGGAGGGATGCGGGCGTCGATCTGATGGCGAAATGGCTCGTTTTCTCCAGATCGCGCGCGGATCAGCAAGCGAAATTGATTACCACATTTTTTTAGCTCGCGAATTGCGATACTTGCGTGAAGATAACTTTTGTCAGTTGACGCGCGAAGCAGACGAAATACAAAGAATGCTTACAGCATTGATTCAGCGATTTCGGCCTGTGGATGGCAGGAAATGCTAATTTGCCACACATTGTCTGGTTGCTCATTGCTCACCGCTCGTCGCTCCTAGCTGAGGCGTCTACTTGTTGCACTCAGTCAATTCGTGCTAGCTTCGGGAACGAATATCAAGCATTGAGGACACATGGCAAAAGGTTTAGTAATCGTAGAGTCGCCAGCAAAGGCGAAGACTATTCAGAAGTATCTCGGCAAGGGATACACCGTTGAGGCGTCGCTGGGGCATGTGAAAGACCTGCCCAAGAGCACGCTCGGTGTGGACACCGATAACGACTTTGAGACCGAGTACATCGTTATCCCCGGGAAAGAGAAAGTTGTTGCCAAGCTGAAGAAGCTGGCCGGTGGCGTGGACACGATCTACCTGGCGCCTGACCCGGACCGCGAAGGCGAGGCCATTGCTGCGCATCTGGCAGAAGAACTGGGCGAAGGCGCGAAGACAAAAAAGAAGAAAAAGAAAAAAGATGAGAACGGGCACGAGCGGTTTCGGCGCGTAACCTTCAATGAGATTACGCAGCGTGCCGTGCGGGAGGCGTTCGAGCGTCCTCGGGACATCGATCAGAACCTGGTTGATGCGCAGCAGGCGCGGCGGGTGCTTGACCGGTTGGTTGGGTACCAGGTTTCTCCTCTTCTGTGGGACAAAGTACGGCGTGGGCTGTCGGCTGGTCGTGTGCAGACTGTGGCTCTGCGTTTGATTGTTGAACGCGAGCGCGAGATCAAGGCATTTGAGAAGAAGGAATATTGGACGATTGATGCGCACCTTGCCGGCCCGAAGCCGCCGGCTTTTGACGCGCGCTTCCTGGGCAAGGGCGAAGAGAAGATCGAGGTCCCGAACGAGGAAGAAGCGAACAAGATTCGGACGGCGCTGGAAAAGGCCGATTGGCTGGTTCGCAGTGTCGAAAAGAAAGAGCGGAAGCGCAACGCCGCCGCTCCATTCACGACCAGCAAGCTGCAGCAGGACGCTTCGCGCAAGCTGCGTTTCAGCGTGAAGCGCGCGATGATGATTGCGCAACGGCTTTATGAAGGTGTGGAGCTCGGGGAAGAGGGCTCGGTCGGCCTCATTACTTATATGCGTACGGATTCGACCCGGGTTGCGCCTGAGGCGTTGACCGAGGTGCGCGAGTACATCGGCTCGACTTATGGGCCGCAGTATTTGCCGGAATCGCCGAATACATATAAAGAGAAGAAGGAAGCGCAGGGAGCGCACGAAGCTATTCGTCCGACTTCGGCGATGCGGCATCCCGACCAAATTAAGCAGTACTTAAAAGAAGATGAGTACAAGGTGTACTCGCTGATCTGGCAGAGATTTGTGGCTTCGCAGATTACCCCGGCGGTTTTCGATCAGACGACGGTTGATATCGATGCGAAATCGGGCAGCGAAGCATTCTGGTTCCGCGTAACGGGATCAGTTGAAAAGTTCGACGGCTTCCTGAAGGTTTACAAAGAGTCGCGCGAGGGCAAGGACGAGGAAGAAGAGGAACTGAAGCACAAGCTGCCGCCGCTCGAAGCGGGGCAGAAGCTGACGCTCAAATCGCTCAACCCCGAGCAGCACTTCACTGAGCCGCCGCCGCGATACAACGAGGCGTCGCTGGTGAAGGAACTCGAAGAGCGTGGAATCGGGCGTCCGTCAACGTATTCGGCGATTCTTAGCACGATTCAAGAGCGGCAGTATGTGCAGAAGACCGGCGGGAAGTTCATCCCCACCGAGATCGGGCTGGTGGTTACCGATCTGCTGGTCGAAAACTTCCCGGACATCTTCGACGTGCAGTACACCGCGCGGCTCGAAGAAGAACTCGACGAGATTGAAGAAGGCAAAGAGGGCTGGACTCAGGCGCTCGGCGACTTCTACAAAAAGTTCGAAAAGGACCTTCGCTATGCGCAGAAGCACATGGAAAACATCAAGCGCATGGAGAAGCCGACGGACGAGAAGTGCGAGCGCTGCGGGTCGCCGCTGGTGATCAAGTGGGGCAAACACGGATCGTTCTATGCGTGCAGTTCGTACGATAAAGAAGATCCAAACAGCTGCACATTTACGAAAGAGAATCCCATCAACCTGCCCGACCTGGATTCTGCAGATGTGCAGGAAACCGGGGCAGCTGATGAATACTGCGAGAACTGCGGACGCGTGATGGTGCTGAAGCGCGGACGCTTTGGGCAGTTCATGGCGTGTACGGGATATCCGGATTGCAGGACTACGCGGCGGCTGGACCAGGGCAAGAAAGTTCCCGACATCCCGCTGGATGAACCGTGCCCGAAGTGCGGGCGCAATCTGATGATCCGACACGGCCGTTACGGGGAGTTCACGGCGTGCAGCGGATATCCGGAATGCAAATATGTCAAACAGAACTTTATTGGTGTGAAATGCCCAGATTGCAAGGAAGGCGACCTGGTTGAGAAGAAGGCGCGCAAGGGCAACACGTTTTATGGGTGCAGCAATTATCCGAAGTGCAAATTTACTTCGGCCAATAAACCGATTGCTGAGAAGTGCCCGAGTTGCGGAAATGAATATCTGGTAGAGAAGTATCTGAAGTCAGGGCCGGTGATCGCGTGTCCTAACAAGGAATGCGAATACGAGCGGCCGAATGAGAATGCGGAGCCTCAGTCGCCTGCCACTCAGTCCTGAGCAGTCATTGCTCTCCGCGGTGGTTCTGCTATTCTCGCTCGATGCGGTCCGTCACAGCTGCGCTTTTGTTGTTCATCGGACCTTTCGGGGCGGCGCAAACCATCGTACGCGGATCCATTCACGACCGCGGCGGCGCGCCGGTTCCCAATGCGACAGTTGAAATCCTGAGGGCTGACGGCCCGGCTGTTTCCAGGCAGGCGGCGGCATCCGACGGGCGCTTCGTGTTCAACGCTTTACCCGCGGGGGAATATCATCTACGCGCCTCTGCCTCAGATTTCTATCCCGCTACTTATGAGTTTCTTCTACGCCAGCGCGAAGTCACAGAGATGGAAGTCCTCCTGGACAAACAGCAGCGCGTTTCAGAGCAGGTAAAGGTTCAGGAGAAATACTTAACAGTTGATCCCGAGAAAACCGGCAGCTCTTACACGTTCACCCATGCGGATCTGGAGCGGCTGCCCGATCCGTTGACCGACAGCACAAACGACCTGGTGAACAATCTGATGCCGGGGGCGAGCGACAGCCACGACAACTTTCTCGCTGTTCGGGGAACCGAGTTCTCGTTGCACGAGTTTGTCAACGGAGTCTCGTTTCTCGACAACACCCAGCCCCAGTTTTCACCCGGAATCAGCCCGCAGATTTTTGAGACCGTCGATCTCATGACTGGCGGCTTCGCTGCGGAGTACGGCAATCGCTTCGGGGGTGTTCTGGATATCACCACTCGCTCCGGCGAGACCATGCAGGGACACGGCAGCGTGAACTTCCGGGGAGCGACTCTCGACAACTATGACTTGAATGCGGATTACGGTGGCAAATGGCGCGGGTTGGGATATTACTTTTTTGCTGACGGGTTTACTTCGGGCCGTTACCTCGATCCTCCTGAGCCGAACGAACTGTATGACTTCGGCAAAGCCACCCGTGCGACTGTGCAGTTCGACTGGAGAAGCGGCGCACGCGATACCTTCAAATTGCTGTTGATGGGCAGTGGCGCGAATTTTGAACAGCCGAACATTACTGAAGATCAGGAAGCCGGCCGCGACGCCCAGCGGCATTTACGCCAGCAGACAGCGATTCTCAGCTGGCTGCATGCCTTTTCTCCCGAATCACTAATCGATACGTCGATCTATGAGCGGACGAGTTCTGACCGGGTGCTGCCGACGAGCGACCCTGACACTCCGCTTTCCATTGCTTCTCGCGCGCCATTCACGTTGGGAATCAAAAGCGATGCGACTGACATCTGGCATGGTCACGTGATCAAAGCAGGCGTGGACCTGTTTCGCATTCGTGAGCTGGAGAGTTTCTTCTTTGATTCGCGCGGCGACCCAGATGTGTTTCCGGCGTTCCGGGGCGGCCTGCAGGGCGGCGAGGCCAGCGCATACGTGCAAGACAATTTTTCGCCGTTGAAGCGGCTATGGGTTGATGTTGGGCTGCGCTATGACTACTTCGACCTGGTTAGCACACGCGTTCAGGTCAGCCCGCGGGTTGGACTTGCCTATCAGGTTGCGAACAAGTCCGTGCTCCGTGCCGCGTATAACCATTACCTCTCTCCGCCGCCGATCGAATACTCACTGCTGGCCAGCTTCATCGGGCGCAACGCGGTTGATCCGACGCAGCGGGTTGGGGACGTGCGCGCCTATACGCAAAACTACTTTGAAGCAGGATGGTCGCAGGAACTGCGTCCGCAAATCAGTCTGGAGATTACTGCGTATCGGCACACGGGCCGCAACGCCTTCGAGAACCATGAGATTTCGATTTCGCGGATTTTTGTTCCGATCAATTTTTATTCGGCGAGTTCCGGTGGAGTGGAGGCGGTGCTGAACGTGAAAAATTTGGAGCGCCTTGGGATTTCCGCTCGCCTTCAGTATGCGTTAGCGAAAACATATTTCTATGGTCCGATTACGGGCGGATTCGCCGGCGACGAGCCGCTGGTCGCGGGTGAACGCATCATTCCTGCCTTCGACCAAACGCATACCGGAACGGCGCAACTGTTCTATCACCGCTCATGGCGTGGCTTCTGGGCAGGGACTGCGATGCGCTATGGAAGCGGCACGATCGTCGAAAATGGGCCGCGCCTCCCGCAGCATTTCACCACTGACCTGGGCGGCGGACTGACTGTGTGGGACGCCGAACCGCGGAAGCTCGATTTAGAGTTCGATGTCACGAATGTCTCGAAGAGTGTTTATCAGATTGCAAAAGAAAGCGAGGAGATCCCGATTCAGTATGCTCCCTCGCGGACCATCGGCGGAAGCTTGAAGTTTCGTTTTTAGCGTGAATTCGATGAATCGTCTGCTCGGGATCATCATCCTTTACGGAGACGTAAATCCTTGAATGGAGTGCCCTATGCCCAACCCACCTACCGCAGCCGATGCCGAACTGATTCTTAAACTCTACGACCTTCGCCGCGAAGCCGAGATGCGCAAGGCGCGTCACTGGTTCGGAAGCAGTTTCTGGCCGAAGACGGCTGATGACCTGGTTGCTGTGATTAACGTGGCAAATCCGCAGGAGAACGCGTGGTTTCGCCAGGTCAGCGGATACTGGGAGATGGTCGCGTCATTCGTTTTGCGCGGCGCGCTGAATGAAGAGTTGTTCTTCGATAGCGGGACGGAGTTGTGGTTCACGCTTGCGAAGGTGTATCCGTTTCTGAAGGAAGCCCGCGAAAAAACCAACATGCCGTTCTACTTTGCGCGAACTGAAGAGCTGGCAACGCGCAGTCAGGAAGGGCGCGACCGGCTGCAGATTATGCTCAAGCGGATTGAAGTGCGGAAGGCGGCGATCGCGAAGTCGGCGGCTTAGAGAAGATTGTGTGGCACTCGTATCGCGGCGCAAAGTAGAAGTTCCCACTTCTCGCAACAGCGGCGAGAAGTGGGGCACCCAAAAATGATTTAGATCTGCGCCTCGTTCTCTAACTCAGTTAACGTCTCATCATCAACATTCCACCGCCGTAATATCGCGAAGACTGTTTTGCTTGAGAATCCGGCGCGCATGAGCTGGCGAAAGATGCGGGCCGCTTCCTTTTGGTTCGTCGGCTTCACGAGATGCTTGCGGCCAAGATAGTCGCGGGCATGCTTTTCTTCATCGACTTCGGCAAACGCGACGTCGAGGGCTTGCTCGATCAGTTCGCCATGAACGCCCCTCACCTTCAACTCTGTAACTACTCGACGGCGGCCAAACTTTTGATTATCGCGACGTAAGCTTGAATAGGCGGCGGCGTACTTGGCGTCGTTTAAATATCCCTGGTCTTTGAGACGGCGGATTATCAGTTCGACAAGCGTCTTGCCTATTTCGGTGTCAGCTTCCACTCGCCGTCGCAGCAGTCGTTTCAGTTCGGCGACCGAGCGCATGCGCCGGGCGAGTGCGCCAACGGCGTAGTCGTAAAGTTCGCCTTCGGTTTCGAGTTTGCGCGGACGCCCAAATCCCATGCTCTCTACACGTTAGCAGGCTGCGCAATGTTTACCAGGCTGTTAACAGATTCTTTACACAAATTCTGATGACAATGGGAACTTGTAGTCGTCTATATACGTAATCAAGGACAGGAGCAGGTCATGCTTACCGTAAGGGTTGAACGTGCTGAAGATGTCGCGATCGTTAACGTTGCAGGCAGAATTGTTCGCGGCCAGGAATCTACTTTGAAGAATGCGGTGCTCGCCGAAGAGCGCGCTCGAATGATTGTGCTCGATCTGACGGAGGTTGAATCGCTGGATGCCGGCGGGTTGAATCTGCTGGTGTCGTTGCATCGTTGGAGTGAAGCCAGGCGCGCGCATCTGCGATTGGTGAATCCGCGTCCGTTTGTTTACGAAATGCTGACGCGCACTCACCTAGACTGTGTTTTCGATATTTCCTCGCTGAATCATGCACTCGCAGTTCTGGGGAACTGCGAGTGTAATGCCATGCCGGCGCACGCTGCGGCGTAGAAGTCGCTAGCGGCTAGTGGTTAGTGGCTAGCCCTGAAGCCGGCAATCGTTAGAGAGAAAAATGAATGGGCCGCCTTTGCGCGGCCCATTGTTATTGTTGGACACAGCTAAGCCTAAGAACTACTTTGCCCCGTACCCTGCCGCCTGCATGGAGTTCTTCGACATGTCGCTGGTGGACGAAATACCCTGCATGCGCAGCTTGAAGTCGTCGGCATTCGAGGCGTTGTCAAGCGCTGTGTCGTATTGGATCAATCCGGCCTGGAACAAATCCCACAAAGATTGATCGAAAGTCTGCATGCCGTATTGCGATGTGCCGGCGGAAATCGCGTCGCGCACGGCACGCGTTTTTTCCGGCACCAGGATACATTCGCGGATGTAGGCGGTATTGATCATGACTTCGACCGCGGGAACTCGGCCTTCGCTGTCGCTGCGTCGCACCAGGCGCTGGCTGACGACGGCGCGCAAAACGGCGGCCAACTGCAAACGAATCTGCTTCTGCTCCGGAGGCGGAAAGACCGCAATAATACGGTTGATAGTTTCGACCGCGTCGAGCGTGTGCAGGGTTGAGAACACCATGTGGCCGGTTTCGGCTGCGTGCAGCGCGGTGCCGATGGTTTCCATGTCTCGCATTTCGCCGACCAGGATCACGTCGGGATCCTGACGCAAGCTGGCGCGCAACGCCGTGGAGAAGCTCGGTGTATCGACTTCCACCTCGCGCTGGTTTACGTAGCCCTTCTTGTCGCGATGCAAAAATTCGATGGGGTCCTCGATGGTGATGATGTGTTCGGCGCGGGTGGAGTTCACGCGGTCAATCATGGCCGCTAGCGTGGTTGACTTGCCGGAACCGGTGACGCCGGTGACCAGCACCAAGCCGCGGGGCATTTCGCAAATCTGCTCGATAACCTTGGGCAGATAGAGCTCATCGAGGGCGCGAATCTTTGTGGGAATAACACGGAGTACCAGACCCACGTTTCCGCGCTGCTGAAACACGTTCACACGGAAGCGGCCCAATCCGGCGACGCCGTAGGCCATATCAATTTCTGATGTCTCTTTGAATTTCTGCTTTTGCCGGGCCGACATCATGCTAAAAGCCATGGTGAGCATGTCTTCGGCAGTGACGCGCGGCTGGTCGGTGAGCGGCTGTAATTCGCCGTCAACTCGCAGGTGAGGATAGTTGCCGACCTTCAGGTGCAAGTCGGAGGCTTTGCGCTCCATGGCAATTCGCAGGAGATCATCAATGTGCATGCGGGATCCTTCGCGGCCAAGTTTCAAAGGCCGAATTTCAGAAGCCACGTTTCAAAGTTTCACGTTTCCCGGTTTCAAGACACTTTTCCGGACGGAAGAAACGTGCAAGCTTTGAAGCATTGAAGCCTTTGAAACCTTCCCTATCATCCCGCGAATCGGTACCCGGCCCAAGATGACCTAAGTAATTGAACTTTAGGCGGTAGGCGTCAGGTGTCAGGTGTCAGCTAAAGCACGCCCTCGGAGATCGGGCGGATAGCTTGAAAGAGAAAAGGCCCGCAGAGTGCGGGCCTGTGACACCTGTGCTTCGGTTTCGCTTAGAACCTGATCTGTGGTCCGAACGTGACTCGGAGGTTGTTGTAGGTTCCGTTATTCAGGAAAACCTCGTCGCCTGCTTCGAGGCGAAGGCCGAAGAATCCCCAGAAGCCTTCAAAGCCGGCGCCTGGATAGAGGGCGAAGTGCGTGCCGCCTCCGCCGACACCCGCGATGGCGTTGCCCACCGTGCCCGGAGTGACTGCGGCGTCGGTCTTGGTGAAGTTAATAAATCCGACTTTGCCGGTCACGAAGAACTTGAACGGCCCGCTGGTCTGAAATTTGGGGCCGAACAATCCAGTGAGCGGACGCACCTTTGTAGTCACAAACTGGGTGCTCACGCCGTTGTTGAAAGTGCTGGTGAAGTTGCGCGTGAAGTCATAATTCATTTCGGCTTCAAGCTGCACATTGTGGCTTACGTTGAAGCCGGTGCGGGCGCCAAAGCCTACGAAGTTCGTAGCTTTAGTGGTTCCGCTTGGATCGAATCGGAAGTAGTCGGCGAAGATACCGAACTGACCGTGATCGTAGTCTCCATGCCGCTCCTGGGCTGAAACCCAACTCGGCACCGCCATCAACGCTGTCAAAATTCCTAAACAGATAACACGTTTCATTGGTTACGTCATCCTCCTCTTATTTCCGTGCTTTTGCCGCGACTTGCCCTAGCAGCGCCCGAATCCAGATCACGGTAATGATTTGGATGCGGTGCAGATGGGCAGGTTGGGTGGTGGAAGCGCGGACGACAACGTAGGGGTTTTAGGGTAGTACGATTAAGGCTGATTGCTAAATTACTGGCCAGTATAAGCGGTCTTGTATCCGGGGTTGGTGTCAGGACGAAGCTTATTGGGGTACTCCAGGTCGGCCTTCACGTCGAGTGAGACCTTTTTGAATTCCTTGAAGACTTCATAAGGATCGGACACGGCGATGAAATTCTTGCGCGTGTTGGTGGTTACTCCAGCGATGCTGATATTGATGGTGCCGGCGCCGATCGACTTTTCGAGGGGGCCGACGTTCACCTGCAAATCCGTGATCTGATCGAAATCGATGGATTCGTAGCTCACGCCCCAGACGCCGCCCCGAAACATGGCGCGGCGCGTGGTGACCGCATAGGCAGTGTTCTTGTGCACGAGCATGAGGCGCAGCATGTTCAGCAGGCTTCCCCAGAACGGAAACAGATGCATGGCGAAAAAGGGAATCATGAATCCAGTGAAGCCTGAGGGCGCGCGGCGCCCGCCTTCGAACATCGGCAGGATGAATCCGAAAAAGTCGATCGAAAACCAGACCAGGCCGATCACCAGAAAAGGGATGCCTGTGGCGAGGAAAGGAACGAATGCCGGCCGACCGGCCCACAGCACGCTCTCATTGGGATCGCGTACCTGGTCAAACAGCTCGGTCGCGGAGATGTCGGTGTTCATGGGCGAAGAATAACTTGCAAGGAGAGAACGGGTGAGTTACGGAAGTGAGCGAACGAAAAGAACCAGCATCCGGGTGGCAGGTTGAGAGACACCTGCACTCGCCCAAGAACGAGTGAGAATTAAGAGGGCGTAGTTGGCTTTGAGACCGGAACTAACGGCGTCCGCGATCGCGCCCACCGCCGCCGGCCCGTTCGGCTTTGGGGCGCGCTTCGTTGACGTTGATCGTGCGTCCGCCAAATTGACTGCCGTTCAGGGCAGCAATGGCTTTGTCCCCTTCTTCTGCGTTGGTCATTTCGACGAAACCGAATCCACGCGAACGGCCGGTCTCGCGATCGGTGAGAATGCTGACGCGATCCACTTGTCCGTAGGTTTCGAAGATCTGACGCAACTCGTCTTCACCTGTGTTAAAGCTTAAGTTGCCAACGAAAATGTTCTTCATGGTTGCCCCCATCTCTGTATTTGCGAACCGGGTCGAACTGTCCAGAAAACAGAGGCGGTTTTAGCCCAGACCGCAAGCGCGCCGAGAGTATAGCAAACTTCGCTGGATTGGCAAGTGGAATTGTGGCTGGGGAGGCGGGCCGCTTGCGGTGGTCAGCATCTGTCTACCTTCCAGTACCCACCGGGCTGAAAGCCGAGTTCGAGCAGGCGATTTTTGGGATCGTGGCGCTTGCCGCAGTTCGGGCAGGTCAGGTAGCGGTTCCAGCTGGTGCCGCTGCGATCGTAGTTTTCGGCGACCGAGAAGGTAGTGCCACAGCTGCATGGAACCAGGAACATGCGCAGGGGCTTTTTATTCGAGGGCGGCGGTGGATTGCGATCCATTGCGGTCAAAGCATAAACCACAGAGGGCACGGAGAACACAGAGGAACGCAGGCCGAGATGTTCATCAAAATTTGGCGGCACGATAGACCACCTTGCCGTCAACGATTGTCAGGAGCACCTCAGTCTTCACGATCTGGTGCGGGTCTATCTTAAAGAGATCCTGCGAGAGCACGATCAGGTCTGCAACTTTGCCCGGTTCGAGGGATCCCTCGGTCTTTTCGCGATGTCCGGCGAAGGCGGCTTTTAGCGTGTAGCCCTTGATCGCGTCTTCGAGGCTCAGGCGCTCCGAAGGAATCCATCCGCCCTTGGGTTCGCCTTCTGTGGTTTGGCGGGTGACCGCGTTCTGTAAGCCGGCCCAGGGGCTCAGGGTCACCACCGGCCAGTCGCTGCCGAAGGCGACCACGCCACCGGCGGACTGAATGCTGTGCCAGGCCCAGCCGCGCTGGGCGCGCTCAGGCCCGATATTGGGGGCCCAGCTTTTGAGCGTGTCTTCATCGGGATAGGCATGCAACGGCTGCATGCTGGCGATCACGCCGAGCTTGCCGAAACGGGGAATGTCGGCGGCGGAGACATCTTCTATATGTTCGATCCGGTGGCGGCGGTCTTTGGTGCCATTTACCTGGGCGGCATACTCGTATCCATCAAGCGCAGTTCGAATTCCGCGGTCGCCGATTGCGTGGGTGAAAATCTGAATTCCGAGCTTATCCAGCTCGGCAACGAAATGCTTGTATTGTTCCGGATCCCACAGCAACTGGCCGGAGAGGGAGGGGTCGTCGGTGTAGGGGGCCAGCATCGCGGCGGTATGAGTTTCGATCACTCCGTCCATGAAGAACTTTACTGCGCCAGCGGAAATCCATTCGTCGTGGTAGCGGTCACGTTCGGCAACGATCTGCTGCAAGTCTTGACTAGTGACCTCCGGAGGGCTGAGGCGGTGCGCAATGTAGAAACGAAGTGTGAGTTTGCCCTGGCGCTGCAATTCCTGGAGCAGATCGATGTTGTGCAGGTCGTCGCGAAGAGCGTCAACTTCGCTGAGGCCATGGACTCGAGTCAGGCCGAGTTGATTGGCCAGCTCGATTCCAGCTTGCAGCACTTTCAGTCTGTGATCATGGTTTGGCGCGGGGATGGCGCGGCGAACGATTTCATCAGCCGGGTCTTCTTTTACCGCTCCGGTTGGTTCTCCGGTTTTCGGGTCACGGACAAATTCGCCTCCGGTTGGATTGGGAGTGTCCTTGGTGATGTGTGCAAGTTCGAGAGCTTTGCTGTTTGCCCAATAGGAATGCCCGTCGAAGCCGTCGAGATAGACGGGGCGGTCGGGAACGATCTCGTCGAGTAGTTTTTTGTCCGGCAAGCCTGAGGGGGCAAAGACCGGGTAGTTCCAGCCGCGGCCGAGGAGCCAGGGTTCGTTGGGATGACTGGCGGCATAAGCCTTTATGCGGTTTTGGATTTCGGGAATTGTCTTTGCATCATTCAGGTAAATCTGCTGCAGGAGAAGCGAGGCTTCCATGAAGTGCACATGGCAGTCGGTAAAACCAGGGAGGACGAGGCGGCCTTTGGCATCAATGACACTCGTCTTGGACCCTTTGTAGTGGCCGATCTCGCTGTCTGTCCCGACGGCGAGGATTCTCCCATCGCGGAGGGCGAGAGCTTCGGCCCAGGGATGGGCGGAGTCGACGGTGTAGATGCGGGCGTGGAGAACGATTGTGTCGGCGGGTTGCTGAGATGCGCCATGTGCTGGGGACAATAAGAGTGAAGAGATGCAGACAAAAATCAGAACGCGAAGGCTAAGTCTCATGGAATCCTCGCAACTGCAAATTCACTGCCAGCATTCTCGCGGACAAGAATGTCCGCGCCACACGGGCATCCTAAAATGTGGGTGGTGTATTGACCCACAACACCACCGTGTCGGTGCGGCCGGGATTGCTCCACTGATGCGGCACGGCACTTTCGAAATAGAAGCTGTCGCCGGTTTTCAGGCGATACTCTTCGCAGCGCAGTGAGATCTGCAGCTCGCCCCGCAACACAAACAAGAATTCCTCGCCGACGTGGGTGTAGGACTCGCCGCTGCCGGAACCGGGCGCGATGCGGAACAGGTGCGGCTCCATGACAGTGTTGCCCCAGGCAAGCAGTTCCATGCGCACGCCTTCGCCGGCCTCGAGGACCTTGCGAGCTTTCGGCCGCACGAGATGCTTATTGGGCTCGGTGGTGTCGTAGAAATCAAGAATGTTGGTTTTGTAATAGCGGGCGAGTTTGCGCAGAGTGGCAACCGACGCGCTCATTTGCGAGCGCTCTACCGCGCTGAGAAATCCGACGGACACGCCGATGGCTTTCGCAACAGTCGCCAGCGAGTGTTTCTTCTGCAGGCGCAGCTGCCGGAGCCTGGTCCCGATTGCGCCGGCGGCGCCATCGCGCGGAGGCTGGACGAGCCCATCACGCTTCAGGGTCTGCACGATGGCGGGCGCGTTCATCCCGCGCACCTTGCGCAGGAAATTGGCGCGTTTGAGGAGTTGTACGTCTTCGCGGCCGTAAAGCCGGTACTTGCTGGCGGTGCGCTGGGGGCGGGTGAGGCCGAGGCTCTCCCACATGCGGATCATGGTGGGCGAGACCCCCACCAGGCGGGCGACGTCGCCGATCTTTAGATAATCGTTGTGATTGCTCAAATCCATCGGCTCACGGAATGTGACGGCCCGCGTCAGAAGGGGAGGGGCGCTTTTCGACTTGACAGTACTGTTAACGTCCCACTAACCTTGCTGGATTATAGCAAGGTTTGTTTTCCCTGCAATACGATCTGGTTTACTGTTTTTTAAGCGAAATTCAGCTCGGAGGCGTTGCATGTTCTCCCCCACATCGCGTCGCACAGCAGTTTCGTTCGGTGTTGTCTCAGCAGTGCTGATCCTCACTTCTTCTGTGCTTGCGCAAAGCACCGGCGGCCGAATTATTGGCCGGGTTGCTGATTCAACCGGCGCGGTGGTTAGCGGAGTGACCGTCACTCTGGTGAATGACGCTACCGGAGTTTCGCGCGACACCAAGACGGACCAGAACGGCGACTACACATTCCTCGAAGTTGTTCCGGGCAATTATCGGGCGGAATTTTCGCTGCAGGGATTCAAGAAGAACGTTAACCGCAGCGTGGTGCTGGAGTTGAACCAGGTGTTGACGCTGAATGCGACGCTGCAAGCCGGCGGCACCCAGGAGACGGTAGAGGTTACATCTGAGGCGCCGCTGGTGGATACGACCAGCACGCAATTGGGAGCGGTGGTGGATGACCGCAGCGTAAGCCAGTTGCCGCTGAATGCCCGCGATACGTATCAGTTTTTGCAGTTGCAGCCGGGAGTGATGTCTACGACTGGAACTGGAAACCAGATCGTTTATGGCAGCGACAAGTCGGGATCGGTCTCAGTCAACGGTGGCCGCGGGCGGTCGAACAACTTCAGCGTGAACGGCGGGGACGCGAATGATTTGTTCGTGAACTTGCCCACGGTGCAGCCATCGCCGGACAGCATTGAGGAGTTCCGGGTTCTTACAAATACGTTCGATGCTGAGTACGGTCGAAATTCCGGGTCCGTGGTGAACGTGATCACGAAATCGGGTACCAATAGTTTTCACGGAAACATGTATGAATTTTTCCGGAATACCAAGCTGAACGCGAATCCCTACTGCTTCACCGAGAGCGAAGGCGTTGCCTGCGACAAGCCGCAATTTAATCAGAACCAGTTCGGCGGCACATTTGGCGGGCCGGTCAAGAAGGATAGAACCTTCTTTTTTGCGTCTTATGAAGGGCGCCGGGTTCGACAAGGAATTCCATCCCAACTCGTATTTGTTCCGACGCTCGCGGAACGGCCAAGTGCAACTCAGCCCTTTGCGGACTTTTCGGCTGAGTCGATTTTTCCCGGCAGCTTAAGCACAGCTTTTCCCTTGCTACAGCGTCCGAATTGCGCGGCCGCAATCAGTGCCCAGACGCAGGGGCAGGCAACACTGCAGGACAATGCTGCCTATGGCGCAACTTACGATCCGGTTACGGGGAACCGGATCAGCACCGGGATCTTCACAGATGTAGTAAATAACCGGGACAACATCATTCCGCTTGCTTGTCTCGACCCTACTGCTGTTGATCTGTTGCAGTACATCCCCACTCCGCTTAGTTCTAGCGGCGCTCTGGTCACTACCCCGGTGCAACCCACGCGAGGCGATCAGTTCACGGTGAGGTTCGATCACCGGTTGAACTCGAAGCAGAACCTGAGCATCTATTACTACTTCGATGACGACCACACAATTTCGCCGTTCGCGGTCTTCGAAGCGGCAGGGGCGAGCGTGCCCGGTTTCGGGTCCGTCGTGAACGACCGCTATCAGCAATGGAACATTACCCACACCTGGACGCTGAGTAATACCACTGTCAACGAATTTCGGTTCAACTATAACCGCGAGGGCCAGGGGACGTTCCAACACCCGATTTTCACCACGACGGTACAGAATTCCTGCCCCACGCCGCCGTCATGGTTGCTGGCAGCTTTTCCCGCTGGGAGTACTCCGTTCTGCTTCGACGATTTACAGCAAGGCAATCCAACAGGCATCCACCCCAACATCGGTCCGCAGCACGAGGGGCTTCCGTTTATTCAAGTGAGTGGCGGCTTCAACATCGGCAACAATGGCGAAGGCGAACTGCCCCAGGTGGGAAACTCGTTTCAATGGAGTGACAGCATCAGCAAAGTTGTTGGTACACACTCGCTGAAATTTGGCGGCGACCTGCGCCGGCAACGGTTTGATCAGCTTTTGTACTTCGACATCAACGGCGAATTTTTTGTGGATCAGACTTCGGTGAACACCACTGACGGTGATTCTGCGCTTTCAGATTATCTGTTAGGACTTCCAGGTGGATACGGTCAGGGGTCAGCCCAACATGAGAACGTCCGCAGCACGGGACTCTATCTTTTCGCGCAGGATAGCTGGAAGATGAGGCCCAATCTGACGCTGAACTATGGGCTGCGTTGGGAACTGAATACTCCCATTGCCGATATTGGCAAGCGCGTACAAACCTTCCGGCCGGGAGAAGTGAGCAAGGTTTATCCGTGCATGGACACGGTAAACACGGACTGTTCGTCTATGACCCCAGTGGGCTTGGTTGTGCCCGGTGACCCGGGCGTGCCCAACGCCTTGACGCAGAATTATTACAAGGCCTTTGCTCCGCGTATTGGATTGGCCTGGAGCCCGGGAACCTCGGGCAAAACCAGCATTCGGGCGGGATGGGGGCTGTTCTACAACCCGGTGGAGCAACTCGTGCTTGAACAGTTCAGCGCGGAACCGCCGTTTGGGGGAAGCACTTTCCCGTTCAATACTCTGTTCAACCAGCCATTCATGGATCAGGGCGGTCCGACGGTTGCCGTATATCCGAATCCATTCGGGTTGACCTCTCTCTCCGGGGTGAACGGCATCCTCGACCCTCCCCGGAACAAAGCTGTGGACTGGGGAATGTTCCGTCCTATCACCCTGTTCGGACAGTTCCAGCCGAATATGCGCCCGCAGTATTCAGCGCAATACAACCTGACCATCCAGCGGCAGCTGAGCAAGGACATGAAGTTGGAGATTGGGTACGTAGGATCGCAAGGCCATCGCTTGTTGGCCACTCACGACATCAACTACGGGAACCCACAGACCTGCCTGGATATCATCGATATTCTTGGCCCGGATTCTTGCGGGCCGTACTTCGCCGACATTGCGTTCGACATCCCCGCTGGGTCAGTTACCGGCCCGAATGGTCTGCATCTCCCATATGGGCCAAATGGGCCAACGACCATCGCGCCGAATACGACCCTGGCAAATGACATTACGCTTGTGGGTTTGCGGCGATATTCGTCACCTCGATGCGATCCGATGACAGGGAACGGGTGTCCGAGTGACGGCATTCCAGTGTTCAGCAGTATTTTCGCCCAGGACACAATCGCTAATTCCGCTTACAACTCTTTGCAAGCATCTCTTGATAAGCGGTTCGCGCATGGGTTGCAGTTTACCGCCGCTTATACTTTCAGCAAGTCATTCGACCAAGCATCAAGCTTTGAAGGTATTCTCAATCCGATCGACCCACGGCGGAGCCGTTCGCTTTCTGCTTTCGACGCGCGGCACCGCCTGGTGTTGAGCTACTACTGGCAGCCTCCTGTGCAGAAGTTCGATGGAGCGAAAGGACATCTGCTGAACGGCTGGGGCTTTTCCGGCATTACGACCTTCCAGACTGGTTTCCCAATTCGGATTTCAACACTCGATGATCAAGAGTTGATGTACAGCTTCGATTTTGAGCTGCCGGGAGAGCCGGATCTGGTTGCGCCCTTCAAGACTTTGAAGCCGCAGGACCATGGGCTGTATTACTTCGACCCGAGTGTGTTCAGCGAAGACAATACGTTCGGAAGGATCGGAAACGCGCCTCGCACGATTTGCTGCGGGCCGCACATCAGCACGACCGATTTTGCGATTCTGAAGACGTTCCCGTTTTCTGAGGCCCGGCAGGTTGACTTCCGCGCTGAGTTCTTCAATATCTTCAACCATACGCAGTTCTTCAATCCGGACGGGAATTTCTCGGACGGAGCGCAGTTTGGGCAGGTCAACCAGGTGCGCGATCCGAGACTGATACAGTTCGCGTTAAAGTTTAAGTTTTAAGCTTCAGCCGGCGGAGTTTGTGCCGGGCAATCTAATGGCCGCAGTGAAAACGCTGGCTTGAGAATCGAAGAGGATGGGATGTACCAAGAATTACAGAAAGAACTGGACACATTCATTAAGCGCACGCCGAAGTCGGCGGAGGCGCATAAGAAAAACCTGAAGCGCATTCCGCTGGGGGTTGCCAGCAATTACCGCGCGTATGACCCGCATCCGATTTTTGTGAAGGACGCGGGCGCGGGGCGTTTTCGTGATCTTGACGGCAACGAATACGTTGACCACAACCTTTGTTTTGGCGCACTGATGGCGGGGCATTGCCATCCGGCGGTGATGAAGGCTGTGGGCGCGCGGCTTACGACGGGAACCATGTACGGTATGCCGCATGACATGGAATGGGAACTGGCGGAGGAGATCTGCAATCGCTTTCCTGTGGAGATGGTGCGCTTCGGCAATAGCGGAACTGAAGTGACCATGCACGGCATTCGGCTGGCTCGCGCCGCGACGGGTCGCGACAAGATCCTGAAGTTCGAAGGCGCCTACCACGGACTGCATGATGCTGCGCTGGTCAGCGTGAAGCCACATGCTCCGGAGTTTGGTGACATCAAACGTCCGACGTCAGTCACGGCGGGGCTGGGAGTTCCGAAGGCCAGCATTGAGAACGTGGTGATCGCTACCTTCAACGATCTGGAAACGGTCGAGATGCGCTTCCGCGAAAATCCCGGAGAGATTGCCGCGATTATTCTCGAGCCGATCCTGATGAACGTCGGATTGTGCATGCCGCAACCCGGATTCCTCGAGGGACTGCGAGAGATCGCTACGAAGAATGGCGCACTGCTGATCTTTGATGAAGTGAAGACCGGCGCGAAGCTGGGCTGGGCCGGCGCGTCGGAATATTTCGGCGTTGTGCCTGACATGATTTGTCTGGCGAAGTCGATTGGCGGCGGTTTGCCGCTGGCGGCGTTTGGAACGCACAAATCCGTGATGGACCTGATTTCCGAACACAAGGTTTTTCATGGCGGGACTTACAACACCAACCCGGTTTCGATGGCGGCGGGACTCGCGACGTTCCGCGAAGTGCTGACGCGCGACAACTACACCCACGTCGAGAAGCTCAGCAAGAAGCTGACTGACGGTTATCGGGAGATTGTGGCGAAGGCCGGACTGCAAGGGTACGTAATCAGCGCGGGGGCGAATGGAGCGCTGATGTTCTATCCGAATGAGATTCGGAATTACCGCGACTGGCTGGCGGTCGACACTGACCTGTGGCGGCACTACTGGTTCGCGATGGTGAACCGCGGAGTCATGCCGCAGCCCTACTGGTGGGATGAGCAGTGGACGATCTCCGTGCAGCATACGGAGAAGGACATTGACGAGCACATCGCGGCGTTCGCCGAGATCGCGCCCGGACTGGCGAAGGCTCAGCAGGAGCGCAGCGCGGCGGTAGTGGCGCACTAATGTCATGCGTAGAGGCGTAGCTTCTCTACGTCTCAGACGTTGCAAGCAACGTCTCTACGAGGGTCTTTGTCTCGGGAATCTAATTCCGCCAATCCCCCGCACCTGAAGCGCGTTCTCGGACGCTGGGACCTGGTGTTGCTCTTTGTCGTGGCGGTGTTCAATCTGAACGTGGTGCCTTCGATTGCGGCAAACGGGGGCGTGACAATCTGGCTGTGGATTATTTCGATTCTGCTGTTTTTCTGGCCGCAGGGAATTGCCGTGATCGAACTCTCGCATCGCTATCCGGGTGAGGGGGGAGTTTACCTGTGGGCGAAGCGGGAGTTTGGAGATTTCAACGGATTTCTTTCCGGATGGTGCTACTGGACGAACCAGATGCTGTATGTGCCGACGGTGATGCTGTACTTCGTCGGAGTATCGGTTTACGTGCTGGGCGGCGGACACGAGTGGCTGGCGGAAAACAAATGGTTCGCGCTGGTGACTTCGCTGGCGCTGCTGGCATTGATTACGGTTCTGAACATCGCGGGGCTGGGAGTGGGGAAGTGGATTAACAACGTCGGGGCTATTGGGACCGGGATTGCCGCGGCGGTGCTGATTGGATTGGGCATTCTGGTGTCGCTGCGATTTGGCGCGCACTTAAGCGCGGCGGATTTTGCTATGCCTGCGGATTACCGCTCGGTTTTGAATTCGTTCGGCGTGATCTGCTTTGGGCTGGTTGGGCTCGAGCTGGCGTCGGTGATGGGAGATGAAATTCAAGATCCTGTGCGCACGATGCCGGGCGCGGTGGCATGGGGCGGGATCATCTCCGGGGTGCTGTACATTGCGACGACATTGACACTGCTGATCGCCGTTGGTCGAAGTGATATCAGCATTTTGCAGGGAATTGTTCAAGCGGTGGGTCACATGGCGCAGCGAGTCGGGATTAACGGCATCACGATTCCGTTTGCGTTGATGCTGTGTTTTGCGATTGCAGGAATCGGTTCGGCATGGACTGGAGGCGCGGCGCGCATTCCGTTTGTTGCGGGACTCGATTCATACATGCCGAGTTGGATGGGGAAAATACACCCCAAATATGCGACGCCGCACGCCGCGCTGCTGGTTCAGTTTGTGGTTTCTGCGGTGCTGGTAGTGATCAATTTTGCCGGCGGCATTCACGTGCAGGAGACGTTCCAGCGGCTGCTGGCTTTGGCGGTTGTGCTGCAGCTCGTTCCCTTTCTGTATATGTTTGCGGCTTTGGTGAAGTACGGTTGGAGTGGGGACGCTTCCGGCCGGTACGGCCGAGGGACGTTGCTGGTTTCCGGCGTATGCGGATTCGTAACGACGACTTTGGGTATTGCTCTGGTGTTTTTTCCGTCGCAGCAGATTACCAATCTGGTTTCGTATGAGGCTTGGATGTTCGGAGGCACGGCGTTCTTTATCGCGCTGGCGGCGTATTTCTTTTTTGTTTACGGGAAGCGCAAAGTGGTAGCGCAGGCTACATAGGTGGCGGGCGCTCGCCCGGTCGAGGGAAGCTCGCCGAATTGAAGCAGGAGGTTTTCATGCCAGCTGGAGTTTCAGCGGAAGTTAAAACGTATCAGCTCTATATCAACGGCGAATGGGTTGAGAGCAATTCCGATAAAACGTTCCCGGTTTACGATCCCTCGACGGAAGAGGTGCTCGCGCAAGTACCGGATGCCACTGCTAAAGACGTGGACCGCGCAGTTGCTGCGGCGAAGACTGCGTTTGAAGAAGGCCCGTGGGCTACGACCACTCCGCAAGAGCGTGGACGCGTGCTGTTTCGTCTGGCGGAAAAGATCCGCCAGAATTCCGGAATGCTTGCGGAACTGGAATGCCGGAACACTGGTAAGCCGATCGTCGAAGCGGAATTTGATATCAACGACGTTGCGACCTGCTTTGAATACTACGGCGGATTGGCGACGAAGATTCTCGGATATGTGAATCCTGTCCCGGACAATGCGGTGAGCCTGACGTTGAAAGAGCCGATTGGAGTGGCGGGCCAGATTATTCCGTGGAATTATCCGCTGCTGATGGCGGCCTGGAAACTGGCTCCCGCGCTGGCCGCGGGCTGCACCTGCGTTCTGAAACCGGCGGAGCAGACTCCGCTTACGGCGCTGGAGATGGCGAACTGGTTCGGCGAAGTGGGATTGCCGCCGGGAGTCGTGAACATCGTGACTGGATTCGGCGAGACCTGTGGGGCACCTCTGGTGAAGCATCCGGATGTGAACAAGGTCGCGTTTACCGGGAGCGCGGAAGTCGGCAAGATCATCGTCAAGCAGGCGGCGGACACGGTGAAGCGGGTAACGCTTGAGCTTGGCGGCAAGTCGCCAAACATTTTCTTCGCCGATGCAGATTTCGAGGCGGCGATTGATGGCGCGCTGTTTGGAGTTTTTATCAATCAGGGCGAAGTTTGTTCTGCGGGAAGCAGAATTCTGGTGCAGAAATCGATCTACAAGAAATTTGTAGACGCGATGACTGAAAAGGCGCGCAGCATCAAACTTGGCCCGCCGCTGGAGCGCGATACGAAGATGGGACCGGTGATCAGCAAAGATCAGTATGAGCGTGTGCGCTCGTATCAGGACCTGGGGAAGAACGAAGCGAAGATTTCGATTGGCGGTGGCCGCGCGCAGAAATTCGCCAAGGGTTATTACGTCGAGCCGACGATTTTCTACGACGTGGACAACAGCGCGCGGATTGCTCGCGAAGAGATTTTTGGACCGGTGGCCTCCGTCATTCCGTTCGAAGATGAGAAAGACGCTTTGAAGATCGCCAATGATTCTCCGTACGGGCTTGCGGCGGCTGTGTGGACACGGGACATCTTTAAGGCGTTTCGTGTGGTGAAGTCGCTGCGCGTGGGGATCGTCTGGGTGAACCACATGCAGCCTACGTACGTGGAAGCGCCGTGGGGCGGATATAAGCAATCAGGATTCGGGCGCGAGCTTGGGCCTTGGGGAATTGAGGAGTATCTCGAGACCAAGCAGGTGCACATCAATTTGAATGAGCAGCCGATTGGGTGGTACTAGAACCAGTTGCCAGTTGCCAGTTGCCAGTGGCCAGTTCGGATTGCTCGTGGACAAAAGCTTTTAACCGCAGAGGTCGCGGAGAAGGGCCGCGGAGTTCGCAGAGAAAATCGGTACTGGGGTGGCAGGTAGCCAGTTCGCGTACTTCACACAAAAAGCTTTTAGCCGCAAAGGTCGCAAAGAAAGGCCGCTAAGGTCGCAAAGAAGATCGGTGGATTAGAAATCGATGGCAGTGATTCAACTTAAGACCGAAATTCCCGGCCCGAAGTCGCGAGCACTTGGCGAACGGCGTCAGGCGGCGGTGCCGCGGGGGCTCTCGCATGCGACGCCGCTTTATGTTGCCCGGGCGCAGGATGCCTGGATCGAAGACGTGGATGGAAACCGGTTCATTGATTTTGCGGGCGGGATTGGCTGCATCAACACGGGGCACCGAAATCCAGCGATTGTTTCGGCGATCGAGTCGCAGTTGGAGCAATTTCTGCACACGTGCTCGCAGGTGACACCGTATGAGAACTACATCAGGCTTGCCGAGCGGCTGAACCAAATTACGCCAGGGAAGTTCCCGAAGAAGACGATTCTGCTTAACACGGGTGCTGAAGCGGTCGAGAATGCGATCAAGATTGCTCGTGCCTACACGGGGCGTTCCGGTGTGATCGCGTTCGAAGATGCGTTTCATGGGCGCACTATGATGGCACTGGCGCTCACGAGCAAAACGCATCCTTACAAGGCGGGGTTTGCGCCATTTCCATCGGATGTTTATCGAATGCCGTACGCGTACTGCTACCGGTGTTCGTATCAGCTGGAGTATCCGTCGTGCAAGCTGCATTGCGCGCGGCAACTGGAAGACACGTTCAAGCGCGTAGTTGCGTCGGAGGACGTTGCTGCGGTGATTGCAGAGCCTGTGCTCGGCGAGGGCGGCTTTATCGCGCCGCCGCCTGAGTTCTTTTCGATCGTGATGGAGATCTGCAGGAAGCATGGGGTGCTGTTTATTGCAGATGAAGTGCAAAGCGGATTTGGGCGCACAGGCAAGATGTTCGCCAGCGAGCACTACGGAATTGAGCCGGACATAATGGTCTCGGCGAAATCTCTCGGAGGTGGTCTGCCGCTTGCCGCGGTCACGGGCCGTGCCGAGGTTATGGATGCGCCGGGGCCGGGTGGATTGGGCGGGACGTTTGCGGGGAATCCGGTTGCCTGCGCTGCGGCGAATGCGGTGCTGGATGTGTTTGAAGATGGAGATTTGCTGGCTCGAGGTGAGGCGTTAGGAAATCGGTTCACGAAACGAGCTAGAGAATGGCAGGACCGGTTTGATGTGATTGGCGATGTGCGCGGGCTTGGCGCGATGCGGGCGATCGAGATGGTTAAAGCGCGCGAGTCGCGGGAGCCCGCGCCAGATGAGACGCGGCGCATCACTCAATATTGTTATGAGCATGGGCTGATCACGATTACGGCGGGCACATACGGGAACGTTGTGCGGGTCCTGGTGCCGCTGGTGATCACAGATGAGCAGATGGATGAGGCGCTCGATGTGCTGGAGGGTGCTATTGCGTCGGTGAGCGTATCGCAGACGAGTTCAGCTGAAGTGGTTGTGGGGTGAAAAGCGAAAGCTTTTAACCGCAGAGGTCGCAGAGAATTCGCCGAGAGCGCCGAGAAAACAAATATGACAACTTTGGCGGTTTCAAACCTGACGGACATTCCGAATTTCATCGGCGGCGAGTGGCAGCAATCCCAGGCCACCGATTGGCAAGACGTAATCAATCCGGCTACCGGCGAGGTGCTCGCGCGCGTGCCACTTTCCGATTCGGCGGAAGTTGGACAGGCGATCGAAGCTGCAGCGGCGGCTTTCCCTGCGTGGCGGCGAACTCCTCCAGAAGATCGCATTCAGCCGCTGTTCAAACTTAAGCAGCTTCTGGAAGAGCATCTCGAAGAATTGGCGCGCATCATCACATTGGAAAATGGGAAGACATTCGCCGAATCGAAAGCCGAGCTGCGGCGCGCGATCGAGAACGTGGAAGTCGCGTGCGGCATTCCGATGATGATGCAGGGGTACAACCTGGAAGACGTGGCGCGGGGGATTGACGAGACTATGATCCGGCAGCCGCTGGGGGTTGTGGCGATCATCACGCCGTTCAATTTTCCGGGGATGATTCCTTTCTGGTTTCTGCCGTACGCGATTGCGTGCGGGAACACGCTGGTGTTGAAGCCCTCCGAGCGCGTGCCGCTCACGATGCGACGCGCATTTGAACTGCTTGAGCAGACGGGATTGCCGAAGGGTGTGGTCAATCTGGTGAACGGCGGAAAGCCGGCGGTTGACGCGCTGCTCGATCATCCCAAGGTGCGGGCGGTGAGCTTTGTGGGCTCGACGGCCGTCGCGAAGTATATCTACGGGCGCGCGAGTGCGAATGGGAAACGTGCGCAGTGCCAGGGCGGTGCGAAGAACCATGTGATCGTGTTGCCCGATGCCGATATGAAGATGGCGACTCAGATCATCAGCGACAGCGCGTTTGGATGCGCAGGACAACGTTGCCTGGCGGTTTCGGTCGCGGTGACCGTCGGTGAGGCGCAGAAGACGTTTCGAGATTCGATCGCCGAATCGGCAGCGGCGCTGCGGGTTGGCAACGGGCTCGATGAGGGAGTTCAGATGGGGCCGGTGATTACTCCGCAGAGCAAGGCGCGAGTGACGTGGATGATTGATCGCGGAGCTAGCGATGGCGCGAAGGTAGTTGTCGATGGCAGGAAGGCAAGTGTAAGCGAGAACGGCAATTTCGTAAGCCCAACAATTCTCGACGCGCTTCCTTCGACGAGCGAACTCACTGACACCGAGATTTTCGGGCCGGTGCTCGGCCTGGTGCATGCGCGAGATCTCGACGACGCGCTGGCGATTCTGGAGCGCAGTGCGTATGGGAACCAGGCTTCGTTATTTACGTCGAGCGGATCTGCTGCGCGGCGATTTCGATATGAGGCGCCGGCTGGGAATATTGGGATCAATATCGGCGTGGCGGCGCCCATGGCGTATTTCCCGTTCAGCGGCTGGAAAGACAGCTTCTTTGGCGTGCAGCATGCTCAGGGGCGGGATGCGGTTGAGTTTTACACCGATAAGAAAGTTGTGGTCGAGCGCTGGGCGGCGGAACACTCGAGGAAATTCTAAGAATTGAGTAATTGGGGAATTGAGTAATTGTGTAATTTGAAGCGTAGGTTTTAGATTACGCAATTACTCAATTACCAAATTACACAATCATGTCGAACACTATCCAAAAATATAAAGAATACGTTATGACCGGCTTTCTGAAGTCGGTTGCGCCGATTGCGATTGAGCGTGCCTCGGGTTGCGCGGTGTGGGACGAGAACGGGCGCGAGTATCTCGATTGCTTCTCGGGAATTTCGGTGGTGAACGCGGGGCACAACCATCCGCGGGTGACTGCCGCCGCCAAGGCGCAGATCGACAAGCTGGTCCATTGCTCGTCGTACCTGTATCACGTGAAGCCTGTGGCAGACCTGGCGGAGAAAATTGCTGAGATCGCTCCCCATGGATTAACCAAAACATTTTTTGGAAATGGCGGCGCCGAGGCGATTGAAGGTGCGATGAAGCTGGCGCGTCTTTACAGCGGCAAACACGAATTCATTTCCCTGCACGCGAGCTTTCATGGGCGCAGTTGGGGCACGCTGAGCATCACGGGCAATCAGGGACGCAAAAAGCGCGGTGGACCCTACGCGCCCGGTATTGCGTTCGCGCCGGTGCCGTACGCATATCGCTCATTATGGCCCGACGATCCTGAGCGGGTTGCGCGGCATTGCGCCAAGTGTTTGGACGACGTGATCCGGTTTGAGACCTCGGGCGATGTGGCGGCGTTTATTGCGGAGCCGGTACTTGGCGAGGGCGGGATCATCGTGCCACCGGCGAACTATTTCCGCGAGATCAAGAAGGTTCTCGATCAACATGGGATTTTGTTTATCGCCGATGAAGTGCAGTCGGGGTTTGGGCGTACCGGGAAGATGTTTGCCATCGAGTATTACGGCGTTACGCCGGACATTCTGGTTACGGCTAAGGGAATCGCCGACGGATTTCCATTGAGTGCGTTTACGACGCGGCCGGAGATCGCGGCTGCTTACAAACCTGGAGATCATCTGTCGACCTTTGGCGGGAATCCGGTTTCGTGCGCGGCGGCGCTGGCGAACATTCAAGTCATGCAGGATGAGAGGCTGGCCGAACGGGCGGAAGAGATCGGCGAGTATGCGATGAAGAAGTTGCGCGAACTGCAAAAGCAAAATCCGATCATCGGCGAGGTGCGTGGTTTAGGCTTGATGATTGGAGTTGAGCTGGTGCGCGATGAGAAGCTGACGCCCGCCGGTGCGGAGGCTGAGGCGTTAAGAGATTCACTGCTCAAACAGGGCGTGCTGGTGGGAGTGGGTGGAGTTTACGGCAACGTAGTCAGATTCCAACCACCTTTAATCATTACGAAAGAGCAGATCGATCGGGCGATCGGGGTGTTTGCGAGCAGCTTGCAGGAAGTGGGGCAGGTGGCGGCAGTTTAGCCCTGCCGCCAAATAGAAACTCCGGCCAGGGCCGCTTCGACTTCGCTCAGGGAAGTCCGCGGCACACCGAATCTTAGATTTCGTCTTCCTTGTCATGCTCGCCGGTGTCCTTGGCCGGGCTTACCGAGTGGCCGTCGTCGGAATGCCGGACGTCTATTGTTCCGTTAATGTTCTTGAGGCGGATATGCGCGCCGCCGCCGCCCAGTTCTCCACGCAGATCGTGTCCCACCCAGCGGTGATTGTTGGTGTGCAGGCCGAAGTTATTATCGATCCCGCCATGGATTGTCGTCGCTTCGATGCTGGCTTTTGCGTCAGAGGGAAGCGTCAGGTGCACGGGGCCATTGATCGATGACAGCTCGACGGACTTTGCCAGTTGTCTGAAGTCGGCGTCCAGCGGACCGTTAATCGTGGAGAGGGAGACGTCTCCGGAGAGGCCGCGTGCGGTAAGTTTGCCGTTGATGCAGGATGCGCGCACGACATCTTTGGCATCTTTGACATCAAGACCGCCGTTGATGAGTTTGATTTCGTCCAGGCGCGCGGTGCGAGGAACGGTCAAGGTGTATTCGACTTCGGCGCCGCGGTGATTGGAGCGCCAGCCGTTATCGTGCTGGCGATACTTCGTCTCAATCGAAATCGAATCTGCGCGGGCGTCAACGCGAATCTCTTCTTCCTTGAGTTCCTCCTGGTCGTAGGCCCGTTTGATCGCGTCAACTTTAACCTGGTTTTGGTCCCAGGTGGAGATGTGGACGGCGCCGTTGATGTTCTGCAGTTCGACGCGGCCGTTTGCACTGAGGGTATACGTTTGATGGAATTCCTCAGTAGCGGGCGCGTCTTTCTCTGCGCCGTGGGCGAGCGCGGCATTTACTGCCAGGGCTGCAAAGGCCCCGAGGAATACTCCGGCCCAGGTGGAAAGTCGGCGAGGTTGCATGGCTCCTCCTTGGTTATGCGGATTAGACGGGGGAGTTGGGAAAGGGTTAGGCGAAAGGCATAAACCACAGAGGGCACTGAGGTGCACAGAGGAACTGCACAGAGACCAAATTGCCTCTTTTTTAAGCGCTCTTGTGACGACGGAGGGAACGTATCTCGGCTTCAGTCAGGACGTACACGATCAGAATGCCGAGCTCGGGTTCGATGGGGTGACGATAGCGCGGGTGAGGGAAGACGAAGTAGTAGATTGTCGGATAGCTGAGGAGGAGCCACAAGAATAGGCTGGCGGCTTGTTGGCGTTTGCGAAGGGCGCGAGCCAGTCCCCAGAGCGCCAGAATAGAAGATGCGAGAAAGAGTGAGTTCTTGAAGGGTGCGAGAGCGGGGATTGCCGAGGAGCGGGGCAGGCCTCCCCAGTAATAGATGAAGCGCTTGATGCTGATCCAGCCGAAGCGGGGGTAGCTGGCGCGGATGAAGTTCATGGCCTCGCGTTTTCTGGTGGCGACGTATTCGAGTTCGCCTAACTGCTGGTAGCGGCGAAACTCGACGATGTTTTGAGAGGGATGCAGCCATTGCATCCAGACTGCGTCGGCGAAGGGGCCGTTGCCGAGGCGGAGTTCGGCGCCGAAGTTCGAGCGGATGAAGATGAATTTTCCGAACGTTTCGTAATTGCGAACCAGCCAGGGCGAAATGGTTGCGAAGAAGAATATCGAGGCTACGATCGCACCTGACAGGGGTCCGGTAAAAGCTTTTAACCGCAAAGGTCGCCAAGGTTTCGCAAAGGGCGCAAAGCGTTGGTCAACGTTGCGATCTTTGCGTGACTTGTGCTGTCGATACAACACCCACAATCCCGAAGCCGGTAAGAATGAGAGCAGGGAGGTGTTGGTGAGGGCAGCGACGCCCCAGAGCAGCCCGAAGACAATCCAGGGCTTTATGCCTTGGGATTCTTCCATCTGCAACGTCAGCCAGAAAACGACAGCCAGCAGCAGCGCGGCCAGGCTGGTTTCCCAGACCCAACGAGTACACCAGTACATCACTGAGGGCAGAAGCGCCCAGAGCCACGCCGTGCCGACGGCGACTTTTTCGCTGAAGCATTTTCGCGCGATGAGAAAAAGAGGAATGCAGGTCAGCGCGGACAACAGGCTGTTGAGGCTGAGAAGAATCAGCGCAGATGTCGGCGTGTAGACACCTGCGATCTTGAAGACGCCGGCAATCAGATAAGGATAGAGCGGCGGTTCCCAGGCGGTGGGGCCGGTGTGGCCTTGAAAGGGGTCGGCAAATCCGTGCCCGGTTGCGATGGCGGCGCCGATGCGGCCCATCTCAAAACCGAAGCTGAAGTTGTTATCGAGGGTTTTGAATTTATAGGTCTGGTGCAGGACGATGTAGCCGAAGCGAAGGGCGAACGCGATTGTGGTCATCCAGAGAAATGATGTTCGCGCAGTAGACCACCATGCCCGCCATTTGCTTTTCGAAGAATTTGGTTGAACTGAAGGAGCTGCGAGTTCAGCCATCAGGCACTAGCTTCTCACAAGTGGTGAGGTGCGCAGATAAAAAAGCCCTCCTCGGTACTACCTTTCAGCACCTGGGAGGGGGCTACGCTTGCCTGTAGCAATTACGACGTTATCGTTCCGGTCGCTTGCTGCAAAGTGCCAAGAAGCGACAAACTTTAGGCGTGAATACAGGATCTCCGCGCGAAACAAGGGCACTATTCAACGCAAGCGAAGTTCTCTGACGTTGGTACCACGTTTTTTTGTGAGTGCGGTGAGGGCGCCTCGACGTACTTAGAAGCCGCCGCCCGGTGTTCCCCAGCCAAGCCTGCCGATTTCCCCTTAAGGCCCTGAAACCTTACTATGGTCAGCGACATAGAACGCCTCATTGTCGATGGCGCCCTTGAAACATGGCTGAGCACCGCCCAAAAGCAAGAGTAAGGTCATGAGTTCTGAAAGCTGAGATGACCGGCTGAGGCGAGTCCAACTCGGAGGAAGCAATGACGAAAGTCGCGCGTGCACTCTTAATGTCGTTGTTAACAGTCGCATTGGTCTCGCCCGCTTCAGGGACGGACAAGGTTGAGTTGTCGATTGACTTGTCCAAGGCCGGGGCGAAGATCGATCGCAATATTTTCGGGCAATTTGCGGAACATCTCGGGCACGGAATTTACGACGGCATCTGGGTCGGCACGGACTCCTCGATTCCCAATACGCGCGGCATTCGCAAGGATGTGGTTGCTGCTCTGAAGGCGATCAAAGTGCCGAACGTTCGCTGGCCGGGCGGATGTTTTGCGGATGAATATCACTGGCGCAACGGAATCGGGCCCCACCGGAACGTGACTCTCAATCCCAACTGGGGCGGGGTGATTGAGCCGAACAGTTTTGGCACGCACGAGTTCATGGACTTTATCGGCCAGATTGGAAGCAACGCGTATGTGTCGGTGAATGTCGGCTCCGGTACTCCGCATGAAGGTGCCGACTGGATGGAATACATGACCGCAGCGCAACCGACGACGTTGGCGAAAGAACGCGCGGCCAACGGACATCCTGATCCCTACAAAGTTGCGATCTTAGGTGTTGGCAATGAAAGCTGGGACTGCGGCGGCAATATGTCGCCGGAATATTACGTGAGTCAGGCGAAGATCTACACCCGCTTTGTGCGCAACTACAATCCCGCACAACAAAAAGGGAACGAGGAGATGCTCAAGGTTGCTGTCGGGCCGGGCGGCAAAGAGCCGCGCTTTACGGATTGGACTGAAACGGTGATGAAAGCTTATCGGCAGCACACCTGGAGTTGGGACATTCAGGGGCTGTCGATGCACAACTACACGGTGCTCGACTGGCAGAACAAACTGAATTCGACAAATTTCGGCGAGGCCGAATACGCCAAGGTCCTCAAGGCCACGCTGGAGATGGATGCGCTTGTCAACCAATACTCGGGAATTATGGACAAGTACGATCCGGAAAAGAAAGTTGCGTTGTTCGTGGATGAGTGGGGCAGTTGGTATGCTCCTCTTCCGGGCACGAACCCCGGCTTTCTGGTGCAGCAGAACAGTGTGCGGGATGCGATTTTGACTGCGCTGAACCTGAACATCTTTGCCCGCCATGCCGATCGGGTGCGGGGTGCGAACATCGCCCAGATGATCAACGTGCTGCAGGCAATGATTCTGACCGACAAAGAGAAGATGGTCCTGACGCCGACTTATTACGTGTTCAAGATGTACGTGCCGTTTCAGGATGCGACGTTCGTGCCGGTTTCCTTTGACGCGGGCACGTACACGCAGGGCGACATCAAATTGCCCCGCGTCGATGCGCTAGCGGCGAAGGATAGCGCGGGCAAGTTGTGGCTGGAGATTACGAATGTCGACGCGAATGTCGCGGCTGATGTCGAAGTGAGTTTACCTGGCGCGAAGTCGGCAAGCGGAGAAACCCTTACCGCGCCGAAGGTGGACAGCATCAACACGTTTGACGCGCCGAACACGGTCACGCCGAAACCGATTTCGGCGAGGGTCGAGGGCGGGAAGCTTATGTTGAAGTTGCAGCCGAAGTCTGTGACCGTTGTCCGAGTCGAGCAGTAACTCGACCGGCTCCATGCTCAAGCGGAGATTGGGGAATGATGAGGCACAAATTGCTTGCGGTACTGATGCTTGGATTGGCTTTGTGCATCGAGTCGCGGCTGGCTGTGACCCAGGTCCAAACCGAAGTGCCTGCCGCGGTTCCCGGCGCAAAGCCGGTTGCCGTGGAGCGAATCAAGGTCCATGGAGCGGCGCTGGAAGGGAATCTGGAAGGAGACGCGGTTGATCGCGACGTGCTCGTATTTTTGCCTCCGAGCTACAACAAGGAAAGCTCCCGCCGCTACCCAGTGGTCTACGCACTGCACGGATTCTGGGTCGGAGCTGAACAATGGAGCCACGAGATCCATGTGCCGCAGACGATTGAAGGCGCCTTCGCGCAAGGGGCGAAGGAAATGATTGTGGTGTTGCCGGATTCGAAGACGTTGCACAACGGCTCCATGTATTCGAGTTCGGTCACCACGGGCGACTTCGAAAAGTTCATTGCTCAAGATCTTGTGACCTATGTAGATTCGCACTATCGCACAATTCCCGATCGCGCGAGCCGTGGCTTGGCCGGACATTCGATGGGAGGCTACGGTGCGACCCGCATCGGTATGAAACATCCTGATATTTTTGGCAGCGTTTACATCATGAGCCCGTGTTGCCTGTCTGCTCGAACGGAACCCATAAATCCGGAGCTTGCAAAAGCGCTGGAGGCAGTGAAAGCGCCCGAAGACTCGGCCAAGCTGGGTTTCTTTCCACGGGCCATGCTTGCAAGCGCGGCGGCATGGTCGCCGGATCCGAAGAATGCGCCACTTTATCTTGATCTACCAACCAGGGACGGCCAAACGCAAACTGATGTTTTGGAAAAATGGGCCGCCAATGCGCCCCTGGCTTTCATCGATCAATACGTGGGAAATTTACGCGATTACCGTGCTATCTCGATTGATGTGGGCGACCAGGATGGTTTGAAGGCGGACACGGCCAAGCTGCACGACGTGCTGGACAGTTACGGAATCAAACACGGCTTCGAAATTTACCAGGGCACTCATACGAGTAAAGTTGCCGACCGCTTCCAGAATCACGTGATTCCGTTTTTTAGCAAGAATCTTTGTTTTGAAGCAGCTTGCAAATAGCAGACAGCAGGGCATACTTCTAGCTGAGGTAGAGCCGTCCATTCGTGGCTTTGTGCTGCAGGGTGGCGGCGAGGTGGTCGATATCGGGCGCGGCGAGATGGCCGGCTGAGCTTTCGAGGAATGGCGAGCGATTGCTGCCCACCGCATCGCGGCGTAGTTGTACCAGGAGCGCCTGCACGGCATGGGAATCGAACTTCTGCGGCGTCATCCGCACAATTTCTGTCAAAGTTGCGCCGAGAGAGATCTGATCGCGATAGGGACGCGGGCTGGTCATGGCGTCGAATGTATCCGCGAGACCCACGATGCGGACCTGCATGGGAACGTCTTCATTCAGCAGTCCGTCGGGATAGCCTGAACCGTCAGCGCGCTCGTGGTGCCAGCGCACGATTTCGGGGACGCGTGGCCAGGGGAACTGCACGCCGGTCACGATCTGATGTCCAACTGTGGTGTGGTCTGCCATCTCGCGAAATTCTTCGGGATCAAGCGACGATGGCTTGCCGAAGAGCCGCTTATCCACGGCGACCTTGCCGATATCGTGCAGATATCCGGCTGAGCGCAGAGCCGCGACTTCGTTGGTGTCCATGCCCATGGCTTCGCCGATGGCGGAGGAGTATCTACCGACGCGCAACGAATGCCCGTGGATGTTGACGTGCTTTACGTCGATAGCGGCAGCGAAGGCCTCGAGCGCGTTGTCATAAAAGCCGTGCAGCGAAGCCATCAGTCGCAGATTTTCTGCGACGCGTTGCGCGAGGGTCTGGGTGAGCGCATGGTTTTGCACGGCCAAGGCCACGTAGTGGCACAAGAGATCCAGCGATTGCAGTTCTTCTTCCTGATACGTCGAATCTTCTTCGCGGCGGCCAAGCACTACCGCGCCGACCAGCTTGCCACCGACTCTCAGGGGAGCCACACAGCGAAACAGTTCGGGGGCAACGTTTCCGTTGGCGCTAAGAAAAGTATCGTAAGAGGACTGGCCCAGCAGAACTGCTCCGTGTGTGGAACTGAGGGCATGCACATGACGGGGCAGAAGAGGAATGATGGACGGATCGGGAATCAGCGCGAAGCCCTCGGCCGCGATCGAACTGAGCATGGAAGGCTTTTCGATGAATACAAATAAAACGCCCTCCCGCGCTGCAGCGGCGTGCATCAGCGCGGAAAGCATGGTGCGGGCAGTGTGCGCGAAGTCCCGCTCAGCCGTAATCTCGGGACCGAGATCGGAGAGGGTTTCAACCGTGCGCAAGAGCCGGCGAAAATTTTCTTTTTGTGCTGCCACCCCTTCGCGGGAGCAACAGATACCCAGAGCAATTCGAGAGTAGCATGCGCCGAAATGGTTGCAGTAACCGGGTTTGTTGGTTACTTTGGTGCATTGTTTCGAGGCCTACTATCACGTCCATGCGAAATCTGGCTGCTCTTCTCATCGCGCTGCTATTGATGCAGTCACGAATGTTCGCCTGGGGACCGGAAGGACACCGGGTTGTTGCGGAGATTGCGCGATCCCGGTTGACCGCGGGCGCACGACGACAGATCCGGTCGCTTCTCGGTAATGATGATCTGGCGAGCGTTGCGAATTGGGCGGATGAGATCAAGACGGAGCGGCCGGAGACTGCCGGTTGGCATTTCGTGGACATTCCACGAGACGCTGCGGGATTTGTTGCGTCACGAGACTGCTTCCATCCGGATTCGCGGCACCGGTCGAGCGAAGAGGACCATCACAACTGCGTGGTGGACCGGATCGAGATGTTTGCGAAAGTTCTTGGGGATCAGCGCGCATCGCGAGACCCGAGGGTGGAGGCACTGAAGTTTCTGGTGCATTTTGTTGGGGACGTTCATCAGCCGATGCACGCAATTGCTGAGGCGCGCGGAGGAAATGAAATTCATGTGATCGAGTTTGGCTCGGGAGAATGCGGGTCGCGGCCTTGCAATTTGCATTTTGCGTGGGACATGGGATTGATTGGGCATTCGGGGCGAGGCGAGTCCCGATATGACCTGGAATTGGAGAACCTCATTACTCGCGAAAAATTGCCGGGTCGCGCCGGTGGAACTCCCGAAACCTGGGCCGATGAGTCGTTCAGGCTGGCGAAGCAGGTCTGGGTGAATGAGGGGGGCGCTGTGGACGAGGCGTACTATCGCCGGAATATCTCGCTGATCGACGAGCGGTTGGTTCTTGCGGGGTTGCGATTGGCCAAGATGCTGAATGATTCATTCGGGAAAAACTGATTCGCACGCCTTCAAACAGGTGAGCATGGTCCCTCACAATTGCTCGGACAGGAATGTCCGGACCACACATGCTCAGGCGGCGAACCATCTGTACAGCATGAAATAGATCACTACACCGGTCACCGAGACGTAAAGCCACAGCGGATAGGTCCAGCGGGCGATGGCGCGATGGCGGTCGAAGCGTTCCCGGAGAGCGCGGGTGAGAGTGATGATCACGAGTGGCACGATGGCTGGGGCGAGGATCGTGTGGGAGATCAGAATGGTGAAGTAGATACGTTTGGGCCATCCCTGTCCTGGGAAGTGAACAGATCCGACGTGGTAGTGGTAGTAGAGGTACGAAACCAGGAAAAGGGTCGAGGTCGCAACTGCAGTGAGCATGAGCGCACGGTGAAGGGCCATGCGGTCGCGCTTGATCATGTTGTGAGCCGTCACGAGCAGTACTGCGCTGGTCCCATTCAGAGAGGCATTGATGATGGGAAAGACCGCGTACTGTTCGGGAACTTGCGTCATGCGGCGGGTTTGGTGGTGCGGCGATTGGCCATCAGAAATGCAACGCCGAACATGAACAGCGAGAACAGCAGCAGAGTTGCCAGGGACTCGAACAGCGCTCCACCCGAAGCGGGATACAGGAGTTCGCGAAGGGCTTCGACGCCATAGGTTAGCGGATTGATTTGCATCAGCAACCGCAGCCAGGAGGATGCGCTCGACAGTGGAAACAAAGCACCGGAGAGAAGCCACAGCGGGATCAAAAACAGATTAATGATGGCGTGAAACGCCTGGCTGGAGTCCATGGGCCATGCGATCGCGAACCCAAGAGCGGTCAGGGCGAACGAGATCAAGAAGATGGTGAGCACGACCAGGCAGTAGCTGCCGAATCCGATATGAATGCCGACCAGCGGGGCGAAGACCAGGAAAATCAATCCTTGAATGGTTGATAACGTCGTTCCACCGAGCACCTTGCCCAGCACCACTGCCGACCGCGAAACGGGCGCGACCATGACGGAGAGCAGGAATCCTTCTTTGCGGTCTTCGATCACCGACATCATGGTGAAGATCGAGGTGAACAGCACGATCATAATGAGCGCGCCCGGATAGAAGTAGTCGAGGTAATGCTGGTCGCCGGCGTTGGAGCGGAAAGACGTGCCGAAGCCCGAGCCGATCACCAGCCAAAAGAGTACGGGGGATGCAACGACACCGACCACGCGTGCTCGCTGCCGGTAAAAGCGGACAACCTCGCGCCACCACAGGGTGAAAGCGGGCAGGAGGAGTTCGTCTTTCTTTTTAGCGGTTGCCGGGATTGCGATAGAACTCATAAAAAAGCACTCAGCATTCAGCACTCAGCCTGAGATCAGAGCTTGCAAGACTCTGAAACTCGCTTCACCACAGCGGCACAGGGGCACAGAGAAAACCATTTCATTTTTTCTCTGTGCCTCGGTGTCTCTGTTGTGAATCAGTATTTTCTTCGCTCCAGAACCGGTGGCCGGTCCTGCGGATGAATACGTCTTCGAGGCTCGGTTTGGAGATTGAAACGGCATCGATCTCGCCGGGAAACGCTTCCACCAGATCGGTCACGAAACGGTGCGCGTGATCTTTTTCGATGCGAAGCTGTCCGCCGACAACTCGAACTTCGATATGAAATTTGGACTGGATTCGTAACGACAAGGGTTCAGGCTCACGCGCATCGAGCACGATTACGTCCCCTCCGATCTCACGCTTCAATTCGGCCGGAGTTCCCAACGCAACCAACTTTCCTTCATTCAGGATGGCGAGGCGATCGCAGCGCTCGGCTTCCTCCATCAGATGGGTCGTGACCAGCACCGTGACTTGTTCCTGATCACGAAGCATGCGCAGATATTGCCATACGTCGCGGCGCGCGCCGGGATCGAGGCCGGTGGTGGGTTCGTCGAGCAGGAGCACGCGCGGCCCATGCAGAAGACCTTTTGCAAGCTCGAGCCGCCGTTGCATTCCGCCGGAGAAAGTTTCCGCCTTCTCTCTCGCGCGGTCGGCGAGACCGACACGTTCGAGCATGGCGCGTATTCGGGCGGACAAGTCCTGGCCGTGAAGGCCATAGAGATGTCCCTGATGACGGAGGTTCTCGGTCGCCGTGAGTTTCAGATCGATGCTTTGAGATTGGAAGACGACACCGATCTCGCGCCGCAACTCGCTGGGTTCGCGGGCGGCATCGCGTCCGAGTATGAGCGCGCGTCCACCGACTGGCACCATGAGCGTCGAAAGAATGCGGAACATGGTGGTCTTTCCGCTGCCGTTGGGTCCGAGCAGGCCGAAGAGCTCCGCTGGACGGACATCGAACGAGACCCCATTCAGAGCCGCGCGGTCTCCGTAGCGGTGGGCGAGATCGCAAACCGAAATAACTGCAGAAGCGGCAGAAGTTTCTTTGAGGATCGGGCCAGCTAAGGTGGAAACCTGCATTGAAGAAGTCAAAGTCTATTTTACGATGAGAAACCGGCCTGGTGCTGAGTGATGGATCCATTCGCAGGTTCGAGTAACAATTCTGCCGAGACAATCATGAGCACGATCCACAGGAGGTCGGCAACGCCTAGGTGCAGGATTTGCAGCCAAACCGGAGCTAGCAGCAGGACATTAATGATACCGAGCGCGATCTCCGCACAGAATAAGGCCGCAAGAGCGATTGCGATCCGAGGCCGGCGGGTCTGGCCCAATGCCATCCTGAAGATGACCCACAAAACATAAGCTGAGGCTGTGACCGCCAAAATTGGATGCATTATCCGAAAATGCAGGAGAGCAGGCGCGCCGGAAGTGAAATCCTGCGCGAAGGACTCGCGCAGCGAATTCGCCGGGAATAGCGTGTCGCCGAGCGCGGCCACTGCTCCGGTGATTCCGATCAGCATGGTTGCGAGTAAGCCGGCGGCAATGGCGATCAGCTGGCGCGATTTCGGGATCGACCTGAAACTGCTGGTTGCGCTACCCAGCCACCAGGCGGTCAGCGTCAGCATTGCGAGCAGAAGCAGAGTATTTCCGAAATGGAGGCAGAGAAAAAGGATTCGACCGGAGGACTTGTCCTGGCCGACGTGTCCCAAAAGAACCAGCGCGGCTCCCAGTAGCGCCTCGTTGGCCAGAAACACGGCGGCGAGTAATGCCGCGTAGCGCACCCAGTCGCGTTTGGTTGTCCGACGCCAGCACCACACGACGAGTACAGCGACCATCAGTAGAGCGATACCGCTGGTGAAGCGATGGGTGAATTCGATAATGGTCTGTACTCTTGCGCCCGCCCCGACCACCGTTCCCCCGCACACCGGCCATTTATTTCCGCAGCCTGCGCCTGAGCCACTTGCTCTCACATAAGCGCCCCAGAGTACAACCGCGACGTTGCACGCGAGTGTCGCCCAGGCGAAGCGGGTGATCGGTGGAATACGTAATTGCTCGCCTTGCGATGATGTTTCCGATTGAGATCGGGATGACGCGATGATGCGGGAAGACATTGCGAGTCGAGAATATCAAAGGGTGCGTGCTGAATGCGCACACTGGGTGATGCGAACTGGCACAGCGCTATCGCACGACGCCTTCGAGCGGCGAACTGGCGGTCGCGTAAAGTTTCTTTTCCATGCGGCCTGCGAGATAGGCTGCCCGCCCGGCCATCACAGCATGCCTCATGGCCTCGGCCATGAGGACTGGATCTTGCGCATTCGCGATACCGGTGTTCATGAGGACAGCGTCAGCGCCTAGTTCCATTGCGAGGGTTGCGTCAGAGGCCGTGCCCACGCCGGCGTCAACGATCAGGGGAACGCCGGTGATCATCTCGCGCAGGATCTGGAGATTGGCACGATTCTGAATGCCAAGCCCGCTACCGATTGGCGCGCCCAACGGCATAATTGTGGCGGCGCCGGCGTCAAGAAGCCGCTTCGCAAATACCACATCATCTGATGTGTAGGGAAGAACGGTGAAACCTTCCTTCACCAAAACTTTTGTAGCTTCGAGTGTGGCCTGCACATCTGGATACAAAGTCGCCTGATCGCCGATGACTTCGATTTTTACCCAGTCGGAAATTCCAACTTCACGCCCGAGGCGGGCGGCGCGGATCGCCTCGTCGGCGGTGTAGCAACCGGCGGTGTTGGGAAGCAGGAAATACTTTCCGGGATCGATGTAGTCGAGCAGCGATTCCTTGCTGCGGTCCAGATTCACGCGACGAACGGCAACGGTTACGATCTCGGCCCCGCTGGCTTCGAGGGCGCGCGCAGTTTCCTGAAAAGATTTGTATTTACCGGTGCCGACGATCAACCGCGAATGGAACTCGCGCCCGGCGATGACGAGTGGATCGGCCATGTTGTTATTGTATTCGGAAAGTGCGCTGTTTGACCTGCGAAGCCTGGCGAAGCTAGACTCCCTTTGATGGAGAACACGATGAAGAAAACGATTTTTATGGGGTTACTATGCGCGGCCCTGCTGCAGCCACTGGCCAAAGGCCAAGGAGGCGGACAAATGCCGAAGGTCGGCGATCCCGCTCCTGATTTCAAGATGTCCTACTTTGACGGCAAGGACCTGAAAGAAGTCACGCTCGACCAATATCGCGGGAAGAAGCAGGTCGTGCTGGCGTTCTACGTGTTCGCCTTTACCGGCGGTTGAACGCAGCAGATGAAAAACTTCCAGCAGAATTTGAAAAAGCTGGAAGCTACCGACACCCAGGTCCTGGGTGTGAGCATGGATAGCGCCTTCGCCAACAAAGCCTTCGCCGATTCGATCGGAGTTACATTCCCCCTGCTGAGCGATTGGGGCGGGGAAACCACCCGCAAGTACGGCATTTACGTTGACAAGTACAAGGCCGCGCGACGCGTGAATTTTCTGATCGGCAAAGATGGGCGGATTCTGGAAGAGCAGATTGATAGCTCAGCGATCGATCCGACCAAGATTGTGGATGCTTGCGAGCGGCCGAAATTGAAGGGGTGATTGGGCGAGACACGGGCTGCGCGGACATGGCATTCAACGACCGGTTTAAGTCGTTTCGATTAATGCGGAATGCGCCTTGGCTCGAACCGTTTTGCCACAACTGTTTGAGCCGCGGAGTTTGACCCTAAAGGGCACGGTTGCTATCATTAAATCGCGGGGTGGAGCAGTCTGGTAGCTCGTTGGGCTCATAACCCAAAGGTCGGTGGTTCAAATCCACCCCCCGCAACCAAATCTCTCCGCGAATCCTTCCTGTAAGTCTCTCGGATACTTAAAGTTGCGAGCAAAGCCGTGTGCATGGGTTTCTTAGTTCGGAGCCGCGTTGTTGTTCCATGTTCCAAAACGTGGAACAACTTGGAACAGATCGCCGAAAATTGCCTGCTCTAACGCGAGTGCGGCCCTTCGATCTGCGTCGGCGGAAGTGTGAGTGTACACGTCGGCCGTCGTGCTCAGGTTGGAGTGCCCGAGCAATTTCTGAACGAGTTTCAAGTTACCGGTTTTTTGGTTAACGATAGTCGCCGCCGAGTGGCGAAAGGTGTGGAACCCCGCAGCCCGGCGTGTACGTGTGATTCCGATACGATCCAACGTTGGATACAGCACGTCGCGTCGGAGCACATCGGGATTGAGGACCGAACCGTCTTCCTTGCAGAAGACGAAATCGTCCGGGCTATTGTGATTCGAGTTCTGTTTCTGCGTCACCAGTGCGGCCAGAAGCGAGGGCCCGAAATAGATCACTCTGACGCTGCCTTCTGTCTTCGGGGTGACCAACTCTCCTTCCCAAAGCGCCTGTCGAATTGCCAGCGTTTGCGCATCGAAGTCGATGTGCTTCCACTGGAGTCCCAATAACTCCCCGAGACGAGCGCCAGTCAGCATGGCGCACTGGAACAGGCTTCGGTATGCCTGCGGCACGGAGTCCACGATTAGTTTTAACTGCTCTGGCGTCCAGACTGGCTTTTCACAGCGAACCACTCGGGGCTTGTGGCGATTGCGAACAGGTGATCTCGCGATGAGATCGTTGTCCACCGCTAGCGAGAAGATGCTTTGCAGCAGCCCAACGAGATTGCGAACCGTCTTGGGAGACGAGCCGCCCTCAAGCCGAGTCTGCAGCAGCTTCTCTATATGCAGCGGAGCCACATCCGATCCGCATTGCGCCCAGGTTGGGCAGAATATGGACTCTAAGCTCGCAGTCGTAGGACCGTTTTGTGGAGGGTTTTACTTGCTTGCGGTCGAGATATGGCCTCCACAGGGAATCTACGAGGTGCCGCACGGTGAAATCGACCACCTCTATGGGTCGATTCTGAGCTTCGCGGATTCTTTGGTCGAGAACAGCCCTTGCCGCCTTCTTGCCGGACACGTTTTCGAGCGTTTCGGATTTGTGCATCCACTTGCCATCGGCGCCGCGCAGGCGGTAGCGGATACGAAAAACGAACCCGCGACGGGTTCGGATGGGATCAGAAACGTAACCTTGTTGGTACGATTGACGAGTCAATTGCTCTCCTTTCGCTTTGACCCGTCTTTGCCTCTCATGATGTAGAGCTTCGCACCCTTCCTGAAGATGTCGGCTACGGATTCCCCAAGGCGGCGAGAAGCGGACTCCAATTCCGCCATTTCGCCATGCGTAAGCCGTAGGGGAAAGAGCTTGCTGCGCCGATCGATCTCCGATTTGGGTGGACGCCCCATGCACGGAGTTTTTGTATATACATTTACCTCGGATGTCAAGATCTTTTGTTCTCTTCTTGTTCCATGTCATTTGTAAGTGTCTGAGTCCACTGCTCGTCCCGGTGATCGTTGGGCTGCGACCCCGACCTCTTTTCCCTCGGAACGCGCCTCCAGCCGTGCCATTACTCGCTTCCAGGAGAAGCGCAGATATTTGCCTAGTCGGTATGCGCCGAGCAGGTCCGTGTGGCTGTACACCCAACTGGAGGGAACTCGCAGACGCTCTGCAATTTCCGAGACTGTCAGAATTTCATCGGTATCTTGAAGCATTTCAAGACCCTGGCCTGATTGCCGGGGCTAGCTGAATGTCGCGCGAAAGAGCTGACTGTTGCAAGGACACCACTGGCAGGGAATGTCCACGAATGTCACAAAAAGATTCATCAGAATTTCAGCTTTTCAATCGACGCTTACGTGACCGTCTCTTCTCCCATTGGCGAACCGACTCTGTGGTGATGGTTCCACGGCGCCCACCACTGCGTAGATTGCCGTTTGATACCCATCGATGAATCGTTTTCGAAGCAACCTCGAAATAGATGGCAGCTTCGTTAATTTTGAGGGTTCTGAAGTTCGGAGGGTTCTGAACCTTTTTTATTGCAATTTCGCGGATTTTTTGTAGCTCTAGTTGACTTCTGTCTTGGTAGGTTGGTCGCTCAGCAGGTGAAGAATCGGTCTCGGTTGAAGGATTTGGAATGGGTTGCGCTTCAGCGAGTGGAGGCGGTGGAGTATTTCTTCCCCTCTGTTTCAAGAGCGCTTGCTTTTCCAAGCGGGCACAATAGAGCGCTGACGCCTCAGCTACCTGGAGAATAATTCCGCCTTCCTTGCTAGAGGAAAAAAGCAGCTTGCTTTTGTTAGCTAACAAGTTTTGAAAAACGCTATGGAGCCATACGGCCATGGGTTCTTCCCCCGACATTGGCATCAGCCCCAGCCCTGCTCTGGTTGCTTCCACCTCAAAACGCCCCCGCAGCCCTTCGCTTATTCCCTCCGAGAGGCTCCAATGACCGCAATTTTTCTTATCTTCATAATCGCCGTAGGCGCGAAGCATTCGATCCGCAGGATAGCGTGTGAGGAAAGCCAGTTCTTCGTCCGATAACGCCTTAAAGCTTTGATGAAGAGTGCGCCAGAAGTTGGGTTCTAAGTTTGCAGCCGCGACAATCGGCATGACCGATTCTGTCGCAAACTGTTCGACCTCCGGACCATTCTGCTGAACTCGCGCTCCTCGGCTATTTCGCATAGCGAAGCGAACGTGCGCGTCACCGGCAATTTCGTCCAACTCGATTCTTAAGAGTGTCATGACATTGTCTGCTAATGCTTGCAGAAGTTCTTGGCTTTTAACTAAACCCTCTCTCGACCACGCCGCCACAGCATGGTATGGAACATTTCCGGCCGGGTTCATATATATGAGCCGGGGCGCTCTCCATTTGCCTCCAAAGATACTGTCGTCGGTCGACGCGGTGACCGACAAGATCCGAGGGTCGCAGACATCCATAATCCAACTTCGAATCCCCGACCTTTCGGCTGAAATTAGGATTTCGAATTGCCGCTTCGTCCAATCGATGGGATGAACGTTCAATAGCGTTGAATTGGCCTTTGCCACATTCAACATCAACTGAAAGCCGCGTCTAGTCAGCAATTTCAGTGCGACTTCTAGGACATCTCGATAGGCCTTGAATATGGCTGCCACCGGTTGATCCGAATTTAGAAGCTTTCCCTCAATTTGTGGCCCGAGGAGAGCAATCAGAAAACGCCGGTATGAGGTCAGATCCTCCAACCTCTTGGAGTCTTTGAGCGACGAATCCGTGGGATGAAGTGCGGCATAGCAGAGGTTTTCGGTTGACCATTTCGACGGCCAGAACCCGTGGTGCTCCACTGTGTGACGAATTGCCTCGACTGCTGCTTTTAGTTCATTGGGAGTAATTGCGTCCCATTTGCGGGTTAACCTCCATTTTCGAGCTGCAGTTTCCAGCGCATCCCAGGCCTTCGAATCCCTGCATAGCCGGCTTAAGTGAGAAGTTGCTGCTCGCAGCTCAATTTGGGCCTTCGCGAGTACCTCAAGGTCTTGCGTCCCGGAGAGCCTGGTCAACTTCTCGACGTTCTCTTTCCTTTCGAAAAACGCAAGCTTGGCGCGAAGTACGTTCTCCTGCTGCGTGTAGTAGTCCCGGAGACTTTGCTTCTCTGTAGTTGGTACCAGATCGTCCTGCCCAAGGTCCCGGAGATATTCTTTTGTGTGAAACCATTTAACTCCTACGGCACCCGGTCCCTCATCTTTTTCGAACAGCAGTTGTATCGCCGAGTCTTGATCCCCCTCATCGAAGGCGTTTACGGTAGGCCTCTCCTGTTGCTTTATGGCCTCACGGGTAATCGATTGGCTCAGCGAAACGGGCGAGACATGAATTCCAGTTTTTTGGGCCTTTGAACGAGCGATACTTCGCTCAGTTGCACTGACCCATGCGTCATCGCGCTCACTTTGGGGAGTTTTACGGATGTAACCGTCGAGCAGCTTCTCGGCACCGAGGTGGTCCCCTCGTTCGAAAGCGGCATTTGCGCCTGTGAAAAGTCCGGCTGGATCTCCATATTTGAGGGCCGCTTCAATGCCGGCAGCGAAATCTGTTTCATAGGTTTGGCACCAGCACTCGGTGCCTAGCGTTTTCTCTGCAACGCAGGGTCCGCCATTAGCAGCGTGAAACGTTTTCGGGTGTCCGCAGGCCGTACATGTTTCTAGCATTCAGGTGGTCCCAGTTAGTGAACTTCCGATTGAATCGAGCCAGAAGAACGCAGATCGAAACAAGAGGAAGTTTGAGTGACGCGAAGAGGAGCGGCTGGGATCGGCCCTTGCGTGTACCATAATCTTAGCCGATCTGTTCGCCCATCGGATGATTTTTGCGTCGTCACGACGGCCGATTTGGTAATCTGCTCAATCACTTCCAGGGATTGGAAATGTGACCGGACTAAACTTGTCCCAGATGCGGTCAATTTGGCTCACCTAACGTCTTCGCGATCGCGAGCGTCCTGACCCGGATTCACACGAAAAAGGCGAATGAAAAGCGCAAACTTGTGATATGGCCTGATTACAACACCTGCCGCGTATGTGGGTGAAGTTGCGATAAGATCGCGCAATGCGGTATATCATCTCTCGGCCACTGAGCACGCGATGATCGAAGACTTATTTGAGCTTATAGGCGGACCGACTACCATCCAAGCTGCCACGGAGCGCTTCTATGACCGAGTCCTGCAGGATGAGAACCTGCGGCACTTTTTTGAAGGAGCTGATATGACGCACCTCCGATCTCGTCAGGCTATGTTCGTTTCCATGCTCCTCAGAGCAACGGTATACACAGGGAAAAATATTCGTGATGCCCATGCCCGATCCAGGGATCACGGCTTAAATGACGGACACTTTGATCTATTCCTACAGCACTTTCGCGCAGCCCTGGAAGAAGCCGGCGTCAAACCCGAAAATGCTGAGATAATCAGGAAGCGTCTGGACAGCCAACGAGGAGCAGTGCTGGACAAATGAGCATTTCATAGAAAAGAACCAAAGTTTCGCGAATCCCGACGACGAATCTCCATATCACTCATTGATCGAAGATCCACGGTACGGTCTAATCGGTCCGTTCGTGTCACATGAGGAAGCAAATTCGATGGCTCAGTCGGAAAAACTAGTTGGGGCTGTGAGGATTGAAGCTGGTGCCGTGCTGCTCATCTGTGGCATGGTTATGCATTCGTCTTTATTCGGACAGACACCCACTGTCCACAACAGCAAGCGGACTCCTCTTCCCCTTGACGGAGCTAAGATCTTCAGAGACTACTGCACCGTCTGTCACGGGCCGGATGGCAAGGGTAAAGGTCCAGCTGCGCGTGCCCTCAGACATGCACCTCCTGACCTCACCTTAATATCCAAGCGTAACCACGGAAGATTTCCCGCTAACAAAGTGAAGGCGATCATTTCGGGAGAGGAGCAGTCTACGGCGGCGCACGGATCGCGTGAAATGCCGATCTGGGGTCCGATCTTTCATGACGTCGAATGGGATAAGGACCTAGGCCACGTGAGACTCGACAACGTCACGAAGTTCCTGCAGTCGCTCCAGAAGGAATGAGTAATTCACATTGCCTTGTGTACTCATCGCAAGCCCCGGCGTCTTTGATGATTAATCCCGTTTGGGCTGCGGATGTCATCCATCTCTGCAGGTGGTGACTATCCCACCTTCCGTCACCCCATCCCTCGATAGCGAATACGGAGCGGCTGGTGATAAATCTCCATATCAATTATCGACACGGGAACAGGCGAATGAAAAGCGCAAAGTTGCGATATCGCCTGTCTCGTCAACTGAGTTGCGGAGAGACTGCATGAAGAGTTCGGTGCGCATTTTTGCTAGTCGCAGCAAGCCCTCGCCCTGATTCCATCAAATCCTTCTTTGGCAATGATGGGGACCATGATCAATCCCGCGAGTGGGTCGGCCCAATACCAGCCCAGCATCGCGTTAAGAACCAACCCAATCAATAGAATGGCCGACAAGTACACGCAGAAATCAGTCTGCTTGGCGTCGGCGTGCATGGCTGAGCTTCCGAGACCGGTGGCCACCTTTTTCTTGGCCTTCGAAAGAATTGGCATCACGACCAGCGAAACACAAGCCAAGACGATTCCCGGAATGCTGTGTTCGGGAGCTTTTCTACTGACGAGATCGGAAACAGACTCGTAACCGACATAAAGGGCGAGGGCCAAGAAGCAAAAGCCAACGATCCGCAAACTGAGCTTCTCGTTCCGTTCCCGCTTCAGCGCGTCAGCGTCAACTGACATTCTCCAGAGCAGCACCGTGCCAGACGTAACTTCTATGAAACTGTCAATTCCGAATCCCACCAGAGAGATGCTCCGCGCGAGCGCCCCCGCGACGACCGCGACCAGTCCCTCCAGAGTGTTCCAACCAATCGTGAAATACTCTAAGCGTTTCCCACGCAGCGCCACACCTTGCCGACCGAGCACCGTCTCCATCACCAGAGCATACCAAGATAAAGATTAGAGTTCTTGCATGGGAGGCGTTTCGTAGTTGACGATAATGTATGGTCCGCCGCCTGACTGCAAGAGGTTTGAAGGTTGAACGAAGCAACGAGTCTGCGTAAATGTATCCGGCCTCTTGGTGGAGAATCGCTCTCCGGGCCTCGATGATGATCCGCGCGTGCTGGTCCTGATAAATCTCACGGTCACTAAGGACACATTATCGACAGCAGGTTTTCCGGCACGCCGTTGGACTGTTGTTTCGTCTCCTTCTCTCCTCAGCAGACCTTGGTCGAACTTACCCTCAAGGCCCTTGTCGTCATGCTGCTACGGGCTGCAGCCGCTGATGCCGATAGTCTTTGCCAGTGGATAGCACGGCCCAGGCCATGCGAGCGAGTTTATTGGCGATTGCGACTACGACTTTGTTGCGGGGGGCACGCTGGGTCAGCCGATGCACCCATTGCCCGAAGCTTCCGGTGTCATACCTGATGCGAAACAGTACCGCGCGAGCACCGTGGATCAGCATGCGCCGGAGATAGATGTTGCCTCGCTTGCTGATGCCGAGCAGTTTCTGTTTGCCTGCGGTGGAGTATTGCCGTGGCACCACGCCAACCCAGGCGGCAAAGTCACGCCCGCGGCGAAAGGCAGCTCCATTACCGATGGCGGCCACAGTCGCGGTAGAGACCAGGGGGCCGAATCCGGGAATCTGCTGTAGCCGCCGGCAAAGTGCAGTCGTGGAGATTGTCTGCGGAGCACTGTTGATCGTAGGGTTCCTTACACGTCTTGCTTCAATCCCATTGCTTATCGACATTCTCGTTGCCATCGCCACGACAAAGATTCCAATGCTGTCGAAAGCGGGATTCTGGGCCATGATGCACGAAACCCGCACGGACTTTTGCATGTTGCTAGGACTGATATTCCTGCTACTCGTAGGTTCCGGTACTCTGTCTTTCGATGATCGCCTCTCACGCCAACCAGACCTCCACGTCCGCAAGACAGGTATCGCTAGCTGAACTGGCGCTCGTCTTCTTGAAACTTGGCACAACAGCATTCGGCGGGCCTGCGGCTCACATCGCCATGATGGAAGACGAGTTTGTTAGAAAGCGGCAATGGATTACCGAAGCGGAGTTCCTTGATCGCCTTGCAGCAGCAAGCCTGATCCCCGGCCCAAGCTCAACAGAAGTCGCCATCTTCATCGGTCAGTCCAAACGAGGCTGGGCAGGCCTTCTCGTTGGCGGTTCTTGTTTCATATTTCCCGCTGCGATTCTGGTTACCCTGATCGCTGCTGTGTACGCACGCTGCGGTTCATTGCCCCAAGTCGCCGGGGTTTTGTACGGCATAAAACCCGCCGTGATCGCCATCATCCTGCAAGCACTGTGGAGCCTGTCTCGCACTGCGATAAAAACAAAGCTCCTCGCTGCGATTGGAGTCATCGCACTCGCCTTGAACGCTGTTGGAGTTGCCCCGCTCGTTGTTCTTGCCATTGCCGGAATCGTTTCCTTTGCAGCGGTACAGTTCAAGAAGAACAAGGCGGTCACGGCATCGGCTATTCCGTCAGTCGGTCGATCTGGCTTTCTCCTCGGAACCGCAGTTGCGGCGGCAACTGCTCCTGTTAGCCTTGCTCGGCTGTTCCTTTCGTTCATGAAAATCGGAGCGGTCGTCTTCGGAAGCGGATACGTGCTGCTCGCCTTCCTCCGGGGAGAGTTTATCGACCATCTCCATTGGCTCACGGAGAAACAACTGCTGGATGCCGTTGCGGTTGGGCAATTCACCCCCGGCCCGGTGTTTACAACCGCTACCTTCATCGGCTATTTGGTTGCAGGAATACCGGGCGCAGCCGTCTCAACAGTTGCGATCTTCCTACCGGGGTTCGTCCTCGTTGCTTCAAGCGGGCCGCTCATACCGAAACTACGTCAGTCTGCACTCGCATCAGCAATCTTGGACGGAGTGGTGGTGGGGTCGTTGGCACTGATGGCAGTAGTCGCTTGGCAGTTAGGGCGAGTTTCTGTGATCGACTGGATTACGTCAGGAGTTCTAATCATCAGCACAGTAATGCTCATTCGTTCTCGCATCAATTCAGCGTGGCTGATAGCTGGAGCTGGGTTGATTGGCTGGTTTGTACGCTGAGAGTCTTCGCTGCCGAATTGATTCTTGGAGAGCCGCTTCCGCCAAACATCCAGACAGCAGCCGATTGGTTTGCTTGAATCGCAGGTGCTAAGGAAGGAGAAAAGGTAGCAAGACATACCACCGCGTTCAGTTGTGGTCGGATTGTTGTCAAGTTGGGGCATTACGGATTTGCCGGGAGCCCTCGCCTCAGTTCATTATGCAGCAAGTGCCCCATGTCAATGAGCGATATGGAGATTTGTCGTCAACTGACCTCAAACAGGGCATCCATCATTGCACAGTGATCAGAATGTTAAACACCAATGATCTTTGATCGCGCGGTCGATTACGGCTGAATTACCGTTGACAGTCAGGTTTAAGGATTTGGGAGCAAGAGGAGATGTGCTGCCACGGTTGTTCGAAGATGCCTCGTGATGAACCGGGGAAGCAACTGGCCATGGACAGTGTTCGTATTGATAAATGGCTGTGGGCAGCGCGGTTTTTCAAGACGCGCAGTCTGGCGACGAGAGCCTGCGAGCTCGGCCGCGTTCAAAGCAACAAGCAGCCACTCAAACCTTCACGCAATGTTCATAGGGGCGAGTTCTTGCAGATCCGTACCGAAGGCCCAGAGTTCGAAGTGGAAGTCTTGAAACTCAGTGGAGTTCGTGGCCCTGCAACTGTCGCGCAGGCCCTCTATCGCGAGACCGAATCAAGTCGTGAGAAGCGATTAGCGATCGCTCAAGAACGTCGTGCAGGAGTCTTTTTCAGCCCTGCTCCCGAGACCAGACCATCCAAGCGCGATCGACGCAAAATTCGAGACTTCAGGAAAGAATAGAGTGCGCTACGCCGGTGGCCTTGACCACGAGATTAACGGCGATATGATCCCTGCATGATCGCTGCTTCCTACAAACCAAGAAAGAAGTTTATGCAGTTGGCAATCGCGGAGGCCAAGCGTGCCCGTGACCGAGGAGACTATCCCATCGGCGCTGTGATCACCCGGGTGACGGAGGGGCGCGAGGTGGTAATTGCCAGCGCCGGGAACCGGGTAAAAACTTCGGGTTCAAGCATCAAGCATGTGGAGTTGGAAACTCTCAAATATGTGTCGAGCGGCTATGGCCGTTACCTGACCGAGTTCGTGCTCTACACCACGCACGAACCGTGCGCGATGTGTGCCTGTGCCTGCGTGTGGGCAAAAATCGGTGCCGTGGTTTACGGAGTATCGCAGGAAGACATCGCGGCTTATGGCCGAGCGCATGGGACGAAAGAATACATGTGGCGGGCCTGCCTCATTCCCTGCCAACTCGTCTTCGAGAAAGGCAATCACCCCGTACCCATTATCGGCGGTTTTCTGCGTGACGAGTGCAAAAGGCTATTCCGGTACAAGGCCGGGTGAGACTCGCCTCATGTTGATGGGTGAACGCCTCAATGAGCGATATGATTAATGAGATGGTCCGCCGCCGAGTAGGATGACTCGGCAGTTCACATCAGGAGGATCATCGCAATGCATATCGC
>Ga0310810_10000264_pt1 | contig 54001 bp, 47 predicted proteins | sample NCmetagenome_FD_207641 | JGI IMG/M metagenome (GOLD analysis project Ga0310810, IMG submission 207641) | Soil microbial communities from experimental microcosm in Duke University, North Carolina, United States - NC | ecosystem: Engineered > Artificial ecosystem > Soil microcosm > Unclassified ...
ATTCCTTACTGGATCGTGCTGCTGGGCGTGGTCGCGGCCTTGGCAGTCTTTCCGCAGCTTGCAACGTTCCTGCCGCGGCTTTAGGGCGATTTACCCCGGTATATAGCGTGAACAGGCCGCTGCCGGCGGTCACCCGCGCATAACCATCGTGGCATAGTATCTGGCAACTGATTCGCCTCGACCATATTTGAAGGGTTCAATGGCCAAGACAGCGACCAAGAAGAAGCCTACGAAGCAGCCCGACCTTTTTGATTCGCCACGGACCGCCAAATCGTCGGCGCGCAAGGCGCCGAAGGCATCCGCCCGAGGTAAAACCAGTGCGAGGTCGAAGGCTTCCGCGCGCGGCTCGGGCGCGGAAGCAGGTTATACCGCCAAGCACATCGAGGTGCTGGAAGGGCTCGAGCCGGTCCGCCGCCGGCCGGGCATGTACATCGGCGGTACCGACGAGAAAGCCCTTCATCACCTGTTTGCCGAAGTCATCGACAACGCGATGGATGAAGCGCTGGCCGGCCATGCCGACTGGATCGAAGTCGAGATGGAGGCCAACGGCTTCGTCAGCGTCACGGACAACGGCCGCGGAATTCCCGTCGATCCGCATCCGAAATTCAAAAGCAAGTCGGCGCTCGAAGTGATCATGTGCACGCTGCACGCGGGCGGCAAATTCGATTCGAAGGTCTATGAAACGTCGGGCGGCTTGCACGGCGTCGGCGTCTCCGTCGCCAATGCCCTGTCCGAACGGATGGAAGTCGAGGTCGCGCGCGAGCAGCAGCTCTATCGAATGGCTTTCGAGCGCGGCAAGCCGAAAGGAAAACTGGAAAAGGCCGGACGCGCGCCCAATCGGCGCGGCACCAAGGTCCGCTTCAAGCCGGATCCGGAAATTTTCGGACCCAAGGCCGCATTCAAGGCTGATCGTGTGTTCAAGATGACGCGATCGAAGGCCTACCTTTTCGGTGGCGTCGAGATTCGTTGGCACTGCGACAAGGCGCTGCTGAAAGGCGTCGAGGACGTTCCCGAAAAGGCGACGTTCCATTTCGCGGAAGGATTGAAAGATTATCTGGCTTCCAATCTGACCGGCGCGACGCTGGTGCACCCCGATATCTTCACCGGGTCGACCGGAAAGACAGGCCGCCACGGCGCGGTCGAGTGGGCGGTCGCGTGGACCGCGGACACCGACGGATTTCTCAACTCATACTGCAACACGATCCCTACCCCGGATGGCGGCACGCACGAATCCGGGCTGCGATCTGCGTTGCTGCGCGGCCTCAAGGACCATGCTTCGCGCGTCGGGCAGGAAAAGCGCGTGACGCCCGTTACAAGCGACGACGTGATGACGGGTGCCGGCTGCATGCTTTCAGTGTTTGTACGCGAGCCGGAATTCCAGGGTCAGACCAAGGACCGCCTGGCCACTGCGGAAGCCCAGCGCATCGTCGAGCAGGCAATCAAGGACCCATTTGACCACTGGCTTGCCGCCAATCCGATGCAGGCCAACAAGCTGCTGGATTTCGTCATCGAACGCGCGGAAGAGCGCATCCGGCGGCGGCAGGAAAAAGACATCGCCCGCAAGACTGCGGTCCGTAAGCTCCGCCTGCCGGGAAAGCTTGCCGATTGCACCTCATCGGCGTCGGAAGGCTCGGAAATCTTCATCGTCGAGGGCGACAGCGCGGGCGGCTCCGCGAAACAGGCGCGCGATCGCCGCACCCAGGCCGTGCTGCCGTTGCGCGGCAAGATTCTGAACGTGGCCTCTGCCGGAAAGGACAAGCTTGCGCAGAATGCGCAGCTTGCCGATCTCATTCAGGCGCTCGGCTGCGGAACCGGCACGCACTATCACGGTAAGGACCTGCGTTATGAAAAGGTCATCGTGATGACGGATGCCGATGTCGACGGCGCACATATCGCATCACTGCTGATCACCTTTTTCTATCGCCAGATGCCGAAACTGATCGAAGGCGGAAACCTATATCTGGCGGTGCCTCCGCTTTATCGACTTTCGCATGGCGGCAAGATCGTCTACGCGCGCGATGACAAGCATAAAGAAGCGCTGCTCAAGAAAGAATTTCACGCCAACGCGAAGGTCGAGGTGAGCCGATTCAAGGGCCTCGGCGAGATGATGGCGGCGCAGCTCAAGGAAACGACCATGGATCCCGGCAAGCGCACGCTTTTGCGTGTGGTGCTTGCGGATAAAGAAATGAAGCCAACGGCCCGGGCCGTCGAACGACTGATGGGCACCAAAGCCGAGGCACGTTTCGAATTCATCCAGGAGAAGGCCGAGTTTGCGAGCGCCGACTTGCTGGACGTCTAGCGCGCGTCAGCGGCTCACCCTGCCCTCTTCGCATTTCCGCAGCAGCGGCGTCTTGCTGCCGCGCGCAACGGCAATTCCATCCTTGACTCTTATTGCGCCCGCGTCGCTCTGATTGAAAATGGTGCGGCGCGTGTTGTTGTTGACCGAAAATATCAGCTTCTGGCGTTCCTCGACCTTGGTGCCAGGCTGAAAGATCACCTGTACCGACACGCTGGTCTCGGACACCGGCTCTGCCGACAGAACACTGTAACGATTGACTGCAAAGTCGGGGCCGAGGTCGTGATCCTCCAGCACCAGCCCGGCGCTCGGCGTGGAGATACTGACGTACGGATTGCCCGGTGTCGCTGGACTGCCGCAATCGGTCGCCCACGTACCAAACAGACCGAATTCCTGGAAAACCTGCTCGACAGAAGCGGCGTTCGCCATTTCCGGCAAAGCCACCAACGCCACAACTCCAATGACCCCAACCAACCGCATACTGCCGAAACTCCAACGCCTGACACAATAACAGCGGCACGCGTGGCGGCAATTGGCCAGAGCGCAAAATGCGCCGCGCGACGCCACTACTTTGCTGCAGCGTTGATGACTATTTAAAGGTCAGGTTGGCGGCCTTCGCCACATCGGCAAAGGTCTTGATGTCCTCGTCGATGCGCTTTTTGAAGGCATCGCCCGTTGGCCCTCCCGGTTTTACCGCCATCTTTTTCAAGCCTTCCTGAACCCCGGGGTCTGCCAGCGCCTTACCCAGCTCCGCTGTCAGTTTTGCAACAACCGGCGCGGGGGTGCCTGCCGGCACGAAGAAGCCGCTCCACAGGTGCGTGTTAACCTCTGGATACCCGGCCTCGGCCATGCTCGGCACATCCGGTAGTTCCGGCGAGCGTTCCGAGCCCGTTACGGCCAGCGCCCGCGTCTTGCCGCCCTGGACCAGGGGAATCGCGGGCGGGCCATCCGAGATCGTGAACAGGCTCTGCCCGGATACGACGCTCAGGTTCGACTCGTTGCTGCTCTTGTAGGGAATCGCCACCGCCGGCATTCCGCTCTTGAGCTTGAATAATTCCGTGGTGATCGTGAACGCCGGAGAAGACGTGCCGTAGTTCGATTTGTCGGGATTGGCCTTGGCCCAGGCCACGAGCTCTTTCACGGTCTTGGCCGGATGATCCGCGGGCACGACCAGAACCAGCGGAAAAGATGCGATCATATTCAGCGGGGTAAAGCTCTGGCTTGCGTGATAGCCGAGATTGGGAATAACCGCGGTCGCAATCGACATTTGGCCAGTAGCACCGACAAGAACGGTGTATCCATCCGCGGGCTGATGGGCCGCAAAGTCCGCCGCGATGCGGCCACCGGCACCGACTTTGTTTTCAATTACGGCGGTGGCGCCCGTATTCTCCTGAAACTTCTGCACCACAAGCCGTGCGAACAGGTCGTTACCGCCGCCGGCGGCGAAGCCCACGATGAAATGGATTGGGCGGTTCGGAAAATCGGTCTGGGCGCATGCGCTTCCGGCGACAAACGTCACAAGCAGCGCGGTCAGCGAGCAGATCAATCTGTTTTGCATTTTCTTCATTGCGTCCCCCGTTTGCGCAGGTTCCTCCCCCGTACGCTTCTCGCAGCGTACACTGGCCCCCGTCATTCGAAAATGCCTTTGTCAGCTATACTATTGTTGCCCATCAATGAGCCGAGGCCGGGGATGAAAGCCACGCGGGCGCCAGCCGATCGTTCTCAGACCGAGCTCTTCGGTCATCCGCGCGCCCTCAGCTATTTGTTTGCAACCGAAATGTGGGAGCGCTTCTCATATTACGGGATGCGCGCGCTGCTCGTCCTTTACATGGTCAAATATTTGCTGGAACCCGACCGAGCGCACCACGTCATAGGGCTTTCGGCTTTCAGGACCGCGCTCGAAAGCATTTTCGGACCGCTGGCCGCACAGCCTTTTGCCTCTCACATCTACGGCTTCTATACCGGTCTGGTCTATCTGACACCGATCCTGGGCGGCCTGCTTGCCGACCGCGTACTCGGCCAGCGCCGGACCGTCATTATCGGTGCCGCACTGATGGCTGTCGGACATTTCGCGATGGCTTTTGAGCAGCTTTTTTTGTTCGCGCTCGGGCTTCTCATTCTCGGCAACGGAGCCTTCAAGCCGAACATCTCGACGCAGGTCGGCAGCATCTATGCGCCAGGTGATCGGCGCCGCGATCGCGCATTTTCGATTTTTTACGTCGGTATCAATCTCGGTGCGTTTCTCGCACCATTCATTTGCGGGACGCTCGGCGAAGAACTCGGTTGGCATTATGGATTTACTGCCGCCGGATTTGGCATGACGGCAGCACTTGTCATTTATCTTCTAGCAACGCCGCATCTGCCTAAAGACGCGTTTGCCCGCCGAAAATCGCCTGCCGCATCCATCGATAAAGACGGGTGGCGATCGATCTTTGCTTTGCTGCTGTTGTTTTTGCCCGTCAGTCTGTTCTGGGCGACCTACGAGCAACAGGGAAACACCATTGCGCTTTGGGCCGATCAGTTTACCGATCGCAGACTATTCGGCGCCGAGATCCCAGTGACATGGTTTCAGGCCTTCAATCCTTTCATGATATTTGCCTTCACGCCCTTTGTTGTTGCTCTTTGGAGACGTCAGGGACCGAACGAGCCATCGACACCGATGAAGCTTGCAATCGGATGTTTCCTGACGGCACTCGCCTACCTCGTCATGGCGCTTGCGGCGTGGAACGCCGGCGCCGACAAAGCGAGTTGGCTTTGGCTGCTGGCGTATTTCGTCGTTATTACGATTGGCGAGTTGTACCTGTCACCGACAAGCCTGTCGCTGGTCACCAAGATTGCGCCGGCGTCCCTGCTCTCGATGATGATGGGTATCTGGCTCGCGACCAGTTTTACCGGAAACTTCCTCGCCGGCTACCTCGGCAGCTTCTGGTCGAGCATGGGAAGAATGGAGTTCTTTCTCATGCTGGCGGCAATTTCCGGCGTGGCCAGCGTGGCCATCGTTTTGCTGAGCTTTCCACTGCGCTCGGTCTTACGGGACTAGTCGAGCGGAAGCCCGACATATTGCTCGGCCAGAGAAGTCGCCGCTGCTTTCGAGCCGGTGAGATAATCAAGATCGGAGAGTTGCCGCCGGCGGTCAAACGCGGTTTCGTGCGGAAAGCGATGCATGATCTGGGTCATCCACCAGGAAAACCGCTGCGCGTTCCACACCCGTCGCAAACAGTTTGACGAATACTGCTCCAACAAATCATTCCGCTTGTTCTTGTAAAACTCACCGACCGCCCGCGACAGCATCATCACATCGGCAAATGCGAGGTTCATTCCCTTGGCACCGGTGGGAGGCACGATATGGGCGCTGTCGCCTGCCAGAAACAGCCGGCCGTATTGCATGGGCTCGACGACAAAACTGCGCATCGGCGTAATGCCCTTCTGCAGCATCGGGCCTTCCTGCAGCTTGCGTGCGCCACCGAGACGCTTGTGCAGCTCGTCCCAGATGCGCTTGTCGGACCAATTCTCGATTTCCTCGTCGTGATCGCATTGCAGGTAGAGACGGGCCAGCGTCGGCGACCGCATGGTGTAGAGCGCAAAACCGCGATCGGTGTAGGAATAGATCAGTTCATGATCGGGCGGCGGACTTTCCGACAGGATCCCGAGCCATCCGAACGGATAGTCCCGCTCGAACACGCTGAGGACCCCATCGGGAATGCTCGGCCGGCAGATCCCATGAAAGCCGTCACATCCCGCAATGAAGTCGCAGCTGATTTCCTGCTGCCGGCCTTCGTGCCTGAACCTGACTTTTGGTTGCTTGCCGGTCAGTTCATGGATGCTGACGTCGCTCACCTCAAACAATAATGGACCGCCATCGGCCAAACGGCGTTCGACGAGATCCTTGACCACCTCCTGCTGTCCGTAAATCGTCACGCGCTTGTTCACGAGCGCCTTGAAATCGATACGGTGCAGGTCGCCGTTGATGCCGATATTGATGCCCCAGTGCAGCATGCCTTCACGCTGCATCCGTTCGCCAACGCCGAGGTCGGTGAGAAGATCGGCTGCCCAGTGCTCGATTAAGCCCGCCCGGATTCGATTTTCGATGTACTCGCGGCTCCGGTTCTCGATGATTATTGATTCAATGCCCTGCAAGTGGAGAAGCCGAGCAAGCATAAGCCCGGCTGGGCCTGCCCCGACGATTCCGACCTGCGTGCGCATGTAAAAGTTCCTGCCTCTCGTGTTCCTATAGGCGGCAGCTGCCGTCCTGGCAAAGGGATGAAGGCCGGAAAGTGTTGCACAAATTCTTGGGTGTCTTCACCCCGGCCAACCGTAGCGCGGCACGCGATTACAATAATGGCGGTAGCTTTCCCCGAACTTTGCCTCGAGATACCGCTCCTCACGCCTTACAACACCGAAGTGCAGAACAACAAAAAAACCAATTGTCATGACGAGCATCCAATCGGAGGCAATCAGAACGGCGAGACCCACAAGGAAAAGTGTACCGCCAACGTACATGGGATTTCGCAGCCACGCGAAGATGCCGTCTGTCACCAAAGCAGTAGATGGCTTCCAAGGCTCTGGATGTGTGCCGGCGGTCCGGAAAACGATATTGGCCGCAACAACGAGCGCCAGACCGGCACCGATAAACGCACCACCAAGGATCATCCGGACCGTGCCTGACAAAAACACGGTCAGCACATAGGCTGGCAAAAGCCAATCCAGCAGAAGGCCCAGAACAATCGTTGCCAGCGCCAATAGTGGCGGCGGCGCAATCACTCCGGCTGTATCCTTAGTTCCCTGCATAGCTTCGGTTCTCTAAATCGGCGGTGACATTCCGCCCCAAGCTCTGAAAAGATTAAGAATTAATACGACTTATGCTGCTTCTTAGCATTGACTTTGCCGGATCGCACCCTATGTTCCGGGCAACCGATCAGACGTGAAGATTCGGTCGTCCCCGCGCATAGCAATCGGTTTTTCCAGTCCGGCGCGATCTGGACGATCTCTGAGGTTATATGGCTTTTTCTCATCTCGGCTTATCAGCCAAAGTTCTTTCGGCCATCGAAGCGGCCGGTTACAAAACTCCCACCCCTATTCAAGACCAAGCTATCCCGCACGTATTGGCGCGGCGCGACGTGCTTGGCATCGCACAGACCGGCACTGGCAAGACCGCAGCCTTCGTGCTGCCGATGCTCACGATGCTCGAACAGGGCCGTGCACGCGCACGCATGCCGCGCACGCTCATTCTGGAGCCGACACGCGAGCTTGCCGCCCAGGTCGCTGATCATTTCGAAAAATACGGCAAGAACCACAAACTCAACGTCGCACTGATCATCGGCGGCGTGTCATTCGACGATCAGGACGCAAAGTTGCTGCGCGGGGTTGATGTGCTGATTGCCACACCCGGCCGGCTGCTCGATCATTTCGAGCGCGGGCGATTGCTCCTGTCGGGATGCGAACTCCTCATCATCGACGAAGCCGACCGCATGCTCGACATGGGTTTCATTCCCGACATCGAACGCATTGGAAAGCTGGTGCCGTTCACCCGGCAAACTTTGTTTTTCACCGCGACGATGCCACCGGAAATTCAGCGCATCGCCGACACATTCCTGCACAATCCGGTGCGTGTCGAAGTGTCGAAGCCGGCGACCACAGCCGCAACGATCACTCAATTGTTGGTCGCGACCGGCCGTGATCCGCACGAGAAGCGAGAGACGTTGCGTCGGCTGATCCGGTCTGCTGACAATTTCAAGAACGCCATCATTTTCTGCAACCGCAAGCGCGAAGTCGCAAATCTTCATCGCTCGCTTTTGCGCCATAAGTTCAACGCGGTCGCCTTGCACGGCGACATGGATCAGCCCGCGCGCATGGCGGCGCTTGACCGGTTCCGCCGCGGCGAAGCCGAATTGCTCATTGCATCGGACGTTGCGGCACGCGGTCTCGACATCCCGGAGGTGAGCCACATCTTCAATTTTGACGTGCCACACCACCCCGATGATTACGTGCATCGCATTGGCCGCACCGGCCGGGCCGGCAGAAGCGGCACCGCGATCACAATTGTTGCACCGATCGACAGCAAGGCCATCGGCGCCATCGAGCGTCTGACGGGCCAGACAATTCCATGGATGGACAAGCCCGCGCCTTCCCAAATTCCGGCAGAAATTCGCTCCATCCAGGAGCTGGAGCAAGCCCCGCGCAATTCGTCGCCGCGTCACCGGCGCGGCAGCCAGCCGCCCCGGGCAGCCAAACAGAAGCAACCTCAAAGGCTGCGGCCGCCGCAACCGGCCGAGGACGACAGCGGCGGCCACCTCCCCGCCTTTCTGCTCCGGCCGGTGTCGGTAAAAGCCTAAAACGTCAGCCCGAGTGAAAATTACCGCGCTGCACGCGCGGGTTCCAAATTTACCGGTCGTTCATTTCCGTCGCATACCGTTCGCGCAAGAGAGACGCCGTGCGTGCCGTCCTCTGCAGGCCAAGCCTGCATTCGGGGGTCTTAGCAATGACCGGGCGTGCCGAAGAGTACGAACGCACAACGGGCTTTGCCGAAATCGCCCTTGGGCAGATGAAGGCGTTGCGCCATGCCAACAATCCGCGCAATTACGAGATCTGGTACACTTATGCGACGGGCTATCATCCTGCGCTGAACGCGCAGATTAATGCGATGCTCAAGGCCAAGGGCACGATCACGGAAACGGATCTCGCCCAGATTTATGACGGCTACATCTCGCCTTCGCGTCTGTCCGAGCGCATCGACGAGGTGGGTAGCCAGGTCAAGTCCGAAATCGATCAGGTCATGTTGATGATCGATGCCGTCGCCGGCACGGCGAGCAGTTACACCGAAAGCCTCGCCGGCGCGAGCCAGCAGCTCGCTCTTTCAAAAGATCGCGACGGACTGCGGGTCATCGTCGAAAACCTCGTGGCGACGACCAAGGCGATGGAGCGTTCCAACCAACAGCTGGAAGAGCGACTGACTGCTTCGAAGAAAGAAATCAGCGATCTTCAGGTCAGTCTCGAGACTGTCCGCACCGAGAGCCTCACCGATCCACTCACGCAACTCGCCAATCGAAAATATTTCGACACCGCGTTGGAGAAGGCTATCGCTGACGCGACCGAGAAGAGTGAGCCGTTGTCCCTGATGCTGACCGACGTCGATCATTTTAAGGCCTTCAACGACAGTTTCGGCCATTTGACCGGTGATCAGGTCCTGCGTCTCGTTGCCTTGTCGGTGAAGAATAACGTCAAAGGCAAGGATACCGCGGCTCGTTACGGCGGCGAGGAGTTCGCTGTCGTCCTGCCGAATACCGTTCTGCGCGCGGCAACCACCGTTGCCGACCATATTCGTCGCGAAGTGATGTCGAAGGAACTTATGAAGCGGTCGACAGGCGAGAAACTCGGCCATGTGACAATTTCGATTGGGGTCGCCACTTTGCGCAAGGGCGACACGCCTCAGTCGCTGATCGAGCGCGCAGATGCCTGCCTTTACGCGGCGAAGCGCAACGGCCGTAACCGCGTTGTCTGCGAGACAGATCCGGAAGTCGCCCAGTCAAACACGGCAGCGCAGGTGGCCTGACCGCCTAGTCCGCGGCCTTCGCCGGCGTCAGCTGCACCGACTCACCGCAGCCGCACGCACTCGTCTGGTTCGGGTTGTTGAAAACGAACTGGGCGGAAAGCTTTTCGGTCTTGTAGTCCATTTCTGTTCCGAGGAGGAACAGCACCGCTTTTGGGTCGATCAGGAGCTTGACGCCCTTGTCCTCGACGATCTCGTCGGTCGGATTTACGGCGTCGGCATACTCCATTGTGTATTCCATTCCCGCGCAGCCGCCGTTTTTGACGCCAACCCGGACGCCGGCCACGGGTTTGCCCGCCTGCGCCATCACTGACTTGATGCGCGACGCTGCGGCCTCAGTCAGCCGCATCACTTGGGGTTTGGGTCGAGCCGTAGCCATTTCATCCTCATCGAATCTTATGTAGGCGAGCGATTTCAGATTACCACATGTTGAGCACCAGCCGGGCCTCGTCCGACATCCGGCTGGGATCCCACGGCGGATCCCAAACGACTTCCACCTTGGTCTCTTTCACGCCCGCAACGCTCGACACCGCGTTCTCGACCATGATCGGCAGATCCTGCGCCGCCGGGCAGTTTGGAGACGTCAAAGACATGTCGATTTTCACGCCGCGATCGTCACCGATATCGATCTTGTAGATCAGACCCAACTCATAGATGTCTGCGGGGATTTCAGGATCGTAAACGGTCTTCAACGCCGCAACGATGTCGTCGGTCAGCTTGTTGAGTTCGTCCTGCGGCAGCGCCGGCGAGCCTGTGACCGCCGCATTCTCCGGCGGTTTTTCCGCAACGGGCGTGTTTTGGGTCGTGTCGTCGGTCATGCGAAGAATTCCTGAGCCTTCACAAGTGAGGCGGCAAGAGTATCGACCTCATCGTGGGTATTATACATTGCGAATGAAGCGCGGCATGTTGCGGTCAATCCGTATCGCGCGAGCAAAGGCATAACGCAATGCGTGCCGGCGCGAACCGCCACCCCGCCCCGGTCTATGATCGTTGCAACGTCGTGAGGATGCGCGCCCTTCATTTCAAACGACACGATTGGGCCTTTGTGGGGTGCCTTGCCAATAATGCGCAGCGAATTGATCTTGCCGAGCTGCTCGTGGGCGTATTTAACCAGCGCATCTTCATGCGCACGGATGCGCGCTTTGCCGACGGAATTGACATAGTCAAGCGCCGCGCCGAACCCGATGGCCTGCACGATCGCCGGCGTACCCGCCTCGAATTTGTGCGGAGGTTCGCCGTAAGTGACGCGATCCTCGAACACCTCATGGATCATTTCACCACCGCCGTTGAACGGCGGCATCGCCACGAGATGCTCATACTTGCCGTAAAGCGCGCCAATTCCGGTCGGCCCGTAAAGCTTGTGGCCGGTGAAGGCGTAAAAATCGCAGCCAACGTCGCGAACATCGACGTCGAGGTGCACCGCGGCCTGCGCGCCGTCAACCAGCACCGGAATGCCACGCGCATGGGCGATGCGCACCGCCTCCTTCACGGGGACGACGGTGCCGAGCGCATTCGACATGTGGGTGATCGCCACCATCTTGGTGCGAGGCGTCAGCAGCTTCTCGAATTCATCCAGCAGGAAATTGCCGTCCTCATCGATCGGCGCCCACTTGATGACCGCGCCCTGTCGTTCGCGCAGGAAGTGCCAGGGAACGATATTCGAATGGTGTTCCATGATCGAAAGCACGATTTCATCGCCCGCCTTGATGCGCTCCCGCGCAAAGGTATAGGCGACGAGATTGATCGCTTCCGTGGCGTTACGTGTGAAGATGATCTCTTCCTTGCGTCCGGCATTAAGGAAGGCGCGCACCGTTTCACGCGCGCCTTCGTAGGCTTCGGTCGCTTCGTTAGCGAGGTAGTGCAAACCTCGATGCACGTTGGCGTACTGCTCGGTGTAGGCCTTCGCGAGCCGGTCGAGCACAGCTTTCGGCTTTTGCGCCGACGCCGCATTGTCCAGATACACCAGCGGCTTTCCATAAACGTGCATCGACAGCGCGGGAAAATCCGCCCTGATCTTGGCGACGTCGTATGAGCCGTTACTGATCGCCGGATGCATTCTCATTGCTCTCGCGCTTCCAGCCATTTGGCGGCGGCATTCAACAGCGCTTCACGTATTCCTTCATGCGCGATCTCCTCGATCGCCTCGCCGACGAAAGCCTGGATCAGGAGAGCCTCGGCCTCATTTTCCGGAATGCCGCGCGACATCAGGTAGAACTTGAGCGCACTGTCGAGCGCACCCGCGGTCGCGCCGTGCCCGCACTGCACGTCGTCCGCGAAAATCTCCAATTCTGGCTTGTTATCGGCTTCCGCCTCGTCGGAGAGCAGAAGCGCATGGCTTGCCATTTTCGCGTCGGTCTTCTGCGCGTGCGGCTCCACGACGATCTTGCCCTGGAAAATGCCGTGGCTTTCCCCGTCCAGCACCGTACGGAAGCGCTCCCGACTCGTGCAGCCGCCCGCGGCATGATTGATCACCAGCGTATTGTCGACGTGCTGGTGCCCCTTCAACAGGGTCGCACCGTCAATCGAAGCTTGCGTCCCCTCACCGTCAAAGCGCGCAAAAATCTGATTGCGCACGACTGCGCCGCCAGCGGTGTATGTGAAGCCATGGTAGATCGCCTTGGCTCCAACCTTTACGCCCAGGCTGGAAATGCGCAGCGCCTTATCCCCGTCGCTGCCGATGGTGACATGATCCACATGCGCACCCTCTCCGATCACTAGCTCGAGGGCTGAGTTGATCTGATAGTCGACACCGGGAAGGCCGTTGAACGATTCAATGAACGTCACATGGGCACCCGGCGCCACGATGACGACCGAGCGCGGATACATTGCTGCCGCCGCTCTTTCGGCAAAAACATGTGCAATTTCGATCGGCTTTTCGACATGGACGCCCTTTGCCACGCGGAGCGCCACGCCGCCGGTCATAAAGGCCGTATTAAGCGACACGGCGATGTCGTCGTGACCCGGGACCTCGCCCAGACGATAGTTTTTTTGATCCGCCGCAAAGGCGAACACGTCGCTCATCTCAACGCCCATGGGCGGCTTGAAGTCGCTCCACGACTGCTCGTAGCGGCCGTTGACGATGGCGATCCGACCGGCCGCCAGGCCCGGCAGTTCCGGCACCTTGCCCTTGCCTTTCGCCGGCTCTGCGAGCGGCTTTGCTTCGCGCATGAGCGCACGCAAGTCTGTATATTTCCATTCCTCGATCCGGCGATGAGGAAGGCCTGCAGCGTCAAAGCGTTGGAAAGCAGCCTCGCGCAGATCGGCGACCGCGCCTTTGCCCGGCAGTGTTGCCCGCGCGGCCGCGTAGGCCGCGTTCAGCGCCTGCTCGGCCGGAGTCCTTATGGCCCGCACTTCGGCGTTCATCAGGCTGCCTCGCCCTGAAATTGCGCATAGCCCTTGGCTTCAAGCTCGAGGGCAAGCTCCTTGCCTCCGGACTTGACCACGCGACCCTTCGCCAAGACGTGCACCACGTCCGGCACGATGTAATTGAGCAGCCGCTGATAGTGTGTAATCACGACCATCGAGCGGTCCGGCGACCGCAATCGATTCACGCCTTCGGCGACGATTTTCAGCGCATCGATGTCGAGACCGGAATCGGTTTCGTCCAGCACCGCCAACTTCGGCTGCAGGACTGCCATCTGCAGAATCTCGTTGCGCTTCTTTTCCCCGCCGGAAAATCCGACATTGACCGCCCGCCGCAGCATCTCCGGGCTGATGCCAAGATGGCCCGCGGTGTCGCGCACCATCTTCATGAACTCCGGCGTGGACAGTTCATTCTCACCGCGCGTCTTGCGCTGCGCGTTAAGCGCGGTGCGCAGGAATGTCATTGTGGCAACGCCCGGCACTTCGACCGGGTATTGGAAGGCGAGAAAAACACCTTTGGCCGCCCGCTCATCGGGCGCCATTTGAAGGATGCTTTCCCCGTTGAGCAGCACGTCGCCTTCGGTGACATTGTATTCACTCTTTCCGGCCAGCACATAAGCGAGTGTCGATTTGCCCGAGCCGTTCGGGCCCATGATCGCCGCAACCTGGCCCTTCTCTACCGACAGCGTCAGGCCGTTGAGGATCTTCTTGCCCTCGATCTCGACATGCACATTTTTGACTTCCAGAAACGCCACTTCTTTATCCTTTCTCGAACTTAGGGAGTTGGGCCGTCCGGCCGCGGGGCATTCCAGCGCCAGCGCCACTCGCCATCGGTTCTTTGACGGCTGATGCGGACAAACGAAATGACCATGGCGGCAATAATAGCCGCCCAAGCAATCCACACCGCGAAATTGGCCCGGTCAGCAAGCAAATTCATCGCCACCACCGAGATCGCAACAATCGCCGCAACCGCAACCGTCAGAACCCAGCCCTCCCAGGTCACGGGCGTCGCACCGTAGCCGTAGCGTCTCGGCTTGAACCAATAGCGTGCCATTGCGATTATCCCACGCTGCCTTCCAGCGAGATCGAGATCAGCTTCTGCGCCTCGACCGCAAATTCCATCGGCAGCTGCTGCAGGACATCCTTGACGAAACCGTTGACGACAAGAGCGGTCGCCTCCTCCGCCGACATACCGCGCTGCCGGCAATAGAACAGCATGTCCTCAGAAATCTTCGAGGTCGTTGCCTCGTGCTCGAAGGTCGCCGAGGAATTCTTTGCCTCGATGTACGGCACAGTGTGCGCGCCGCACTGATCCCCGATGAGCAGCGAATCGCAATTCGTGAAATTGCGCGCGCCCTTGGCCTTGCGGTGTGCGGACACCAGTCCGCGATAAGTATTGTTCGATTTGCCCGCAGCGATGCCCTTCGAGATGATGCGGCTGATGGTGTTCTTCCCGAGATGAAGCATCTTGGTGCCGCTGTCCACCTGCTGGCGGCCGTTCGAAATAGCGATTGAATAGAACTCGCCACGCGAGTTGTCGCCGCGTAGGATGCAGCTCGGATACTTCCAGGTGATAGCCGAGCCGGTCTCGACCTGGGTCCATGAGATTTTCGAGTTTTTGCCCCGGCAATCGCCGCGCTTGGTGACGAAATTGAAGATGCCGCCCTTGCCCTCGGCATCGCCCGGGTACCAGTTCTGCACCGTCGAATACTTGATCTCGGCATCGTCAAGCGCGACCAGTTCGACCACAGCCGCATGCAGCTGGTTTTCGTCGCGCATCGGCGCGGTGCAACCCTCAAGGTAACTCACATAGGCGCCTTTGTCGGCGATGATGAGCGTGCGCTCGAACTGACCAGTGTTTGCTTCATTGATGCGGAAATAAGTCGACAGTTCCATCGGGCAGCGCACACCCGGCGGCACGTACACAAACGAGCCGTCGGAGAACACCGCCGAATTCAGCGTCGCGAAGAAATTGTCCGAGGTCGGAACGACCGAGCCGAGATATTTCTTCACCAGCTCGGGATGCTCGCGGATAGCCTCCGACATCGGCAGGAAGATCACGCCGGCCTTCTTCAGCTCCGCCTTAAACGTGGTGGCAACCGAAACGGAATCGAACACGGCATCGACGGCGACACGGCCTGAACGGAAATCACCGCCGGTCGTCTCGTCGTCAAGCGCGCTCGGCTCGCCCTGCTTGCGTACGCCGGCGAGGATCTCCTGCTCTTTCAGCGGTATGCCGAGTTTTTCGTAGGTTTTGAGAATTTCCGGATCGACTTCATCGAGCGAGGCCAACGCCTTTTTCTTTGGCGCCGAATAGTAATAGGCGTCTTGGTAATCGATCTTGGGATAGTCGACGCGCGCCCAGGTCGGCTCGCGCATGGTCTGCCAACGCCTATAAGCTTCCAGCCGCCAGTCCAGCATCCACTGCGGCTCGCATTTCTTGGCCGAAATGAAACGGACGGTGTCTTCCGACAGGCCTTTGGGGGCCTTCTCGGATTCGATATCGGTGACGAACCCGTATTTATATTGATCAACGTCGATACGGCGGACCTGATCGACGGTCTCTTGTACGGCCGGCATTCTTCCCTCCGCTCACGGTTGCAAGGACCGCGGGTTGGATTTGTCGGTTATGGTCGGTTCGCTTTGTGCGTCGCGATCAATCCCAGTTGGCGCCGCCTCACGCGGCATTTGCCTGCTTGTTAAGTAATGACGAAACCACCTTATTCCAAGCAGTTAGCAAGGCATCTATCTCGGCTTCGGTGGTGCTCCAGCCCAGGCTGACGCGCACGGCGCCACGCGCAAGCGCGGGTTCCACGCCCATAGCGGCCAGGACATGTGAAGGCTGTACCTTGCCTGAGGAACAGGCAGCCCCGGACGATACGGCTATACCGTTGAGATCGAATGCGATAATGGCGGTTTCCGCCTTTAGCCCGGGAACCGTGAGCATTGTTGTGTTCGGCAGGCGCGGGGCATTCCCGCCGAAAATAACGACCTCGGGCGTTGCCACCTTCAGCTCCGCCTCAAACCGGTCGCGCAAGGCCACCATTCGGGCAGCGTCCCCCTGCCTTGCGCTGGCCGCTGCTGCACAGGCCGCCCCGAAGCCGGCGATGCCGGCGACGTTCTCGGTGCCGCCGCGCAAGCCGCGCTCCTGCCCGCCGCCGCGAATCAATGGATCGGTGATCTGAATCTCAGCGCGCCGGATCAAGGCGCCGGCACCCTGCGGTCCGCCAAGCTTATGCGAAGATATGGTGAGTAGATCGGCTTCAAGCTCGCCGATTGTACAGTCGATACGGCCGGCGCCCTGCACGGCATCCACATGCAGCACACCGCCAATGGCATGGACAATCTCAGCGACATCGCGGACCGGCTGGATCACCCCAGTCTCGTTGTTGGCCTGCATGACCGACACCAGCGGCCGCTTCGCCTTGGAGATACACCGCTTCGCCGCATCCAGGTCGATCACGCCATCATGTCGGACCGGAAGGAATTCGACACGTCCTGCCGGGAAACGGCCGCCGCACAGTACGGACAGATGCTCGATGGCCGACACAAACAGGATGTCGCGCGGCTCCTTGCGACTGCCAACTTGCAATGCAGGCGTCAGAGCCAACGTGTTCGCTTCGGTTGCACCGCTGGTGAAAGTGACGTTGCTCGCCTCGGCGCCCACCAGGTTAGCGACCTTTTCGCGCGCCTCCTCCACCAAATGGCGAGCGGCGCGGCCTTCCGCGTGCACCGAGGATGCATTGCCTGTCAGGGCCAGCGCGGCAATTACGGCCTCGTGCGCCTTGTCCCGAAGAGGGGCGGTCGCGTTCCAGTCGAAATACGCACGTTCAGCCATAGTTCCAGCCAGTGCCTACCGTTCTTGGGCCCAGACCCGCAAAAAGCTTGCTTTTTGCCCTATGGGTCGTGGTAGAAGCCCGAAATCGTCCGGCCCTTATAGCGTGTGTTGAAGCTGCGGACAGCGGAAATCATATAATTAGAATAATTCTAATGTAATCGCACCGGTTCGTTAAGGTCTTTCCGGAGCACAGAAATCTTGTCGCCGTACCGGCGATCATGTCCGAGGTCGAGAAGCAATGCCTGAGATTATCTTTGCCGGCCCCGCCGGACGCATCGAGGGGCGCTACCACCCCGCGCGACAAAAGAACGCGCCGATCGCGATCATCCTTCATCCCCACCCGCAGTTCGGCGGGACGATGAATCATCCCATCATCTACCAACTCTACTACGCCTTCGTGCACCGCGGCTTCTCGGCATTGCGGTTCAACTTTCGCGGCGTCGGTCGCAGCCAGGGCTCGTTCGATCATGGACAAGGCGAACTGTCGGACGCCGCAGCCGCGCTCGACTGGGCGCAGACCATCAATCCGGAGGCCAAGAGCTGCTGGATCGCAGGGTTTTCGTTTGGAGCCTGGATTGGAATGCAGCTTTTGATGCGCCGTCCCGAAATTGAGGGCTTTATCTCGATCTGCCCGCCGGCCAACCTCTATGATTTCTCGTTCCTCGCTCCCTGCCCTTCTTCGGGCCTTATCATTCATGGGGACAAGGACGCCGTCGTCCCTCACAAAGACGTGACGACGCTGGTCGACAAACTCAAGACTCAAAAGGGAATAGTGATCGAACAAAAGGTTGTGCAAGGCGCCAATCATTTCTTTGACGGAAAGGTCGAAGCGCTGCTTACTTCGATCAGCGCCTATCTCGACAAGCGGCTGAAGACGGAGCGCAAGCCGGCTGCGTAAAAGTTCGGCGGAGCCCTAGTCGCAACGCTTGGTTCGTGTCTGGCGAGGGAATCGGCGACACGCGGACAACCGTCCGCGGAATACACATGCTTCTTGTCAGAACTTACCTTGATAAAAGCGCCATTCACGGCCTTGGTGTTTTTGCAGGCGAAGTCATTCGCAAGGGCGCGAAGGTCTGGCGATTCGTCGATGGATTCGACCGGGCCTACTCACCCACCCAATTCGCGAAACTACCAAAGCCTGCGCGCGACTACATCTGGAACTACGGATACCGCGTGGACGGCGAGATTCTGCTCACCAGCGACCACGACCACCATATGAATCACTCCGACAATGCCAACACCCATTGGCACAACGGTCACATCGTTGCGACCCGCACCATTCGCAAGGGCGAAGAAATCACCAATGACTATCGGCAGTTCGGCGCAGGCTTTTGTGCGGCCTTCCTGAAGAGGAAGTTGCGAGTTGTCGCAAACAATCCAGGGTCGCGTGACAACGTCGCCCTCGAACGGTTGCGGCGGGCCGGTCGACTTCGGAAAGGTGATCGGAAAGTCGTTTAAGGGACACCAAGGCCTGCGCTACGAAGGCGTTTGTCGACCCAATCAGACCCTATTCCGTTCCTGCACGATCTTACCCGCAACCCGGTAACCATGCTTGCCGGCGTCACCCATTGTTGAATCCGACGGCGGACCTGTTACACCACCCGCCGACCGATGCGCCGAAGCTGCCGCCCGAGAACGTGACAATGAGCACGTATAAATCCGAATTTCTCAAAGTTCTGGCCGAGCGCGGCTTCATTCATCAAGTCTCGGAGCCCGAGACGCTGGATGCCCGCGCGAAGGCGGGCGCGATCACGGCCTATATCGGATTCGATTGCACCGCGGCGTCGCTGCATGTCGGCTCGTTGCTGCCGATCATGATGCTCTACTGGCTGCAGCAGACCGGCCACAGGCCGATTGCCCTGATGGGCGGTGGCACGACACGCGTTGGGGACCCATCGGGAAAAGACGAAAGCCGCCGGATTCTCACTGACCAGATGATCAATGACAATCTCACCGGCATACGTGCGATATTTTCCAAATTCCTGAAATTCGAAGGAGCTGGCGGCAATGCCATCATGGCGAACAATGCCGACTGGCTGAACAAGCTCAACTATATCGACTTCTTGCGCGATGTTGGCCGGCATTTTTCAGTCAACCGGATGCTCTCTTTCGATTCCGTCAAGTTACGCCTCGATCGCCAGCAGGAATTGTCGTTTCTCGAATTCAACTACATGGTCTTGCAGGCATACGATTTTGTCGAATTGAACAAACGTCACGACTGCATCCTGCAGATGGGCGGCTCCGACCAATGGGGCAATATCGTCAACGGCATTGATCTGGGCCGCCGCATGCAGAATGCGCAGCTGTTCGCCCTGACGGCGCCTTTGATCACGACATCGTCCGGCGCGAAAATGGGCAAGACCGCGGCCGGCGCTGTGTGGCTCAACGCCGATCAGGTGAGTCCGTATGACTATTGGCAATACTGGCGTAACACCGAGGACGGCGACGTCGTGCGCTTCCTCAAGCTCTTCACCATTTTGCCGATGAATGAGGTTGCGCGCCTTGCGTCACTCAAGGGCAACGAGATCAACGACGCAAAAAAGATCCTCGCTACCGAAGCAACAGCGCTGGTACACGGCCGCACCGCCGCCGATCAGGCGGCCGAGACAGCGCGGAAGACCTTCGAGGAAGGGGCCACTTCCTTGTCCTTGCCGACAATACCGGTTCCACAAAAGGATCTGTCGGCAGGGATCGGCGTGCTCAATGCCTTCGTGCTGGGCGGCCTCGCAGCATCGAACGGCGAGGTCCGGCGTGCCATCGGCAACGGCGCGGTCGCCGTCAATGACGCCCGTATCACAAGCGACAAGCACGTAATCTCCAGCAAGGACGTCACGCCGGATGGCGTCATCAAGCTGTCACTTGGCAAAAAACAGCACGTGCTGCTGAAACCGCACTGATCAGCGCGAAGGCGGAATAAAGTTTTGATCGTACGCTCCGGGAGAGGGAGCAAACTTCGGATCGAATGTCCCCGGCGACGGAACGAATTTCCGAAGCAAGCCGGGTGCAATCGCGCTGACCGGATTGACTGTGATTCTTGGCGCGCCGGGCGGGCCGACCGCCTCATAATTGATGCCGAGCAAACCTTCTTTGTTGCCGGCGCCAAGGAACAGACCCACAATTGGAATCTGTCCGAACATATTGTTGAGGCCATAGAACGGAACGAACGTACCCCGGAGGTGCACATCGTCCCTCACGTAGTCAATGTTTCCTTCCACGGTCGCGCCGACCAGCGGGCCGCGTACGATCCCGTCGCGGATGGCCATCTTGCCCGGAAAGCGCGTAAACTCGGAGCGCATCTCGCTGAAGTCGACGCCGGAGGATGCGGGGGCGCCCGGTGAATTCGGAGCACCGGATACAATCCTGTCCAACGCCGGTTCGCCGCGCACCACAAACCTGCTGATGTAAAGAGTGCCGATCTGCGGCGATTGTTCCTGCGTCGGTGGGTCCATCGCCATCCACATCTGACCGCCGTACATGCGCGGATACATGTCCGTGAACCGGAACAGTGCGCCTGCATCGTCCGTTTGAAAATAGATGACCTGATGATTGTCGCGCGAACGTACGCGCAGGTCGCCGTTGAATGGCGTGTCACGACCGATCTTGCTGGCCATGGCGAAGCTGCGAATGTGGCCGCCGCGGCGCGACATTTTCAAATCCAGACCGCGCAAGGTTTCACCGTTATGGCCGGCGACGGTGCCGACTTTTACCTCCAGGTCCAGATCAACCAGCTTTTGCCGACTCCTATCCGTCGACGCCATCGACGACTTCACAAAATGTCGCCCGTCATAGATGTCGCCGCGCATCGAGACATGCAGCACGCCGTCGGAGGCGCGGTCGGCCTTGAGGGCTACCCTGTCGCCGTCGGACAAGGCGAATACCGGAAAATTGGCGGAAATGATTTCGTTCGTCGAACCGTCGAGTTCAACCGAACCGCGGATCGTGGCCCCTGAACCGTCAATGCTCAAGTCGTCGATGCGGACGCTCTTGGCCGTCCTGAGCATCTTGTAGCCTGCGCGCGCGGGCCGGCCGGCCGGCTTTGTCCAGCCAGGAAAGAGATTGTCTATTTTTACGGGCGTTAGATCGGCTTCGACGTTCAAACCTTCGTCTTTTCCGTCATCTTTGATTTTGCCGGCGACCTTGATCGGGATGGCGCCGATGATCGCGTTGCCGATATCCATGCCAAGCCGGCGACGCGCCGCCTCGTCAATAACCGACTGCATGCGCAATTCGGCGTCCGCATCCCCTTTTTGCTTGCGCAGATCAATGGATGCGGGCGTGCCATTGACCTTGGCATCGCCTTTGATCTGATACCCATCCCCCGACGCCGTAACCTTGAGCGTCGGCGCCTCGAGCCTCTGACCGAGCAACATTTTATCGGCCGCGAAGTTAGTAAGATCGGCATTGATCGTGTACGAAGACGAGTCGTCCGACATCGTTCGAGCGAGTGCCAGCTTTACGCCAACCTGCGCCGTGACCGTGCCGCGGGTGGATGTAGGGTCGAGTGATAGTCCGACAATGTCACGCAAACCCTCGCTGGAAAGGAGCACCACGGCTGCCGGCACAGAGCCGTCGATCCGGAAATTCGCCCGTGCAGGTGCTGGCTTGGGGTGGGTGTCAGGCACCTCGAAAACGCCGCCGGCAACATTGAGTCTGCGCCCCGGAGCAACCTCAACCGTCCCGCGCCCGACATTGACAGTCGCCGCGCGACCCCTGATCCGCACGGTCACATCGGCATCGCGAATAGCGGGCAAGCTCGCGATCGGACGCAGTGTGGTGCCACTTGTCTCAATGTCGACCGAGAGGCCATCGTCAGGCATCGGCGGCCCCTCGTGCCTGAAGTTAGCCGCCGCCGCATTGCCTGCGATGACCATGCGCTCAACCATGCCGTCCGAAACATGAGTTTCAACCCACGAACGCACGTCCGCCGCGGCAAAAATAGGCCAAAAGCGCTTCAGCGCAGAGACAGGCATGCGCGTACCCGCGACGCCGAAAGCAAGATGCGGCTCCTTGCCGCCGTAGTCCAAGCGGCCGGTAAGTGCGAGCCCGATATTATGTGATGCGCGCGTATCGATTCGACTGACATCACCCTGCTCGAGGTCGATCCGTTTGCGGTCCGTATCGACCTTCAGGCGCATAGCTACTCGATTAAGCGCTACACCCTCATCGTCCGGCGATGCTCCCGGAGCAAGAATAACCGGATCAATGACGGAATCCCCGCGCGTAAGATTGATCAGCCATGTCCCAGGCTGCTCCTGTGGCGCGTCCAGGGTCGCCCGCATGGTAAATTGATTGCCACCTGACTGAACCTGAAAAGGAACAACAAGATTGCGGCGTTGATTGTCCCAAGTGAACCTGACGTCCGCCCGATCGATGGCGAGATTCACTTTGTCGTTGTTTCTGTCGACGACTGTTCCCTTCTCGGCAAACAATTGCCCCTGAACGACCTGCGGCGTTCCGTCCGCCAGAACGTCGGCACGCACACTCGCCGACACCGGAAGATCGATATCGAAATCTTCGGTATTGAGCCGCAGCGCGAGCAGAATATCATGCATCGACACCTTGCGCGCTTCGATACCCACGGCGCGTACGCCGTCAGTTAGCGGACGCATCGCGGCGCTTAACACCCATGGCCGTTCGGGGTTATCGGATTCAAGCCGAAAGATGACGCCGCCGCGCCGTGGCCGGGTCAGGCTCGCGTTGATGCCGTCGAATGTCCAGCGTTTGCCATTGCGCCGATCGTCAACGACCAGATTGCCATTTTTCAGGCCCAGCTCACGCAGATCGTGACCGTCGAGTCCGGTCTGCCCGAGCGCGTCGATCCACGCCATGATGCCCGCGAGCTTTTCGAACTCTGCACGTAATGCGCCCTGCGGATTGGCGGAAGGCGCCGGCTGATCGGTCGGCGAAATGTTGCTGTTTGCGGTGGCGGTGGCGATTGGCCGCTTGTCGGCACCGGCAAAAACGGTCAGCCGTCCATCGGTTTCGATCCGGACCGCCATTTCCGCTCCGACGAGATTGAGACTCTGGGCACGAAGCTGGCCGACGAACAAACTTCTGCCCGAGAGGCCAACCTCGGCCTTCGGCGCGCTTGCGACAATCGTTCCGTCGGCATCGCGCACCACGATGTCGCGGAGCCTCAGCGACGTACCACCCTTTTCGTCGCGCTCGAGCTGAGTACCTCCAACGACAACGGAGTGGCTACCGCCGAAATTTTCCTCGATCGCCGCCTTAAGCCATGGGGTAGCCAGATCAAGCTCGATCGGGCCGCTCGATAGACGCCACCACAGGCCGAGGACTCCGATGATCGTCAAGGAGACGCAAATCGCTGCCGCGAGAAGCAAGCGCCTCACGAGCGGTCTGCGAAACAGATTGGAAACAGTGTAGCGCACGCCAAACCACGGTCGTCGCGCCAGATGATGCATCAAGCGGTGACGATACGGCACGCGGCCCACGGCCACAGCATGGTGGACTCGATGTCCGCGCTGGTGTCCGTCGCTTAGCATCCGTTAGTTGCACTCCTTGTCTGACGCAGCACCTAAAGCAATGCCGGGCAGGCAAACGACCGCTGCGGCCTCCGGCACATGTATATGGAACCTGTTGCGCCCCTCCGACGCAAATGGCATGTGCGACATTGACCGCTCGAAAACGACGAAAGGAAGGCACATGGGCCGCGAACTTATTGCGGGTGCGAAGGCTCCGGCCTTCACCCTCAACAGGGACGGTGGCGGCAAGGTTTCATTGCGTGATTTCAAAGGGGGCAAGCTCGTCCTCTACTTCTATCCCAAGGCCGATACACCCGGTTGCACGAAGGAGGCGATAGAGTTCTCCCGTTTGCGCGCTGATTTTGCCAAGGCCGGCACCACCATTCTCGGCGTTTCGGCAGATCCGGTCACAACGCAGGACAAATTCAAAGCCAAGCATCGCCTGTCGATTGCACTGGCTTCCGACGAAACCAAGAATATGCTGACCGCGTATGGCGCCTGGGGTGAGAAGTCGATGTACGGGCGCAAATTTATTGGCGTCCTGCGGAAGACATTCCTGATTGGCGCGGACAGCCGCATCATCCAGATTTGGCCGAAAGTTCGCGTGCCTGGGCATGCCCAAGAGGTTTTGCTGGCTGCACGCAATGCGTAATCCTCAGCGATCGCTGAAGAATCCTAGCGATAGCGTATTCCGATTACCGGTTTCTTAACCATATCCGATTGATATCGGCTCCGTCTGCCAGCGGCTTCCACGGCTGCGCGGAGTTTTGATGTCGCATTCGTTTTCAACGTACCATCCGATTTCCGAACAAGGCACGCGCCACGCGCATCCGCGCGCATCCGCTGCGGCAATGTCGCGCCATGTCCAGCGCAGCCACAAGGGCTACACGCTCACGCATGCCGGCCACCAGATTCGCATCGGACCGGTCGCGTTCTGGATCGTCGTCGGAGCGCTGGTGGTGATGGGTGTCTGGTCGATTGCAACCGGCACCTATTTCGCGTTTCGGGAGAACGTGCTCACGCGGCTGATCGGCCGCCAGGCCGAGATGCAGTTTGCCTACGAGGACCGCATCGCTGAGTTGCGCGCGCAAGTGGATCGGGTCATGAGCCGTCAGTTGCTCGATCAGGAGCAGTTCGAGCAAAAGCTCAACACTCTGTTGCAACGGCAAACCACCCTTGAGCAGCGCACCAGCGCCCTCGGCGGCGAGACGACCGGCACAATCAAGCCTTCGCGCGTCGCGCCGCCTGGAGGGGCCGAAAGGACGCCGAGACTGTCGCCGATCAACGACACGGTAATCTTCGTCGCCCCCGCGGATCGTGAGGCGCGGCTCCATTCGCGCGAACTTCCGGCGGCGGCAACCCAAATCGCGGAACGCACGACCAGCGGTGGGCTCACCGGAGTGCTCTCGCGCATTTCGCTATCGCTGGACAAGGTCGAGCAAGCGCAAGCGTCATCGCTCACGAATCTTGAAGAGCGTATTGATACGAAGGCGCGCCGCATGCGCAGTGTGCTCGCGGACCTTGGGGTTGATCCGGTCAGATCGCGAGGCGACGGGCCTGTCGGCGGGCCCTTCGTTCCGATCAAGCCGCCGCAGGCCGGCGCCAGCGCTTTCGAACGTCAGCTTTATCGCGTAAACGTCGCTCGCGCGCAGATCGACCGCTACACACATACCTTGGTCGCTGTGCCGGTGCGCAAGCCAATCATCGGTGAGGTCGACATGAGCTCGCCGTTCGGCATGCGCATGGACCCGTTCCTGGGCCGGCCCGCTGTCCATACCGGTATCGACCTGCGCGGCGATACCGGGGAGCCAGTCCGCGCGACGGCTACCGGGCGCGTGACGATCGCCGGGCGCGAGGGCGGTTACGGCAACATGGTGGAAATCAATCACGGCAACGGTCTCGCAAGCCGTTACGGGCACCTGTCACAGATCGGGGTCAAGGTCGGTCAATTCGTCCGCATCGGTGAAACCGTCGGCAGGATCGGCTCGACGGGGCGCTCGACCGGGCCGCATCTTCACTATGAGACACGGGTTAACGGCGAGGCCGTCGATCCTCAGAAATTCCTGCGTGCAGGCCTTCGACTCGGCGAAATCTGATACCGGCCGCGACTATTCCACATCCTCGACCTGCTCAGGCCCACCGCCGAAAGCCTTCTGGGCCAGCGCCGCCTGCATGAACTCATCGAGATCGCCGTCGAGCACGCCAGCCGTGTTCGATGTCGACACGCCGGTTCGAAGATCCTTCACCATCTGATAGGGCTGAAGCACGTAAGAGCGGATCTGGTGCCCCCAACCGATGTCGGTCTTCGCCGCCTGCTCGGCCGCCGCTTTCTCCTCGCGCTTCTTCATCTCGACCTCGAACAGCTTCGCACGCAACATGTCCCATGCCATGGCGCGATTGCGATGTTGCGACCGGTCGTTCTGGCACTTCACCACGATATTGGTGGGGATATGCGTGAGACGCACCGCCGACTCGGTCTTGTTCACGTGCTGACCGCCCGCACCGCCTGACCGCATGACATCGGTGCGCACGTCGCTTTCCTTGATGTCGATCTTGATCCGATCGTCGACCACTGGATAGACGGTGACGCTGGCAAACGATGTGTGACGCCGCGCATTTGAATCGAACGGCGAAATGCGGACCAGGCGATGCACGCCGTTCTCGCTCTTGAGCCATCCATAAGCGTTGTGACCCTTCACCACGACAGTTGCCGACTTGATACCGGCGCCCTCGCCTTCTGTCTCTTCAATCCATTCGATCTTGTATCCGTGCGCTTCGGCCCAGCGCACGTACATGCGCATGAGCATGCTCGCCCAGTCCTGGCTCTCAGTGCCGCCGGCGCCGGCGTGCACCTCGAGATAACAATCATTGGCGTCGGCCTCGCCGGACAAGAGCGCTTCCAACTCGCGTCGAGCCACCTCGACTTTCAGGCGCTTGAGCGCGGCCTCCGCCTCGCCGACGGTCTTGTCGTCCTTTTCCGCCTCGCCGAGCTCGATGAGCGTGAGCTGATCCTCGAGCTCCTGCTCGATACGGCCAATCGCCTTGAGCTGATCGTCCAACGCGTCACGCTCGCGCATCACGCGTTGCGCCCGCACCTGATCGTTCCAGAGATTGGGGCCTTCCGATTCTTTGTTCAGTTCGGCGAGGCGTCGGGTCGCGGTGTCGACGTCAAAGATGCCTCCTCAGCAGCCGCACGGACTGCTTGATTTCCTCGACCAGATTCTGAGTTTCAGCGCGCATCGATTCGTCCCTCGCCGCAATTGTTCCGCATGTAGCGTTCCTGAACTTGTGCTGCAACCCTCAGGGCACGGCGTCGTGCGCCGCATACATGGGTGTATCAACGGGAAAGCCCCGGCGCTTCGGGCCGGGGCTCTCGTCAAGACGACATCGTTCAGTACAGGCCGCCAGTGCCCGACCGAACAGCCCGATCGGCATCGGGACTCACGCCGGCGCCCCAAGGCCGCTCAACATCCCTGCCATCGCCGCTTCCCACAACAGAGTAGCCGTCCGATGGTGGCGCTGTGCCGGGCTTGAAGGCTTCGAGAACTGCCCGCGCGGTTTCTGGCCCTGCCCGTGCTCCTGTCTTCACGTCGACGCGAATGAGCTTGATGCCGGGCGGAACGCGGAACGGGACGGCCGGCTTGTCGGCAAGCGCGACTTTCAGAAAGTCCTTCACGATCGGCGCGGCAAGGTGACCTCCGGTCGCTCCGCGCCCAATGTGACGCGGTTTGTCGTAGCCCATGTAAACTCCGACGACGATGTCTGGCGTGAAACCGATGAACCAGGCGTCTTTTTCGTCATTCGTGGTTCCGGTCTTGCCCGCCACGGGTCGTCCGACCTCACGGACCACAGTTGCCGTGCCACGCTGGACGACACCCTCCATCATCGATGTGATCTGGTAGGCCGTCATCGGGTCGAGCACCTGCTGCCGCCGGTCGACCAGGGAAGGCTCCGGTTGATTTTCCCATTTCTTGACGCCGCAGCCGATGCACTCGCGCTCGTCGTGTTTGTACACCGTGTGTCCGTAGCGATCCTGGATGCGGTCGATGAGCGTCGGCTTGATGCGCCGCCCGCCATTATCGAACATGCCGTAGGCCGTCACCATGCGCAGCAGCGTCGTCTCGCCGGCGCCCAAGGAGAATGAAAGGTATGGGGGCAAGTCGTCATAGACGCCAAAACGCTTGGCATAATCAGCAATCAACGGCATGCCGATGTCCTGCGCCAACCGCACCGTCATCACGTTGCGAGAATGCTCGATACCGAAACGCAACGTGGACGGCCCGTAGAATTTCCCTTCATAGTTTTCCGGCCGCCAAACGCCGACGCCGGGACCTTGATCAATCTCAAGCGGCGCATCGAGCACGATTGTCGATGGGGTGTAGCCATTGTCCAACGCAGCGGCATAGACAAACGGCTTGAATGAAGAGCCCGGTTGTCGGAGCGCCTGCGTCGCGCGGTTGAACTGGCTCTGATCGAAGGAGAAACCGCCAACCATGGCGAGCACACGACCAGTCAACGGATCCTCGACGACCATCGCTCCGGAAATTTCCGGCACCTGCCGCAAACTGAACTGACCTTCAGTCTTCGCAGGCTCGACGTAGACGACATCGCCGGGGCTGACGACTTGGCTGACTTTCGTCGGGACCTTCCCGCTGGTCTTCGCCCATTTCAGGCCGTCGAGCGGCACAATGCCGACAGTGCGCTCCTTGCTGACAAAGCCGCCAGGCTCGCGTCCGGGCTGTAGCCCAATGCGGGCCGACTGATCGCCGACCTCCAGCACCACGGCAAGCCGCCACGGCGCAACGTCGGACAAGACTTTGACTTCGGCAAGCTTGACGCCCCAATCGGCGGCGATGTCGATTTTGGTTACCGGCCCGCGCCAACCTTGCGTCTGGTCAAAGCGCACCAAGCCGTCGATCATGGTCTTGCGCGCCAGAACCTGTAGCTTCGGATCAAGTGACGTACGAACTGACAATCCGCCTTCATATAATTTCTTTTCGCCGTAGCGTTCATAAAGCTCTCGCCGCACTTCTTCAGCGAAATATTCGCCGGCAAAGGTATGCGCGCTTGTCGACTTGCTTGTGACGCCGAGCGGCGAACGCTTTGCCTTTTCCGCATCGGCGGTCTTCACAAAACCGGCCTCAGCCATGCGATCGAGCACCCAATTGCGGCGCTCAATTGCGCGTTCCCGTTGCCGGAACGGGTGATAGTTGTTTGGCGCCTTCGGCAAGGACGCGAGGTACGCCGCCTCAGGAACCGTCAGTTCGTTCACCGCTTTGTCGAAATAGACTAGCGATGCCGCGGCAATTCCGTAAGCGCCCAGGCCGAGATAGATTTCGTTCAAGTAAAGCTCGAGGATCTTGTCCTTGCTGTAGGTCCGCTCGATCTTCAGCGCGAGCAACGCCTCTTTCATCTTGCGCGAGACGGAGAGTTCGTTTGTCAGCAGGAAGTTCTTGGCAACCTGTTGTGTGATGGTTGATGCACCCTGCGGACGCCGGCTTGAACCATAGTTCTGAAGATAGTTGACCGCAGCGCGCGCGATGCCCGTGAAATCCAGGCCGCCGTGCTCGTAAAAATTTTTGTCCTCGGCGGCGAGAAACGCATTGATCACCATCTTGGGGACCGCCTGGATGGGGATGTAGAGCCGCCGCTCGCGGGCGTATTCTGCGACCAGCGAGCCGTCGGCGGCGTGCACACGCGTCATCACCGGCGGCTCGTAATCCTGCAGCTGAGAGTAGTCCGGCAGGTCCTTGGAAAAATGCCATAGCAGACCGGCGGCCGCCGCCACACCTACCACGAACAAGATGGTGCCGGCCGCAAACAGGAAGCCGAAGAAGCGCAGCAAGAGCTTCATGATCGAATGATCCTGCGTCGTTTCTGATATTTTATCACTGCCGGCCCGTTCATGCCCGGCAAGGGGCCATCGCGCTGTGTTTGCTGGGTTTTATGTTGAAACTGAGGCCGGGCGCTCATCTAGCGATGCCCTCCGCCGGCTCCCGCCACACGCGGCGTAAAGAAGGTCTCGACCGCCTTAACCACGGCCTGGGCTGTGCGCGCCCGCCAGGCTGGCGAATTGAGCTGCTTGAGGTCGTCTTTCGTCGACATGTAACCAAGCTCGATGAGCACCGACGGTACATCCGGAGCTGTTAACACTTTAAATCCGGCCGACTTCAGCGGGTGCTTGTGCATGCGAGCCGCACTCTTGAGCTCATCAACGACCGTGCGGGCAAATTGCATGGAAAACGTCTTGGTTTCGCGTTGCGCCAGGTCGACGAGAATATTGGCCACGTCATTGGGTTCGGCGGTCAGGTCGACGCCGGCAATGACATCAGCTTTGTTTTCCGCCTCGGCAAGCCTTGCCGCCTCGGCATCGGAAGCAGTCTCGGAAAGCGTATAGACGGTCGCGCCTTCGGCGAGACCTTCTTTTCGCGGCAAAGCGTCGGCGTGAATCGAAACGAAAAGCCCGGCACCGCGCGTGCGCGCGAAGCGCACGCGTTCGGACAACGGAATAAAGCTGTCGTCAGAGCGCGTCATTGCGACGCGGTATTTTCCCCCGCTTTCAAGCTTTTCGCGAAGCGCCTGCGAGAAAGCCAGCACGATGTCCTTTTCCAGCTCTCCGCCGGACCCTTTCGTTCCATTGTCGATACCGCCATGACCGGGATCCACGACAATCAACGGACGCGCATCGCCGTCCGCCTTGACCGGCGGCTCGCTTGGTTTCGCTCCGGTATTGTGGGCGGGCCTCGTTTGCAGCGAAATGTTTCGCATGAAAGCGGCGCGATCGGTTGCCGCAAGGTCGAGTACCAGCCGGGCCGGTTGTCCTTCCGCAGCATCCAGCACGAAAGCTTTTTCGATGCGCACAGGACCCTTGGTGTCGAGCACGATACGCGACCCGCCCTGCATGATCAGGCCGTAGCGAAACGCCTTGACCAAGCCGCGGCTCTGGGCACCGGTCTTAGCCGGAAGCTTGAAGTTCACTTGCGGAAGGTCGACGACGATTCTGTAGGGATCGGCGAGTGTAAAGGCCGCGAGGTCGATTTTCCGATTGAGGTCGACCACAAATCTCGTCTGCTTATCGTCCCCACCGATGCGCAGGTCTGTGGCGATGACCTCCTGCTCCACTGCGACCGCAAGCGCGTGCCCTGTCACGGCATCCTCAGCCGCCAAGCCGACCGAGTCGCTTAGCAAGGCACAAGCAAGAGTGCTGGCGATAGCAATCGCGCGGGTTGTCACGAATCCGACCTTTAATAACGCGCTTTTTTAACCCATTAGGGGGCGTTTCGGTTAACGGAAACTGAGTGTTGGCATATTCCCCGCGCCACTGTGGCCTAACTGCAAAGCTTCCCTTGCCAGTGGAGACGCCGGGCCGTATGTAGGTTGTGCTGACAGTTAGAGTTCCGGTTGTGCCGTGTTCGGGCCCCGGCCGCTTAGGTCCAGTACCGCCCCCCGCAGGAGGTCGGCGGACGGACAAGCGAAATGCCGAAACCCTTGTGAAGGCACCCGGATCAGCGCGCGGCGTTCAAAGCCGTTCGCACCCTGGCTGTGAGCGATGAGAAACCTCGGCTTGCGCTCCAAGGCGCGGCCGCAGCGATACGGGTCGCAAGTTTCATGCTGCCACTGACGCAGCAAAGGTATTTTGAGGTTCATAACCCACGCGCCGCCAACATGACGGCGTGCGTTGGTATGCGCCTTGGCCATGCGGCCCTTCCCTTCAACACCTATCAGGCCGGTTCCCCGGACATTCGACTTGCGCCGTCTGCTACGCGCGAGCCCGTGGGAGTTTGCGGCCCAGTGAGATTTTACAATGGCCGACAAAATGTTGATCGACGCGACCCACCCGGAGGAAACCCGGGTCGTCGTGCTACGCGGCAATCGCGTCGAGGAGTTCGACTTCGAGAGCGCCAACCGCAAGCAGCTTCGCGGTAACATCTATCTCGCCAAGGTCACACGCGTCGAACCGTCACTGCAGGCGGCGTTTGTGGACTATGGCGGCAACCGCCATGGTTTCCTCGCGTTCTCGGAAATTCACCCGGACTATTACCAGATCCCGGTCGCTGATCGGCAGGCCTTGATCGCTCAGGAAGAACGCGACCAGCGCGATGCCGACGCCGAAGCGGAGCGTCGCGCTGGACGCCGCGGCCGCCGTCACCGTCACCGCGGCGCCGAGCGGCATCGCGACCGCGACGTCGTGCAGAGCGAGCCCGTCTCCCCCGACCAGGCCGCCGCCGAGGCGACAGAAGCTCCAGTAGCTGACAACGGTTTTGGGGAATCGACGCAGGACAAAGTCGCTCAGGCGACAGATTATGCTGCTGAGTCCGAAACGGCACAGCCCGAGTTTGTGCCCGACGCGCAGAAATATGCGCCTGCCGAGATGTCCTCCAGCGAAGAGCCAGCTCCGCCGGCGGACGCGCCGCTCGATACGATCGCCGAAGGCGAGCAACCGTCCGCCGCCGCCGAAGGCGCCCTCACCGCGGACACGACGCCGGAAGAAGCCCCGCATCATTCTGATTCCCCGGCCGTCGAGACAGTCGAAAACGGCAACGGCGAGGAGCACCCCGACGACGAGGCGGTTGAATCGGTCGGCGGCGCCGACGCCCTCGAGGAGGTCCAAGAGCGGCTTCCGCGATTCAGGCGCCAGTACAAGATCCAGGAAGTGATCAAGCGCCGGCAGGTGATGTTAGTGCAGGTCGTCAAGGAAGAGCGCGGCACCAAAGGCGCTGCCCTGACAACATATCTTTCGCTCGCAGGCCGTTATTCGGTGCTGATGCCGAACACCGCGCGCGGCGGCGGCATTTCCCGCAAGATCACCTCGGCCGAAGATCGTATGCGGCTGAAGGAAATCTCGCAGGAACTCGAGGTGCCGGAAGGCATGGGCGTGATCCTGCGCACTGCGGGCGCAAGCCGCACCAAGACCGAAGTCAAGCGCGACTTCGAGTACTTGCTGCGCCTGTGGGAGACGGTGCGCGACCTCACGCTCAAATCAACCGCCCCGAAGCTGGTCTACGAGGAAGGCTCGCTCACCAAGCGATCAATCCGCGACCTTTACGGCAAGGATATCGAGGAAGTCATCGTTTCGGGCGAGGAAGGCTACAAGGAAGCCCGCGAATTCATGCGGATGCTGATGCCTAGCCACGCCAAGAACGTAAAACAGTACAAGGATACGCAACCGCTGTTCACGCGCTACGGCATCGAAAGCCAGCTCGATGCCATGTTCTCACCGGTCGTCCAGTTGCGCTCAGGCGGTTACATTGTGATCAACCAGGCCGAGGCCCTGGTTGCAATCGACGTGAACTCCGGCCGCGCGACGCGCGAGCACCACATCGAGGACACCGCGCTCAAGACCAATTGCGAAGCGGCGGACGAAATCGCACGGCAACTGCGCCTTCGCGACCTCGCCGGCCTCATCGTCATCGATTTCATCGACATGGACGAGGGTCGCAACAACCGCACGGTCGAGCGGCGCCTGAAGGAGGCGCTCAAGCACGACCGCGCGCGAATCCAGGTCGGGCGCATTTCCCACTTCGGCCTGCTCGAGATGTCGCGCCAACGCATCCGCACGTCGGTGCTGGAAAGCTCGACGGAAAAGTGCCCAGTGTGCGGCGGCAGCGGCCACGTGCGCTCGGTGTCGTCGGTAGCACTGCAATTGCTACGCGCCGTCGAGGAGATGCTGATCAAAGGCGCGACGCACAATTTGATCGTGCGCACGCGCGCAGAGGTCGCACTTTACGTTCTTAATCACAAACGCGCTCATCTGCGCGCGCTCGAGGAGCGTTTCCGCATCACCATCACGGTGTCAGCCGACCCGGCGGTAACAGGTCAGCAGTCCTATGTGATTGATCGCGGCGAACAGGTGCACACTCCCGAGGCAGCGCGCAATCTTGCCGCCCAGCAGCCGCAGATTCCGGTCTCGGCAGACGAAGCAGAAGAGGACTTCGTTGCAGCGGATGGGCAGGAAGAAGATACCGAACTCGCCGCAGCCGAGCCGGAGGGCGAAGCCCGTCTCGAAGGCGGGGAACGTGAAAGCGGCCGCAAACGCCGGCGCCGGCGAGGACGCGGCGGACGTGGGCGCGGCGGCGAGCCGCGTCGGGATACGCAATCATTCACGCATGACACTGTCCCTGAACATACCGTTGCCCACGAAGATCATGACGGCGGCTTGCCCGAAGAGGACGGTTCAGAACAGCAACAGTCAAATCAGGAAGGCGATCATTTCGGCGAAGGCGAAGCCCGCGAGGGCGCGCGCCGCCGGCGCCGGCGTGGCCGCCGCGGTGGCCGCCGTAACCGGCAGCGCAACGGCGAGAGGCCGCCCTTCCAAGGCGACGCAATACCTGAGTCCGAGGCTCACCGGCCTGATGAGAAACCGCCGTATGAGAGCGGGCCCGTCTATGCTGCGCCAGTCGAGCACCACCCTGCCCCGCCGCCCGAAGAACCGGCGACGGCTGCAAGCGAGCAGGACGTGCGGCGACGCCGTTCCACTATTCGAGAGCCGGTCGCCTTTTCCGGCGAAGCCATGGCACCCCCGCCCGCAAATTTCCCGCCAGCGACGCCGGTCGTCTCCAGCTCGGGAGCAGACGAGCCGGCCACCCCGAAACGCGGCTGGTGGGGCAAACGCCTGCTTGGCGACAAGAGCTAGGCACCTTTGTAAAGGGTAAAATCCTGCCAACGAGAACGCTCTCCAGGCTTGCGTCCCTGACATCGAGAAGCGTGCTATCCTGATCCCGTATCGACACCGAAAAGGAGCCGATCCGATGCTGCGAACCCTTGCCATCGCCATCATCCCAATCCTGCTTGCGGCGACGCCGTCCGCAGCCGTCACGTCGCAGGAAAAAATGGAGACGTGCAAAGTCGGCGCCGAAAGCCAGCAGCTTCAGGGCGCGAAGCGTTCCGCCTTCATTAAAAAGTGCATGGCAGGAGGAAATTATGAGCCGCCGGCGCGTAAGAACGCAGCGAAGCCGGAACAGAAAAAGTAGCCAGACCTACCGGGCGCTTGCCGCCGAAGCGGATGCAGGCCGCTCCAGCGGCTTGACGTCGAATGAGCGCAATTGACCGCGGCGAAGCACTTCGATCGTCGTGACACGATTGATCCGCTCGCCGTTGAGGATACGGATCAGATCGTCGACGCCGGTGATGGGCAGGCCATCGAGCCGCACGATGGTGTCGAGGCTCATCAACCCGGCGAGCGCCGCGGGGCCATGCGGCTCGAGCGCGGTGATCATTGCACCCGACGCATTCTCGATGTCCGCCGCACGCGCCTGCCGGCGCGGCACGGCCGTCGTTTGTGCCGATATCCCGATATAGGCGCGTCGAACGCGACCATGCTGGATCAGTTCGCCGAGAACGAACCTGGCGGTGTTGCTTGCGACCGCAAAGCAGATGCCCTGCGCGCCCATGATGACCGCCGTATTTATCCCAATGATCTCTCCCCGCGACGAGACCAGCGGGCCTCCGGAATTTCCCGGATTGAGGGCGGCATCGGTCTGGATCACGTCCTCGATCAGCCTGCCCGTGCGCGAGCGTAAAGACCGTCCGAGCGCTGAAATCACGCCCGCGGTCACTGTGGACTCGAACCCGAGCGGATTGCCGATCGCAACGACCAGCTGGCCGCGCTTGAGCAACTTTGAATCACCTAGCCGCGCACTCGGCAGATCGCGCGCAAAGCCGGCGCGCAACAGCGCCAGGTCGGTGTCTGAGTCCTCGCCCAAGCTGCGGGCTTCCATCAGGTGGCCGTCGGCATCCTGTAACCAGATGTCCTTGGCGCCTTCGACTACGTGGCTGTTGGTCAGCACCAACCCATCGGGGGCAATAACGACACCCGATCCGACACCGGCCGGGCGGCCGTTCTTTGCGCGCACTTCAACGCGCACCACAGCCGGGCCGACAGCGTCGGCAACCGAGGTAACGGCATTGGAATAGGCGTCGAGGATTTGAGTATCGCTGACGGACGGGGACGCGGCTTCGCCGGCGTCCCGGATTTCGGGCGACGAGGCAAAATCGAGCATTGGCCTGTTGTGGTTAAGTGAATTGGACCGTGATGTAAGTATTGCCAGGTCCAATGAAAAGATGCCGCTCGGTGCCTGTTCGTTTCCGGCCGTTTCCAGGGTCGGCTCAACGTGATTCAAATTGACCTGTTCCGTTTAACTTTCATCAAGTGTGCGGAGGTAAGGTGCTACGGGAACAAGTCAATTTCGTCTCAAAGGCCAAATGCGCAAGGCAAAGCAAGTCCGCAACAGGGCCCTTTCGGCAGGGGAAGGCCGGCGCGCTATCATTGTAATGGCAGCGCTTACCGGGCTGTTTTTCCTCGCTGCCTTCGTGACCGCGGGCTCCTTTCTCTCCACCGATCCGCAAGCGAAGAGTTCGGTATCGAAGGTAACCCCGCTGCCCCGGACGGAAGGCGGCGAAGCCGCAAGCCGCGTCGCTTCGATCGTCGTAGAAACTGACAAAAAAGGCCGCTGCGAGGAACGCCGGTTCGACAACCGCACCGGTAAAATGGTTTCGGCCAATTACGTCAACTGCGATGAACGGCTTGAACCGGAGCGCGACACCATGCCCTCGGAAAATATCAACCGCGAGCGGATCCGCGCCATCCTCGGTGCATTCAAGAAATAACCGACCACAGATTCAGCGGCTCCGCATTTATCGTCGCAGCCATTTGGTGATACGCGCCACGGCTTCGTGCATTTCGGCGGCGGATCCCGCATAGCAGAAACGCAGGAAATGTCTTCCGTTCACCGGATCGAAGTCGATGCCCGGTGTTGCGGCAACGCTCGCCTCATTGAGCATGCGTTTTGCGAAATCCAGGCTGTCGGCGGAGAAACTCGAAATATCCGCGTAGAGATAGAACGCCCCATCAACCGGCAGAAACTTGTCGAGTCCGGCTTTCGGCAGACCCTCCATGAGAATTCGCCGGTTCTCTTCATAGCCATGCTTGACGGCCTCCATCTCTTCGCGGCCATCGAATGCGGCCTCGGCCGCTACCTGCGCCAGAGTCGGCACCGAAATCGCAAGGTTACCCTGCAGACACTCGATCGAACGGACCAGAACGTCCGGCACGATCATCCAACCGACACGCCAGCCAGTCATGCAGAAGTATTTCGAAAAAGAATTGATCACGACTGCACGGTCGGACAGGTTGGCCGCGGTTTCGGCGGCAAACGCATAGTCGAGTCCGTGATAAATTTCATCGGAGATGACGCGGATGCCTTCCGATTCGGCGACCGCGATCAGGCGTGCAAGCGCGTCGGCATCCATCATGGTGCCGGTCGGATTGGCTGGACTTGCAATCACGACCCCCTTGAGCGGTTTGCGCTGGTGCGCCGCGAGCAGTGCTTTTGCCGACAGAGCCCACCGCGTTTCAGCGGATGTCTCAATAAGCACCGGCTCGCATCCAAGCGCCGAGAGTATGTGACGATACGGCGGATAGCCGGGATTGGCCAAACCGACACGGTCGCCCGACTCGAACAGTGAAAGAAATGCCAGAATGAACCCACCGGAAGATCCGGTGGTCACCACGACACGGGCCGGGTCAAGAAGCAGATCGTAGGCATCCCTGTAGTGGCGCGCGATACGCGCGCGCAGTGATGCTATTCCGAGCGTCTCGGTATAACCGATGCGCCCGCGCGCAAGTGCGGCTTGTGCCGCTCGGATGGCCGTCGCGGGCGCCGGGGCGGCCGGCTGGCCGACCTCCATGTGGATGATATCGGCGCCTTGCGCCTCGCGTTGCGCCGCCGCCGCCATGACATCCATGACGATGAACGGAGGCACATCGCTGCGTTTCGATGGCGCTAATAGCCTTTTTGCCGCATCAAGCATCGTTTTTGGCCGATTGGGGCTTATTTCCCTGCCCCGCTGCCGCCGCATTCCCCGGATTGCTTGCGGCCAGCGCCGTCATGACGGGGGCGTGATCGCAGGCTGCGTTGACCGCCTGTGAGGGCGCCAATAGTTTCACGCGCATCGGTGCACATCGGCATGTCCTTGGACGGCACACCTATCAGGACGCGGCGCAGGGCGCCAGCAGCCCGGGCGATCGCCTTGCTCACTGCGGTCGCTGTCGGCACCGCCGGCATCGCACCCGCATACGCTCAGGACAGCTCGACGCGCGGGATGCCGATCATTCGTGATGCCGAAATCGAGCAATTACTGCGCGACTATGCACAGCCGGTCCTGCGGGCAGCGGGACTTGCAAAGCAGAATGTGAGGGTGGTCGTCCTGAGCGACCGCTCGTTCAACGCGTTCGTGATGGATGGCCGGCATATCTTCGTCAATGCGGGAACGTTGTTTGACGCCAAGACCCCCAATGAAGTCATTGGCGTCTTTGCCCACGAGACCGGACACCTTGCCGGCGGCCACCTGCAGCGCTTACGCGAACAGCTTGCCTCCGCGCAGACGGCATCGATCATCGCTTTGCTGGCCGGCATTGGCGCGGCGGTCGCCGGTTCCCGCGCCGGAGCAGGCGGCGGCGATATCGGAATGGCTGCAATCATGGCGCCGCAGCAGGCGATCATGCGCTCGGTGCTCTCCTATGTGCGCACGCAGGAAGATCAGGCCGATCACGCAGGAGTGAAATTCCTTAATGCGACAGGCCAATCGCCGCGCGGCATGGTCGACCTGTTCAAGCGATTGAGCAGCGAATCGTTATTTAATTCACGCTACATTGACCCCTATATGCAAACCCATCCGATGCCGGCTGAGCGCGTCGCTGCACTCGAAACGATCGCCAAAGGCAGCCCGTACTGGGATCGCAAGGATCCTCCCGAGCTGCAGCTCCGCCACGACATGATGCGCGCCAAGCTTTCTGGCTTTCTGGAACGACCCGACACCGTCGCGCGGCGCTACCCGGCCAACGACCACAGCCTGCCTGCCCGTTACGGGCGCGCGATTTCGACCTACCGCAACGCCGACCTGCGACAGGCGATTGTGCAAATAGATTCGCTTATCCAGGCGCAGCCGAACAATCCCTATTTCTACGAGCTCAAGGGCCAGGCGCTGCTGGAAGGCGGACATCCGTCGGAAGCCGTCGCTCCGCTGCGGCACGCCGTCCAGCTATCGCACAACAACGCGCTGATCGAGATCATGTTGGCACAGGCGCTCAACGCCACCGGCAACGCGAAACTTTCCGAGGAAGCCGTAGCAATGCTCCGCGCTGCAATTATACGCGAACCGGAAGCCCCGAATGCCTACTCGCAGCTCGCTGTGGCCTATGGCCGCAAAGGTGATCTGGCCAATGCCGACCTTGCTTCCGCACAGGCCGCCTTCAGCCGCGGCGACATCAAGACCGCACGTCAATTGGCCGCCCGCGCCAAGACTCGTCTTCCGGTCGGCTCTCCCGCATGGGTGCGGGCCGACGACATTGTCAATGTCAAACCGCCCAATGCCAACGCCGGCCTCCGTTAGTCACAAGGACAAGAGAACCATGAAATCGATTTCGCGCTCTTACGCGGCCGCCTGTGCGGTCATATTGACCCTGGCGGCAGCGCCGAGCTCAAACGCCGACGAGTTGTCGTCCGGTCAGCGCAGCGAGGTCGAGCGTATTGTCCGTGAGTACCTGATCGCACACCCTGAGGTGCTTCAGGAAGCGATGAACGAGCTCGACAAGCGGCAGACGGCGGCACAAGCGGAGAAGCACAAGGCCGCGATCAAGCAATATTCGGAAGTCTTGTTCAGCTCGCCGCGGCAGGTCGTACTCGGCAATCCGAACGGCAACGTCACCTTCGTTGAGTTCTTTGACTACAACTGCGGCTATTGCAAGCGCGCCATGGATGACATGCTCACGCTGCTCAAGAACGACCCGAAGCTCAAGGTCGTCCTGAAGGAATTCCCCGTGCTCGGACCAGGGTCGGTCGAGGCGGCGCAGGTCGCGGTTGCGGTCCAGATGCAGGACAAGACGGGAAAGAAGTATCTCGAATTCCATCAGAAGCTGCTCGGCGCGCGCGGTGAGGCGAACAAGGCGCGCGCGCTGGCTGTCGCCAAGGACATCGGCCTCGACATGGCGCGGCTCGACAAGGACATGGCAAGTCCCGAAGTGAAGGCAACCTTGCAGGAAAGCTTCAAGCTCGCCGAAGCGCTCGGGCTCAACGGCACGCCGAGCTACGTGATTGGCGACAACGTCGTCGTTGGCGCGGTCGGACTCGAGGCTCTCAAGGAGAAGGTCAACACGTCGCGCTGCGGCAAACCGAGCTGCTGACGGACGGCAAGTCCATCAATAGCCGTCGATAACTCCGGCCGCCGCGGTATCCTGCGGCGGCCATTTTTGCATCGAAAGTGATAACGGAACAAAGTTCCCGCGGGGCAGTTGTTGCGCGCATGTACACGTTCGGGATGGAAGAGGAATACTTCCTGTTCGAGGCCAAAACGCGCCACGCGGTGCGGCGCGCGAACAAGAAATTCCTTGCACTTGCGCAAAAGGAGCTCGGCGACCGCGTCATGACCGAAATGCTGCAATCGCAGCTCGAGGTCGCCACCCCGCCCTGTGCCACCATGAACGAGGCTCGCGGCTATCTCCGGCACTATCGCCAAACGCTTGCAAAGGCGGGCGCGGAGCACAAGCTTGGCCTCGCAGCCATGGGAACCTTTCCCCTCGCCTTCTGGCCGCAGCAGATGGTAACGCGCAAGGCACGTTACGGCCCCATCATGGACGACCTGCAGATGATCGGTTACCGCAACATGTTGTGCGGGATGCATGTGCACGTCGCGGTGCCGGACGTCGACACGCGCATCAACTTGATTATGCGGCTGACGCCTTACCTTCCGCTCCTGCTCGCCCTTTCGACCTCCTCGCCGTTCTGGCAAGGCCACCTGACCGGTCTCGTAGGTTACCGGCTGGCTGCGTACGATGAGTTGCCGCGCACGGGATTGCCTGAGCTCTTCCGCACCAATGAGGATTATCGCGAATTCATCTCCGCGCTGACCTGGGCAAAAATTATTCCGGATGCAAGTTATATTTGGTGGGCCATACGGCCCTCGCTCAACAATCCGACCATCGAGTTGCGCGTCGCCGATAGCTGCACGCGGCTCGAGGATGCCATCGGCATCGCAGCGCTTTTCCGTTGTCTCGTGCGCGCGCTCGATCGCGATCGCGCGCTCAATGCAGGATTCGATCGCGTCGGCCGCGCGATCACGCAAGAGAACAAATGGCACGCACAGCGTTACGGTATCGCTGCGACCTTCGTTGAGCCTTTCTCCCGCTCACCGCTCACACTCCCGCAATGGCTCGATCAGGTCATCGACTTTATCGCCGAAGATATCGAGGCACTCGACTGCGCCGGTGAAATCAGGCACCTGCATGCCATTGTCGCCCACGGTACGAGCGCTGACCGGCAGATCGAAATATTCGGCAAGGCCAAGTCCGCCGGCCGCCGAGGGTTAACGGCGCTCAAGGACGTCGTTGATTGGGCGGCATCTGAGACCCAGGCGATTTGCGGGCCAAAACCGTGGACCTGATGACCGGTCCGGGCTTCCCCTTATCCTCGCGGCCACCTATAAAGCTCGACGATTTCTCGCGCTCGGAGCCCCTCGCGCGAGCTCGGCGGGGACCTCATGGCCAAGACGATCTACGTCCTTAACGGACCCAATATGAACCTGCTCGGCACGCGAGAGCCCGAGAAATACGGGCCCGCCACCTTGACCGACGTTGAGAAACTTTGCGCGGAGACGGCGAAGCGCTTCGGCATGGATGTCGTCTGCCGTCAATCGAACCACGAAGGCGAATTGGTCGACTGGATTCAGGAGGCGCATTCCAAGAAAGCTGCGGGGATAGTGATCAACCCGGCTGGCTACACGACGACATCGATTGCCATCATGGACGCATTGTTGGCGGTGCAGCCGACACCCGCGATTGAAATCCACATCACCAATATCCACCAGCGCGAAGCCTTCCGGCACAATTCGTATATTTCCAAGGCAGCAAGGGCAGTGGTCGCCGGTTTCGGCGTCAACGGCTATGTGCTGGCGATCACCGGCCTCGCCGGCATCGTCAACGCAAAACAGAAACGTTGAGCGCCGGATGGGCAAATCACCCAAGTCGATCGTCGACCATGAACTCATCCACGAGCTGACCAGGCTCCTGGATGAGACCGGTCTGACCGAGATCGAGATCGAGCAGGATGGCCGGCGCGTACGGGTGGCGCGCGGCGCAACGGCAACCGCAGCGCCTGCCGCCGTGCGCGTCGAAGTGGCGCCGTCGCCAGCTGCGGTGGACACCGCAGCCAAGCTGATCGATCCGTCCAAGCATCCCGGCGTTGTCATTTCACCGATGGTCGGCACCGCCTACGCAGCCTCAGAGCCGGGCGCCAAGCCCTTCATCGACGTCGGCACCACGGTCAAAGCCGGCGATACGCTCCTGATTGTTGAAGCGATGAAGACGATGAACCAGATTCCGGCCCCGCGCGCCGGCACTGTCATTCAAATTCTTTTCGAGGATGGTCAGCCGGTCGAGTTCGGCGAGCCGTTGGTGATTATCGAGTGATGCCGATACGCGTTACCTCGCAATGCTCTCGTCATGAGGAGGCCGCGGAGCGGCCGTCTCGAAGTGTTCGATAAGATCCTGATCGCCAATCGCGGCGAAATTGCTTTGCGCGTGTTGCGCGCCTGCAAGGAGCTCGGGATCCCGACTGTGGCGGTGCACTCGACCGCCGACGCGGACGCCATGCATGTGCGTTTCGCAGATGAGAGCGTCTGCATCGGCCCGCCCGCCGCGAAAGACAGCTATCTCAACATTCCCTCAATTCTTTCGGCCTGCGAGATTACCGGCGCGGACGCCGTTCATCCCGGTTATGGGTTTTTGTCCGAGAACGCGCGCTTTGCGGAAATCCTCGCCGAACACGGCGTGCAGTTTATCGGCCCGAAGCCCGAGCATGTCCGCATTATGGGTGACAAAATCGAGGCCAAGCGGACCGCGAAAAAGCTCGGCATTCCGGTCGTGCCCGGCTCCGAGGGCGGGGTGAGCACCGACCAGGAAGCAAGCAAAATTGCCAGCCAAATCGGCTTCCCCGTTTTGATCAAGGCGGCGGCCGGCGGCGGCGGCCGGGGAATGAAAGTTGCACGTTCTGCTGCCGAGCTATCGACCGCACTTTCGACCGCCCGGACCGAGGCCAAGGCCGCTTTTGGCGATGACGCCGTCTATATCGAGAAATATCTCGAGCGCCCCCGCCACATCGAGATTCAGGTGCTCGGTGATGGCCATGGAAATGCCATCCATCTCGGCGAGCGCGACTGCTCCTTGCAGCGGCGTCACCAGAAGGTCTGGGAGGAAGGCCCCTCTCCCGCGCTCAACGCCAACACGCGTGAGGCAATCGGCGAGACCGTCGCCAAGGCGATGCGCGAAATCGAATATCTCGGTGTCGGTACCGTCGAATTCCTGTACGAAGACGGCAAATTTTACTTCATCGAGATGAACACACGCATTCAGGTCGAGCATCCCGTCACCGAGATGATCACCGACATTGACCTGATTTTCGAGCAGATCCGCGTTGCTGCCGGAACCAACCTCGCCATCAAGCAAAGCGACGTGAAGTTTCACGGCCACGCCATCGAATGCCGCATCAATGCAGAAAACCCGATCACTTTCCGTCCGTCGCCCGGCAAAATCCTGCACTATCACCCGCCGGGAGGCCTCGGTGTTCGCATCGATTCCGCGGTCTATCAGGGCTACACCATTCCGCCATACTACGATTCACTCGTCGGCAAGCTGATCGTGCACGGGAAGACCCGTACCGAGTGCCTGATGCGGCTCAAGCGCGCGCTCGACGAAGTCGTGGTCGACGGAATTGAAACGACGTTGCCGCTCTTCCGCGCCCTGGTGCGCGAAAAGGATGTAATCGACGGCAATTACCACATTCACTGGCTGGAGCAGTTCCTCGCGCGCGGCGGCATCGACGACTAGGCCGGCGCGCCACCTCTGCCCGTGAGGCGCGTCAATAGCGCACAGATATCGTTGGGGTCGTAGGGCTTGGCGACGAACAACGATCGCGGCACCAGCGGCGATATTTCGGAAAGCTTGTAGCGTCCCGAGACGTAGACAATAGGCATCTCGGGCCGCATTTCGCGTGCTCGCTCCGCAAGCTCGGCGCCGTTCATACCACCGGGCAGGCTGATATCTGTGAACAGCACGTCGATGCTTGCTCCCGATCTCATGTAGCGCAGCGTCTCATCTGCCGTGGCGACTTCGCGCACGCGGAAGCCGGACTCGACCAGACGGTCGGCGACCAGGTTGCTGATCATCACTTCGTCTTCAACCAGCAAGACCGAAACAGCCGCTGCCCCGCTCATGCGCCGCCTCCCCGTCTATTGCCCGCTGACGTCCCAACGACAGCGTCCGAAAATGCCGCATTTGGGGTGTGGAAAGCGTTAACGGAATGAGCCTCAAGGCCGCTGATTCCATTATTCGTTTGCGTTACGGTAGGACAGGCTCGCTGCTTCGCCATGGCAAATCGCGAAAACACTTTCATCGAGATTACGCCCGACGTGCTGCTGAAGGCATACGCCTGCGGGATTTTTCCGATGGCGGAAAGTGCCGATGACCCCGCACTCTACTGGATCGAGCCGGACATGCGGGGGGTGATTCCGCTGCAGGGGTTTCATATTCCGGCCCGCCTCGCCCGCACTGTCCGCTCGACGCGCTATACGATCCATATCGACCGCGACTTCGACGCGGTCGTCGAAGGCTGCGCCGAACCCAAGCAGGACCGCTCGCGCACATGGATCAATATCCGTATTCGCCGCATCTACCGGTCGTTATTCGATCGCGGTCACTGCCACACGGTGGAGGTCTACGACGGCGATCAACTTGTTGGCGGATTGTACGGCGTGTCACTGGGCCGCGCCTTTTTCGGCGAGAGTATGTTCCATCGCGTACGCGACACCTCGAAGATTGCGCTCGTGCATCTCGTCGCACGCCTCAAGCTGGGCGGTTACCGGTTGCTCGACACTCAATATGTTACCGAGCACCTAAGGACCTTCGGCGCCGTTGAAATTCCGAAGCGCCGCTATCACCGGCTGCTCGAAGAGGCGTTGCATGGCGATGCCGATTTTGCTGCTCTGCCTGTTACGCGGGCAATCAGCGGCGAAGAAGCGCTCTCGATTCTTCGCGATAATGAGTGATTAACGCGCCGGCGGCGGGAAGAAGCCGGGCGGCGGCGGCGCGCGCTGCGGCTGTGGCGGCGGCGATGTACGACGCTGCTGTGGTTGCTGTTGCTGTTGTCGCGCGGGCGGCTTCGCCGTCTGGTCCGCCGGCACTTCGGCGACATTCGGATTCTGACCGCCTTTGCATTCGGTCAGCCATACGTCGTAGATCGGGTGTTCGACCGCATGCAGGCCCGGGCTTGCAGCGAACATCCAGCCGGTGAAGATCCGTTTGATTTCGCCCTGCAGAGTGACTTCATCGACTTCAACAAAGGCATCGGTATTGGGTGTCTCGGTCGGTGGCCGCGAGTAGCAAACGCGCGGCGTCACCTGCAGCGCGCCAAACTGCACGGTCTCATTGATCGCGACGTCGAATGAAATGATCCGTCCGGTGATCTTGTCGAGACCCGAAAATATCGCGGTCGGATTGGTGATGCGTTGCGGCGGCGGCTCGACCACAACTTCGTCACTGGGCTGCGGCGCTGTGTTGGCCTGCTGCGGAGCATTGCGCGGCGAGCCTGGACCGGGCGGCAGCGCCGTAGGCGGCTGCGAGGGCGTCGATACATCTTGTTGTGGACGTTGACCCGGCGGCGGAGCTGGCGCCACGATTCCGCCGGGCGGCGGCGGAAGCGGCTGCGACTGGATCGAGCCGGCCCCCGGCCGATTGGACGGCGGCAAATTCATCGGGGCGGGCAATGGCTGCGATGGCGGCGTATCGCGCCCGCTGGGATAGTAAGGCGGCGGGGGTGGTGCGTTCGGAACATCAACAGGCGGCCGCGGCGGCGGATCGCTGAAAATCGAGCCGAACTGTGCAAATGCCGGTGGCGCCGCGAGCACTGCGGCGAGCACAAACAACGCAACGGGGCGGATGCGGCGCGCCATCAAGATCCGATTACGGCCTCGGCCAGCGTGAATTAGCAGCGCCCGGTTAACACGGCGAATACGGCGGCGGAAGGGCGCCGTTTTTGGCTACTGATTTCCCGGATTCCAAGCCTTGTAGTCCCCGGTCGCCTTCGGCCGCCGCCCGGCCGCGAGTGTCGATCCGGGTGGGCGGTATGCACCCGGCGTTCCGGTCAAATTCGGCCGATGCGGCTTCTGCCACGGATGCGGTTTATAGCTTTCCTGCGTCGGTGGAGTGTCGACAGTGTGATGGAGCCAGCCGTGCCACGACGGCGGCACAGTCGAGGCTTCCGTATAGCCGTTATAGATCACCCAGCGGCGCTCGAAACCGAGCGTCTTGTCGATCTTGCCGCCGCGGGTCCGATAGTACCGGTTGCCGAACTCGTCCTCCCCGACGGGCTCGCCATACATCCACGTCCAGAATTGCGTCCCGAAGGTCTGCGAATTCCACCAGGTGAACAATTTGAGCAAGAAACTTTTCATCGGCGGCGCACATTAAATCCCGTTGCAATGGCGGCGTTTTGCCACCTGACCGCCGCGTTGTCCAGCGAGAGCATGTTGAAGCGCTTGGATGTTAGGCCATATTTGCCGCACAGACATGAATGATATGAAGGGCGCATGGATTCGCTCAGAGCCGCGCTGACCTCGGTCAAGAATCTGCTCGACTGGCTGCCCGATCTGGTGGTCGCACTGCTAATCCTCGCGATCGCGGTGCTTATTGCGCTCGCGCTCCATCTCTGGGCGCGCAAGCTCGTCCGTCGAGCCATAGCCGGACGTTATCCTTTTGCCTTCTCCGTTTTCACCCAAACGCGTGGGCTCACAAAGGCGGCACTGCTCATTCTGGCGATGATGATTGCCGTCCCGGTTGCGCCGCTGCCGCCGGAAACCGCGGCTCTGCTCGCCCGCATGATGGCAGTCGCCGTGATTGGCCTCATCGGCTGGGCGGCGGTCGTAGCGCTGCATATCGCCGCCGATCTTTATCTTCGTCGCTTCCGCCTCGACATCGATGACAACTTGCTCGCGCGCAAACACAACACCCAGGTGCGCGTGCTTGCGCGCACGATCGACGTGCTGCTGGTCATGCTCACACTCAGTGCCGCCCTGATGACGTTCCCGGCCGTGCGGCAATACGGCGTGAGCCTTTTTGCCTCTGCCGGTCTCGCGGGCATCGTCGCAGGTCTCGCCGCGCGTCCGGTGCTCAGCAACCTGATGGCAGGCGTACAACTTGCGATGACGCAGCCGATCCGACTCTATGATGCGGTCATTGTCGAAAACGAGTACGGCACCATCGAGGAGATTACGTCCACTTATGTTGTCGTGAAGCTGTGGGACCTCCGGCGGATGATCGTCCCGCTCACTTACTTCATCGAGAAGCCGTTCCAGAACTGGACACGTGAAAACTCCTCGCTCATCGGCAACGTGATGATGTACCTCGACTACCGAGCGCCGGTCGGCATCATCCGCCAGAAATTCAGGGATATCGTCAAGGACTCCAAACTGTGGGATGGCCAGACGGCCGCCCTGCAGATTACCGACTTCAAGGAAGGCACAATGGAGCTGCGTCTGCTAATGGGCGCCCGCTCGTCGGGGGCGGCCTTCGATTTGCGCTGCGAGGTGCGCGAAAAGCTCATTGATTTTATCCAGCGCGAGCATCCCGAGGCGCTGCCCCACTCCCGGCAGGTCGCGCTCAAGAGCGAGCCGGAAGCCGATGCCGCGTCGAAGGACCTGAGCAGCAGAAAAACCGCCAGCGGGCGGTAGCTTGCCGCCTTGACGTTTCGATGATTGAGTGCGCCGCTTCCAAAAAGCGGAGCGCGCAATGCGTTACACCCTGCGGATCGCTTCGGCCATTGCGCTGCTGTTGTCGAGCACACCTGTTCTTCGAGCGGATGAGACCGTCGGCATCGGCGGTTCGAAGGCGGTTCTGCTGCGCCCTTCTGCGCCTCGAGCGAGCGTCATCCTCATACCGGGAGGCGACGGGTACATCGCGGCCGGTCCCGGCGGTACGATTGGCAAACTCAAGGGCAATCAGCTGGTGCGTACGCGCAACGCCTATCTCGCGCGCGGGCTTGCGGTTCTCGTTGTAGATGTCGACGTCGATCTTGCGCTCGCCGTGGACTACATGGCTGCCATCAAGCGGCCGGTTACGGTCATTGCGACGAGCAAGGGCACGCTTCGCGCGGCGCATGGACTCGCAGGCGGAGCGAAACCGGACGCGCTGGTCCTTACGTCCGGTTTCCTGACCGATGGCTCCGGCAGCCGCCAGAACGTTGCAAACATCCTTGGCTCGCCAAGGTTATTGCCACGCACTTTGGTGATCGCGCACCGGCACGATTCATGCCGCTTCACCCTGCCCGCTGGCGTTGAGCCGTTCATTCGCTGGGCCGGCGGGAAGGCCAGCGTCAAATGGCTCGACGGTGGAATAGATTCCGGTGATCCCTGCCAGGCCCGCGGCCATCACGGATTCAACGGTCTCGATGGCGAGGTTGTTTCGGCAGCGGCCGGATTTGCGATGCAGGCCCGAGCGTCAATTCACAGCCTTGGGTAATCCGGACGGCGCATTTCTCACCGCCCGCTTGGGAGCTAACACACTGACTCAATTCCGAGAATCAGCGACTCCAACCTTGGGTAAGAACCGATTTTCCCCGTCCTGTCCCCCGCCCCGTCGTCGCGCGCTGTTTGCGGCTGATGCACGCAAGTCCCATTTTTCCGTCATTTTTCCGTCATGGCCGGAGGCATAAAAACCTAGGATCGCCCCGTGAGAAAAATGCTTTCCGGGCGTCCAGGATCGCCCAATACTGGGCTCGTTCTCGCGGTCCGTTTGTCCCCAAAGTTCACCGTCGGACACAAGATTTAGTGTTTGATTCAGATTTACCGACTATCTCTTGTTGACGCGTACGGCGAGTCCACTTAGCTTTGATTTGTTCGGTGGCGTTGAGTTTCAGGTTCCCTCCGGACCCTCAGAACGGCTTTTCAGTCGATGAGCTCAACCCACGCCAGAACATGGCGTTTTGGGACAGGGACTTGTTGTGTGCCTGGGGCAAAAACCCCGGATCGAACCGGTGCCGCTTTGAAGCATCGGGCCTAGATGAGTGTGATGGGTTGCGTCAGACGAGTTCGAGCAATGGCGGCGGATGAAGGACAAGTTCGCCGAAGACAAAAGGGCGGTGGCCAACCGTCCGGCAATTTGGGGCTAGAAACATATGCAAATTGAGCGGCGCTACACCAAGGATGGACAGTCGGCGTATGCGGATATCGCGTTTCGCCTAACCACCAGCGAGATCCGCAATCCGGACGGCTCGGTGGTGTTCAAGGCCGACAATGTCGAAGTGCCCGAGTTCTGGTCGCAGGTTGCCTCGGACGTGCTTGCGCAGAAATATTTCCGCAAGGCCGGCGTCCCAGCCCGTCTGAAGAAAGTCGAAGAAAATTCCGTTCCCTCGTTCCTGTGGCGCTCGGTCGCCGACGAGGATGCGCTTGGCGCGCTGCCCGAGAAGGAACGCTATATCGGCGAGACCTCCTCCAAGCAGGTGTTCGATCGTCTGGCTGGGACCTGGACCTACTGGGGCTGGAAGGGCGGCTATTTCAATTCCGAAAGCGATGCGCAGGCGTTCTTCGACGAGCTGCGTTACATGCTGGCCGCGCAGATGTGCGCACCGAATTCGCCGCAATGGTTCAACACAGGCCTGCACTGGGCCTACGGCATCGATGGCCCCAGCCAGGGCCATTATTACGTCGATCCGTTCACCGGCAAGCTGACCAAATCGAAATCGGCCTACGAGCACCCGCAGCCGCACGCCTGCTTCATCCAGTCGATCTCCGACGATCTCGTCAATGAAGGCGGGATCATGGACCTGTGGGTTCGCGAAGCGCGGTTGTTCAAATACGGCTCCGGCACCGGTTCGAATTTCTCGCTGCTGCGCGGTGAAGGCGAGCGCCTCTCCGGTGGCGGCAGGTCGTCCGGCCTGATGTCGTTCCTGAAGATCGGCGATCGCGCCGCCGGCGCGATCAAGTCGGGCGGCACCACGCGCCGCGCCGCAAAAATGGTGATCGTCGACGTCGATCATCCAGACATCGAGCAATATATCGACTGGAAGGTCCTCGAGGAGCAGAAGGTGGCGGCGCTCGTCACCGGCTCCAAGATCAACCAGAAGCACCTCAAGGCGGTCCTCAAAGCCTGCGTGAACTGCGAGGGCTCGGGCGACGACTGTTTCTCGCCGGAAAAGAACCCGGCGCTCAAGCGCGAGATCAAGCTCGCGCGCCGCGCGATGGTGCCGGATAATTTCATCAAGCGCGTGATCCAGTTCGCCAAGCAGGGCTACAAGGACATCCATTTCCCAGTCTACGACACCGACTGGGATTCTGACGCCTATCTCACCGTTTCGGGGCAGAACTCGAACAATTCGGTGCGTGTCACCGACCACTTCCTCAAGGCGGTCGAAGCCGACAGCAAGTGGGATCTCACGTTCCGCAAGAACAGCAAGGTCGCGAAGACGCTGGACGCGCGCGCGTTATGGGAAAAAATCGGCTACGCCGCCTGGGCCTCGGCCGATCCGGGCCTGCAGTATCACACCACGGTCAATGACTGGCACACCTGCCCAGCCTCGGGCGAGATCCGCGCCAGCAATCCGTGCTCGGAATACATGTTCCTCGACGACACCGCCTGCAATCTGGCGTCGTTGAATCTGCTCACCTTCCGCGACAAGAAAACCGGCCAGTTCAATGTCGAATTCTACGAGCATGCGGTTCGTCTGTGGACCGTTGTTCTCGAAGTCTCGGTGATGATGGCCCAGTTCCCGTCGAAGCAGATCGCCGAGCTGTCTTACGAATTCCGCACGCTCGGCCTCGGCTACGCCAATATCGGCGGCCTGCTGATGACCTCCGGCATCCCGTATGATTCCGACGCCGGCCGCGCCATCTGCGGCGCGCTGAGCGCCATCATGACCGGCGTGTCCTACGCGACCTCGGCCGAAATGTCGGAGAAGCTCGGACCCTTCCCCGGTTACAAGAAGAACCGCGAGCACATGCTGCGCGTGATGCGCAACCATCGGCGCGCGGCCTACGGCGAGCGCAGCGGCTACGAGAAGGTTGCGACGCCACCAGTGCCGCTCGATCACGCCGCCTGCCCCGATCAGACGCTTATCGTGCGTGCCAAGGCGGCCTGGGACCGCGCGCTCGCCCTCGGCGAGAAGCATGGCTACCGCAACGCGCAGGCCACCGTTATCGCGCCCACCGGTACCATCGGCCTGGTGATGGATTGCGACACCACTGGCATCGAGCCCGACTTCGCGCTGGTGAAGTTCAAGAAGCTCGCCGGCGGCGGCTACTTCAAGATCATCAACCGAGCTGTGCCGGAAGCTCTGCGCACGCTTGGCTACAGCGAGGCCGATATTGCCGAGATCGAAGCCTACGCTGTCGGTCATGGCACGCTGTCGCAGGCGCCCGCGATCAATCACACCACGCTGAAGGCCAAGGGCTTCACCGACGAAGCGATCGCCAAAGTCGAGAAAGCATTGCCGACGGCCTTTGACATCAAGTTCGCTTTCAACAAGTGGACGCTGGGTGAAGACTTCTGCCGGGACAAGCTCGGTATCCCCGCCGAGGACCCCGCCTCGCCCACCTTCGACCTCCTCGCCGCGCTCGGTTTCGGCAAGCGCGAGATCGAGGCCGCCAACATCCATGTCTGCGGCGCGATGACCGTCGAAGGTGCCCCGCACCTGAAAGCCGAGCACTACCCGGTGTTCGACTGCGCCAACCCGTGCGGCCGCACCGGCAAGCGCTATCTTTCGGTCGAGAGCCACATCCGCATGATGGCGGCCGCGCAGCCCTTCATCTCGGGCGCCATCTCCAAGACCATCAACATGCCGAACGAGGCAACGGTCGAAGACTGCAAGGCGGCCTACCTGCTTTCATGGAAACTGGCGCTGAAGGCCAACGCGCTCTACCGCGACGGTTCGAAGCTTTCCCAGCCGCTCAATGCGCAGTTCATCGCCGACGAGGACGATGAGGACGATACGGTCGAGACCTTCCTCGAACGTCCTGCCGCGGCACGCGCAGCGGGCCTCGCGGAAAAAGTCGTCGAGAAGATCGTCGAGCGTGTCACCGTGCTGCGCGAGCGCGAGCGCATGCCCGACCGCCGCAAGGGTTATACCCAGAAGGCGGTCGTCGGCGGTCACAAGGTCTACCTCCGTACCGGCGAATATGACGACGGGCGGCTCGGCGAGATCTTCATCGACATGCACAAGGAAGGCGCTGCGCTGCGTTCCATCATCAACAATTTCGCGATCGCGGTGTCGCTCGGCCTGCAATATGGCGTGCCGCTCGAGGAATATGTCGACGCCTTCACCTTCACCCGCTTCGAGCCGCAAGGCCCGGTGCAGGGCAACGACTCGATCAAATACGCCACCTCGATTCTCGACTACGTGTTCCGCGAGCTCGCCGTCTCCTACCTGGAGCGGTTCGACCTCGCGCATGTGGACCCGAGCGAGGCCGGCGGTTTCGATGCCCTCGGCAAGGGCGTGGAGGAAGGCAAGCCGGCGCCCGCGACCAATTACGTGTCGAAGGGCCTCACCCGCTCGCGCACCGACCGCCTGTCGGTGGTGCGCGGCGTTGCTTCGCCCACACCGGCGGCCGGCGGCAATGTCACCGCGCTTGCTGCGGTTGGCGGTGCGCGCGCCGAGGTGGCCGGCACCACCGCGCTCAAGGCCGAGCCGGAGGCGAAGCTTTCGCCCGCCGAGCAGCTCGAACAGCGCATCGACCCACAGGACGCCCGCGCGCACGCCAAGGCCGCGGCTTCCGAGAAACGCGCCGAGGCACGCGCCAAAGGCTACGAAGGTGAAGCCTGCGGCGAGTGCGGCAACTTCACGCTGGTGCGCAACGGCACCTGCATGAAGTGCGATACCTGCGGATCAACAACGGGGTGTTCGTGAGTAGTCAGAAAAGCACAAAGGACATGGAACGCGCGCAGGCAGCGTTCCATAAGAAGGAAATCCAAGCTCGCGAGGGCGCGACCGCGATGGCCGAATACAAGGCGGCCGGGAACGCCGAGCGCGCCAAGACCGAGCGGCTGCGCGCCCTTCGTGTCGCCAAGGAAGCAGCCGACCGCGAAGCCGCGGCAGCTGCGGCAGCTGCGCCGCCAAAGCCGGCGGCAAAGGGCAAGGCGAAGAAAAAGCCAACGTAACCCGGCGGTGAACCGCGCTTAACGCGTTGTGGTGGATCCAATTGGTGACGGTCGTTGGGAGAAGTGCTGGATGCAGCTAGGGCTCAGCCGGAACTTGCTCTACGTGCTCGTCGGCGCGCTTGTCGTTGTCGTTGCGGTGCTTGGTTATCAACTCTACCAAGACCGCAAGGAGCCGAAGGGAGTGCAGATCAACGTCGGCCCGAGCGGAATTACGATCGAGAAGAAATAGCACCACGACGGCTCACGAATGCACCCGATCGCGCTGATGACGCTCGCAATCCTGCTTCTTGCCGGATGCGCCGGGTATTCACCCGAGTGCGTCACCGGCACCGGCACCAAGGATTGCGCGACGGGCACGTTGGGCCATCAGCAGATGACGCAGGAGCGGGAGGGCGAGGAAACGCTCGCGTCGATCGATGACGCGCGCTGCCGCGCCATTGCAGCGCCCGGTTCAGGCGACTATCTCGCGTGCCGACAACGCACGGCGAAAACGCGTGGCGCGGGCCGATAGTCGAGTCGCTATCGCCTACCAACATTGTCAAAACCGCCGTCTGGTCCGGAGGTCTCTCGTTCGGCACAACGCTGCTCGCCGAATTCGGCGCAAGGAGAGAACGATGGAAGCCTCGAAATTCCGGGCGGCGCAGGAGCCCCTCAAGGAACGCTACCGGACGGATGCCAAAGCAGCGCTCCTGACTTTGAAAGCGAAAGGCAGGGCCGACGACTCGACCGTGACCTGCAAGGTCGAAACCGGGCGCGGCCTCGCCGTCGCGGGCATCCATCCGAAATGCGGCGGTTCGGGCCTCGAATTGTGTTCGGGCGACCTGCTGCTTGAAGCGCTCATCGCCTGTGCAGGGGTTTCGCTAAAAGCGGCCGCAAGCGTGCTCGACGTTCCGGTCAAATCGGCGACCATCTCGGCCGAAGGCGATGTCGATCTCCGTGGCACACTCGGCATCACGGAGGGTGTGCCCGTCGGGTTCAAGGAGATCCGCCTGCATTTCCATGTCGAGACGGATGCCGCGCAAAGCGACCTGGCGCAGCTGCTTGAAATGACCGAACGCTATTGCGTGATCTTTCAGACGATCCAAAACAGCCCGAACACCAAGGCCCATATGAGCGTGGTTCGCAACTGACCGGTGACAGCGCGCACGCTCACGTCAGATTTTGTCTTCCTGCGCGCTTTTCTCGCTCTTCAGGCGAAACAGCACGTATCCATATCTGAAGCTCCGGCTGTCATCGCCGGTGGCCTCGATCCTGAATTCGCCGACGGTCTGAAAGGCCCGCAAGCCCT
>Ga0310810_10000265_pt1 | contig 53951 bp, 46 predicted proteins | sample NCmetagenome_FD_207641 | JGI IMG/M metagenome (GOLD analysis project Ga0310810, IMG submission 207641) | Soil microbial communities from experimental microcosm in Duke University, North Carolina, United States - NC | ecosystem: Engineered > Artificial ecosystem > Soil microcosm > Unclassified ...
ACACGCTCGGCCGCGGCCGCGGCGCGCGCACATTGCGCCGCGCGCCGGCGCTGCCGCGCCAGTCGGACGTGCGCTGCGGAACGCCGGCCCTGGAGCGCGCGGACGCTTCGCCACGCGCCGTCGCCTCGCCGCGCGCCGCGCGCCGCGCCCAGTCGTGCAGGCCCGCCGGAGCGCTGACGCGCTCGACCTTCGTGCGCAGCATCTCGGAGAGCGCGCGCTGCCGGTCGAGCGCGTGCGCGCAGGCAGCGCAGCCTTCGACGTGCTCCTCGAGTTCGGCGCGCGTCGCCGCGTCCAGCTCGCCGTCGAGCCAGGCGCCGAACTGGCTGCGCGCGTAGGCGTGGGTCATGGGCGTTCTCCGTCGCGGCCGAGCAAGGCGCGCTCGAGTCGCACGCGGGCACGCGCCAGGCGCGACATCACGGTGCCGATCGGCACGTGAGCCACGAACGCGATCTCCTTATAAGAGAGCTGCTCCAGCTCGCGCAGCACGACGACCTCTCTCAGCTGCAGCGGCAGCTCGAGCAGCGCTCGCTCGATCGCCTCGCTCGTCGAGCGGCGTTCGGCCGCGCGTTGCGGCTCGGGGGTCGTGTCCTCGGTCGTGTGCAGCTCCTCGTCGAACTCCAGCCCCAGGCGCAGCCAGTTGCGCTTGCGCAGCGTGAAGCACGTGTTGCGCACGATGGCCAGCAGCCAGGCGCGTCCGTTCGTGCCGCGATAGCCCGGGAAGTAGCGAATCGCCCGCATCACCGATTCCTGCACCGCGTCCTCCGCCTCGTGCATGTCGCGTAGCAGATGGCGCGCGAGGCGGAACGCGGCGTCCAGGTGCGCGAGCACGTCCTGTTCGAATCGAGCCTGATCGGCCGGCGCCAGGGCTCCCGCGGGGGGCGCGGAGCGCTGCTGCTTGGACTCGGTCAAGGGCTCTCCTTCCGTGATGGACTCGAACGGCGCCTGAAATATTCCCCGGATTCTGCGTCCGGAATAACTCCGCTCCCAGGCCAGTCAGACGCGGGTGAAGGGCCGTGTTGCTCACCCTCAAGCCGGAGAACTCCCATGCTAGTCGATTACCGAAAGTTGTGGGTCCCGCAGTTCGTCGCCGTTGCCCTGGGTACCGTCTTCAGCGTCAACGCCGCGTTGGCACATTGCGCTTCCGATGCCGCAATGGGCTCCAGCGCATCGTGCGAAAACCCGGCTCCGGCCGCATCCGCCGCGGCCGCGTCCAGCACCGCCGCACCCCGCAGCGCCACCCGGCTCGCGACCGGCTCGCCGGCCGTGCTGGCGGCCACCGCGTCGCCCAAGTCCGCCGCCCGGGCCGCCACGCCCGACACGGCGACCGTGACGCTCAGCGAGTGGAAGGTCGAAGTCGAGCCCAGCGAACTCAAGCCCGGCCCGATCGTGTTCAAGGTGCGCAACACCGGCAAGGTGTCGCACGCGCTCGAAGTCGAGGGCAAGGGCATCGAGAAGCAGATCGCGACGCTGCCGCACGACGCCTCCGGCGAACTTCGCCTGACGCTCGCGCCCGGCAAGTACGAGGCGTACTGCCCCGTCGGTCGCGGCTCGCACAAGATGCTCGGCATGGTGACGTCGTTCTCCGTGAAGGGCGCGGCCGGCAAGGTCGCGAAGGTCGAGCGCGGAGATCGTGAGGCCGACGAGCGCAAGGAGCGCGCCGAGGCCGGCGAGCACGACATGAGCAAGATGGGCGCGATGCACGACGACGACGACGATGACGACGATGCCGTCGCCGCGCCCGCCAAGGCGCTGCATGTGATCGGCGGCGGCGACGTCGTGCAGATCCTGCCTGGCCCGTTTCCGTTCGCGGACAGCGCGGCGTCGGTGATCACGTCGCGGCCCGACGATCAGCGCACCGATCTCACGGCCAAAGCGAAAATGGGCCCGTACTCGAACAACGTGACGCGCACGTCGGGCACGCTCGACGTGAACGCCATCGACCACGGCGCGAGCGGCGACTCGGTGTCGGGCGTCGCGGAGTTCATCGGGCAGGGCGGCACGCGCTGGCGCGTGGTCATGGATCGCGTGCAGACCAAGGACATCCCCGACAACCCGCGCTTTGGCGGCGTGATCATGGGCCTCTACTACCACGGCGCGTCGGGCGTGCACACGCCGCTCGTGCCGACGATCCAGAGCACCGTGGCGCTGTGGGCCTACGCGCACGTGTACGAGAACGACAAGCTCGTCACCGACGACGCGCTGGTGCACATCATGTACCTGTCGCGCACGCGCCGGCCCGGTGACTTCGCGCTCGAGTGCTGGGACTGCTCGCGCAATCCGGTCGAAGAGGTGCAGCTCCAGGTGACGGCGCCCAAGGGCCAGCCCGGCTTCGATTCGCCGGGCGGATTCCTGTTCGTGAACTGGGAGAAGTCGCGCGCCGAGACTCTGGCGGCGCGGTAGTTGTAGGGCGGCGCTGAGGGGCGGCTGGCGGCGTGCGGTTGGGAGACCGTACGTGCGCCGGCCGTGCGCCGTTTCTAGAGCGTGCTCGAGGCGGGTCCGCCCGAATTGTGGCAATGAACTTGCTCCGGAGCAAGTTGCGCGCACGCGCAACGCGCCGTGCCGCGGACCCGATGCTACGATGCCGCCGCCATGAGCCTTCAAGCCTTCGGCATCATCTGCCTGCTGATGTTCGCCGTGCCCGTGCCCATCCTCGCGTGGCTCGATCGCGCGCCGCGCTCCGGCGCCAAGCCGGGCGCTGAGCAGAGGTAGCGCGGCGTGTACGCCGGACACTTCGCGGCCGGACTCGCGCTCAAGGCGCGGCAACCGAAGGCGCCGACGTGGGCGCTGCTCGTCGGCACCGGATTGCTCGACATTCTCTTCGGCCCGTTCGTCGTGGCCGGCATCGAGCGCGCGAGCCTCACGCCCGGGCAATCGCCTGGCTTTCGCCTCGACTTCATCGACTGGTCGCACTCGCTGACCATGTCGCTGGTGTGGAGTGCGCTCTACGGGTTGGCGTTCTTCAAGCGCGGGCGGGCCGTGGCATTGACGCTCGGCTTCGCCGTGTTCTCGCACTTCCTGCTCGACCTGCCCATGCATCCGCCCGACATGGCCCTATGGCCCGGCGCGGCGACGCATCTGGGATTCGGGCTATGGCACACGCCGTTCTGGTGGTGGACCGAACTCGCGGTCGTGCTGGCGGGGTGCGGCTACTACTGGGCGCGCGCGCGACAACTGCGCACGTTCGGCGGTCACGCGGCGTGGGCGACGGCGCTCGTCGTCGTGCTGCACGTGGTGAACTCGCCGTGGCTGTCGGCGACGAAGTAGGGGGGAATGGCGGAGAGGGAGGGATTCGAACCCTCGAGGCCCTTGCGAGCCTAACGGTTTTCGAGACCGCCACCTTCAGCCACTCGGCCACCTCTCCGCCAGTGTTTCTACACGAGCCAGCGGGAGTGGCGCAAGGCGGCTATACCGCCTGGATCCTCTACGAGTGCGGGTCCGTCCCCTAGTCCCCCCTCAATCCGTGGGCACCGTGACGGTGTTGCCCGCCAGCGTGACCGCGCCGATCCGCGCCAGCGCCCGGCCGTTCAGCGACGCGCCGGTATTCAGCGTGATCGACTGGTTCGCCATGATGGTTCCGTTGAAGGCCGATGTCGTTCCGAGCGTTGCGGAGCTGCCCACCTGCCAGAAGACATGTGACGCCCTCGCGCCGCCGCTCAAGACGACCGCGCGGCCGGACGTTGTGGTCAGCGACGATGCCATCTGGAAGATGAAGACGGCATTCCCATCGCCCTTTGCGTCGAGCGTGAGGTCGCCCGAGGAGATCGAGAGCGACGAGCTGGACTTGTAGAGTCCGGGTGACAGCGTCTTCCCACCGAGATTCCCGGCAACGGTGACGGGCGCCCGCGTGCGTCCAGCGGCGTCGTGGTATGCCCGGGTCAGCGCAGCCATCGCGTGCGCCGCTGCGGGATCGCCTGCGTGCTTCGTACCGGCCAGGGTGCCGGGCGGAAGACCAGTCACCGCGGTTCCCGGGCTCACGCCGAGATCGCCCGTCAGAGCCGTCGCGCCCGTGTTGGTGACGGTGGAGCCGGCGAGAACCGCGAAGCCTTTGGCCGCGCCGAGTGCCGGCGACGCCTGACGGCCCCCTGCTCTCGCGCTGGAAATCTTGGACGGCGAACCCTGGCCACTCGTCGCGATGAGCAATGCGGTCAACGACAGGATTGCGAGGCTACCTGTTCGAACATGCATGGGAATTCCTCCTGCTGCTGTATGCGTGAGGTGAACTGCCGAGCGGCCCGCGCCGCTCTACGTCGATAGCAGGCGGTCGAAGAACGACCGATAGCGCCTCAGCGCGAGTCGCAGTTCTTCCGTCGATACGTCGCCACCGGTCATCCACTGCGTCTCCAGTTTCGCGCGCTCCTTCGCGAACGACTCGGCAAGCCGTTTGATCGTCGCGGCGACGAGGCCATCGGCCTCCTCCACCGACCGGCGTGGCTCGTCGATGAACTTGGTCTGGATCGCGGCCCACAAGGGCCTGAGGTCGTTCACTTCGTCGTGCGAGAACACGGCTTCCACGCCGCCTTCCACGGGATGCGCGTCCACGGGAGGCATCGAGTGGCTCGGGTCCTTCTCTTCGGTCCCCGGGGAAACCGAGGCCAGGTCGGCAGTCGTCAGCTCGCTCTTATCCGTGATGGTCATCGGGTGCTCGCTCCCAGCGGCTCGCGTTCGTCGAGCAGCTCTCTGAAAAGGTCGCGGTAGTAGATCATTGCCGCGCGCAGGTCCTCGGTGGTCGCCTGTCCGCGTTGTTCGCGCAACGTGATCTCGTGGGCCGCCCGGTAGTTCTCGACCAGACGCGGATGATCGACCGAGATGTCGGCGGCGCGCTGATCGAACTCTCCGACCGGATAGCCGCGCTCTTTCATGACCTGTTCGACCAGGTGGTCGGCTTCGACGACCGCCGCCTTCGGCTCATCGACGAAGCGCGATTGCTGGTCGGTCCACAGCTTGGCGAAGCGAGTCGATCCCTCCCGAGACAGGGGCCGGATCGTGAGCTTCTTCATTCGCGACTCACGGGCGCCGAGTTCGGTCTCGGCGCGACCCTGGGTCCCCTTCTCTTGCACGAGACGGTCGTACTCGGGCCCGAAATGAGTACGCAGGTCCTTCGAGCGTTTCTGTCGGAAGTACATCCACGCGATCGCGAGCACCACCACGGTCCCCAGGATCAGGGCCGTCAGTATCGTCAGGCTCATGAGCGTCTCCCTCTGTGGGTGGAACAGTCGCGTGACCATTCACGCCAGAGAGCGGCCAAAGGGCCGAACGAAGTCGCAACAGGGCCACGGTCCGAGGTCGACTGCACTAGTCGTGCCATGGACGCGAAGCCCAAATGTCCGCTGAAAAGCCCACGGAGCCGCGCGACCGCGTGTAACAACGGCGCGACGGTTGAAGTTCCTACTGCGAGTTTGGAGTGTTCGGCGTGGGGCGCGGCGGCGCGATCGAACCAGCTGGGGGCGGGGTCTCGGAGCTGCCCGTCGTCAACCCTCAGCGCTCGACTCGAGCGAGGAAGACCGCGTCGCGGTGGTATTCGAGAAAGCTTCCCTGGATTTCCGTGAACCGCCCGACATCCACTCGGCGGTCCGTCGGAACTCCCATCTTCCTCAGCGAGTCTACGTGCGCCACTGGCGACACGAGCAGTTCGCCACCTGCTTTGAAGGAAATGAAACCACGGTCGAACAGGTGATCGATCGATGGCGTCAGGAGCAGCCCGTTCTCGCCGGCCAAACGCTCCTCGTTGGTGGCATCGCGCCATGGCTTGATGTGACTCGCTCGCAAGTGTTCGGGGCGTTCGACACCGGTGACGCGGCAGCGCGACTCTATTCCCCGAACTCGATCGCGAAACAAGCCTTGGCCCCGCCGGGCGAGCACGAGGGCCTCCTTCTCCGTCTCGCCCAGGACGGGATTGGCCTGGATCTCGCCGCGAAGGTGCTCCTCCCAAAGAACGGTCTCCGGTGTCATGGCCTCGGCATGCTCGGCAACGACTTCAGTCCGAGCGAGGGCGCCAACCTCACTCTCGAGCAGGTCCGCCACCGCGTAGGCAAGTTCTCGAGGCAATTCGGTGAGATAGATGCTCTGAACGCCACGCCCATCACGTTGCAATGGCGCGTAGCGGTCTGGCAGCAGCGGCCGGAGCTTCTCGATCCAGTCGACCGGGCGGAACGGCGCCCGGGCTTGATGGAACTCGACGTCAACTCGCCAGCCGATCGCCTCCCAGTTTCGTCCGACGCTGCCGAATTCGTCGGGCTTCGGCGCCTCGTAGGCAAAAGAGCGCGCCACGCCAAATGCGCCGATGCGCGTGTTTGCAAATGAGAAGACGAGGTCACCCGGAGCGACCTCGCGCATGAATTCGTAGAAGGGATTGAGCTCTCCTCCCTTCTTTCGCTTCGGCGACCAGAGATACCCACCGCCCACCTCCTGACGATAGGTCTGGTTTTGGTTCACCCACCAGTAGCGCATGGTCGACGGCTTGGCCCCTAATGCAGCGTGAACTTCACCGGCACCGTGACCCACACCGCGACGGGCTTCCGGCCGGCGGTCGCGGGCTTGAACTCCCACTGCCGCACCGCCTCCTGCGCCGCGCCGTCCAGCAATGGAATGGAGTACTGGACGGCGGTCTGCTTCACGAGCCCGTCCACGCCCACGAGCGCCTTCACGATCACCGTGCCCTGAACGCGTGCGTTGCGCGCGTCGTCGGGGTAGATCGGCGGCACCTTGTGCACGGGGACGGGCGCCTCCTCGGCGAGCACGTACTCAGGGGGCGGCGGGTCGTTCCAGCTCTTGCCGCTGCCCGGCGAGTCGGACGCAGCCTCCGCGACGACGCGGAGCGCTTCGTCCTTCGGCAGCGCCTCGCGCAGCAGCCCCAGCAGCGCGCGGCGCGCGCCGGCGCGTTCGAAGCTCATCGCGCCGGCAGGCCCGCGACGCGTCGCGAGCCGGACGCAGCCCTCGTGGAAGTAGCACACCGCGAACGCACACGAGTCGCAGGTGCCGAAGTCGATGCCGACGACCAGGTCATCGGACGGGCGCGCGGTCGTGTCCTGCGGGGCGCAGCGCCCTTCGGGGTAGTACGCGAGCGAATCCGCGAGCATCTTCACGAAGCGCTGGCTCCAGCCGCTCGCCGCGTGCTCGTTCGCCACCATATAAGGGCTCCACCAGCGCCTGCCGGCGGCGTCCGGATCCTGGCGAGGAACCAAGCGCATCCCCAGGCGATGGACCCACGTCGTGTCCGCGCGCGCGGTCGCCGCCACCCAGTCAGCGAGGCGAGGAGGCTCAGCCGCAAACGAGCGCGAGGCCTCGGCCGCAATCGCACACACCGTCACGACAGCGATGACTACGGATCGTCGATGCGCCATGTGAGTCGTCCCCCCGCTGTCTCCGTCAGCCGTAACGCGCCCGAAGTATCCTCCACCGAGCGGCCACGGTGCTCAAAAAAAGTCGTCACATCCACGCTTCGGCACGTGTCGAATGGCTTGGGAGCCCGCGAACGTCGCGGGCCCAGAGCGTGGAGCGAGAAATGAAGACCTATGACGTTCAGGAAGTCGAACTGGCGGTGCCTGCCCGTCGCGCGTTCGAGCGGATCGCCGATCCGAAGCAGTTGCCTCATTGGGCCGAGGCCTTCGAGTCGGCCGATCGGGCCTCGGCAGTGTTGCGCACGCCGAACGGCCCGGTCAGCATCGGCCTCACCGTCGACGCGCGGCAGGACGCCGGCACGGTGGACTGGAAGCTGACGTTTCCCGACGGCAGCGTCGGCCACGCCCATTCGCGGGTCGTCGAACTTGCGTCCGAGCGTTGCGTGTATACGTTCGTGTTGCACGCGCCGCCGGTGCCGCTGGAGGCGATCGAAGGAGCGCTCGAGGCGCAGCGCGTCACGTTGCGTCGCGAGCTCGCGCGGCTGAAGGAGTTGCTGGAGGGCGGATGAGTTCAGGCGAGGATGGCGAAGAGACGCTCGAAGCATGGGTGCGACGCGCTCAGGCCGGCGATCGAGTCGCCCTCGAGGCCGTGGTGAAAGCCGTGCAGCCGCAGGTCTACGGACTGGCCTGGCGCTTCCTGTGGCATCCGGAGGACGCCGAGGACGCCACGCAGGAAATCCTCGTGCGCCTCGTGACCAAGCTCGGCAGTTTTCGCGGCGAGAGCGGCTTTCGCACGTGGATGTTCCAGGTCGCGTGCAACGCGCTGCGCTCGACGCGGCGCCGGCGGATGGAAGAGCGCTCCGTGAGCCTCGAGGCATTCGCGGCCGATCTCGGCGAAGGCCTGTCCGACGAGCCGGTGACGGTGTCGCCGCCGATCGATCACGCGCTGCTGCTCGAAGAGGTCAAGATCGGCTGCACGACCGCGATGCTGCTGTGCCTCGATCGTGAGCACCGGCTGGCCTACATCCTGGGCGAGATCCTCGAGTTGGATCACGTGACCAGCGCCCTCGCGCTCGAGGTGACGCCGGCCGCCTATCGCCAGCGCCTCGCGCGTGCGCGAACGGCGATCGTCGGACTGATGCGGGCGCGCTGCGGGCTCGCGCATCCCGACAACCCGTGCCGCTGTCGGCGCCGCGTCGCGACGGCGATCGCGCGCGGCCACGTGGACCCGCAGCGGCTGCTGTTCGCGCACTCGTCCGAACAGGCCCGCAGGTTCCCGGCCGTGCTCGAGGAAATCCGACGATTGGACGAGATGCAGCGGGCGGCGGCGCTCCAGCGCTCGCACGCCACGCCGGAAGCGACGGAAGCGTTCGGACGCTGGCTGCGCGCGCTGCTGGAGAAGATGTAGAGGGCGGGCGCGATCACCTCACCCGCACCAGCCTCCGCACATCGCTCTCGCCGCCGGCTTCGAGCCTTCCGAAGTACAGCCCGGCGCCGGTTGTCGCGCCCGCGACGTCGCTGCCATCCCACTCGATCGAGTGGTGGCCAGCCCCCTGCACCGCGCCGGAGACGAGCGTGCGCACCAGCCGCCCGCTGACGTCGTAGATGCGCAGGCTCACGCGGCCCTCGCGCGGCAGGTCGTACGCGAGCACGGTGCGGCCCTGGAACGGATTCGGCATCGCCCACTGCAGCATCGCGTGGCGCGGCAGCGCCACCGGGCCGACGGCGGTCACGTTCGTCGAATCGTAGATCGCGCTCACGAACTCGGGGTGATCCACGAACGGATTGCGGTTGTTCTGGTATTCGTAGATCGCGGCGTTGCGCACGCGCTCCTTCCAGCTCACGGGGTCGGCGATGCTCCACTGGAGGTACTGGTTCGCGGCCCACGGCAGCATCTGCGACTTGTTCGTCGACGCGCCGCCCGGCCACGAGCCGTCCTCGTTGAAGTAGCGCGTCGACACGTAGAACTGGCTGCGCGACAGATCGCCCTTGTAGCCGTCGATGGGCTCGAAGCACGTGCCGCTGAATCCGGGCGAAACGCAGTTGCCGAGCTTGGTGCCGTTCAGCGACGTCCAGGTCGCGGTGCCGACCTTGCCGTACGGGAAGTTGCCGCGCTCGCTGTTCACCTTGGAGTCCGTGGGGTAGATGATCCACAGGTCCGAGTACATGGGCAGCACGCTGCCGCCGAACCACGACTGCGGGAACGAGTGCTCGCGGTTGTACGCGATGCCTTCGCTGCCGCCCGAGCCGAGCGGGCCGAACACGAACTCGTAGGGCGGCGTGCCGCCGGGCACGTCGGAATACACGTCCCACACGTTGCCGTCGGGGCGCTTGTCGGTGTTGTGGAAGGCGGTCGCGGTGAACGTGTAGCTGAGCGACGTGTGCCCCTTGATGATGTTGTGGAGCGCGACCAGCAGCGCGTAGCCGGTCAGGCCGGCGGTGCCGTCGTAGTAGCCCGCGGGAATCGACACGTCGACGAAGTGGAAGCCGAACGTCGCGTTGTTCGTGAAGTGACCGGACAGGTCGCTGACGCCGTTCACGTTCAGCGTGCGATCGCCGGCCGGGATCGAACGCACGGTGATCGTCACGCGCGACGAATCCGTGTCACGCACCGCGTTCACGGCGACGTTGCCGTCGACGCTGTAGTCGCTCGCGGTCTGCGAGGTCGCGAGGTCGACCGTGGTGTTGAAGAACACCTGCAACGTCGAGTCGCTGGCCTGGTACACCGACGTGATCACGGGCGCCGCGCTGCCGCCGCCGGTGCCGGTCACGGTGTAGTTGAGGATCGGCGCCTGCACGGTCACGGAATCATCGGAGGCCGTGACCTGGTAGTAGACGATCGTCCCGCCCGCGTGCGCCGGAATGGGCACCGAGGTCTGCCAGAAGTCCCCGCTCGCCGGCTGCATGCTGATGATGTTCGGCAGCGACGCGATGCTCGTGCCCCACGCCAGCGAGACGCCATTCAGGGCGCGGAACGTGTCGACGACGGCGGCCTGTACGGTCACGCCGAGCGTGTCGAGCGGCGGCGAGGGGATCGTCGAGAAGTTCGAGATCGACGGCCCACCGGAGCCGCCGGAGCCGATCGGCGTCGCGGCCACGACGACGTTGTCGATCGAGGCCTTGGGCCGCGCGCCCGACGAGCCTGTGGGACCGGTGCCGTTGTAATCGTAGAAACGGATGCGCGCCGTCGGGCAGTTCGTGAACGCCGGCGGCAGCTGAACGAGCGAGATCGACTGCGAGTACGCGACGTTGTTCGTGAAGTTGATCACCGACGCCGCGGACAGCTCGGTGAACGTCGTGCCGTCGGTGCTGGTGTACACGCGCAGCGAACCATTGCGATTGCCGGTCGTGTTGAAGACGGTCGCGAAGTCGTAGCTCAGCGTCCCAGCGTTCATGCCGGTGAAATCGAGCAGCAGGTCGATGGCGTCCGCGTTGATGTTGTCGGTGCCGTTCGTCGACAGGAGCTGGATGTTGCCGGAGCCCTTCTGCACGCCGCCCGCCGTGCTCGTCACGAACGTCGCCGTGCTCACCGTGATCTTGACGCCGTCGGGGATGGTCCCGCTCGCGTTGACGGGGACGGACGCCCAGTACTGAGCCCCGATGCCGGACGCGAAGTTGTTCGTCCAGTTCGCGATGTCGCCGAAGCCCTCGACGTAGTTGCCGCTCGACATCGGGAACGGAGTGGCCGCGGAGCTGGCCGAAACGGCGACGACCGAGAGCGACGCGAGCACGAGCAGCGGGGCGAGCAATCTCAGGGGTGAGGTACGCAAGGATGGAGACCTTTCGATATGGGGCGCCGCGCGGGACACGAGGTTGGCCGGGTCGACGCCCAAGGACGCCGCCGAGGGGTGGCGGACGGTGCCGAAGGGTGTAATGGACGGTATGAGCGTACCCGGATTGGGAGCGCCGGCAAAGCGAGATCAGCGGCTCGAGCGGCCGGGCTCAGGCCTTCACTTGAGGGCGGACGCCCTTGATCAACAGCCACACCGCGAACGTGAGTTCGAAGAGCAGGATGGGCATCGAGGCGAGCCAGTTCAGGGTGCCGCTGACGAGCTGCAGCGCGTCGAGGAAGAACAGCGGGACGATCAGCAGCGAGCCGATGAGTCCCAGCCAGGCGAGGGGCGCGGGGATGCCACGCCCGCGCAGCAGCAGGTACGCGAAGAGCGCGCTGCCCACCGCGAAGATGGTCGCGCCGACCGCGCCGCTCCAGCCCGCGGCGTTCATCAGCACGGCGGCTTGCGCGTGCTGGACCGCCACCTCGCCGGCGGTCGCGGCGGGTGCCGCCGTCGCGATCGACAACAGTCCGAACCGCTCCGTCGCCGGCGCCACGTTGACCACGCCCTCGACGACGCGACACGCGAGAGCCAGCAACGCGAGATCCGGATCGACGTCGCGCGTGAGGGCATAGAGCGTCACCGCGAGAATGAGCGCGTACAGGACCTTGCTCATCGCGAACACGATCGACAGCCGCATGAGCGGCGCGTGCCGGGCGATGCTCGCGAGCTCCGCCGCGATCCCGGAACCGCTGCTGGCGCGGGCGAAGATGACGATGTCCGCGATCGTGGTCGCGATGTACAACAGGAACGTGATTCCAGCGAGCCGTGCGTTGCGCGTCCGCATGTCGTGGGCCCCAGATCCGTGCGAGTTCGTGCCGTGCACCCGTATCGACATTGTGCTCGATCGGGTGCTCGACCGATCCGCAATTCCGATGAAAGGGGCAGTACGCGTGACGGGCGAATGATGCCCTAGCGCCCGAGCCGCTCCAGCAGCCGGCAGTACGCGTCCTGTCCCTTGCGGAAGCTCTCGAGGCGGAAGAACTCGTCGGGCGAGTGGGCGCCCTCGTCCTCCAGGCCGAACGCGAAGCTGGCGGTGTACGCGCCCAGGTGGCGCTGGAACAGGCTGCACACGGGAATCGAGCCGCCGCTCCTCACGTAGTACGGCTCCGCGCCGTACAGCTCGACCAGCACCTCGCGGACCGCGGCGTTGCCCGGCTCGTCGTCCGGCACGAGATAAGGGTACGCGTGCGTCGGCAGCGGCGTGGCCGTCACGGTCACGCCCGGCGGCGTGTGCGCCTTCACGTGATCGACCAGGCACTGCACCACCCGCGACGGGTTCTGGTCCGCGACCAGGCGGCACGTGATCTTGGCGTGCGCCTCGCTCGGGAGCACGGTCTTCACGCCTTCGCCCTGGAAGCCGCCCCACATGCCGTTGACCTCGAGCGTCGGCCGGCCCCACACGCGCTCGCGCGCGGTGTAGCCGACCTCGCCGAAGAGACCGGGAACATCGAGGGCCTCGATCTCCGCCGCTTCGTCGTAGGGCACGCGCGCGATGCGCTGGCGATCGAGATCGCTGAGCGGCAGCACGTCGTCGTAGAAGCCGGCGACGCTGATGCGCCCGTCGACGTCGTGCATCGACGCGATGATCGTGGCGAGCGCGTGGTTCGGGTTCTGCACCATGCCGCCGTACAGGCCCGAGTGCAGGTCGGCACGCGACGCCTTCACGTCGAGCTGCACGCCGCAGGCCCCGCGCAGGCCGACGAGGATGACCGGCTGCGTCGGACTCCACTGCGCGCCGTCCGAACTGATGACCGAATCGCACGCCAGCAGATCCTTGTGCTTCGCGATGAACTCGCCGAGCTGCGGACTGCCGATCTCCTCCTGGCCTTCGAGGAAGAACTTGAGGTTCACCGGCAGGCCGCCCGTCGCGCGGAGCATGGCCTCGACGGCGAGAACGGGCACGAGCATATTGCCCTTGTCGTCGGTCGCGCCGCGCGCGAACACCTTGCCGTCGCGGACGTCGGGCTCGAACGGCGGCTTCGTCCACAGGTTGAGCGGATCGACGGGCTGCACGTCGAAGTGCCCGTAGATCATCACCGTCGGCTTGCCCGGCGCGTGCAGCCAGTCCGCGACCACAACCGGGTGCCCGCCGGTCGCCATGACCTGCGTGTGCTCCATCCCGGCGGCACCGACGCGGGCCGCCACCCACTCCGCGGCGCGTTGCACGTCGCCGGCGTGCGCCGAGTCCGCCGAGATGCTGGGGATGCGCAGGAGGTCGAGCAGCTCGTTCAGGAAGCGCGGCTGGTTCTCGTCGAGATAGGTCTTCCACGTCGCGGTGCTCTTCACGGCTCCTCCTGTGCTGGCGTCGGCCGACAGATCTCGACCGACCCTGACATGCCAATGGGCGACCTTCAACCCGTGACTGGAAACTTTGGGACGAGAGCGCCCGTAGACGTGGCGAATGCCACTCGGCCCTGCCTCAAAGCCCCCCTGGACGCGCGTTTGGATCCCGCTCGGCGCGGGGCTCTTCCTTTGTGCACTCGCCGGATCGGCCTTCGTCGTTCCCGAGCTTCGGCCCCTGCACCTGTTCCAGGCCCTGATCTACGTCGCGATCATTCTAACGGCGCGCCGCAACCATGCGGCGGGCTTTGGCGCGGGCGTCACGATCGCGGTGGTCTGGAACGGGCTCCAGCTGTTCATCACCCACCTCGTGCAGGCCGGGGCGGTCGAGTTGTGGGGCCTCCTCTCGACCGGCCAGCTCCGGCGACCCGACACGCTCGCGGTGTTCGTCGGCGGCGTCGGCCATTTCATTCTGCTGGTCGCCTGCGTCGCGGCGTTCCGCCAACTCGGGCCCGGAAAGAGGGAGTGGTTGCGCTTCGCCTCGGGCGGCGCGCTGACGCTCGCGTACTTCGCGATCATCGCGGCGACGATGGCGCCGCGCTGAGGCGTCGGCGCCGATACGCTTGCGGCGTGGCGCGCCGCCCCGCCCCCGCACCCGCGTTCGTCATGCCGGGCCACCGGCTCGTCCCAAGCTCATTGGGCAGGGCGCACGCGTTCCACGATACTGAGAAAGAACGTGGCCATCGAACCACTCGCCGACCCACCCACCGCGGCGCGCCTCGGGCTTCCCCGCGCCGTCTTCATCATTCCCGGCCTCGGCCTGACCTTCGTCGGGCTGTTCGTCGGCCAGGCGCTTCTGCGTGCGCGTTTCCTCGGTGTGGCGCCGCACGTCCACGACCTGCTGGTCGAATCGTGCACGCGCTGGCTGCTGTACGCGGCCCTCGCGCCCGTTGTCGGGCTGCTCGTCGCGCGCGTCCCGCTCGAGCGCGGGCACCTCGCGCGGCGCTGGCCGGTGCACATCCTCGCGACGCTGGGCTTCGCGTTCACGCACAACGCCGCCATGGGAATCATCTATCGCATCTTTCACGTCTACCCGCGCCAGGATTCTCTGTTGCAGGCCATGGGCCACCTGGCGGTGACGTACTTTGCGGTCAACGTCGTGATCTTCGGCGCCATCTCGGGCGTCTATCACTCGATCCGCTATCACCTCGAGATCGTGAAGCGCGAGACGATCGCGGCGGAACTGCGCGCCCGCCTCATCGAGTCGCGGCTGGATTCGCTTCGCGACCAGCTCAACCCTCATTTCCTGTTCAACACGCTGAACGCCGCGACCTCCCTCGTCCTCAGCGGCGAGCGCGATCAGGTCGTCCACGTATTGAGTCGGCTGAGCGACCTGCTGCGCATTTCGCTCGACCGCAAGCTCCCGCAGGAGATCCCGTTGGCGCTGGAGCTGGAACTGCTGGCGCGCTATCTGGACATCCAGCGCACGCGCTTTGGCGAGCGGCTGACGGTCGTCACCGATTCGGCGTCGGACGCCCAACTCGCATTGTTGCCCAGCATGATGCTGCAGCCGCTCGTCGAAAACGCGCTCGGCCACGGCATCGAGGCGCGCTCCGGCCCGGGCCACGTCGCGATCACGGTGAAACGCCGGGGCGCCGCGCTGGACATCCGGATCGAGGACTCGGGACCCGGCTTCGCGCCACCGCCGCGCCCGTCACGCAACGGCATCGGCCTGGCCAACACGCGGGCGCGCCTCGAGCAGCTCTACGGAGACGCGCAATCGCTCGAGTTCGGAAACCTGCCCGAGGGCGGCGCCTTCGTCCACGTGACGCTGCCGTTCCACGCCGCGGCGGATGACTCCGACGGCCCGCGCCGCGCGAACGCTGCGGGCACGGCGCCTGCCGTCGGCGAGGCGCCGCCGGCCGAACCACCACGAGGCCCGGCGTGATTCGCGCGCTCATCGTCGACGACGAGCCGCTCGCGCGCCGCGGCATTCACGTGCGACTCGAGGCCGAATCCGATTTCACGATCGTCGGCGAAGCCGAGGATGGGAATGGCGCGCTCGAGGCGATTCGTGTCCTCGCGCCCGACCTCGTGTTCCTCGACGTCCAGATGCCGGCCCTCGACGGATTCGAAGTGCTGGAGCGCGTGGCGCCCGAACGGCTGCCGATGGTCGTGTTCGTCACGGCTCACGATGCGCACGCCCTCCGCGCGTTCGAGGTGCACGCGCTCGACTATCTGCTCAAGCCTTTTTCCGAGGAACGATTCCGCGATTGTCTGGAGCGCGCACGCGAGGCCTTCGCGCATGGCGGCAACGTCGGGGCGCGGCAGCGCGTCCGCGAGCTGCTGGAGCGGCTCCGCCACGCCGGTGCGGACGAGCGACCGCGACGCTTCGCGGTGCGCGACCGGGGCCACATCGAGTTCGTGAGCGTGACCGACCTGTGCGCCGTCGAGGCGGCCGAGAACTACGTGACGCTCGTCACCGAGCGGGGGCGGCATCTCCTGAGGCTCACGCTCGCGGACATGGAGCAGCAACTCGACCCGTCGAGCTTCGCGCGCATCCATCGATCGACGATCGTCAACCTCGACCGCGTGCGCGAGATCGTGCCGGACTCCCACGGCGATTGCGACGTGCGGCTCGCGAACGGGACCGTCTATCGCTTGAGCCGTGGGTTCCGCGACCGGCTCGTCCCCCGGCGCCGCGGCGCGTAGCGTTCAGCGCACGACCGCGAATCGCGCGGTCGCCGTGTTCGGTCCAGCCGTCAGGCGCACGAAATACACGCCGGGCGCCGGGCCGTTCGGAAGGGCGACGTGCTCGCGATGGACTCCCGGTTCGAACCAGCCATCGACGACCGAGGCGATACGGCGGCCGCGCACGTCGAACAGCTCGAGCCGCGCGCGACCGGCGCGCGCCAATTGGAATCCCACACGGAAGTCGCGAACGCACGGGTTCGGAGCGACGCGATCGAGACGCACGCCGAGAGCCGAGGAAAGCACCGGCGGCTCGACGCTCACCGTTCCGCTGCCCTCGTCGAGCGCGAGGAACGCGTCCGCGGCGAGCCCGGCCCATGTGTCGCGCCGGCCCGACGGCCAGTCGATCACGAGAGAGTCCACGACCGAAGCGTCACCCAGCCCGAAGTGCTGGTCGAGATTGCCGCTGTTGTAGCCGGTCTGCGACGTCACTTCGCGGTACTGACGCCGGGGCGACCCAGCGATCGTCGCGTCGAGACGCACGCGAGCCCCGATCGCCGCCGTGTTCGGCGCGGCGCCGCGGCAGCGCACCGTCAGCCAATGGTTCGCCGTGCCCTCGTTGTGGTACAGGCGATTCCCCAGCGCCAGGCGATCGGCGATGAAGAGGTCGAGCTGACCATCGCGATCGTAGTCGCCCCACACCGCGCCGAACGCGTTGCCGGCATCGGTCACGATGGGCCCCGTCAGGACACGCGTGAACGAATACGCGGGCGGACCATCGTTGTGGTACAGCACGCTCGCCCCGCCGTCCTGGGCGACGAACAAATCGAGGCTGCCATCGTTGTCATAGTCGCCCCACGCGCTGCCCACCCACGAGCCGGACAAGGCAGCGACGGCGCTCGCGACGGGCGTCAGCGCGAACGTCGGCGATCCGCTGTTGTGGTACAGCGTGCACCTCTGGCCGAGGTAGTGGACCCCGACGAGGTCGAGATTCCCGTCGTTGTCGTAGTCGCCCCAGCTCGCGCCGAGCGTCGCAAGCCCATCGGCGATCACGGTGCGCGTGAAGAACCATCCGCCGTGATTCACGAACAGATCATCGCTCTGCGTCCCGGCGTTGCCCACGAACAGGTCGTCATAGCCGTCGTTGTTGACGTCGGCCCACGCCCCTGGGATCGAGAACTCGGTGCCCGGGGTGAGCGCGGTCGTGTCGACGCGGGCGAGCGTGAAGTCGCTCGCGCCGGCATTCCGGTACAGGAAATCGTTGCCCTGGAAGTTGACGACGTAGAGGTCGAGATTCCCGTCGCGGTCGACGTCCACCCACGAGCTGCTGTTCGAATTCGCGATGTCCGTCACCGGGGCGCCGCTCGTCACCTTGCTGAACAGCGTGTCGCCGAGCCCCCGGTACAGGAAGTTGCCGATGTTGTTCCGGTTCGTGACGAAGAGGTCGAGTCGTCCGTCGCCGTCGAAGTCGCCGAACGTTCCGCCGATCGAAGAACCGCCATCGCCGACGACCGACCCGGTCACCACCTTCACGAATCCGCCCGGGCGCAGGTTGCGATAGAGCGCATTCGGTTCGCTGACGGCATTGCCGTTCGCGACGAAGAGGTCGAGGTACCCGTCGCCGACGAGATCGACGAAGCATCCACCGCCGCTGTGGAAGCGATCCGCCACGATCGGGTTCGTCGGATCGGTGACGCGCACGAACGTCTGGGCGCCGGACCATTCGGGGCCCGCGCAGCACGCGAGGCATGCGATGGCGAGCGCGGCGACCGAAGTGCGGAGCATGTCGACGAGCATGACACCGCGGCCGCACTCGCAGTGGCCGCGAGTGACGGCCCGGATCGAGGGCGTGACGAAGCGGTGGCGAGCGGCGCTTAAGGAACGATCGCGACCCGGCGGACCACGCGACGACTCCCTTGCGTGAGGGCCAAGGAGTAAACGCCGGGGGCCAGTTTCGGCGACAGCGACACCGCGTGCGCCCCCGGAACCAGACCCTCGACCGCGGCGGATGCGACCCGGCGCCCCGCGACGTCGAACAACTCCAGCGTGGCCGGCGCCGCGTCGGGCAACATGAAGGACACTCGCAGCTCCCGGCCCGCGCTCGGATTCGGCGCGACTCCGAGCAGCGCGAGCCCCGCCGCGACCGCCGGTGGCTGCACCGCGAGCACGCCGCCGCCCAGCGATCCGTCGGCGTTGACGTTCTGCGCGTAGATGTCGCGGCTCGTGTCGGCGCGGACGTCGTCCCACGCAACGATCGCGCCGCCGGCGCCATCGGGCGCGATCGCCGGGTTGAACTCGCTGTTCGCGGCCGTGCACAGCGCGACGCCGCCCACCGGCCACGGCGCAACGCCCGCCGCGTTCACGCGCCCGGCGAAGATGTGCGTCGCCCCGCTGCGCGCGTCCTCCCACGTCACGATCGCGCCCGACGCTCCGTCGGAGACGATCCTGGGATTCGATTGATAGCCGTCGGCCGTGCACAGGGCCACGCCGTTGCCGGTCCACTGCGGCGCGCCGGCCGCGTTCACGCGCTGGACGTAGATGTCGTAGCTGGTCGCGCCGCGGTTGTCCTGCCACGTGGCGATCGCGCCCCCGGCGCCGTCCGAGGCGAGCGTTGGAAAGAACTGATTGTTCGTGGCGCCGCACAGCGCGACGCCGTCCGCCGCCCACTGCGGCGCTCCGGCTTGATCGATGCGCTGGGCGTAGATGTCGGTGCCGCTCGAACCGCGGCCGTCCATCCACGCGACGATCGCCCCGCCCGCGCCGTCGGCGACGATCGACGGACTCTGCTGATAGCCCACGGCCGTACACAGCGCGACGCCGTCACCGGTCCACTGAGTCGCGCCCGCCGCATTCACGCGCTGCGCATAGATGTCGTAGTTCGTGCCGCTGCGACCGTCCTGCCACGTGACGATCCCGCCGCCGGCGCCATCCGCGGCGATCGTCGGGAACACCTGGTCCCCGGCCGCGGCGCACAGCGCGACGCCGTCGCCGGTCCACTGCGGTGCGCCCGCCGAATTCACGCGCTGCGCGTAGATGTCGTAGGCGCCGCTCCGCCCGTCACGCCACGCGACGATGGCGCCGCCCGCGCCGTCCGAGACGATCGTGGGGCTGATCTGATTGCCGGTCGCGGCGCACAGCGCGATGCCGTTCGCGGTCCACTGGATCACGCCCGCCGCGTTCACGCGCTGCGCGTAGATGTCCTCATTGGCACCGCGGTTGTCCGCCCAGGCGATGATCGCTCCACCCGCGCCGTCCGGGGCGATGACGGGGCTCATCTGGTCGCCCGTTGCGGCGCACAACGCGACGCCGTCGATCGTCCACTGTGGCGCGCCCACCGCGTTCACGCGCTGCGCGAAGACGTCGGAGCGGGTGGCGAGCGTGTCGCGCCGGTCGACCCACGTGACAATCGCTCCGCCGGCGCCGTCCGCGGCGATCATCGGGAACTGCTGATCGCCCGTCGCCGTGCAGAGCGGCACGTTGAGGCCCGGATCGCTCGGCCACGCCGCGCGTGCGACGGGAGCGAGCGAGACGAGCGTCGCGCAGACGGTGGCGGGAAGAATCCAAGTTCTCGCGTGGCACATGGCAGACCTCCGCGATTAGCCCGGGGCGCCAGTCGTGGCGGGCGGTAGGGGCGAGGCACGCCCCGCCTGACGACCTCTCGAGGACGAGGCACAAGCTTGCGAGTTCGTTCGTCGCTTGGCAAGGCCCGAGAAGGCTGGGCGGGCGGCCCGCCTGTGCAGCGCGCGTCGCTAGAAATGCACCTGGACGCCGACCAGGGCGGTCGCTCCGAAGGCGTTGACGGTCGTCGTGCTGCTGCTCTTGTTGCCCTTCGCGGTCCGCAGCGCCCGGCGCGACGGCAGCAAGACCGTGAGGTCGCTCGCGTTGTTCGAGAGTCCCACGTCGCCGTCGAGCTCGAAGGCGTCCACCGGCTTCCAGCTGAGGCCCGCGGATGCATCCTCGCCCGTCGTGCCGTCCGTGTTCTGCAGCGACACGCTGGCATCGCCGGACAGCTTGGGCGTCAGCGGCGTGCCGAACTCGGCGCTGAGCGCATCCGCCGTGACGCCGAGACCGTCGTAGTGCGCGTAGAAGATCCCGAGCGTCTGATCCTTGATCACGAGCGCGAACTCGGGGCCGGCCTTCACGCGCCACGCGCCCGACGCGGAATCCCCGGCGAAGCCGGTGCCGGCGAAACTCAAGTGGACCTTCGGCGAAACCGGGAACGCGAGGCCGCCGGTCACGCCCCACGCGCTGCCGCTCTGATTGTCGTCGAAGTGCGACGCGGCGAGCGACGCGGTGCAGATCTTGAGGTCGGATTCCAACTCGACCGTCGGACTCCACGTCGTCTGGTCCTGCACGCCGCTCCGGTACTGCAGGCCGACGGAAGCGTCCACCGGCCCCAGGGCGTGCGCGGGTGTCACGAGTAGGACGAGGGCCGTGGCCGCGGCGCCGGCGAGGCGGCACGACCGGAATGGCCGAGGAACGCGACGGCTTCGCGTCCCGTCAACCCGGACGGCTGCAGCGCGGAGGCCGATGGGAATGGGACGGCCGGTGGGGACAGCGTGGCACATGAGCCCGAGCCTATTCGCTGACTCTCGTGGCTCGCAACAGGTCTTCCGCCTTGCCCGAGCCTGGGCCGTCTGCCAGAGTCCGCGCGTCGTCCTCGTGGCTCACTGGGATCACGTTCGATGCGCGCACACTCCGCACTCCAGGGTTCAGCCGCCCGCGAAGGCCGCTTCGCGGTTCGTGGGGCCGAGCTGTACTACCGCGAACTCGGCCGGGGCACGCCGGTCGTGGCCCTGCACGGCGGGCCCGACTTCGATCACGCGTACTTCCTGCCCGAGCTGGATCGCCTCGCGGACTCGTGCCGCCTCATCTATTACGCGCAGCGCGGTCGCGGCGCTTCGTCCGGCAACGTGCGACCCGAGAACGTCACGCTCGCGTCCGAACTCGCGGATCTCGACGCGCTGCGCTCCCATCTCGGCCTCGAGTCCATGGCGCTGCTCGGACACTCATGGGGCGGGGTGCTGGCGATGGAGTACGCGACTCGCCATCCCGAGCGCGTGTCGCGCCTGATTCTGCTGAGCACGGGTCCGGCCTCCCACGCCGACGTCCTGCTCCTGCGTTCCGAGCGGGCCCGGAACGCGCCGCACGACATCGCGGAACTGGCCGCCATCTCCGCGACGCCCGAGTACGCCGCCGGCGATCTGGAAGCGGATGCCGCCTACCTTCGCATCCATTTTCGTTCGACGTTTCGGAACGCGGAACAGCTCGAGCGGCTGGTGCGGAGCGTGCGCGTGAACTTCACGCGAGACGCGGTCCTCAAGGCTCGCGCGATCGAGAAACGGCTGATCGACGAGACGTGGCGCCGGAGCGACTACGACCTCTTCCCCAAGCTCGCGCGACTTCGCGTGCCGACGCTCGTGCTCTACGGGGAGCGCGACCTGGTGCCCGTGGAGTGCGCGCGGCGCATCGCCGAGGCGATTCCCGGCGCCCGCTTCCACCATTTCGGAGGACTCGGGCACTTCTGCTACCTGGAAGCTCCCGACGCCGTGCGCATGCCCGTCGCCGAATTCCTGGTGTGAGGTCGGGGCCTCGACCTGCGACCGTCGTCTCCCGGGCGCGGCCCTAGCCGGCGTGCAGCACGGGACCGGATGCACGCCCGTGCGATCCGCCCCCCGCCATCGACAGCCGGCCCGCCAGCGGCATGGCGATCAAACCGAGCAACAGATGCGCGACACGCACGGTCCAGTGGTACGGACCCGGCAGGATCTGCACCTGCGCGTAGCCGAGCGCGAGGATCACGGCCGCCAGCACGATCGTCGTCACGACGAGCGGCGTCGGCGCGCCGGCGCGAGCGCTGAGAACCGCCAGCACGATGAGCGCGACGACGAACAGCAGACCGAGCCCCATGTGGAGCTGCGCGAGCGAAAGCGCGTGTCCGGTCCAGAACACGATGCCGAGCGCGAGCTGTGCCAGCCACAGGACGCCCGTGATCGAACGCACGACCATGAGGGATCGATTCATGTTGCCCACCTCCTGCGGCCGGGTTCTGCGGCCAGGTCGATCGACTTCGATTCTCGCGCCGCGGCGCGCCCTCCTGCAACCGGGCGCGCCGCGGGCGCGTCGATCCGTTCATCTCGACTCCCCTACGCCGATGCCGGCGTCGCGTCGACGAGTGACTTCCGTTCCCGCTCCTCCGCCTTCACCGGCTTCTTCGCGTGGGCGACGAGCACGTAGATCGAGGGCACGACGAACAGCGTGAAGAACGTGCCGATGATCATGCCGCTCACGAGCGTGATGCCGATGCTGTTACGCGCTCCGGCGCCGGGACCGGTCGCGAACACGAGCGGCAGGTGGCCGAACACCGTCGCGGCGCTCGTCATGAGGATCGGGCGCAATCGAGTGCCGGCCGCTTCGATGACGGCTTCGAGCTTGCCCATTCCCGAATCCCGCAGCTGATTCGCGAACTGGACGATCAGGATGCCGTTCTTGGCCACGAGACCGACGAGTGTGATCAACCCGACCTGGCTGTAGATGTTCAGCGTCGCGAAGCCGAGGAACGTGAACAGCAACGCCCCCGACACGGCGAGCGGCGCCGAGCCCGCGAGGATGACGAACGGATCGCGGAAGCTCTCGAACTGGGCGGCGAGCACGAGGAAGATCAGGATCGCCGACAGCAGGAAGATGCCGAGGAACTTGCTGCCTTCGGTGCGCAGCTGCCGCGACTGTCCCGCGTAGTCGATCGTGTAGCCGGCGGGCAGCGTGCTCTTCGCCTCGTTCTCGAGGAAGCGCAACGCCTGGTCCAGCGACACCGGCGGCGGGATGACGCCCTGGATGCGCACCGCGTTCAGCTGCTGGAAGCGCTTCAGCTGGCGCGGCTCGGTCGTGTTGCGCAGCGTCGCGAACGTCGACAGCGGCACGAGGTGGCCGTTCGTCCCGGTCACGTAGATGTCCTTCAGCTGATCGGGCGTCAGCCGCTCGCTGCGCTTGACCTGCGGGATCACCTTGTAGCTCCGGCCCTGGATGCTGAACCGGTTGACGTAGTTCCCGCCCAGCAGCGTCGACAGGTCCTGTCCCGCCTGGCTCATCTCGACGCCCTGCGAGCGCACCTGGTCGTGGTTGAACACGACCTCGGTCTGCGGCTGGTCGAACTTCAGGTCGGCGTCCGCGTACATGAACATGCCGCTCGCGTACGCCTTCTGCACGAGCTTGTTCGCGAACTCGACGAGCTGCTGCGGCTCGGCCGTCGACGCGATCACGAAGTCGACCGGGAAGTCGCCGCCGCCCGGCAGCGCCGGCGGGATCAGCGAGATCACGCGGACGCCCGGGATCTTGCCGAGGCCGGCCGCGGCCTCCATCTGGATCTGGGCGGTCTTCTTCTTCCGCTCGCCCCACGGCTTCGTCACCATGCCGCCGAACCCGCCCGTCGGCGAGACGAGCTGGAACGTGTGCTGGTACTCGGGGAACGAGTGATAGACGTCCTGCACCGCCGCCGCGTACAGCCGCGTCTGGTCGAGCGTGGAATTCGGCGACGCCTGGATCACGCCGAACACGACGCTCTGATCCTCGGCCGGCGCGAGCTCCTTCTGCGAGAACATGTAGAAGGGGAAGATCAGCAGCACGACGACGGCCCACACCATGTACACGATGGGCCGGTTGCGCAGCGATCCGGCGAGCGTCGATTTGTAACCCTCGCGCAGCCGATCGAACTGGCGGTTGATCCAGCCCGCGAAGCCGCGTTCGTTGTCCGCGGCGCGCAGCAGCTTCGAGCCCATCATCGGCGACAGGGTGAGCGCCACGATGCCGGAGACGATGACGGCGCCGGCCAGCGTGAACGCGAACTCCCGGAACAGCGAGCCCGTGAGACCGCCCTGGATCGCGACCGGCGTGTAGACGGCGGCCAGCGTGATCGTCATGGCGATGATCGGACCGATCAGCTCGCGCGCCGCCTCGAGCGCGGCCTGGAACGGTGTGGCCCCGAGGCTGAGATGTCGCTCCACGTTCTCGACCATGACGATCGCGTCGTCGACCACGAGCCCCACCGAGAGCACGATGGCGAGCAGCGTCAGCAGGTTGATCGTGAAGCCGGCGACGAGCATCAGGAACACGGCGCCGATCAGCGAGATCGGGATCGCCACGATCGGGATGATGACCGCGCGCACCGAGCCGAGGAACAGGAAGATCACGAAGATGACGATGAGCAGCGTCTCGATGAGGGTCTTCAGCACCTCCTGGATCGCGGCCTGGATGTACTCGGTCGAGTCGTACGGAATGCCCACCTTCATGCCGATCGGCAGCTGCGCCTGAATGCCGGGCATGGCGTCGCGCACGCGCTTGATGACGTCCAGCGAATTCGCGGTCGGGAGCACCCAGATGCCCATGAACGTCGCGCCCTTGCCGTCGAAGCGCACGTCCTGCTCGTAGTTCTCGGCGCCGAGCACGACGTCCGCGATGTCGCCGAGGCGCACGACGTCGCCGTTGTGCTCCTTCACGACGAGCTTCTTGAAGTCCTCGGCGGTCTGCAGGTTCGTGTTCGCGACCAGGTTCACCGACACCATCGAGCCCTTGGTCTGGCCGAGCGTCGACAGGTAGTTGTTCTGGCCGAGGGCGTCGCGCACCTGGGTCGGCGAGATGCCCATCGCCGCCATCTTGTCTGGCTTGAGCCACACGCGCATGGCGAACGTGCGTCCGCCCAGGATCTCGGCGCGCTGCACGCCGGAGATCGAGCTGAGCTTGGGCTGCACGACGCGCGTCAGGTAGTCCGTGATCTGGTTCTGGTCGAGATCGTCCGACGCGAAGCCGATGTACATCGCCGCGAACTGATTGTCGGCGGTGGCCAGCTCGATGACCGGCGCCTGGGCTTCCGGCGGCAGGTCGTTCTTCACCTGCGCGACCTTGGCCTGGACCTGGGTGAGCGCCGCGTTCGTGTCGTAGTTGAGCTTCAGGTGCACGGTGATCGTGCTGACGCTCTGCGCGCTCGACGACTCGATGTAGTCGATGCCGTCGGCGCTCGAGATGACGCGCTCGAGCGGCGTCGTGATGAAGCCGCGCACCAGGTCGGCGTTCGCGCCGACGTAGGCGGTCGTGACCGTCACGACCGCGATGTCACTGCGCGGGTACTGTCGCACGCTGAGCGAGCGGATCGACTGGAGCCCGGCGATCAGGATCACCAGGTTCACGACGAGGGCCAGGACCGGCCGGCGGACGAAGAGATCCGTGAATTTCATCAGCTGTCCTCCGGCTTCGGGCTGGGATTGTTGGACGGCTTGATCGAGTTGTTGATGTAGACGGCGGCGCCGCTGCGCAGCTTGAACACGCCCGAGCTGACGACTTCCTCACCCGGCTTGAGGCCGGAGAGCACCGCGACCTGGTCGCCGCGCCCCGCGCCCAGTTTCACGAAGCGCTGCTCCACGCCGCGATACGCCTTGCCGTCCTTGCCCTTCATGTCGCTCACCACGAACACCGAGTTGCCGTACGGCGCGTAGCTGATCGCCGACGCCGGCAGCGTGATGACGGACTCGCCCGTGCCCGAGCTGGCCTGCACCTGGAGGAACATCCCCGGGCGCAGCCGGCCGTCGGGATTGCGCAGCGTGGCCTGGACCTGGACGTTGCGCGTCGCTTCGTCGACGACCGAGTTGATCGCGGTGATGCGGCCTTCGGTGTCCTTGAGCGCGATGCCGTCGGCCGAAATGTGCACGTTCGCCCCGATCTTGAGCGACGCGACGTCCTGCTGCGGCAGCGCGAAGTTCACGTAGACGGGATCCATCGACTGCAGCGGCACGACCGGATCGCCGCCGGTCAGGTACTGACCGAGGTTCACCTCGCGGATGCCGAGGACTCCCGCGAACGGCGCGCGGATGCGCTTGCGCTCGATCGTCGCGCGAATCGCGCCGGCGTTCGCCTCGGCCTGCTTGGCCTGCGCCGCGATCTGGTCGAACTCGGCCTGGGCCACGACCTGCTTGTCGAGCAGCTGCTTCGAGCGGTCGAGATTGAGCTTCGCCAGATCGCGCGCCGCCTCGGCCGCGGCGAGCTGGGCCTGCTCCTGGCTCGTGTCGAGACGCACCAGCACGTCGCCGGCGTTCACGTGACGGCCCGACTCGAACTCGATCTTCTGCACGATCCCCGGCAGGTCCGCGCTCACGGTCACGCCGTGCACCGCGTACACCGAACCGACCGCGCTCATCGACGACGACCAGTGCTCGACCTGGGCCGCGACCGTGGTCACCGCTTCGGGCGGCGGCTGCCACGCGGCGCCCTGCGCGATCGCCGCCTTGATCTGAAGGAACTTCACGGTGCCGATCGCGGCGACGAAGATCAGCAGTACGCTCAGCGTGATGGTCATGCGCTTCTTCATGAGTGGCCTCCTCTACCTTGTCGTCCCGGGAACGTCGATGCCGCGCTCTTCGATCAGCGATCCCGTCGCGCGGGCCATTTCGGTGCGAGCACTCTCGTAGTCCGTGCGCGCCGAGATCTCGTCGAGTCGCGCGCGGGACAGGTCGTTCTGGCGCGTGAGCACCAGAAAGTTCGTGGACAGTCCGGTCGTGAAACGGTCGCGCTCGGCGGCGAGCTGGACTTCGGCAGCCTCGCGGCCGGCGCGCGTCGCCTCGATGCGCTGCCCGGCGGTCTCCAGCGCGGCCGCGGCGTCGAGCACTTCCGCGCGGATGTTCTTGCGCACCCGCGCGAGATCCGCCTCGCTCTGGCGTTCGACGCTGTGCGCGATGGCGGCCGTGGCCTGGGCCGAGCGATTGCGGATCGGCAGCGACAGCTCGAGCGCGACGCGCGTCTCGTCGAAGTCGCCGTCGCTCAGTGTCTGGAACGACTGTCCGAGATCGCCCTCGAAGTCGGCCGGAATCGCGGCGCTCGGTCCCGCGGGATTGCGCGTACCGGCGAGCCCGAAGCGGTCGTACGAGACGACGACGTCGAGCGACGGCCACACGCCGCTGCGCGCGTACGCCGTCTCCGCGTGGCGCCTCTGCAGCGCGGCGCGCGCAGCGTCGACTTCGGGACGCGACGCGAGCGCGTGAGCCAGCGCGCCGGGCACGTCGACCGGCGCCGCGGCGACACCCGCGCTGTCCGTGGGTTCGATCGTCTCCAACCACGCGGCCTCGTCGCCATCGGCGAGGATCAGCAGCTTGAGCGTGTTCTGGGCGCGGGCCAAGGTCTCTCGCTCGGCCAGCAGGTCGCCGCGCCGGCGCTCGAGTTCGGCGCGCGGCTGCGACAGCTCGGTCCCCGGAGTCGAGCCGGTCTGCACGCGCGAGCGCGTCTCGTCGAGCTGCTGCTCGGCCAGCCGCACCGCGTCCTCGCGCACGCGGACGCCTTCGTCCGCGGCGACGAGATTCCAGTACGCCTGCTCGACCGCGGCCACCGTCTCCGACACGGCGCGGCGGAGCGACGCCGACGCCTCGTGGCGGCCGGCGTCGGCGACACGCACCGAGAGTCGCGCCGGGTCGATCGCGAGATTGCGCAGCAGGGGCTGCCGCAGCTCGACGCCCACGCTCGTGGCGTAGGCCGGCGACAACAACTCGAACACGCCGTCCGTCGTCTGCTTGGAGCCCTGGGCGCGCAGCGACAGCGCGCCGCCGCTCGGCAGCAGCTGGCGGAGCGCGGCGCCCGCGTCCGTGGACTTCACTTCCGGCGCGAAGCGACCGGCCGGCGCGCCCGAGAACGCCGAGTTCGCGGGCTCGGTGGCCCGCGACCAGCCGCCGTTCAGGGCGAGCGTCGGGTCGTAGGCGCCGCGCGCGCCGCGGGCGTTCGCGGTCGCCGACACCAGCGACTCGCGCTCGATGACCAGCCCTTCGTTCTTCTGCAGCGCGAGGCGGACGGCGTCGCTCAGCGTGAGCGGCCGCTCGGCGGCGCCGGCGCTCCACGGCGCGCACAGCAGCGCCACGACCAGCGCGAGCGCGCGCCCCCGGGATTGCGTCAGTAGTTCCATCGGCTGCCTCCCGAGAGGTCGACTTTCTGCAGGCGCGCGTCGATCGAGCGCGCGAAGCGCGCGATCTCGCGCGGGTCGAGATTGGCGAGCGACGCGATCTCGCATTCGTTCAGCTCGACTCCCTGCTCCATCAGGCGCTGCAACGTCGCGCGCGCATCCTTGCGGAAGTGCATCCGCAGGCTCGCGTCCGTCGCCAGCAACCCGATGATCCGTTCCACACATCGTTGACTCATGGCGTCCTCATTTCGCATGGCTCTCATCTCAAGGAGCATGCCAACCTCCGTCGATGGCGTGAGACCGTTCGACACTGTTGCGCTCGTGGGGATTCGCGGAATTTCGCGCGCGTGGCCGCGGCCCGCGAACGTGTAGATGAGCCGACATTCTGCGGACTCATCTACACGTGCGTGCCGCCGCGCTCAGAACGCGTAGGCGAGACCCAGCGCGCCGCGCTCCATCCAGATCGGATCGGCCGAGCCCTTGATGGACAGGCCCGCCGCGTCGTTGCTCGGGAACGCCACGAACTCGCGGAAGTCCGCGCGCAGGCCCCAACGCGAGTTCAGATCGACACGCGCGCCGCCGCCGAAGTTGAGCGCGAAGACGGTCTGCGACTTGTCGAGCTGCGGCAGGCGATCGGCGTCGGTGTTGGACAGGAACGTCATCGCGCCCGCGCCGGCCGCGACGTACGGCGTGCTCTTGGTCAGCGGCAGGCCGGCCCGCACGCCGAGCTGGTACGCGAGGATGTTCGGGGCCTTGCGGTCCTGCGACAGCCCGGCGCCGAGGTCGACGCTCTGCTTGACCGGGATCAGCCACGTGACGTCGCCTTCGGCCGCGAAGTTGCGCGTGATCGGGCGGGTCACGATGCCGACGACCGGAACGCTGAGCAGGCGATCGGGCAGGGCGGTGTCGTTCTTGTTGAATGAGTGGATGCCTCCGAGAACGGAGACCTCCCACGACGTGTTCGGCTCTTCGGCGAACGCGACGTTCGCGGCGATCAGGGAAGTCAGGGCGGCGGCGATGGTCAGAACGATGCGACTCTTCATGACGGTGCTCCTTGCGGCACGGGGGTTGATGAGGGCTGCGGCTCGATGCTCCGCGCGCTCGGCCGATGACGACCACCGAACCCGGGCGCGCGACGTGCCGCTGCAGACGCCTACATCAAGCGACGTGCCATCGGTCGCGTGACGACCGACGGCACGTGGAAGCCAACCGTGCGTGGGAGTTTGTCGCGAAGGGTTCGTTGCCCAGCGGACGCTACGCTGCGTCCGGTTGTTGGGGACGCATCGACAGGCTGTCGATGCGTCCGCGCTCACGCGCAGGGCGCGCGCGAGTCGTCAGTCGAGGCCGTACTTCTCGAGGCGCCAGTACAGGCGCGCGCGTGTGAGACCGAGCAGCCGCGCGGCCTTCGACTTGTTGCCCTTGGTCAGTTCCAGCGCCTTGATGACCAGGTCGCGTTCCACGACGTCGAGCGTCAAATCGTCGATGTGCGGGGCCGCCGCGCCGTTCGTGGGCGTCGCGCCGTTCGCGGAGACGAGCAGCGCCGGCGACGTGGCCGAACCCCGGTGCGGCGTGTCCGCCGGGAGATGCGCGCGCGTGATGAGGCCGCCGTCGCACAGCAGGATCGCGCGTTCGATCGCATTGCGCAGTTCACGCGCGTTTCCCGGCCAGGCGTACGCGAGCATCCATTCGCGCGCGTCGCGCGAGATGCCCGCGGCCGGACGGCCCATGCTGCGGCCCAGCTCCTCGAGGAACGACTCGGCCAGCGGCAGGATGTCGTCACGCCGCAGGCGCAGCGGCTCGATGTGGATGCTGAACACGTTCAGCCGGTAGTACAGGTCCTCGCGGAACGTCTGGCGCTGGATGGCCGCGGTGAGATCGCGATTCGTGGCGGCGATCACGCGGACGTCGGCCTTTAGCGTGCGCGTGCCGCCCAGACGCTGGAACTCGCGCTCCTGGAGCACGCGCAGGAACTTGGCCTGCACTTGCGGGCTCATCTCGGCGATCTCGTCGAGGAACAGCGTGCCGCCCGCGGCCTCTTCGATGCGGCCGATCTTCGTGTTCACCGCGCCGGTGAACGAGCCCTTCTCGTGCCCGAACAGCTCGGACTCCAGCAGCTGCTCGGGCAGCGCAGCGCAGTTGATCGCGACGAACGGCTTGCGCTCGCGCGGCGAGCCCTGATGGACCATGCGCGAGACGACTTCCTTGCCCGTGCCGGATTCGCCGGTGATGAGGACGGTAGTTTCGGACGACGCGACGCGGCCGACGGAGAGCAGCGTGTCCTTCCACGAGCGCGAGTTGCCGACGACGCGGCTGCGGCCGCGCGCCTCCAGCTCGCGGGCCAGCGAGTCGACCGTGGCCTCGAGGCGCTGCGCGCGCTCCTCGGCCTCGGCGGCGACACGCGCTTCCTCCGAGAGACGGTGGAACGACATCGACAATGCAATCCGATCCGCGAGACGGCGCGCGACTTCCGCGTCCTCGGGGCTGTAACGGCCCGGCTCGCGATGCAGGAATCCGAGCGCGCCGCGCACCTCTCCCGTCAGCCACACCGGTACGCGCAACCACGAACGCATTCCCGAAGCGACCATGAGGCTGCGCCGGTCGGTGTTCGGCACCACTTCGTCGGGGATGTCCCGGAAGATCTCGAAGTCGAGACGGTTGTCGACCTCGCCTTCGCTGAGCGTCACGGCCTCCGTCGGGACCGGGATGTCGGCCGCGCCGTTCGAGGCGATGACGCGAATGCGCCGCGCGCGCACGTCGAGCTCGGTGAGCACGACCAGGTGGTGGGGCAGGATCGGCTGCATGGCCTCCGACAGGCGCGGGAACACTTCGCGCACGTCGAGTGATTCGGCGAGCATGCCGAGCAGCCCGTCGATGCCGTCGAGCCGCTTCTGGCGGCGCTGTTCCTTGTCCCAGATCTTCCAGTGCTCGACCGCCGAGCCGAGCAGCGCCGCGATCGGACGCAGCGTCTCCTGGTCCGCGTCGCTATAGGCGTGCGCGTCGTCCGCGCACAGCCACACGCCACCCACGAACGAGTTGCCGATGCGGAACGGCTCCCACAACCCCGAGCCCATCCCGCCGGCGATCACCTTCGCGTCCATGGGGAACGTCGGATCCAGCTCCGCACGCGCGTCGTCGATCCGGAAGTTGGGCCCCGGGCGCGGCCGCCACCTCGGCGACCAGTCGCACAGGCGCATCGGGTCCGAGCATTCGCAGCCGAGATCTTTGTCGGACAGCGTCGTCGCGTGGAGCACGACGCGGTCGCCGTCGACGATGCGCACGACGCCCATGTTGTCGAACGGGAGGACGCGCCGCACCGCGGTCGCGACACGCGGAAACACCTCGCGCAGCTCGATCGTCTCCGAGGCGATTTCCGCGATTTCGGAGAGGACAGCGGCTAGGGCGCGAGCGTCGATCGACTCCGATTCCTTGACGAGGGGGGTCATGGAAAACCTTCCGATGCCGGTTTGCGACGCGAGAATCGACGAAATTCCAGCCGGCGGAACAGGATAGAGCCAGTGCATCGCGCCGCGGAGGGGCTTCGGCGGGTCATGCGGCCAAGCCGACACCCCCCCGGGGCGCCTTTCCACTATCTAGACGAACAACGCAGGCCGAGTTCGACATGTTTCCGCAAGAAATCTGCGGTGGGCATCCCGATAGCCGGGACGAATGCGCCGCGGGCGCAACGCGGCAAACTCTGCCGCCGCCCGGCCGGCGGCCGAGGCGGCCGATGTGGCGCGCCACCACCCCCTAGCGTGCCGCCCGCTCGTAGCGCCCCTGAACGAGACCACTCGAAAGGCTGCGGAACGAGGTCAGCGTCCATCGCGTCGTGTGCGGCGTTCCGCCGAACAGGGGACGGCCGGCGCCGAGCGTGACCGGGACGGTGGAAATCGTCATGTCGTCGACGAGGTCCTCGTCCAGCCCCTGGCGGATCGCGACGCCGCCGTCGAGGTAGACGCGGCGCACACCCTCGGCCGCGAGGCCCGCGGCGAGCGGCGCGAGCGCCCCCGCGTGCGTCGTCTCGCCGCGCCTCGGGACGAGCGGCCGATGGGTCAGCACGACGACGCGCTTCCCTTCATAGGGCCAGTCCGGGAACGCGAGAACCGTGTCGTACGTCGTCCGGCCCACGACGATCGCGTCGATCGAGCGGATGAACTCCTCGTAGCCGTGCTCCTCGCCCCCGTACGGATCGAGAAAATCGAGGCCGCCGTCCTCGCTCGCGATGAAGCCGTCGATGGAGACGCCGACGAAGACGCTGATGCGCATGGGGGCACTCTAGCCCGTGCGCCAGCGGGCCCTCAAGCCACGGCCTGCGGCAGCCATGCGGGCGGAACCTGTGCGCGCGGTTGCCCAGCCCGCGGCGCGACTACGGCTTGGCGGCCGCGCCCCTCCCCACCTCGCGCGACGCGGCGAGCTGCCGCCGCAACGCCACCGCGTCTTCGTAGTCCGGCTGGATCGCGAGCAGCGTGTCCAACTCGGCCAGCGCCGTCGCGCGCTCGCCCTTCACGACGAGCACGGTGGCCAACGCGAAGCGTGCGCCCACGTCGCGCGCCGCCGCGCGCAGCGCGCGTCGCGCGTACGGCTCGGCCTCCGCGAAGCGGCCGAGCGCCGCGAGGCAATACGCCCTGCGCCCCGCGTTGTCACCGAGGAAGACGACGGCCGCCGTGTCGCCCTGTGCGGCGTCCGAGCGGTCGAGCGCGGCGACCGCCTCCGACCAGCGATTGCTCCGGACGAGGGCCGCGGCCTCGAGCTGGAAACGCACCGCGGCGCCGTCGAGCAGCACGACCTGCGGATCGTGATCGGGTTGGTAGTCGATGAGCGCGGCCACGGGCTGCGCGCTGTCGGCCCTGAACTCGCCGAACGTCACCCAGCGCAGCGTCGTGTCGCGATACCAGACCTGCAGCGCGTGCCCGCCACCGTACGCGTACTCGGTCGAGAGCGGCACGCTGTGGATGCCGACCCGCGCGCCGTGAGGCAGCGTCGGGAACCGGGCCGCGAGCGCCCCGCGCGTCTCCTTCATCAGCAGCTGCAGACGCGCGAGTCTCACGAAGTCCACCGACGTGGCGCGGTCTTCTGGCTCGGGCGTGATGCGCGAGGGCGCGGGCGGCGCCAGCCACATCGCGCCGAGGCGCGTGGCCACGAGCGCGGCGGTCAGCGCGGGGCTCGCCGCGGACGTGAGGCCCACCGCGCAGACGCCGAGCCCGGCGCTCGCGAATTCGCTGCGCACGGGCGACCAGAGCGGAAAGACCGGCGCGAGCGACGCGGCGCCGAGCGCGAACCACGCGAGCCCCCAGCCGACCCACGCGCGGCTGCGGCGCAGGCGCTCGCGGGCCGTCGCGTCGCGCGCGAACGCCGCGATCGCCGCCAGCGCGATCGCGCCGACGATCGCGCCGACGACGACGTCGTGCGCCGCCGGCAGCACCGAAAGGCTGAAGATGGACTTGAGACTGTTGCCCCACGCCCACAGCAGGCGCACGGCCAGCGGCGTGTGCAGCAGTCGCGCGTCGCTCTCGAGGCCATGGGGCAGCTCGAGGCCGGCGTGTCCGCGCACGAACTGATACACGGCCGCCCACGCGACGAGCACCACCCCGCTCGCGACCAGCCAGCGTGCTCGACCGGTGCGTGGCGCGGACGGCGTCGCCGGCATGAACGGCAGCAACGCCGCGGTGACGACCGCGGTCTCCTTGCACAGCAGCGCGACGAGCAGCGCGAGCGAGGCCGTCCACAGGCGGCGTCGCGCGGCCTCGTGGAGCGCGAGGATCGAGAACAGATACACGCCGAGGTCGCTGAACTGGCTGGGCCACGCGATCAGGCTGCGCGACGACTCGGCGAGCAAGGGGAAGCTGGCCGCGGCGGCCGCGGCCCAGCCGCCCCAATGCGCGCGCAGCAGGCGGAACAGGAGGAGGGTCGCGAGCGCCAGCAGCGCGACGTGAACCGCCGCGACCCAGCGTGGATGGCCGAGGATGAGCTGGCCGAGCAGCCCGAAATAGATCTGGAACGACACCGGACGCCAGAACGCGGTCGAGCCGCCGCCGTCGAACAGCGAGTGCGAGCGTTCGAGCAGCATGCGGCGCAGGATGTCGAAGTCTTCGGCCGCGGGCTCGCACAGCGGTGCGCCCAGGCTGCGCACGACGAGCGGGACGAGCGCGGCAAGGCCGATCCAGGCCCAGGGATCTCGCCATGTAGGCGGCGGAGCGGGTCGCGGCTCGACGTTGACGCGGGGCGGCGAAGCCGTGGTCGCCATTCGCGCTCTCTCCTGGTCCCTGGGATTGCGTCCGCGTCGATCCGTGACGCGCGCGCCATTCTATAGGAGTACCGGCGCCGCGGCGACCGCGGGCCAGCCCACAGGACCGGCGCTCGGGGGCCGCCGGGCCCGCGCTCGCCGCCGGGGCCGTGACACGACGCCCGGAGAAGTCGCATGATCCCGTCACCCTGCGCTCTCGTCACCACAGCCCCCATGGAGTCGAATCGTGCGCCACTTCAGCGGCCCTTCCCTGACGTTCTTTCGCGGCCTCGCCCGCAACAACGAGAAGTCCTGGTTCGAAGCGCATCGCGACGTCTACGAAGAGCACGTCAAGCAGCCGATGACGGACCTGGTCGAGGAGATGGACCTGCGCCTCGGTACGTTCGCGCCCGAGTTCGTCGGCGATCCCAAGCGCTCGGTGTTCCGCATCAACCGCGACATCCGCTTCTCGCGCGACAAGTCGCCGTACAAGACCCACGCCGCGTGCTGGTTCTTCCACGGCGACGGATCGTCGAAGGTCGGCCGCGAGGCGCACGGCGGCGGCGCGGGCTTCTACTTCCACCTGGAGCCCGGCAAGTCGATGGTCGGCGGCGGATGCTGGATGCCGCCGCGGCCGGCGCTGCAGAAGTTTCGCCGCGGCATCGCCGCGGACGTGAAGGGCTTCGAGCGCGTGGCGCAATCGCCGGCGATGCGGCGCCGCTTCGGCGGCCTGAGCGAAGAGGAGATGCTCAAGCGCACGCCGAGCGGTTTCGCGAGCGATCATCCGGCGTCGCGCTGGCTGCGCATGCAGTCGTTCACGGTCGGCCGGATGCTCACGGACGCGCAGGTCACGGGCGCGCGGCTCAGCACGCTGCTCGCATCCGACTTCGAGACGATGCTGCCGCTCGTGCGCTGGCTGAACGCGCGGCTCGGGCTCGAAGCGCGGAAGAGCCGGTGACGACGCGGCGGCTCGCGCCGGTCGCCGCGCTGGCGGCGACGGTGTTCTGCGCTTCCTCCGTCGCGGCCGAACCGGCGACGGAGGTCCAGGCGCGGAACGCCGTGCCGGCGGTCCTCGCCGCCTTCGACCGGTTCCCCGTGGTCGCGCTCGGCATGTCGCATTGGCAGCAGGCGGAGGCCGACTTCGCGCTCGCGCTGGTGCGCGACCCGAGCTTCGCGTCGAAGGTGAACGACATCGTCATCGAGGCCGGGAATTCGCGCTATCAGGCGGTGCTCGATCGCTACATCGCCGGCCAGCCGGTCGCGCTCGAATCGCTGCAGCGCGTGTGGCGCGACACGACGCAGCCGGGTCGCGGCGACGCGCCGCCGAACAAGCAGCTCCTCGACGCGGTGCGCGAGGTGAATCGAACGCTGCCCGAGGCGCGGCGCCTGCGCGTACTCGCCGGTGACTCCCCCATTCGCTGGGACGACATGCGGACGCCTCAGGACGTCGCGCCCTTCCTGACGCGCCGCGACTCGGATTTCGCTTCGGTCGTGGAGCGGGAGGTGCTCGCGAAGCATCGCAAGGCGCTGCTCGTCATCGGAGCCGGACACGTGCTGAGGCACCCGATCTCGTGGCGGAGCGCGAGTGCGCCGCCGGCGCCGACGGTCACGATGCTGCTCGAGAACGAATTCCCGGGATCGACATTCATCATCATGCCGCACGACGGGTTCGGCGATCGCCGCGCGGAGTTCGAAGCGCGGTTCGCGGCGTGGCCCAAGCCTGCGCTCGCGTCTCTGCCGGGGACGTGGCTCGGCTCCGTCTCGGCCGGGACGGTCTTTGCCGGCAACGTTCGACGCGTCGGATCGGATCCGAGCCAAGTCGAGGACCCGTACCCCGGACTCGCGCTTCAGGACCTGGCGGACGCCTTTCTGTATTTGGGCCCACTGTCGACGATCGCTCGCGTCGAGTACCCGGCCCCCGAGCCGGGAACCGCCTACGCGCGGGAACTCGACCGGCGCCATCGTTTGATGGGCGAGACGCCGATGCGGGTGGCCGCGCCGACGACGACGTCCCCGGGCGGCACGCGCGACAGCGCGGGGCACGCTGCGCCGCGCAGCGAGTAGAAATCGGTCGGGCGCCGCGCCGCCGCACGTCGTCCGGCGTTCACCGCCCCCGATACACGTCCGTGCTCAGGTACTTGAGCCCGGAATCGACCAGCAGGGTCACGACTCTGGCGCCGGGCCCGAGCTTCCGCCCCACCTGGATCGCGGCGATCACGTTCGCGCCCGACGACGTGCCCGCGAACAGCGCCTCTTCGCGGGCCAGGCGCCGCGCCATGGCCTTCGCGTCGTCCGTGTTCACCGCCACGATCTCGTCGACGAGGCTCGGCTCCCAGAGTGGCGGCGTGTAACCGATCCCCACGCCTTCGATCTTGTGCGGGCCCGGCTGGCCGCCGAGCAGCACGGCAGACTCGCCCGGCTCGACGGCGGCGACGCGCACGCCCGGCTTCTGCTTCTTGAGCACGGTCGCGACACCGCGCAGCGACGCGGCCGTGCCGACGCTCTGCACGAAAGCGTCGACCGCGCCGTTCGCCTGGCTGAGGATCTCCTCCGCCAGTGGGAAATAGCCCGCGATGGCGTCGTGGTTCTCGAGCTGATTGGTCCAGAAGGTGTGAGGACGCTGGCTCAGCGTGCGTGCCTTCTCGACCATGTCGACGATCAGCTTCTTCGTTGTCAGACCGCCCTCGCTTGGCACGAGCGTCAGTTCCGCGCCGAGGGCCGCCATGTGATCGCGCTTCTCCTGGCTGAACGCGTCCGACGTGACGATGTGAATCGGGTAGCCCTTCGCGGCGCACACGAGCGCGAGCGACGTCCCGGTGCTGCCGCCCGTGTACTCGATCACGGTATCGCCCGGCTTCAGCCGCCCATCCGCCTCGGCGCGCGCGATCACGGCGAGCGCCATGCGGTCTTTCATGCTGCCGGTCGGGTTCTCCGACTCGAGCTTGACGAAGACGTCCGCACAGTCGGGCGGCACGACCTTGCGCAGTTGAACGAGCGACGTGCTGCCGATGGCGTCGAGGATGTTCATGGCGTGCTCTGTGCCGTGCGAGCCCGCGGTGCATGGTCGTGAGTCCCGCCCGGGTCGTCGCGTCGCGTCGCAGCGGCGAGGCCGGTGAGCGCGATCCATTCGTTGAACGCCTGGAAGGTCCCGAGCGTGCTGACGTGCAGTACGGCTTCCGAGGCCATTTGCTTCTCGTTCAGCGTGACCAAGAGCGTGTCGCGAAAGACTTCACCGGGAGCGATGACCGCGCCCTGGAGGTCCCGGGCGGCAAACGGCTCAAGAGTCAGAGAGTCCTTCACCCAGTGGTATTCTCCGATACCGAAACGCCGCAACGTGCGCGGCCAGTGGCTCAAGTTCTGCAGCTGAATGACCACCGAGAACGGCTCTCCGGGCCGGAGATGTGGCGGGAACGTCGCGCGGATGCTGAGATCCCTGACCTGTGCCATCACGATCTGCGTCGAGTCGGTCGAGTCGTACGGTCGGTAGACGGCGTCCGGGAGTCCCTGATAGGCAAACAGGTCATCCTCAATCGAAAGAGTGCCCACCCTCGCCCAATGTTCGCCGGTCCCATTGCGCCCGTCACACGAGTGCCATCCGTGATGGACCGTGAGTTGCGCCCCCGTGAGGTCGAATGCAGAGATCGCAGCACATCGAGCCTGCTCGTCTCGCTCTGTGCAAGTGCCGTCATTTGCGAAATCCAACTCGAATGGCTCAGACGTCATCCCGAGACGACCAGCCCTCTTCCAACGGGTTGCGAGCAAGCGCACGTATAGAGCCGGCTCGCGCACGAGCTGCAGATCGCTCGCCGACTTCAAGCGCTCCCCCTCCTCATATCGGACCGGCGCCTTCGCCAGAAACGGCGCACCTCCGAGGATGAGCATCGATCCTGACCTCTCGAACCTGATCACGCCGCCCGGAGAGTGTCGGCCGTCTGGGGAGTTCGACGGTTCATTGGGGACGCGTGGATCCTGCGCCAAGGTAATGCATCCTGTGGAATCGCTCGTCAGCCGAAAGCTCCAGAGCCCAGCTTCGTCGCGCTCGATTGTGTCCGTCTCCTCAGTCCATCGATAGCTGCCGCCTCGGCGGAATGTGACCGTGGGTTCGTTAGGCGCGCCCTTGATCCACCATGTGTTCAACGTAAGGAATTCAAACATCCGCGTTTCGGCCGGCGGCGCCGCATCCTCGGATCGTGCCGCGCTCGAGCCCGCGCCCAGCAGCAGCCACGCGACGCACAGACTCATGCCGCCTCGTCTCATGATCGATTCTTCTCCCAAATGCGAAGCCCCCACAGAACTCCATGGGGGAAACGCATCTCAACATCTTCGCGCGGTCAATCTCTCTACGGCTTTCGCGGTCTCTCCTTCTGGCCGTCGTCCTTCTGACGGTCGTCCTTCTGGCGGTCGTCCTTTCGGCCCGGCATCGGCACGTTCGGCTTCGCGGGCGGCGCGCTGCCGCGCTCGCGCGCGTGGAACGCCTTCTCGAGATCGCCGGGCGTCGGGCTGACGGGCGGCGGCGACGGTCGCGGCTCGTTCTGGCGCGGCGATGGCTGGACCGGTGAAGGCTGCGGTCGCGGCCGTGGCTCGTTCTGTGGCGTCGGGCGCTGCTCGTTGTCTCGCGGCGTGGGCTGCACCGGCGACGGCTGCGGTTGCGGTCGTTGGCGCGGCCAATCGCGACGCACGACGCCGGAGCCACCGCCGCCATCGCCGCTCGCCGGCGGCATGGGTCTGATCGGCATCGGCTTTGGCAGCAGGGTCGGCCGCCACTGGCGGCCCTCGTTCACCTTCCACTGCCCGCGGTCGTCGCGCTGGTAGACCTTGCCGTCCTTGCCCGCGAACACGTTGTTCGGCGTGCCGGCAGGCACCGTCGCGGGGCGCCCGAGCGGTCGCAGCGGCAGGCGCGTCGCCGCGCGGTCGACTCGACCGATGTTCGAGGGGCGCTGATAGATGTTGTTGGGAGGCGCATCGGCGGGTCGCGGTGTGCGTCCCGGACGGCGGGTGCGCAGCAGCGTGTGATCGTCGGCGTACAGCGGGCGGCGGAAGCCGCCGGGTCCGAACCAGCGCGGCGGACTGTGCAGGCGCTGGGTCTGCGGCCCGCGGTGCCAGCGGTAGCCGACGCGCAGGAAGCCGGACCAGTACGTGTAGCCGAAGCTCCAGCGCCCGAGCCACGGGTTATAGCGCGCGTGGAAGCCCCAGGTGCACGGCCGCGAGTAGTAATGCCGATGACGCCACGGGCGGTAGCGATAGCCGGTGCCGTAGACGACGGTGCCGTAGTACGGGTAACAACCGTAGTAGCCCGGCAGGTACCCGCAGTACACGTACGACGGCGTCGCGTCGTAGATGTAGACGTAGCGCACGTCGTAGACCGGGCAGCTGGGCGGAATGTCGTCCACGTTGACCGGCCGCGTCTCGCTCACCTGCCACGGCCCGTCGGGACTGTCCGAGATGTACCAGACGCCCTGATCGCACGCGTAGTAGCGACCGTCCGCGAAGATCACCTCGGCGTCGGTATTGATGGCGTACCGCATGTCGGTGCCGTCGATCGTCTCGAACTGCGCCGCGCCGTCGTACGTCACGTCGAGGCTCGAGTCGTCGCGGCGGATCGCGCTCGTCTGCGGAATCTCGGCGTCGGCGACGGCGTCGTCGGCCTCGTCCGTGCCGGGGATGCTGGCGCGGATGTGCGCCATCGGCGAGTCGGGCGGCACCTGGCGGAACACCGCCGGCAGCTGGTCGCCACGCACGAACGTCCACGGTCCGTCCGGCGACGGCGCGCGGAACCAGCGTCCGGCGAGCAGGACGTAGAGCTGCTGCGAATCCACGAGGCGCAGCACGTCGCTCTCGGTGTTGACGACGTACAGGAGATCGCCGCCCACGAGCGGCGCGTACTGCGGCTTGCCGTCCGTCGAAATCAGCTCGGTGGGCTCCGTGGCCGTGATCACGCGCGGCGGCGGGCCGGACATCTGGTCGTCGGACGACGTGTCGGGCGGCACGACGTCGCGCACCGCGGCCGGCGGATTCGCGATCGCGGTCCACGGTCCGAGCGGATTCTCGGCGCGGTACCAGGCGTTCGCGCCGCTCAAGTAGTACGTGCGCATCCGCGGATCGAACGTCACCGCGTACGGCGTGTTCGCCACCCGCTGCAGCGACGAACCCTCGATCGGCTCGAGCGCGGGCGGACCGTCGTACACGACGAGGATCGCGCGCTCGTTCACGAACAGGATCTTGGGCGGCGCGTTGTCGAGGTTCGCGACGCTCGCGCGCTCGCGCTCGGTCGCGGCGAGTCCGGCCTTGAGATCGTCGAGCGATCCCGACAGGTCCCAGCGCAGCGCCTCGTTCTCGACGAGATGCTCGTAACGGCTCGCTTCCGCCGTCGTGATGCCGGGCATCCGTACCTTGAGCACGTCGAGGTCGCGCCCCGTCGCGGTGCTGCTGTCGCGATCGACTTGCACGTGCTCCGTGAACCACAGCACGCCGAACACGGGCTGCGCGTCACCGCTTCGCTGCAACGAGAACGCCGCGCGCGAAGACAGCAGGTCGCCGTTCAGGTCTTCGGGCTGGGGCTCGTAGATGACGAACGAGCCGCTCGAAGAATCGAACTGGCGTGGCCAACTGGAGTCCTGGGCGCGAGCGGGCGTGACGGCCGCGAGTGCCGCGACCAGGGCGAATGTGGCGGCGAGCGCCGGCGTTTCCAGGACAACGCGCGGCCGGGCGATTCGGTGGGCGGACATCTGGAGCCTCCTGATCGATCCCAGCGCGGGCCGTGGCTGTGGATCCGCGGCGGAGCGTACACCATGGCGGGTGATACGGCCCGCATCGTCCGCGGGCGCGACCCGGGATCGCAATCTGTTACCGTTCGCTCGTCCGTCTGATTCCTCGTCCCGCGGAGAGGCCCATGGACCACGCACGAGAAGCAGCCGTCCACGATGCGCCGGCGACGGGCATGTCGACGTCCCGCATCGAGGCGTTCAGCGACGGCGTGTTCGCGATCGTCGTCACGCTGCTCGTGCTCGAACTGCGCGTGCCCACACTCCATGGGCCGAACCTCTCGGCGTCCCTGCGCCAGGCCCTCCTGCAAATGGCGCCGCGCTTCCTGAGCTACGGTTTGAGCTTCGCGATCACGTGCATCTGGTGGGTCGCGCATCATCACTTCTTCGCGATGCTGAAGCGCTCGAACCGCGGGCTTCTCTGGCTCAACAGCCTGTTCCTGTTCTGGCTCGCCTCCGTCCCGTTCCCGACGGCGCTGCTCGGCAACTACCCGCACGAGACGATCGCCGTGATGTGCTATGGCGCGGTCATGACACTGGCCGGCATCACGTTCTCGACGATGCGTTACTACGCGTGCTTCAAAGCCAGGCTCGTCGACCCGCGGATCGATCCGCGGCTCCTGAAGAGCGCGATGCGGAAGAGCGTCATGAATCCCGTGCTGCACTCGGTCGCGATCCTGCTCGCGCTCGTCGACCGGCGGCTGGCGCTCGGGCTCTACGTGCTGATCCCCGCGCTGTTCATGATCCCGAGCCGGCTCGAGAAGGCGATCTTCTCGCGGTCGTGACGAAATGCGGCGGGGCGACCATGGGGCCGCCCCGCCGTCACATCGCCGCTCAATCGGCGTTCGTCAGTGTCCGAATCCGTAGCCGACTTCCAGCTCCCATTCGTCCATACGGAGCGCGATCTGCTGTTGCCCCGGGACCTCCAGCGGGTTGGGGCCGGTCACCGTGTTCGAGAACGCGCGCATGAGCGACATCGAAAGGGTGCGCTCTCCCGCCAGCAACCGCGTGAAGCCCAGGGTCGCGTGCTGCTCGACCACGCCAGGGGCGAGGATGTTGAACAGAACCTCGCTCGACGGCACGGGTTGGTTGCCGACGGAGTAGCCGCCGCGAAGGGTCCAGAGCGGTCCGGCGTGAACCTGCGTTCCGATCTTGACCGTCGTGACGTCATTCCATCCGAACCCCGCGCTGCCGTGCATGCCGAGCGGCTCCTGCGCCAGGTTCGGGAACATCGGATGCCCGATCGAATGGATTTCCGAGTAGTTGATGCGCTGGACGTCGACCGCCACGTCCATCCTGCGCAGCGGCTTGACCGCGAGGCCCGCCACCATGCTCGACGGCACGTCGAAGTCACCGCTCTCGCAGAACAACCCGGAGTACGCTCCGAACTTGCTCATCCACGTCCGGCTTTGGTAGGACGCCGCGACGGACAGACGATGGGTCAGATGTCCGACGTATCCGAGTCGGACGCCGGCTCCGTACGATCCCGCATATCCGTTGTTCGTCAGACTGGCGGCATCGCTCGAGAAGTTGCCGAACGCCGCGAGCCCGGCGGCCTTGAATCTCTGGAACCCGAGCACGGCGCTCGCGCCGATCGCGTGGCTCGCGTTCAGTCTCCGCGCGTACGTCGGCGTCATGAACAACTGCATCAAGTCGACTCCGGTCGGCCCCCCGCCGAACGAACTGGCGTGGTAGTCCGTATTCATGCCGCCGTTGCCGAACGCGGCGACGCCGAGCATCTGGTCGCTCCCGAACGAGCGCACCATTCCAATCGACGGAATCGCGAAATAACGGCTCTGACTCTCGACCTTGCCGGGCGCGAGGCCGAACGTGCCGGGAGCGCCCGAGGGGCTCCCGATCACCCGGTAATCGCGGTTCGGGTTGAACAGCGCGAGCGACACGTCGACGCGCGGTGTGAGAAACGCGATGCCGGCCGGGTTCGTCGCGGGCGCAATCGCGTCCTGGGCGAGCGCGGCGCCGGCTCCGGCCATGCCCTTGCTCGCCGTGCCGTAGCCATGTGCGAAGTATCCATTGGTGGCCCACAGCGTCGATGGCAGCACCACGAGGGCAACCAGAGCACCGGTGAGAACGATGAGGCGCTTCATGGGTGGTTCCCTTTCGAGGGGCTTCGCACCGATCAGAACGAGGGCACGAAGCCCGTGAGCGAACGTATGAAATCAGATGAAGACGACCTGAGCCCCAGCCGCCTTGTCGAAGAAGTCCATCGCCGAGATCACGTCTTCGACCTGCGGGATGAGATCCGCCTTGGACCGCTTGAACATGTCCATCGCCATACGGCACGCGTAGATCTTGGCCCCGCTGTCGCTGAGGATCTCGAGCAGTTCGCGAATCGGCGGAATGTCCAGCTTCTCGATTTCGTTCTTCATCATCACGGTCGCGAGGCTCTCCATCCCCGGCATCCCCCCGACGATCGTCGGGATGTGCATCGACGGGTTGCCGACGGTCGAGACATGCAGATGATCGATGGTCCTCTGCGTGATGACATCGAGGCCCCAGAACGTGAAGAACAGCGTGGCGTCGATGCCGCTCATCCGTGCGGCGTTCGCGAGGATGAGTCCCGGGTACGCCATGTCGAGCGAACCTTTCGACACGATGATCGCCAGGTGCTCGATCGGTTTGCGCGACACGTCCTGACTGACGGTCCCGGACCCGGCAGGCGTCGCGGTCGTCACGGCGGGCGTGACTGTGAGTGTGGCGCTCATGAGAACCTCCTCTAGATACAGCCTTGGGGTTTCGGAAGCCCGGCGATGCGAGCGGCGACTTTGCCCGGGCCCTTCGGGAAGAGCTGGTACAGCTCCTTCATCTCGATGCCCGACAACTTGGCGATTCGGCGCAGGCCCGGCGGCACGCCCTCACGCGCGGCGTCTTCGCGACAGAACGTGAGGACCTGCCAGTGGCGCGGAGTGAGCGTGATGCCCGCCTCGGCGGCGAGCGCTTCGGCGACGTCGGGCGTCCATTGCGAGCGGTCGGCGAGGAATCCCTGGTCGTCGAGTTGGAGTTCGAGTCCCGCGATTTCACGCAGCAGCATGATCGGCTCCTTTCGCTTCAGGCTCGGGCGCGAGGCGGTGCTTCCCGGCCATCGACATTCGGTGGGAAATCGGCAGAGACCGTGCGGGCAGCAGCGCGTTCCAGTAGAGCGTGCGAAACGCGAGCTTGCCCAGGTGGTTCACGCGGCTCTCCGCGAGCAGGCGGAACGGGCCGACGACCGGCAGCGGATAGACGCCGGGGAGCGGTTCGACCGCGTAATTGAAGTCGATCAGCATGGCGCGCCCGTGCCCGGTCTCGACGAAGCAGTTCGCGTGGCCGTCGCAGCCCTCGTCGAGGCCGCGTCCGCCGATCGTGCGCTCGAGGTTGTCGGCGAGGACTTCGCTCTGGAAGTGCGCGACCGAACCGGCCTTGCTGCTGGGGAGATCCGTTGCGTCACCGAGGACGAATATGTTCTCGTGGTGCTTGCTGCGCAGCGTCGCCGGATCGGTCGGCACGAAGCCGAGTTCGTTTCCAAGACCGGACGCCTCGATGAAGCTCGCCCCGCTGTGAGTGGGAATCGAGACCAGCAGGTCGTACGGCACTTCGCGTCCGTCGTACGAGACCAGCTTGCGGTTCGCGGCATCGACCTCGCCGGTACTGAATTCCGTCTCGAGATGGATGCCCTTGCGTTCGAGCAGGGGGGTCAGCACGCGCGTCGCGGCCGGCTTCGTGAATGCGCCGTCGAGCGGCGTCGCGTAGACGAGCTCAATCCGATCGCGCACGCCGCGACGCGTGAAGAAGTCATCCGCGAGGAACAGGAACTCGAGCGGAGCGACTGGGCACTTGATCGGCATCTCGACGACGTTGAGGACGAGACGTCCGGATCTGAACGTCTCGAGCGCCGTGCGAAGGGACTGGGCGCCTGGCAGCGTGTAGAACTCGTGGATCGAACGATTCCATTCGTCACCAGCGAGCCCCGGCGTCAGGTCCGGCCGGATCCGCGCGCCGCTGGCGATGACGAGCAGGTCGTACGGGAGTGCGCCCGCGTCATCGAACTCGATGCGACGCTTCGCCGGATCCACGGCGGCGACGCCGCGGCGCATCCACTCGACTCCCCTGCCGAGGGTCGCGGCGCGGCGACGCTGATCCCGCGATTCGTCGCGCGCGCCAAACGGCAGGAACAGAAGTCCTGGCTGATAGAGGTGGACCGGCTCGGGATCGAGCACCGTGACGGACCAGTCGCGCGGCACCCGGTGGCGCATCCGGTTGGCAACGATGGTCCCGGCGGTTCCCGCACCTGCGATGACGAGGCGTTTCATGATGGCGCCCTCCTTCCGTCATGGAAAGAGGGCACGACGCGTGCCGCGATCCGTGCGCTGTGGGACAGCGGGTTAGCGGCGCGTTCGACCGTCTAGAAAACGTAATGGCGCAACATTACGTTTACTCATCGTAACGTTTCGTTGCGTCGCCATCCGGTGCGTCGTCCCCGGAACGGGCGAGTCCTGACTCTCGCATCCACCGCCAGAGTGTCGTCCGACTGACTCCGAGGGCCTTCGCCGCCGCCGAGCGCCGCCAGCGCGCGTCGTCCAGGATTCGTCGCAGCTCCTGCAGGGCCGGAGCCTGGCCCGGGGGGCGAGGAGATGCTGGCTCCGATCGTTCCTCGAGGCCGCGTGCGGACCTCTCGGGCGCAGGGCGAGCGGAGATCTCCGCTTCCTCGGGGCTGCTGCGCCGGACGGAGCCCAGGTGGGGAAAGTCCTCGGGGAGCAGCGTCTGCCGCCGGCACACGGCCATCGCATACTCGATCACGTTCTCCATTTCCCGGACGTTGCCCGGCCAGTCGTAGCCGAGCAGGACGCGAAGGGCATCCGGGGAGAAGCGCAACGCTCTGCCCTGGCGCGCGCCGACACGCGACAAGATCGCGTGGGCGAGCGGCTCGACATCCTCGCGCCGGCTGCGCAGGGGCAGCACGTCGATCGGCACCACACGGAGTCGGTAGTACAAGTCCTCGCGAAAGCGCCCCTCGCGCACCGCACGCGGCAGGTCGACGTGCGTCGCGGCGATGACGCGCGCGCGGCTCACCCTCGTCGGGTTCTCTCCGACGCGCTCGAACGTGCCGTCCTGCAGCACGCGCAGGAGCTTCACCTGGAGCTCGAGAGGAAGATCTCCCACCTCGTCGAGGAACAGCGTGCCGTCCGATGCCAGTTCGAAACGCCCGACGCGGTCCCGGACCGCGCCGGTGAATGCGCCGCGGGAGTGCCCGAACATTTCGCTTTCGAGCAGTCCGGCAGGGAGCGCGCCGCAGTTCACGGCGACGAACGGTCCCGCACGGCGCGGCGAGTGCTCGTGAATCGCCCGCGCGATAACCTCCTTGCCGGTTCCGCTCTCGCCCGCGATGAGTACGGTGGCTTCGCTGTGGCTCAGGTTCTCGATCAGACCGAAGATGCGCGACATCGACGGCGAGCGCGCGATGAAGCCGCCCACCGCGATCGGCGCCCCGAGCGCGACCCCGGCGTCGTCCTCCGCGGGTCGCACGACGAGCACGTAGCGGACGCGCGGGTCGCAGGCGTTGACCGCGTCCGCGACGAACGGCGCCACGGTGAGCGACACGAGGCGGCGGTCACGATCGCCGAGCCGCAAATGAGCGCGCCAGCCCTCCCGACGCTCGCCGGCGGTCAACGCGAGTCGAAGCGCGCCGGCGGCGCCGAACAACTCCGCGCCCAGCAAGTCCTCGAGTCCGCGCCCCGCGGCCTCCTCCGCCGCGCCGGGGCCGAGGAGTTCGTCCAGGGACTTGGAGGCGTGGATCACCCGGAAGCGCTCGTCCGCGCACACGAAGGATCGGCCGAGCGCCGCGAAGGCCGCGGCGACTCCGGCCCAGGCGGCGTCGGCGAGAGTGAGAGGTCCGGGATCGTTCACAGGCGACATAGTCGCACGAAACACCATGTTCCACCCCGGCACTGGCGCGATCGGGGGCATCGGACGCAGTCGAGTGCGTCAAAGAGACTCACGTGACTCGGGATGTCGATGTTCGATCGTCCCGCTGTCAGTTATGCCCGGGACTTCCAGTTGGCGAGAGCTATGCGCGATAAAGGCCGAATAGCCGTTGGCCGATACCGGCAACAGCCGCTGCATTCGCCGAATCTTGGGTTCTCGCGCGCGGCGCCTTCCGTGTTTCCGCCAAGGAGTGGCGAATGACCCTTCTTTGGACCCCGCGCGCACAGTCATGCCGTTTCACCAAGATCGGTCGGGCTCCCGCCCACTGGCTGAGCCTGTCGTTCCTCGCCGCGGTTCTGATCGGAGCCCCCATTCAACCGGCGATCGCCGAAACGGATGACACCAATCTCCAGGCACGCGATCTCGCGAAGCTGCCCCTCAACGAGCTGTTCAACGTCGAGGTGACGTCCGTCTCCAAGCGCCCGCAGAAGCTCTCGGAGACCGCGTCCGCGATCCAGGTGCTGACGGCCGACGACATTCGCCGCTCGGGCGCGACCCACCTGGCCGACGTGCTGCGCATCGCGGCGAACGTCGAAGTGCAGCAGGTCGTCTCGTACGGCTGGGTCGTGAGCACGCGCGGCTTCGACGCGCTGTTCTCGAACAAGCTGCTCGTCATGATCGACGGCCGCACCATCTATACGCCGCTCGACGCGGGTGTGATCTGGGACGCGCAGGGCGTCCTGCTCGAGGACATCGATCGCATCGAGATCATCAGCGGCCCGGGCGGCACGCTGTGGGGCGCAAACGCGGTGAACGGCGTGATCAACATCATCACGAAGAGCGCGCACGAGACGCGCGGCACGTACATCTCGGGCGGCGGCGGCTCGTTCGTCAAAGACGCGGGCGAGGCTCGGATCGGCGGCGGGCTCGGCGCGAAGTCGGCGTTCCGCGTCTACGGCCAGCGCTTCGACCGCAACGGCATGGTGCTGCCGGACGGCGACGAAGGCATGAACGCGTGGAACACGACGCGCGGCGGATTCCGCATGGACGGCGATCCGGAGGCGCGCACGAGGTGGACGCTGCAGGGTGACGCGTACCTCGGCCGCGAGTCCAGCAGCCCGCTCGGCACGTCCACGATCGACGGGCAGAACGTGCTCGGCCACTGGTCGCGCAGTCTCGGGGCCGGCTCAGCGTTCGACGTGCAGCTGTACGCCGATCGGACGTGGCGTCGCGACCTGCCGGGCGCGATTACCGACCAGCTCGAAACGTACGACGCGAACCTTCAGCACCGACTACCGCTCGGGAGCCGCCAGACCGTGCTGTGGGGCGCCGGCTATCGCCTGATGGTCGACGAGACGCCGCCGAGCACGCCGATTGTCGGCTTCGTGCCTGTCGAGCGGCACATGGAGCTCGTCAGCGCGTTCCTGCAGGACGAGTTCACGCTCGTGCCCGAGCGCCTGACGTTCACCATCGGGTCGAAGCTCGAGAACGGCGCGTACACGTCGTGGGAAGCGCAGCCGAGCGCGCGCCTCACGTGGACGCCGACGGAGCGGCAGACGATCTGGTCCGCGGTCTCGCGCGCGCTGCGTGCGCCGAGCCGCATCGACGTCGACTATCACATCCCGACGACGCCCCCCTACCTGATTGCGGGCGGACCAGACTTCCATTCCGAGAAGGTCGACGCGTACGAACTCGGCTATCGCGCCGAACCGTTCCAAGCGCTCGCCGTGTCGCTGGCCGGCTTCTACAACAAGTACGACGACCTTTATAGCGTCGAGCAGGAGAGCCCGCCGGCCGCGTTCCCGTACACGATCCAGAACGGCGCGGCCGGGCAGACGTGGGGCGCGGAGTTCTCCGGCGTCTATCGGCCGGCCGAATGGTGGCGCATGCGCGGCGGCTACACGTGGATCCGCAAGGACCTGTGGAGCCGGCCGGGGCACGACGTCCTCAATTCCGTGCTGGCCAGTCTTGGCAACGATCCCAACGACCAGGCCGTGCTGCAGTCGATGATCGATGTCTCCTCGCACTGGCGGTGGGACGTGACCGGCCGCTATGTCGACCGGCTGCCGAATCCGGGCATTCCGAGCTACATCGGGCTCGACTCGCGCCTGGCGTGGACCGTCGGACGATGGGAAATCTCCACCGTCGGGCAGAACCTGATCGCGCCGCAGCATTCGGAATTCAGCGAGGCGCAGCAGGTGCCTCGCAGTGTTTTTGGCCGCCTCGCGGCACGTTGGTAGAGGAGATCGATGAGTCAGTGCGTCGCCGGAGCGGTCGCGCTCCGGGCGCCAGCTGGAGACTTCGTGAGCACTGATCGCAGCCAGCGCACTCGGGCCGCGAACGCCGGCGGTTCCCCGGCCGGCGTTCGGCCTCGGCGTGCTCGCACCGCGTGGCGGGCGCTCGCGCCGGGCGTCCGGCTCTCAGTCGCGCTCGCCGCAGTCCTTGCTCTCGCGTCGACGCCGCGCGCGTCCATCGCCGCGCCCGAAACTGGCGCGCGACTCACGCAGGAGTACGACCTCAAGGCGGCGTTCCTGTTCAACTTCACGAAGTTCGTGGAGTGGCCGGCCGACGCGTTCGACAGCACGAGTGCGCCGTTCACCATCGGCATCGTCGGTGACGACCCGTTCGACGGCGACCTCGACGACATCGTCGCCAACGAGTCGGTGCACGATCGCAGGATCGTGGTGCGCCGCTTCGCGTCCGCGGACCAGATCGGCTCGTGCCAGCTGCTGTTCGTCGGCGAGCGGGAGATGCGCGACATGGCGCGCATCCTGTCGGCGCTCGGGCGGCGCAGCGTGCTCACGGTCGGCGAGACGAAGGCGTTCACCGACCGTTCCGGCATCATCGCGTTCGAGATGTCGCAGCGCCGGGTGCGCCTGCGCATCAATGCGGCGGCGGCCAAGGCCGCGCGGCTCACGATCAGCTCTCAGCTCCTGAGGCAGGCCGAGATCGTCGGAGTCAGGAGGGCCGCCGAATGAAGCGCGCGACCACGATCCGACGCAAACTCATCACGGCGATGATGCTCACGAGCACGACGGTGCTGCTCATCATCGGCGCCGTGCTCGTCCTCTATGACGTCGTGAGCTTCCGGCGCGAGCTCGCGACCGCGCTCACGACCCGCGCGCAGATCCTGGCCGCGAACTCGACGGCCGCGCTCGCGTTCGAGAATCCCGACGACGCGCGTCAGACGCTCGGCGCGCTCAAGTCCGATCCGAGCCTGGTCCTCAGCGCGCTGTATGACCGGGACGGACGCCTGTTCGCGTCCTATCCGGACGGCGCGACGCCACGCGCCTCGATCGCGAGCGCGCACGTCCCGGAGTTCACGTTCGGGCCGTCGCGCCTCGTCGTGCTCCAGCCCGTCATCCAGGACGGTCGCTGGCTGGGGACGCTGTACCTCGAGTCGGATCTCCGCGCGCTCGACACGAGGCTACGGCTGTTCGTGCTGGTCGTCCTGCTCGCGGTGGCCGGATCGGTCGCTGTCGCGTTCGCGCTCGCCAACTGGCTTCAGAATGGAATCGCGCGCCCGGTGCGGGCGCTCGCCGAGGCGGCGCGGCGCGTGTCGCAGGACAAGGACTATTCGGTGCGCGCCCAGGCGATGAGCGACGACGAGCTGGGTCTGCTGACCGGCGCGTTCAACGACATGCTCGGCGCGATCCAAGAGCGCGACGCAGCGCTGGGCCAACTGAACACCGACCTCGAGCGCCGCGTGAAGGCGCGCACCGCGGAACTCGAGGCGCTGAATCGCGAGCTCGAGGCGTTCTCCTACTCGGTGTCGCACGACTTGCGCGCGCCGCTGCGCCACATCAACGGCTTCGCCGCGCTTCTCCGCGACCACATCGAACAGCACCTCGACGACAAGGGCCGCCACTACCTCGGTCACATCTCGGATTCCGCGCGCAAGATGGGGCAGCTGATCGACGACCTCCTGATGTTCTCGCGCATGGGCCGTCAGACGATGGGCTCGAGCGAGGTCGATCTGGCGGCGCTCGTGGCGGACCTGCGCGGCGCCCACAACGCGGACGCGACCCACAAGGCGATCGTCTGGCACGTAAGGCCGCTGCCCGTCGTGCACGGCGATCCCGCCATGCTGCGTCTCGTGCTCATGAATCTGATTTCCAACGCGATCAAGTACAGCTCGACGCAAGCCACGCCGGAAATCACGATCGCCGCGGAAGAGACCGGCGACGAGGTCGTCATCCGCGTCGCGGACAACGGCGTGGGCTTCGACATGGCTTACGCGTCGAAGCTGTTTGGTGTGTTTCAGCGCCTGCATCGGCCCGAGGAATTCGAGGGCACGGGCATCGGCCTGGCGAACGTGCGGCGCATCGTGCAGAGACACGGCGGCCGGACGTGGGCGGAGGGTGAAGTGGACCAGGGCGCGACGTTCTTCTTCTCGCTTCCGCGCGACGCGCGGGCCGAGAGCCACAAACCGAGGGAGGCTGCGTGATGAGCGAACTCAAACGCGTGTTGTTGGCCGAGGACAGCGCGAAGGACATCGAACTGACGCTGGCCGCGCTCGACGAATACCGACTCGCGAACGAGGTCGTCGTGGTGCGCGACGGCGCGCAGGCCTGGGAGTACCTGAGCTGCACCGGCGCGTACGCGGACCGGACGCCGGTGTCGCCGGCCGTCGTGCTGCTCGATCTCAAGATGCCCAAGATGGACGGCCTCGAGGTGCTGAAGCGCATGCGCGGCGACGCCACGCTGCGCGCCGTGCCCGTCGTGATCCTGACGTCGTCTCGCGAGGAGCGGGACATCATCGAAGGCTACAAACTCGGCGTGAACGCGTACGTCGTGAAGCCCGTGGGGTTCGACGACTTCGTCGACGCCGTGAAGAATCTCGGCCTGTTCTGGGCGGTGCTGAACCAGCCGCCGCCCGGCAGCGCGCGCCGGGCCGCGTGAGAGAAGGAGCAGCGCCATGAAAGACATCACCAGCGAAAATCGGGTGCGCATCGTCCATCTCGAGGACGACCCCGGCGACAAGGAACTGGTCCACGAGACCCTGGCCGCCGGGGACCTGAACTTCTCCGTGCACCACGTGGCGACGCGCGCCGCGTTCACGGCGGCGCTCCACAGCGGGCCGATCGATCTCATCCTGTCGGACTTCGCGCTGCCGGCGTTCGACGGACTGTCCGCGCTCGCCATCGCGCGCGAACTGCGCCCCGACGTGCCGTTCGTCCTCGTGTCGGGAACCATGGGCGAGGAGGCGGCCATCGAGAGCCTGCGCAACGGCGCGACCGACTACGTGCTAAAGCACCGCCTGTCGCGGCTCGTGCCCGCGGTGCGGCGCGCGCTCGAGGAAGCCGCGGAGCGGAAGACGCGACGCGATGCCGAAGCGAGCCTGGCCCGTGAGCGCGGCTTCCTCCTGGCGCTGCTCGACAGCCTCGAGGTCGGCGTCGTGGCATGTGACGACCAGGGGCGGCTCACGCTGATCAATCCCGCGACGCGCGAGATGCACGGATTCGGCCCCGGGCCGATCTCGCACGAGCAGTGGCGCGCGAAACCCCGGCTGTGGACGGCCGATGGCAGGACTCCCCTGTCACCCGACGAATTCCCGTTGAACCGCACGCTCGCCGGCGAGGAGATGCGCAACGTCGAGATCACGATCCGGCGCGAGAATGGCGATCTGCGCGCCGTGCTCGTCGGCGGGCGCCCAATCATCGACGCTGCGGGCGGCAAGCTCGGCGCCGTCATCGCGCTGCATGACGTCACCGAGCGCAAGGAGCTGGAGCGGCAGTTCCGCCAGTCGCAGAAGATGGAGGCGATGGGCGCGCTTGCCGCCGGCGTCGCGCACGACTTCAACAACCTGCTGACCGCGATCATGGGGTATGGCGAACTGCTGCGCGCGCGCCTCGAGCCGGGCTCGGAGGCGCTGGCCGATGCCGACGAAGTTCTGAGCGCGGCGGACCGCGCGGCCCGCCTGACGCGCCAGCTGCTCGCGTTCACGCGCCAGCAGGTTCTCGAGCCACGCGTGCTCAATCTGAATGACGTCATTACCGACGTCGACAAAATGCTGCGGCGTTTGATCGGCGAGGATGTCGATCTGCTGACCGTCGCCGCCGCGAACCTCGGTCAGGTGAAGGCCGATCCCGGTCAGCTCGAACAGGTGCTGATGAACCTGGCGGTCAACGCGCGCGACGCCATGGAGAAGGGCGGCAAGCTGACGATCGAGACCGGGAACGTCGACTTCGACGCCGCGACCGCGCAGGAGCACCTCGACCTGAAGCCGGGGCCGTACGTGATGCTGGCGGTCAGCGACACGGGCTGCGGCATGACGGAGGAAGTGGCCGCGCGCATCTTCGAGCCGTTCTTCACGACGAAGGGCGTGGGCAAGGGCACCGGCCTCGGGCTGTCGACGGTGCACGGCATCGTCAAGCAGAGCGGAGGCCACACCGAGGTGTACAGCGAGATCGGGCATGGCACGACGTTCAAGATCTACCTGCCGCGAGTGGAGGCTGCCGTGGAATCGAAGCGTCGCCCGAGTCCCGAAGTCGAGCGCCACGAAGGCACCGAGTCGATCCTGCTCGTCGAAGACGACGCGAGCATCCGCCGCGTCCTCAGCCAGGCACTGCGGCTGCGCGGCTACACGGTCCTCGAAGTCTCGGACGGCAGCGAAGCCCTGAGCGTGCTCCAGCGCCCGGAGCGCGTCGACCTGCTGGTCACGGACGTCGTCATGCCGTTGATGAGCGGCCCCGAGCTTGCGGAGCGCGTCGCACCCCTGCGACCCGGCCTGCGCACGCTGTTCATCTCCGGCTACACCGACCACGCGCTCGTCCATCAGGGACTCAGACGCGAGGGCTCGGCGTTCCTGCAGAAGCCGTTCTCGCCGGACTTGCTGGCCCGGAAGATCAGGGAAGTGCTGGACAGCGGACGGCGGCGCGCGGCGTAGGAGACGGACGCGCTTCGAGGGGGCGAGGGCGGTGCGGCGGAGCGGCGGCAGGCGCGCGATGACGCGCCGGGACCCGTCGCTCCCCGCCT
>Ga0310810_10000266_pt1 | contig 53780 bp, 44 predicted proteins | sample NCmetagenome_FD_207641 | JGI IMG/M metagenome (GOLD analysis project Ga0310810, IMG submission 207641) | Soil microbial communities from experimental microcosm in Duke University, North Carolina, United States - NC | ecosystem: Engineered > Artificial ecosystem > Soil microcosm > Unclassified ...
GATCACCCAGGCGCACTGCGACCTGGCCCGCTCGGTGCAGCAGGTGACCGAGGAAATCGTGCTCCGCCTGGCGCGCACGCTCCGGCAGATGACCGGCGAGGACAATCTCTGCCTCGCGGGCGGCGTCGCGCTCAATTGCGTCGCCAATTCCCGTTTGCTGCGCGAGGGCCCGTTCAAACAAGTCTGGATTCAACCGGCCGCCGGTGACGCCGGCGGCGCCCTCGGCGCCGCCCTCGCCTTTCACCACGCCCGCACCGCCGCGCCGCGTTCCGTCGATGGCCACACCGACGCGATGCGCGGGTCGTTTCTCGGCCCGGCCTATGGCGAGGAGGAAGCCCGCGCCGTGCTGGAGGCGCGCGGCGTGCCCTTCGAGCGGCTCGAGGCAGAGGCCCTGCTCGTTCGCCTGGCCGAGCGCCTCGACGCCGGCGAGGTGATCGGGTTCTGCCAGGGACGCGCCGAGTTCGGGCCGCGCGCGCTCGGCGCCCGCTCGATCCTCGCCGATGCCCGCTCGCCCGAGATGCAGCGGCGGTTGAACCTCAAGATCAAGTTCCGCGAATCTTTTCGGCCCTTCGCCCCGATCGTGCTCGCCGAGCGGGCCGCCGAGTTCTTCGACCTCGCGGTGCCCTCGCCCTACATGCTGCTCACCGCCCCGGTGGCCGCCGCCCACCGCCGGCCGGCGCCGTCCGGCGGGAGCTGGGACGAACGCCTCCGGGCCGTGCGCTCGACGCTGCCGGCCATCACCCACGTCGACTACTCCGCCCGGCTGCAGACGGTCGATCGCGACGTCAACCCGGCGCTGCACGCCGTCCTGGCGGCGTTTGCCACGCGCACCGGTTGCCCGGTCCTCGTGAACACCTCCTTCAATGTCCGCGGCGAGCCGCCCGTCTGCCACCCGCGCGAAGCGCTCGAGGGATTCCTCGCCACCGAGATGGATGCGCTCGCCCTCGGGCCGTTTTTCGTCGAGAAGAGTCGCCTGCCCGCCGGTTTCGCCCGGCCGGCGCCCCGCACCTTCGCCCCGGACTAACCTCATGCGCGCTCTTCGCAACCTCGGCCGTCTCCTGCGTGAACTTTGGGCTTTCGCCCGCCAGCACAAGGCGTGGTGGATCGTCCCGATCGTCGTCATCCTGCTGCTCGTCGCCCTGCTGGTTGTCAGCGTGTCGTCCATTTCCCCCTTCATCTACTCGCTCTTCTGAGCATGAGCGCCCGGGATCTGTCGCTGCCCCGCAAGCTGCTTTTCTCCGCGTTGCTGACCGGCGGTATGCTAGCCGTCCTGTTCGGCACGCTCGAAGCGGGGCTGCGCCTCGCCGGCTTTGGGTATTCCCCGCATTTCTTTCGCCGGGCCCGGGCCGACGACGGAACGCCGGTCTGGCGCGAGAATCGCTGGTGCACCGCGCCCTTCTTCTCGGCCGCCCTGGTCCGGCGGCCGCAGGCTGTGCGCCTGCCGGCGACCAAGGCGCCCGGCACGTATCGCGTGTTCGTCCTGGGCAGCTCGGCCGCGATGGGCGATCCCGAACCGGCGTTTTCCCTCGCCCGCATGCTCGAGACGATGTTGCGCACGGCCTATCCCGAACGGCATTTCGAGGTCGTCAACGCCGCCATCACCGCGATCAACTCCCACGTGATGCGCGGCATCGCCGAGGACTGCGCCCGGCTCCAGCCCGACCTGTTGGTGGTTTATGAGGGCAACAACGAGGTCATCGGCCCGTTCGGTCCCGCCGGGGTCTTCACCGCCTTCCTGCGCAGCGAGCCGGCCATCCGGGGGTCGATCTGGCTGCGGACTACGCGCGTCGGCCAGCTGCTGGCCACGCTGGGCCGGCGCGGCAAGCCCGCCGAGTGGGGCGGCATGGAGATGTTCCTGCGGCAAAAGATCACCGCCGACGATCCGCGCCTGGACGCGGTGCAGGCTCACTTTCGCGCCAACCTCCGCGCGGTCGTCGCGGCCGGCCGGCGGGCGGGCGCGACCACGTTGCTCTGCACCGTGGCCACCAACCTGCGGGACTTCGCTCCTTTCCTGGCGCTGCACCGGCCCGGCTTCACGACCGAGGACTCCAACCGCTGGGACGCCCTCGTGGCGACCGCAGGCCGGGCCGAGGCCGCCGGCGACCTCGCCGCCGCCGCCGCGGCGTACCGCGAGGCGGCGGCGCTGGACGACCGCCACGCCGGCCTGGCCTTCGCGCGCGGCCGCCTGGCCCTCAAAGCCGGCCGCGACCAGGAGGCCCGCGAACTCCTGCAGCGCGCGCTCGACCTCGACGCCCTCCGCTTTCGCACCGACTCGCGGCTCAACGAGGTCATTCGCGAGGTTGGGACCGAACGGCAACCCGGCGTCGAATTCGTCGACCTGGCGGCCGCCCTGGCCGCCCGCAGCCCGCACGGCATACCGGGCGACGAGCTGTTCTACGAACACGTGCACCTGACCTTTCGCGGCACCTACGAGGCCGCCTGCGAACTTTTCCCGCACGTCGTGGCGGACCTGCAGCGCCGCGGTCTCGCCGACCACGCGGCGGCGGTGCCCTTTGACTACGAGGAGGCGCGACTTCGCCTCGGCTTCAATATCTACGAGCAGGCGATGATCGGCCAGGAGCTGCTCCGCCGGTTCGGGCAGCCGCCATTTTCGGGCCAGCCGGGCGACAACGCCCGTTATCGATTGTGGGAGCAACGGGCGGAAGAGGCCGGCCGGTTGCTGGCCCGGCCCGACGCCACCGCCGCCTTGCAGGAGCTCGCGCGTCGCGCCCTCACGCTCGCCCCCGACGACTGGCTGCTCGCCCGCAACACCGGCGCGATGCTCGTGGCGCGCGGCGAGGCCGCCGCCGCTTTGCCCTTGCTCGAACGGGCCGATCGCTGGATCAACGACGACGTGGACACCCTCGTTGCGTTGGGTCACGCGGAGACGGCGCTCGGCCACGAGCCTGAAGCCGCCGCCGCTTACGCGCGGGCGCGCCGCCTCGAACCCGATTATCCCGGACTGCCTCCGCTCCCCGGGAATGGCCGCTAGCCGCGCGCCGACCGCCATGCCCCCGACGATTCTCGAACTGGCCAGGATGATCGACCACTCGCTGCTGCACCCGACCATGACGGATGCCCAGGTGCGGGCCGGTTGCGATGTTGCGCGGCGTTGCGAGTGCGCCACCGCCTGCGTGAAACCGCAGTCGGTGCCCCTGGCCGCCGCGGCGCTCGCCGGCTCGGGCGTCGCCGTGTGCGCCGTGGCCGGCTTCCCGCACGGCAACAGCCACCCGGAACTCAAGGTCGCGGAGGCCGCGCGGGCCATCGCCGAGGGCGCAACCGAGATCGATGTCGTGGCGAACGCCGGCAAGGTGCTCGGCGGCGACTGGGCCTTTGTCACGGACGAGCTCCACGCCGTCAACGAGGCCTGCGTCGCGCGCGGTGTCCGCCTCAAGGTGATCTTCGAAAACGATTATCTCGCCGACGAGCACATCATCCGCCTGTGCGAAATCTGCACCACCCTCGGCGTCGCCTTCGTGAAGACCTCGACGGGCTACGGCTTCGTGAAGCAGGCAACCGGCGGGTATGATTACCGCGGCGCCACCGACCATCACCTGCGGCTGATGCGCCAGCACAGCGGACCCGCCGTGCAAATCAAGGCGGCCGGGGGCGTGCGGACGCTGGACGACCTCCTGCGCGTGCGCGCGCTCGGCGTCACGCGCATCGGCGCGACGGCCACCGAGGCCATCCTCGCCGACGCCATAAGACGCGGGCTGCCCGGGCCGGTGCCGCGCGGACTCCGCGCCGATGCGATTCCCGCCCGACCCGCGCCGGGTTACTGAGCTTCCCCACCATGAAAACCTTCCGCCGCATTCTTGCCGTCCTCGCCTTGGTCCCCCTGCTGGCCGTGGCCGCCACCCGGCGGCCCGTCGTCTTCGACACCGACATCGGCGGGGACATCGACGACACCTGGGCGCTCGCGCTGCTCCTGCGCTCGCCCGAACTCGACCTCAAGCTCGTGCTGACCGAGACCGGCGAGGCGCGCTACCGCGCGGCCGTGGCGGCGAAAATCCTCGAGGTCGCCCACCGCACCGACGTCGCCATCGGCCTCGGACGCGACTATGGAATCATGCCGCCGGACACGCGCAACCTCGACCCGTGGATCAAGGACTACGACCTCGGCAAATATCCCGGCAAGGTCCATGCGGATGGCGTGCAGGCGTTGATCGATCTCGTCCGCCAATCGCCGGAACCGGTCACCATCATTGCCGTCGGACCGGTGCCCACCCTCGCCGCGGCCCTGCAGCGCGAGCCCGGCCTCGCCGCCCGCTGCCGCTTCGTCGGCATGCACGGCAGTTTCAAGGTCGGGTATGGCGGCGGCGCCACGCCGGAGGCGGAATACAATGTCAAGGCCGACCCCGCTGCGCTGCGCGCCGTACTCGCGGCGCCGTGGCAAGACGTCCTGCTGACGCCCCTCGACACCTGCGGCACGGTCGATCTGCAGGGCAAGAACTATCGCCGCGTCTGGAACGGCGTCGATGACCCGGTCGCCCGCGCGGTGATCGAGAGCTACTGCATCTTCGCCCCGCGGGTGAACTGGATGAAATGCGACTTCTTTGCCCTCCGCTCCACCACCCTCTTCGACTGCGTGGCTGTCTACCTGGCGGGCGCCGAGGACTTCGTCGAGACCGAGCCGGTGCGCTTCCAGGTCACGGACGATGGCTTCACTCGCCTCGACCCGGCGGGGCCATTCCATGCGCGCGTCGCGCTGCGGTGGAAGAACAAGGCCGGGTTCGAGGACTATCTTTCCCGGCGCGTAGCCGGGAAATAGCCGGCGACGGTGCGCTACCAACCCAGCGCCGCCTTGAACAACGGCGCGAGCTCCATCGCCATCGCGACGTGTTCCGCGGCTGACGGATGACCGTTGCCGGGCACGCCGGGGTAATGCGGCAGCGGCGCGAGCCGGACGCGCGGGTCGTTGACCCGGGCCACGATTTCCTCGAGGTACGCGTGCAAGACGGTGCGCCGCGGCTTGCCCGGCTCGTCGTTCACGATGGGTGAATCCATGATGAAGATGAACGCCGACGGCGCGTCGCGCCGGACCTTCGCCAGGAACTCGACGTAGGCGCCGACGAATTCGACCTCATCGGGAATGCCCGGGCTGAAATCGTTCGTCCCCAGCTGGATTCCGATGGCGTCGGGCACATAGCGCGCTTGGTCCCACCGCGCCGCGGGATCGTCGGGCAGCGCCAGCTCGTAGAACTGCGGGGCGTTGTTCGTTTTCCGGATGCCCTGCCAGTCGCGGATGATGCCGCGACCGCCGTAGCTCACGAGATGACACTGGGCGCCGAACTCCCGCGCCAACAGCATGCCGTAACTGAGGCGGCCGTTGCTGTTGATCGCCGCGTCGCGATTCTCGTGGCCGGGGGTCCAGGCCGTCATCGCGCCCGCGGTGACCGAGTCGCCGATGAACATGAGCTTGCGGCCGGGCAGCGCCGGCGCCGGGCGCAGCGCGCCGCCTTCGCCGGCATCGAAGTCGAGCAGCGTGACGGTTCCCTGCCAGCTTTCGTTGCGCCGCGTGAGCGCCACGTGGTGTTCCGCGGGTTTGCCGGCCGGCACGAGCACATAGGCCCCCTCGCCGGCGTGTAACCGCAGCACGGTTGGCGGCGCGCCGTCCACCGCGACATCGAAATACTGTTCGGCGTTCGCGGCGTCGGCGCGGAGCACCAAGCCCGGTCCCGCAAACCGGAGGTGGGCGGTCACGCCGGGAAAGCCGAGGCGGATGCCGCCGCCGGCCACAGCGGCGTAACGGCCTTCGTACACGATGGCCGGGTTGTCGGCCGGCACCGTGCTGCCCGGGCTGGCGACTGCCAGGGCGACGGTCGCTCCCGCCAACACACCCCGCCACGCGCCGGTCCGGCGACCTTTCGGTATCGCTGGTCGTTTCATCGCCCCAACGTCGCGCCGATCCGGCGGGGCCGGCAATCCTTTTCCCGGCCCGCGAAGGGAATCGACCCGGGCCGGTGTTCTGCTACCGCTGATCCATGCAAGCAGCCCCTGTGTCCACGCCAGCGCGGGCCGCGCGCGCCATCCTGTGGGGCGGCGCGCTTGCCGGCACCGGCGACCTCACCTTCGCCTTCGTCTATTATGGTTTTCGCCTCGGAGTCTTTCAGAATGTCGCCGGCGGCCTGCTCGGCCGCGAGGCCGCCCGCTCGGGCGGTGTGCCGACATTCCTGCTCGGCGTCTTCCTGCATTATCTCATCGCGACGCTGTGGGCGGCGGCCTTCTGGTTCGCCAGCCGGCGTGAACCGGCGCTGGTCCGTCACGCGGTGCCGGCGGGCCTGCTCTATGGCCTGGTGGTGTTCTACGGGATGAACTGCGTGGTGCTGCCGCTCTCGGCGCTGCACACCCATGGCTGGCCACCGCCGTTCGCCGCGTGGCCGGTGGCGATGCACATGCTGGTCGTCGGCCTGCCCATCGCGCTCGCGGTGCGCCGAGCGTCGCGCTGAACGGCGCGGCCGCTCACGGCCCTGCCTTGCCCTTTTCCAACAACGGCGCCGGCGGGCGGTGCATCGCCTCCTTGGCGAACTGGCCGAAGCCCGTAAGCGCAAACCCGTCAAAACTCTTCAGCATGCGCGGGCCCCACTCGGGGTCGAAATCCCACGCCACCCAGCTGATGCCGCGTTCCTCCAGGAAACGGGTGAGGCGATTCGCATAATGGTCGGCGTCGATGGTCTCGCCGTCCTTCAGGTCAAAGCCCCACTCGGTTGCGATCACCGGGTAGCGCCGGGCGGCGAAGGCGAAATTCTCCTCCCATTTTGGTTCCCAGGGCTGCGGGCGCTTGTTGGCGTAAGGATGGGTGACATAGCCGATGCCTTCGGCGCGCACCGGATCGTAGTGCAGCGGGTCGAGGTCGTAGGCCCAGTCGAAGCCGGCCACGAGCGGGATCGTCTCCTTGTCCCAATAGCGGATGACACCGATCATCTCCTCGTTCAGCTCGCGCCACTCGGCCCAGCTCATCGTCCCGAGCATGCCGTTGTAATGGGTCGGTTCATTGAACAGTTCGTAGAAGGCCACCGTGTGGTGGCCGCGGAAATGCTGCGCGATGGTCCGCCAGAAGCCCAGGGTCTCGGGGATGGAGGTGTCGTACATCGGCGATTGGAACATTCCGCTCTTCAGGTTGCCGATCGAGTGCCAGTCGATGATGACGTAGAGGCCGAGGTCGGTGCACCAGTCGACCGCCTGGTCGAGCAACGGCAGATAACCCTCGGGCGTCCGCTCGCGCCAGGCCACCGGGTGGACCGGCAGCCGGACGAGATTGGCGCCGAGATCCTTCACCGCGGCGAACAGCTCGCGGTTCCAGCGGCCCTGGCCGGACAGCTTGTCCGGGTCGGCGACCGACACGCCCCGAAAGAGCACCGGTGTCCCCGTCGGGTCGACAAAGCGGTTCCCCTTCACGGCGATCAAAGGCAGCAGCGCCGCCTTGGGATTCGGCTCGGGGCGGTGCCATCGCCTTCCCTGCCACCAGTGGGCCGGGGCGGGCGCCGGGACGTCCGCGGCGAACGCGGCGACGGAGAGCAAGGCGGGCAGGAGAAAACCAGGGAGACGTTTCATCGGCAGGGGGTGGGCAGGTTTCCGCGCCGCGGGGCGCGGATGATCGCGGCAGCCTGCCGGACCGGCCGGCGCGCCACAAGGCCCGCCCGGTTCTAACAGAAGGCCCGGGCGCTCACTTGCCCGGCCGCGACTGCGCCTCGCGGCGATGCAGGTTTTCGACCGCATCGCCCGCCTTCACCACCACGTGCTTCTCCTCGACCGAATTCGCGCCCATGTAGTCGACGCTGACCGAAGCCAGCACCGGCAGGTAGCCGGCCAGGTCCTTCTTCTCATCCTCGATCGACACGCGGAGATTCCAGACTTCGTCGCCGCGCTTCGTCGCACCGCCGCGACCGTCGGCCGCCCCCGGCACCGGCTCGCGCGCCGACAGCGAAATGAATTTCTCGAACACGATGATCGGCTTGTCGCCGTAGTCCACGTCCTGGATGCCGATGCCGCCGCTGTTCATGATCGCCGGCGGCGCGCGCACGATCTTGATCTCGCCCGGGCCGACGCCGTACTGGTAGTCGATCACCACGTCGGGCGCGACGCCCGCCGGGGCCTCGTACAGGCCGCGGGCCGCCAGGGCGTCCTTGATGTTGCTCACCGCCGTGCTGGCGAGCTCCTTGTCGACGCCACCGGTCGGGTCGTGCACCACCAGGCGGTAGGACGAGCCCATCGGTTTCGCCTGGTTGCTGATGGCGTCGACCGTCACGTCGTGCACGGTCTGGCAGCCGGCGAAAAAACCGAGGGTCGCCGCCAGCCCGGCGCAAACCCACACCCGGCGGAGATCGGAGCGCTCGTCCATCGCGCTCAACAGGCAAGCCAGCGGCGTCGAAATCGCAATACCGGAGCGGTTGGACGCGGCCGGGCCCGGCCAGCCGCGGTCCGTCCGCGACTTTTTGGTAACAGGGCCGTTACATTCCCTTTTTGATGAACGTGACCGCGTCGTCGTCGGCCTTCAGCTTGACCGGCTTTTCCTGGTTGGTGTTCGTGCCGATATAGTCGGTGGTGGCGGAGGCGAGGATCGGGAGGTATTTCCGGAGTTCCTTGCTTTCGTCCTCGGCGGAAACATTGACGCTCCACACCTCGGGCGGTGCGCGACCCTCGACGGCCTCGGCGTTGCTGCGGGCGGAGATCTTGAGGTACTTCTCGTAGACGATCACCGGGCGCACCACATCCTCGAAGCCCAGGATCTCCTGGCGCCGGGGTCGCGGCACCATTTCGGTGCGCGTGCCGACCATTTCGATTTTCCCAGTCGTGGGATCCTGCCGGTACACCGGCACCATCACCGGCTCCACCCCACCGCCGGTCTCGGCATAGATCGGCTGGCTCACCGTGTCGAATTTCACCCGCGGCGCGTCGATGCCGTAGTCGATGTCGATGACCATGTCCGCCTTGTCGGGCCGCGGGGCCTCGTACATGCCCTTGCCGGAAAGCGCGGTCCGCACGTAGTCGGCGACTTCCTTGTAACGCAGGCTGCCCTCGTCGAGTTTGGGATTGGTGCTGCGGATCCGATAGGACAACGACTGCCCTTCGCCGGCGCCGCCGCCGGCGGCGGCGCTGTTGGGCTTGGCGATGGCGTCAACCTGGACGACGTAGGTGTTGGTGGTACAGGCGGTGAGCAGCAGGGCCACGGCCAGGCCGGGGCACGCCCTGAGGGCAGCGGTGACGGACGAGATTTTCATAACCGGGAGTTCTCCGGTTGCGCGGGTGACGTGGATGGGTGGAGCAGCGAGAACCGGACGAAAGGGCGCTCAGGATTTTGGCGGCGCCGCACCGGCGTCGGATTGCTGCGCGGCCACGGGGGTGGCGGCGGCCGGCTTGCCCGCCTCGCCGCGCAGGCGGGCGAGTTCCTCCTCCAGCCGGGCAATCTCGGCCTCCGTGGACAGCAGCTTCTCCTGGGCATCATCAAGGGCTTTCTTTTTGGCGAGCGCGGCATTGCGCTCATCCCGCAGTTTGGCCAGCCGCGACGCGGCATCGGACACCTTCTTCTGCGCGTCGTTGAGTTCGAGGTCGGAAATCCGGAAGCCTTGGGCGACCGCCAGCTCCTCCTCCATCTCCGCCTTCGCCTTGGCGTCGGCGGCGCGCTTCTTAGCGAGTTCCTGCTGGTACGCGCGTTCCTGCGCGAGGCGGTCCTGCTCGCGATGCTCCTTCATTTCCTGGGTGAGTCCCACGATCCCGCCGATGATCGCGCCGGCCGCGCCGCCCGCCAGCACGCCCTGGCCGGAGTTGCCGTTGGCGCCGCCCACGATGCCGCCGACCACGGCGCCCGCCGCCGCGCCCGTCCCCGCGCCTTGCACCGTCTTGGAGGGCGCCACCTGGCAGCCCGGGGTCCAGGCGAGGAAGCTCACGATCAACGCGGGCGCGACCAGCAAACGTAACCGAATTGAAGGCAACATGAGGGGTAAGCGGGGTAAGGAGTTTGACTCGGGAGACTAGTCAGGTTGGCTTTTTTCGCAATCCTGCTTATAAATTCTCGCGATGATTTCGGGTGCGTCGTCGGGTCGGCCGGCAGCCCGGGATTTGCATCGGAACCCCAGACTGCTTCAACCCCAAACTGCCCATGGCCTCTCGAAACAAGGGGATCTTCTCGCTCGAATTTCTCGTCCCCAACGTCTTCCTCCTGATCATCGTCGTCTTTGCCGTGGAAGCGTTCTATCGCGTCATCGTGCGGCCCCGGGCCGCCGAATTGATGCTCGAACGACAAGTCATGCTGAGCCAGGCGGCCAACAAGCCCCATGGCGCCAGCGGCATCCAGGAGCGACCCGTGCTGCTCATCATCAAGGACCGCGAGCCCGAGACCGAGGTCATGTTCTTCCTCTGGGGCACCCTGTTCCTGGCCTACAAGTTCATCATGGTCGAGCGGGAGCGGAAATTGCTGCAGCGCGACTTCGTGCCGGTCCAACCCGGCGAGCGCATCATCCCGGAGGATTCACTCGACCGGTACAAGGAACTGAAGACCACCGTCGAGCGCGAGCCGCACTGGCGCGGGCGGCTGCTGCCGGAGTGCCTGCTCGCGGCGCTGCACCGGTTCCACGCCACCAATTCAATCCAGGATGCCTCCGCCGCCGTGCGCGAGCGCGCGGACCTCGCCGCCGATCAACTCGATTCGTCGCTCTCGCTCATCCGGTACATTGCCTGGTCCATCCCGGCCATCGGGTTCGTCGGCACCGTGCGCGGCATCGGCGACGCCCTGTCGTTCGCCGAGGAGGCCATCAAGGGCAACCTGTCCGCCGTCACCACCTGGCTGGGCCTCGCCTTCAACTCCACCCTCGTCGGCCTGATGCTCTGCATCGTGCTCATGTACCTCCTGCACATCGTGCAATCGAGCCAGGAGGCGCTGATCATCGAGATCCAGAAATACGCCCGCGACAAGCTGGTCGACCTGATGAAGGTTCCGATCAAGGACGAGACCCGCGAGCTGTTCTCCTGACCGACCCGCCATGGCCACCTTCGGGATTGAATTGAGCAACGCCGGGTTCCAGGCCGCCGTCGGCGGCGAGGGCGGGCCCCGGCTGGTGGAAACCGCCGGCGCCGCCCACTGGCCGGGTTTCGCGTACCACGACGGTCAGAAACTCTGGTTCGGCCGCGCCGCCGAGGAGGTGTGGTTCGTGCATCCGCGGCAGGTTTGCCATGTCTTCTGGGACAAGCTTTCGCATGAGCCGTCGACCCTGAACGTCGCCGGCAAGCCGCAGTCGTTCTCCCAGCTCGCCTACTATTTCCTCCGCGACTACGCCGCCCAGCTCGCGAAATCAGCCGGACCCGCCGACCGGATCGTGCTGGCGGTGCCGGATACCTTCCTGCGCGATGCCGTGGCCGAGGAACAAATGATCGGCCTCTTGCTGGGCATGGCGGGCGAGCTCCGGCTGCCTCTCGTGGGCATTCTCGACCTGGCCAGCGCGGCCCTGTGCGACCCGACGGGCCCCGGCATCAACCCGGCACTGCCGGTCGTGCACGTCGACCTCCACCTGAGCGGCGCCGATCTTTCGCTGCACCTGGCGGAGGGCGGGCGGCTCGTGCGGCGCGAAACCATCCACCTGATGACGATCGGCCAGGCGGCGCTGCTGAAGCACCTGACCGCGGCCATGGGCAATCGCTTCCTGAAGCAGACCGCCTTTGACATCCTCGAGGACGGGCGGATCGAGCAGATGTTCTACCGCCAGACCAAGGATTTCCTGTTGGGCGGGATGGCCGAGTTTCGCTACCAGATCAACACGGCGCGCCGCACGTACGAGATGACCGGCACGCAGGAGCAGCTGGTGGTGGATGCGGCCGCCAGCGCCGCGACCCTGGTGCAGGGCATCCAGGCGCTCGTGCAGAAGCTTTCCGATCGCAGCGGACCCGTCACGATCGCGCTGAGCGACCGCGCGGCCGCCGTTCCCGGCCTCGAAGGAAGGCTGCGGGCCAGCGGCTTCACGCGCTTGGTCCGCCTGCCAGCGGGTGCGGCCGCCCTGGGCGCGGCTGCGCTCGCCTCGCAGCGCACACCAGTCGACGACCTGGCCGACGTGCCGGTCGAAACTGCCGTCGGGTTGGCGCAGGTCCGCCAGGCGATGGGGATGCCCTGGGAGGCCCACCTGCACAAGGTGAAGCTGGCCGAGCCGCGTCCCATCCCCACGCATGTCATCATCGACGGCCTCGGGCACGTGATCGGCGGCAACGGCAAGTTCACGATCGGCTCGGCTGGCGCCAGCCCCGACCTCCGGCTGCCCGAACCGTTCAACGCCGCGGGCGACTGCCTCATCAAGATCGTCCGGGAGGACGGCCGCCTGTGGTTTGCCGACACCGCCGGCGAGGGCGGCGATCGTCAGACGCGCGTTGCGCTGGAAGCCGGCGACCGGATCGTTGTCCGGTGCGGCCCCGCGGCCGCCGACCTGCTCTTTGCCCATTGCCGCGAGGGCGGCCGGGGCCCAGCCTGAGGCCCCGGCCCGACCGGCCCATCCACGATGTCGATCGCCGCCAAACGCCGGGAGACGGAAGTCTTCAGCATGGCGTTTCTCGACTGCATCTGCTGCGGGTTCGGCGCCGTGCTGCTCATCTTCGTCCTCACGGTCGCCCAGCAGAAGAGCCAGGATTCGGAAAGCCTGGAGCAGCTGCAGGACCGCGTCGAACAGCTCTCCAGCAAGGTCAAGGCCAGCCAGGCCGACGTGGCCGCGCTCGAGCAGATGCTCGCGGCCGCGCAGACGCAGCTGCAATCGCTGAAGACCAAGAACTCCGGCGAACAGGTCAACCTCACCAACCGCCAGAAGCAGCTGCTCCTCCTGCTGCAGGAAACCGGCGCGCTCAAGGACGCCCTCGACAAGCTGCTGGGCGAAAAGAAGGCGCTGCCGACCGAGGACGTGCAGCCGGTGCCGATCCCCAACGAGGCACGGCGCCAGTACCTCACCGGGGTGCGCCTCGACGGCAAGCACGTGCTCTTCCTCGTGCGCGATTCCGGCAGCATGCTCGGCGTGACGCTGGACGACGCCATGAGCCGCCTGCAGGACCCCGACTTCAAGAAAAAGGAGGCGCCCAAATGGCAGCGTGTCATCAAGTCCATCGAGTGGATGGTCGCCAACCTCGACCCGGATGCGCATTTCCAGATCATGCTCTTCAACGAGGAGACGGTGCCGCTGCTGACCAACCGCGGCGACGAGTGGATTTCGCGCAGCGACCGGCAGGGGGTGCAGGAAGCGCTGTTGCGCCTGCGGGAGGTGGTGCCCCAGGGCTCGGCCAACATGGAACGGGCGTTCAGCACCGTCCGGTACATGAACACGCTGCCCGACTCCATCGTCCTCGTGACCGACGGCCTGCCCACGACGAGCGACTCCGCGCCGAATCCCGGCGATGCGGACGACGACGCCCGCATTCGCTATTTCCGCTACGCCCAGCGCCAGCTGCCCGAGCGCATTCCCGTGAGCACGATCCTTTTCCCCTGGAGCGGCGACCCCGGCGCCCCGGCCCTCTTCTGGGAGCTGGCCGGTTCCACCCACGGCGCGCTGGTCGGTCCGTCCGCCAGCTGGCCCGACACCTGAGATGATCCGCCGCCGTCCCACGACCATCTTCAGCCTGGCGTTCCTCGACTGCATTTGCTGCGGCTTCGGGGCGATCATCCTGCTGTTCGTGCTCTCCGTCGACCACGAGGACAAGAGCTCGCAAGCCGCCCGCGCGAAATTGCGCGATGTCGCCGCCGCCTACTTGGCCCAGCTCGCGGCCCTCCACGAGCGGAAGGGCGACCTCGAAAAGGGCCACAATGACGCCGAGAAGCTGCTGCTCGATGCCCAGCGCATCGACGAGAACCTGAAGGGCCTGCTCGACGACATGGACAAGAAACTCTCCTACGAAAAGAAGGGCCAGAAGGCGCTCCTCGTCGAGCTGGACCAGTTGAAGCGGGACATCGCCGCGGGCCAGAAGAAGCCGGAGATGCTGCTCAACGAAAACATCAAGCCCACCCCGCTCGGCCTCCCGGCGACCAGCAACTACGTCGCGTTCATCATCGACTCCTCGGGCAGCATGCGCGACCCGTCCACCGAGCGCATCTGGCGCATCGTGCTGCGCAAGTTCGAGGAGGTGCTCGACTCCTATCCGAAGGTCGAGGGGGTCCAGTTCCTCGATGCCGACGGTCGCTTCATCATGGGCAACCGCGGCGACGAGCGCTGGCTGCCCGACACGCCCGAAACCCGCTCGGCCATCAAGCAGGCGCTGCTGCGCTATCCCGAGTACAGCAACAGCAACCCGGTGCCCGGCATCGTGCGCGCCCTCCGCACGCTGCGCGACCCGGCCGACGAGAAAATGAAGATGACTGTCTTCGTCCTCGGCGACGAATTCACGGGCACGGCGGATGCGGTGGTCCGGCGGCTCGACGAGCTCAATCCCAAGGACAAGGACGGCAAACGTCCGGTGGTCATCAACGCGATTCTCTTTCCCACCTCCATCAAGATGGGCTTCTCGATGGGCAACACGGGCGTGAAGCTGTCCAACTTGATGCGCATCGTGACCTACGAGCACGGCGGGGCCTTCATCGCCCTCGAGGACATCGACTGAGCGATTCGTCCCGTCGCAGGGGGAGGCGGCACTCCGTGCCGGTTCGGCCGGCCGGGGGGCGTTGCCCACCACGACCCGCAGGATAAGGCGCCTGGGCCGGATGCCCCGCCCAGGCGCAGCCGGCCCGCACCGAATGCGGGCATCACCTCAGGGTCCGAGGCCGAGCAGCATCTTCAGCAGTTTCACCAGGTTCATGCTGGCACCCTTCTGTTGCTGCGGCTGGCCCGGCTGACCGCCCTGGCCGCCGCCGCTGGATCCAGGTTGGCCCTGGCCGCTCGAGCTGGAGGAGGAACTGGAACTGCTGGAGGAACTCGAGCTGTCCTCGGACGAGGATGAGCTGGAACTGCTCGAACTGCTCTGCCCGGACGATGACGAGGAGGACGACGGTGACGACGGGTCGGTGGGCGTCAGGCCCGTCGGTTCCTGGTTCGAATCCATGCCGTTGGTCGGCGAGCTCGAGCCGGACGAACCGCGCTGGCCGGAACTGCCGTTGCGGTTCGTGTTGGAATTGGACATCTGGGCGAGCCGCTGCTGCGCCGCGCTCTGCTGGCCCTGCGTGTCGCCGTTGCTGCTCTGACCCTGGCCGCCACTCTGGCCCTGCCCTGCGCTTTGCCTTCCGTTTTGTCCGCCGCCCTGGCGACCGGTTCCGCGCTGGCTGTTTCCCTTGGAGCCGCCTTTCTTGCCCTGGCCGGACTTGCCGGAAGACTTGCCCTTGCCTTGGCCGTTGCCCGTGCCGCCATCGACACCTTGGTCGCTTCCCGCCACCTGTTCGCCCTGCACGTCGCCACTGCCCTGGTCGCCCTGGCCGGACTGGTCGTCAGCCGCATCTCCCTGGCCCATTTTGTCGGAGTCGCCGCCCTCGCCGTCCTGGTCCCCCTTGCCGTTCTCGGCCCCGCCGGAACCGTCGGCCCCATCCATGTCCCCATCCTTCCCGCCCTTGCCGGTACCATCGCCGTCGCCCTCATCGCCCATGCTGTCGCCTTGGCCGTCGCCGTCGCCGGCCCCATCCGAAACTCCATCGCCATTCTCCGCGCCGTCCTTGCCGAGGCCGTCCTTCCCCGAGCCGTCCTTGCCGGTCCCGTCCTTGCCGCCGGCCTTGTCGCCCTCGCCCTGGCCGTTGCCTTTGTCCGTGTCGCCAGTCCCGGCCGCCGCATTCTTCACGCCTTTCTTGGCCGAGGGCACCTTGCCGCCCTTGTAAGGAGATTTGCCGCGCTTGCCGTAAAGGCCCGAAAACGTGAATTTGATCACGTCAACTCGACTGGATTCGAGCAACGGCCGCTCGCGGATGGCGGCATCCCGAACGGCCTCAAGGTCCCACTTGGATTTGTCCGCCGCCGCGCGTTCCTTCAGCGGACCGAAGAGGTAGGTCAGGTTGGCGTGCCGGTAACGCACGTACCAGCCTTCGTCCTCCACACCCAATCCGGTGATGTTGATGCCGGAATACTTGTCGCGGTAGGAGTCGTAATCGAGTCGCCAGAGATCCATGATGCCCTCGACCGGGAAGATCACGGTGAGCGCCCGGGCGGCCAGCGGGACCAGCAGGAAGGGCAGCCAGCGGAGAAGTAGTCTTGCCGGGCGCACGGAAATTCAGAGCCCCTTGGGGACGACGCGGCCTTTTTCCACCCCGACGTTGCCGGCGGTGGGCGTCGCACTCCCCCCGCTTCCCACCTTGCGGTCGAACTGCTGGCTGTTGCTGGCCTGGGTGCCCACAACATCGGAATTGTTCTGCGCCGAGGTCTGGATCTGCAGGGCGGCGTCGCCGATCTGCATCTGCTGGGGTTTGCCCGTCGCCGCCCCCACGGCATTCGCGGCGCCCTCCGGCACCCGGAGGTTGGCCGCCTGCATGCCCTCCGCCGTCGCCGCCGGACCCGCTGCCCCGGGCGAGGCTTGCCCGTTCGGCGATTCCTGGCCGCCCGCACTGCCGCCGGCCATCTGGCCCTCCGGAATCTTTTGCCCGGCCGCGCCGCCGCCTCCTTGACTGGCGTTCGGGGGAGTCGCGTCCGCCGCGCCGCCGGCCGCCTGGTTCTGGGCAACATTCTGCGGGGTACTCGCGCCTCCGGTCTTCGGGTCGTCGGGTTTCGGCGGTTGCTGGCTGCTCCCGGGGGCGCCGGACTCGGGCGACACCTTGCTTTGCGGGCCGCCGTCGGTTTCGCCGAGCTCGATTTCGGAAATCATGCCGCGCAACGGACGTTTTTCCTTTTCGTAGGAGGATCCGTCCAGCAAATCGACGTCCGGCAGCACGATCCGGCCAAACTTGTTCCGTTCGGTGCGCTTGGCTTCCGGCAGGCGGCCGTTCTGCACCACTCGCTTCTCCGGCGGCTCGGCGGGAGCCGTCGAGGCTGCGGTGCCGGCGGTCACCGGGGTTTCTTCACTCCCGGTGGCCTTGGCCGCGGTGGAAACGAGCGCGGTGTCCGGCGAGGTCGCCGCCTCGGCCGCCGGCGCCTTCTGGACATCGGTCGATTCGGCGGCCGCGGTCATGGCCACCAGCACGAGCGCACCCGCGAGTGAAAGGCGGAGGTTCACCGGGATCTCAGCTTCCCGCGCGCAGCGAGCAGGCGATGCTCACCGGCGGGGGCGTCGAACCATTGCGCACCTGCAGCATGAGGATCACGTCCTGGTAGCCTTTGCGGCGGCCGACAATCTCGTAGTCGCCCGGCAGGATGCGGACCGTCTCGTGGCGGATCTTGCCGAGCATCCTGAAATTGCTGATCGAGACCCAGGACTCGCCGTCGGAGTCGAAGGTCACGGCCACCGGCTGGCTTTGCGCCAGCAACAACGTGCGCAGCTGCTCCACCCGGTCGGACAGGGCCAGGTAGGCGGGCTTGATCGCCATCGCCTCGTTGAACGACCGGATCGCGGACTGAAATTCGGCGTGCTGGGCCAGTTGCTCGGCCACTTCGACGAGCTTGTTGAACTGCAGCAGCGTGCGGATCATCTTGCCCGTGCGGGCGTACCCTTCCTTCGCCTCCTCGTGCTGCGGGTCGAGGTCGATGGTCGCCTTGTAGGCGGCGCGGGCGTCCTCCCATTCGTATTTGTTCTCGTAGTCGAAGGCCTTGGCCAGCGCCGTCTTCACCGCCTCGCGGTGGGCGATGTCGCGCGTCTCGGCGAGGGCCTTCTTGATGTCGTCCTTCTGCGGGTAAACCTTCAGCGCCCGTTCGTAGGAGGCGATGGCCTTGGGCCAGTCCTTTGCGGCGCGGGCGGCGGCGGCCGCATCGGTCGCCGCCTTGAACTCGGTCTCCTTTTCCAGCCGCTCGTTGCGTGCCTTGCCCTGCTGGGCCACGGCCGAAAAGGCGTCGGTCTCGAACGCCTTGGCAAAGGACTCGCGCGCCTTGGCGTATTCGGCCTTGGCCTCGAACGCCGCGCCCTGGAGCAGCAGCGCGTGCACGCGGTCGGCGACCTCCGCTCGCTTCAGGCCCTGCTGCGCCACCTCGTTGCCCGGGTCCTTCTCCAGCGCGGCCTTGAAGGCATCGAGGGCCGCCTCGCGCTCGCCGTTGGCAACGGCCTGCTGGCCGGCGCGGATATGTTCGTCGACGTAATCCTTCAGCGCCTGCTCGGCGCGGCCCAGCGCGGCGAACGCCAGGTCAAACTCCTTCTTGGCCCGGATGAATCCGCCGGCCTTGAAGAATTCCTGGCCGATGCCGGCCTCGGTGAAGGCGGTGTCGAATTCCTTCGGCGCGAGGCTGCGCGCCCGGTCGAGCTCCTTCGTGCGCATGATCACCTCGTCGTAGGCCTTCTGCGTCTCCTGCTTCAGCTTCACGTTCAGGCTGTACTCGTCGATGTCGCGGTTGAGCGCCGTGAAATGCGCGAGCGCCTTCCCGTAATCGTGCGCCGACAGCAGGGCCTCGCCGGTGAGAAAATCCTTCTCGATGCCGATCAAGCGCTCGAACTGGCTCGGGTGATCCTGCGGCAGCTTGCGGATTTCCACCAGCGCCTTGTACGCGGTTTCGTGCGCCAGCTCGGCCTTCGATTCGCTGACGAACGCCGCGCCGGGATCGACCTTCGCGGTCGCGGATGGCGGCGCCGGCCGGAGGAACTGCGGCCCGACAACCAGCCGGATCCCGCGGATGGCCAGGCCGGCGAACAGCAGCAGCCCGAAAAAACCGCCCACCGTCCAGCCCACGATGCGCAGGAGCGTCCACTTCTTCTTGCCTTCGGCGCGACCGTGCTCGGGGTCCCAATGAATGATGCGACGCTTCTTCGCCGTCGCACTGTCGGCAGGGTCACTCATGGCGGGGTGATATGATTGACGTGGATGACGTGGTCCAACAGTCGGCCGGTAACAGTTTGGAAAGACTGCACTTTGATACTCAAAAAACGGCGACCCGCAAATGCCAAATGTTCGCCGCGCCCTTGCCAAGCGCGTCGGCGCGGGTATTTTCCGCCCGTCACCCGGTCACCACCCCCATGCGCCTGGTCGCCCGCATCGTCCTCGCCGTCGCCGCCTGGAGCCTGTTCCTCGGGGCGGGCTGCTATCAGGTGCCGGTCACCGGCCGCACCGCCATCAACATGGTCTCCGACCAGGAGGTCGTGAAGCAAAGTCTGGCCGCCTTCGACCAGGTGAGGAAAAAATACCGCCTCAGCCGCGATCCAGCGCAGATCGCCATGGTCCAGCGCGTCGGCGAGCGCCTGGCGAAGGTCGCGTTCTGGGATGTCCCCGATGCCGACTGGGAATTCGTCGTCTTCGATGCGCCGCAGACGATCAACGCTTTCGCCATGGCGGGCGGTAAGGTCGGCGTGTTCAGCGGGCTCTTCAAGATCGTCCACAGCGACGACCAGCTCGCGTCGGTCCTGGCGCACGAGATCGGCCACGTCGCCGCGAAGCACGTCAACGAGCGGCTGTCGCAGCAGATGGCCCTGCAGGGCGGCGGCTGGCTGGTCGGGGGCCTCATGGCCGGCTCCGGCGCGGGGGCGCTCACCTCCAACGCCGTCCTCGAAGCCTACGGGCTTTCGAGCAACCTGACGGCGGTCGGCTTCGACCGGAAAAAAGAGTCCGAGGCCGACCACATCGGCCTCATGTACATGGCCCGGGCCGGCTACGACCCGGCCGAGGCGATCGCCGTCCTCGAACACCTCGAGGAAACGACCGCCGGCCAGACGACCGCGCTCAGCTGGTTTTCGAACCATCCGTCGACGCCGGACCGCATCGAACAGCTCCGCACCCTTCTCCCCCACGCGCTCGAAGCCTATCGGCAGAGCGGCCACACCCCAACCCCCACCCTGGTCAACTAGCCCCATGTCCCGCCCCCTTCCCACTTTCCTGGCGGTCGCCGGCCTCGCCGCCGGAGCTTGCGGACTGCCCCTGCCCGCCGCTGAAACGTCCGCGCCCGCCGCGCCACCGGCGCTTCGTTCGCATCCGCCGCGCGCGCTCCATATGGTCGCACCGGTTCATCCGCCCGAACTGCGCAAAAAGCTCATCGGCGGCCAATGCCTGGTCGAGTGCCTCGTGTCGCCCGCGGGCCGCGTGGTCGACACCAAGGTGCTTTCCGCGACCGACCCCGCCTTCGGTCCGGCGGCCGTCGAGGCCTTGCGTCAGTGGGAGTTCCAGCCGGGCGAGCGCGACGGCCAGCCGATCGCGATGAAGGTGCAGATCCCGTTCGACTTCACGTTCTCGCGCGAGGAGATCCTGAATACCGTGGCTGGCTACAATGTTTTCGCCGACCCCCAGGGCACGGTCATTCCCGCCCAGGAGCTGCCCAATTGGCCGCAGCCGATTCACATCTACCTGCCGCCGTTCCCCAAGCAGCTCGAGGGCACGGGCAAACACGGCAAGGCCGTGGTCTCGATCGTCGTCGACCAGCAGGGCAACGTGCTCAAGCCGCGGATCGTGAAATCCACCTACCCGGAGTTCGACCTGCCTGCGCTCGCCACCGCCGTGCGCCTGAAGTACGAGCCGCAGTCCGTCGGCAACAAACATTCCGAACGGATCTGCGTCTCCATGGACATTGAGTTCGACTTCAAGGACCCGGTCGCGCTGCGGAAGAACGCCACCGAGAAGCAGGCCGCCAGCGACGCCCAGAAGAAGCGCGCGGATTGAGCCGCGGCCGGCGTTCCGGCGCGGCTGCCGCTCAGGGCTTCGCCGGCGCCGGATTGGCCGGCGCAGGCGGATTCGCCGGGGCAGAGAGGACAGGCGGTGGCGCCGGCTCCCAGAAATAGCGCCCCCGCTGGAGCCGGTCGCGCCGGATCCAAATCGCGGCCGCCGCCAGCAGCACCACGACGATGAGCGAGATCCACAGGCGACGCCGTCGCGTTGCGGCCTTGTCCTCGTAAGGATCCTCCAGCGCCAGCCGCGAGCCGGCGGGCTTCCGGGCCAGCTCGGTGAGCGCCGAGCCGAAGGGAATGTTGATGCGCACCCGGCCGTTGACCGCCCACCCGTTCGCCTCGAGGAGCGGACCGAGCGTCCGTTGCCGCAGCTTCAGCCACGCGATCGCCATCGACGGCAGCGAGATGACGAGGATGAGGCCAAGCACGACCAGCGGCAGCTGCCAGATGGCCAGCTTCGCGAGGCCGGTGGCGATGGCGCCGAGCGCGCCGCCGATGGCGCCCACCGCCACGCCCAGCGCCGCCACCGTGCCGACATCGATCTTTTTCGGTCCGGCGGGCGGGACGGCCTTGTCCACGTGGGCGGTGTGCTCCGCCGCCGCGGCGAGCTTCGTGCCCGACGCCGCCTCGGCCGCCGCGGCGCGCTTCGCCACCTGCTCCTCCACCAGGCGGATGAATTTCTTGTAGGGCGACCAGAACGCCTGCCGGATGCTGATCGGATGGTCGACAATGCTCGTGATCGTCGCGTCCCAGTCGCGCCCCCGCCGATCGAAGAACACGCCATGCCGCCCAACGAACAGGTAGTCGCTGTCGCCCTGGGTGAAGCACGCCGCGAGATTCATCGTCTCGCCGCCGGCCCGCGCGCACGCGCAGTAGGCGATGTAGGCCATGCTGGCCGCCGCCAGCGGGCTCGGGCCGTCGACGCGCACGCAGAGCTCCGTGCTGCGGCTGTCCAGGTAGAGCGTGCCGGCCTGGAAGGTCGCGAGCCGGTCCGGGGAGTAGAAATCGGCAAAGTTGACGAAGTTGTGCAGCAGGGCCCGCAGGTCGCGATGGTAGCGCGCCAGCCGCTCGACGTCATGGACGGCCTTGTATTCCGGCTCGAGCGCCTTGTCCTTCGCCACCAGCGCCGCCAGCGCCGCGCGCCCGTCGCCGCCGTCGATCTCCCGCAGGCGCTTGACGCCCAGCTGTTCGACGCGGCTGCCGGCCTTGCCCCCCAGCCAGGTTTCATAAGCGGCGAATTTCGCGTTGAGTTCGTTCCACTCCGCCTCGGTGAGGGAACTCTTCGCCGCGCCGAACACGGGCGTGATGACCGCGGCGTGCATCGTCGCCATCGCGGGGGCCCAGGCGGGGTTGACGCCCTCCAGGAGCGGCAGCGGCCGGCCGGCCTCGACGTGCGCCAGCGGGAACCCGGCGACCTCGTCCGCCGTGATCTTCAGCTCATGCGCCGCGAGGGCCACGTACTCCTTCTCGTCGCGATTCAAGGCTGCAACCGCGCGCGCGTCGAACGCCGCCAGGCGGCAGCGCGCGAAATAATCCTCCGCCTTCGCCCGGATGGCGCGCAAGGCGGTCACGGCGGCGGCGGTCGCCTCCCCCAGCACGGCGATGTCCTTGGCGGAGCTGCGGCCGATCCACTCGAGATACGCCGAAAGGTCGGCAAAGAAAGCGTCGATGTCGGGCGCCGTGACACCCGTCGCGCCGGTGAGATCCTTCGCGCCGCCCCGGCAGGCGATGATGTCCTTGATCAGCGCCTGCACCGCGGCGTCGTCGGTCGCCTCCGGCGGGATGACGCCGTCGCCGTTCAGCGCGCTGGCGGTGAAGATGCGCGCCGTGTCCGTCGCTTCCGCGACGGTGATCGCGACGGCATCCGGCCGGCCCAGGTTGCGCAGGATCTGCCGGGCCGACGCCTGCACCAGGCGGCCGTCGGCGTTTGCCTGGCTGATCGCGGCCAGGGGAAGACCGTCCACGCCCTTGAGCAAATCACCGGGATCGGCCAGGCGCGCCGCGGCCCATTGGACCGCCCCGACCACCTCGGGCACGCGAATGTGGCCGTCGCCGTCGGTATCGACCAGGGCGAGCGTCTTCTCGTCGAGTTCGATGCCCTTGACCGGACAGCTGAGCGCGACCCAGAGCTTCGGGTCGAGGTGCTCGAGCGCCAGCAGATCGGCGCCGTTCTCCAGGGCGACCTGGTCAAGTCCGCCCGTGCGGAAGAATTTCCAGGAGTGTCCAGTAGGTTTGGCGGGGAACATGGTGTGCGGATCCATCCGGCCCGCAGGCGGCCGGATGGGCGGACACTAGGCCTATTCCCAATTCAGCACCAGCCGGGAAAAATAGGTGGTATCGAGCTTTTTGACGCCAACGCCGGGCTTGCTGTTGTAGTCGTTGCTGATCCCGAAGCGGAACTTGAGGTTCGGGTTCGTCGTCGGGACCTCGAGGAAGCTCTCATGCGACGCGCGGTAGTTGGCGAAATCGTCGAATGAGGGCACGAACGAGAGCCGGTTCACCAGGCTGAGGTTCGCGAGCTTCAGCTCGTGGTTGAGGCCAAAGTCGAGGCCGGCGGCGTTTACGTCCGCCGTGGCCGGGTTCTTGTAGTTCTCGTTCCGGAAGGAGAGACCGGCGCGGCCCGTCAGGATGTGGTCCGTTTTCCGGATGAAATCGAAGCCGTAGCCGGCGGCCGCCACATCGTAGAACTGGATGTCCTTCACGCGGTCGAAGCCGCCTTCGTCGCGAATGTACCAGGAACTGCTGCCCTTGAAATTGTTGGCGTAGTCGACGCCCGCCTTGAATTGGTCCGACGATTTCACGTCATCCGTCACCTGCCGGTCGTAGGCGGCGTAGAACACGAGCTTGTCCTTGGCGCCGGCCAGCGTCGCCCGCACCGCCCCCGCGGTGCCGAGCTGGCTCTTGTTGCCGGATTTGCCGGCCACGTCCGCGGTCGCCTCGTAGGCCCACTTGCGCTCGAGCGCCGCGACCTCGGGGTCCTTGCCGCCGGCCTTCCACGAGGCGGCGATCTTGTCGACCGTGGTGCGTACGCTGCCGTCGGGGTTGTCGATCGCGATGCCGCCCTCCGGCGTGCTGGTGACCTTGCCGTCGAAACGGGTGCCGCTGGCGAGCCGCACGGCCACCGGGGCGTCGGTGCTGAGCGCCGTCACCTCGGATTGCTTGATGTGGATCGTGCCCGCGAAGTCGGTGTCGATGACGACCGATCCGCCGTCGATGCGGGCGATCTTGCCGGTGATGCGCGCGCCGGACTTCGTTTCGACGATGTCGGCGGACAGCGCGGCCGCACCCCAAAGGGCGGCGGCGAGGATCAGGATGATCGGGGAGCGATGGGTGTAGTGCATAGGCAGCTGGCTGGAGGGTCCAGAGTGTCAGCTCTACGACCTGCATTGCCAGCCCATAGGTTCCGCGTTCTTTGTCGTTTCGCGGGAAATTCGTGCGGCGACCTCGGTGGCGTGCCCAACGGGGCCCGCATCCTAGAGCCGATTGGTCCGGTCGGGCGGAGCGCGGCGCTCGGTCCGCTGCCGCAGCCCATGGCGGCCACCCCGGACGCGCCCCGGCGCCAAAACATCCCTGGCGCCACGTGAACGGGCCGCGGTGCCCGGGAAGAGGGAGTCACCCTAAGTGGCTATGCCGAAATCTTCTAACCATCGGCGCAGGGGCCCCGCAGGTGGCGGACATTTGACTTGGCCGGGAGCGACCCGCAAGGTGCGACGCCATTACCCCGGCCATGCGTGCCCTTCTCCAGTGGCTCCTGGTGGCGCTGCTTCTCGGCATCGGCGCTTCGTCAACCGCGATGGCTCGCCCGCCCAAACCGCCGGTGCGCCGCCTCCCGCCCCCCGGGCCCGAGCTGGAGGCGGGCATCAACTGGAACCCACCCGAGGATCGGGTCCGCACGCTGCATGATTTCGAAACCATCGACGTCCGCGCGGCCCTGCAACAGTTTCGCAGCGAGAACCGGGCGCTGATCGGGAGCGTCGTTCCGCGGCAGGTCAGCGTTCCGGCCGCACTGGCGGCCGCGCGGGCCGCAGTCGATCCCGAGGGCAAGGGCGCGCTGCTCGCGGCGTTGCGGGCCCGGGCCGAACTGCAGACCCCGGCCGCGCTCCGCGCGTATGCGGCGGTTGCATTTCTCAACGCCCGCCCGGGCGTCGCGCTGGGAGCGTTGCTGGTGGGCGAAGAACGCCAGCCGGGCAACCCGGGCGTGCGCTTCGACCTGGCCGGCCTCATGGCGTGGAGCGGACTCGTGAACGAGGCGGATGCCTTGCTGGCGGATCTGGTCGCATCGGGCCAAAGTCCGGGCCACGCCTTTGGCATCACCGCCGAGCAGGGCGTGACGTATCTGCGCTCCTACATCCAGATGCGCCAAGGCAAGACCGCCGAGGCCATGGCCGGGCTCCGGCCCATCGCGGCCGCGAACCCCTATTTCAGCGAAGCGCTGCTGAGCCTCGCCCTGATGGAAGCGGAAGCCGGCCAGGACGCACAGCAATATTTCCTCATGGGCGTGTTCCGCCGACCGGTGCCGCCGCCTGGAACCACGGCGACCGCCGGGGCCGGCGCGGACACGCCCGCGACGACGCCCCCGTCCCAACCGGATGAAGCCGGGCCGGACGATGCGGCGAGGGACTACGGCTTGGACGCCTCGTTGTTCGTCGACCTTTCGAAGGGACTCCCGGGCGAATTGCCCCCGGTGCGGACGCCCAAGGGTTTGCCGGAGCGCCTCGCCTACGTCGACTGGCTCCAGGCGCAGGGTCCGGCGCTGACGGCCGACGCCATGGCCTTGCTGCAGGCGCGGGACCAGGCCCGCCAGCGCTGGGGCCGGAAGCAGCTGCCGCGCGACCTGCGCGACCGGCTGGTGGCCATCGAGCGGATGATCGACCCGGCGAATGCGCGTCTCGCCGAAATCCGCCGGCTCAACCGGGCCATCGACGGCGCCATTGTGGACAAGACCGAGGCCACCGCACGGCTCAACGAAAAGTTCATGAACACCTGGGTTGGGCTGATGCCCGCCTACATCAAGGACCCGGCGTCGGTCGCGACGCAGGTCAAGGAACTCGCCGAATCGCTCGACGAAACCATGCAGGCCCAGGTGCAGCTCGTGGATGAATACACCCGCCGGCGCGACCGCATCTGGCACCGCTATGCGACCGCGCTCGGCGCGCTCACTGGCGACGCCGACTTCCAGGCCTACCTGGCGGCGCAGATCAAGGTGCAGGAGCAGGTCGACTACCACGGGCTCGTGACCAACATGGCCGAAAGCTGCACGTTCTCGCGCCAGGCCTTCGTGCTGGCCCGGCGTTGTTTCATGCCGCCCGAAAGGCTGGGCGACGGCGTGGAGAAGACCGCGGACACCGACACCGCGAAATGCACCGAGGACCAGAAGTCGCGGACCTTGGGCGTCGAGGGGGAAACCGGGGCCGGCCTGGGCAAGATCAGCGACATCAGCGTCAGCGCCGAAGCGAACTGCGATGGGTTTTCGCTCGAGGTCTCCGGCATGTTCGCCGAAACGGTGGGAGTGTCGGCGGAGTTGGAATTCAAGACCGACAAGACCTGCACCCTCTACCTCGGGCCAAAGCTCAGCCAGACCACCGGCATCGGGCTCACCGGCAGCAAGGAACTCAGCACCAAAACCGGCCTGTACCTGACGATGGACAGCAAGTCCTTCACCGACGTGGGCGTGAAAACAAATATCAAGGAGACCGCCAAGCTCGGCGCCCTCGGCTTCAACGTCACCGCCAGCCACACGCTCGCGGAAGGGCCGCCGATCAGCTTCATTCCCGGACCGCAGGCGCCGGAGCGGGGCCAGAACGGCCTGCTGATCTTCAACGGCCAGCCGCACTAGGCCCCGTCCCGCTCGCGCAGCGTCGCAAACTTTTCCCACCTCATCACCCTCCATGAAAACCCCCGCCCTGTGCCTCCTCGCCGCCTGCCTGCTGGCAGTGTCCGGCTGCAGCAAACAATCGACCCGCACGATGAAAACCTCCGACGGCAAGGAGGTCACCATGTCCGGCGACGGCAAGAGCGCCTCCATGGACGTCAAGACCGCGGACGGCCAGAAGGTCCACCTGCAGAGCAGCGCCGAGGGCATGGCGATCCCGGCGGATTTCCCCAAGGATATCCCGGTCTTCGCCAAGTCGAAGTTGCGCATGGCCAGCGGCGGCGGTGCGATGCGCATTTATGGTTTCGTGCTGCCGGCCACTCCCGCCGAGGGCATGGCCTACTATGAGAAGAAATTTGCCGCGCAGGGCTGGGAAGCGAAACCACACATGGCGATGGGCGAAAGCCTCATGCTGCAGGGCGGCAAGGCCGGCCGCACCTTCATGCTGACGATCGGCCCGGACGGCAAGGACACCTACGCGCAGCTGACCGTCACGGGCTCCAACTGACCACGCCCGTTGGCCCGCCGGCCGGGTCCTCAATCGCCCGGGAATTTCTTCCGCGCCATGGAGTCAAGGCGCTCCCCGTTCGATCCAGGCTCGAGCGCTAGCGGGCGCTGGCGCAGGTGGCTGGCGCGTGCTCCTCGAATTTCTGCTGGCACGGGCCGATCATGAGCACCGCCTCCTCGGGACGCGCCTCGATCTCCCCTTTGATCACCCGGTAGGCGATTGCATTGGTCTCGTCGGTGGCGGACAGCTTTACGCTGTCCAGCACCATGCCGTCCGCATTCGTGATTATGATCCTGATGGTGTTCATGGCATGTCCTTGGCCCGGCGTCCCCGCTTCGGTTCAGTTTGGCGCGGGAACGGCCTGACCGGAGGTACCTCTTACACCGCGGCGGCTCCGGTTACAAGCTGCGAGAAGCTTCTCCGCGAGCTGCGGCGCCATCGTGGGGGAACGCGCCTGCTTGCGACCGTAGCGGTGCTCTCGGAGCATCGCATTTTCGACCGGCAGCCATGGACCGCCGCTCCAGGATCGATTCGAATCAACTCCGCGCCGGCGCCGCGGCAGCGACCGGAGCCTCCGCCGGAGTTGGCGGCTTCTCGCGCAGGTGCCGCGCGGGCGAGGTGGCGTCGACTGCGGCGTGCCGCCGCCGGAGCGTTTTCTGGAAGAACAGATTGTTCGGCACCTGCAGGACGGAGCCATCGCCGACATCAAGCGTGGTGTAGACAAAATTCAGGTCGGTGACGCGTCCCTTGACGGGCTCGCCGGCGAACTCCAGTTCATCGCCGATCGAAAACGGTCGAAAGATCATGATCATGAGCGTGCAGAGGGTATTGCTGAGCACGCTCCAGACGGCGACGAAACCAATCGCGACCATCGCCAGGATCGTCGAAAGCACGCCCCAAATCCCACTCACGTTGACGCCAAACGCACCGAGGGCGAAAACGACCGCCCCCAGCGTGATCAGCCACTTGATCGCGCGGCGCACCGGCCCGATTTCGTGCTCGGTGAAGCTGGCGTGGCGCGTCAGCAGCGTCAGCCCGCGGCTGAGCACCAGGTTGATCACGACCGCGCCGGCGACGACGGCCACGACAGTCGGTATGCCGGCGAGCAGGACGGGCAGCAGGTCGGAAAGGGCGGGCAGGTGGGTTTTCATGGGCGGAAACTCGGCCGGTGTCGCGCGAGGGCGTGGCTCGTCGGCCCGGAATTATCGCACCGGCGGCGCAGGACAACCATGGGGGAAACGCGGGATTACCCCCCGGGAAATTCCGGGGCGCGGGCTGAAAGTGGGTGGTACGCGCTGACCTCAGCGCGCTTTCCCTCTTAGCCGGAACGCTTCAGCGTCTTGCGGTCGAGCCGCTCCACCTCGGCCCGAGGCTTTCAATCATTGCCCCGGCCCATTCTCGAGGCCCGCCTTATCGCTTGGCCCGGAGATAAGGCTCCAAGTCTCCCAGGATCCGGGTTTCGTGGCCCTGCCAGTCGATCACGCCGAATTCGCCGCTGCGATAGCCCCAGAGGTTCCAGGCGAATCCGTGCCGCTGGCAGGCGTCGAGCACGGCATGCAGCCAGGCCTTGGTTGAGGCATCGTCGGCCGCGCGATAGACGCCAAACTCGCCGAGGAGAATCTCTCGGCCCTTGGCATGTTTTTCGGCCCACGCGGCCATCCGCGCGAACGGGGCGTCGATGTCCGTCGCGACGGACAGGGTCCGTCCGACCGAAGTCGTGACGGCATCGCCGGGCTTTCCATACGGCGCGACATTGGGCACGACCCCGGGGAATTTGACCGGCGGTGCGCCCGTCTTGGCATAAACCCACGGGGCATTCTGGTGGGTGAAGACGACCGGTTCGTAGAAGTGGAAGGTGAAGGCGATGTTCGGGTCGTCGGGCAGCTCGACGTCGTCGATCGTGCCGATGATGCTCCAGCGATTCGACGTGAGATAGACGATCCGCGTCGGGTTCGACTCGCGAATCGCCGCGAGGACCCGGCGATTCAGGACGTTCAACTGCTGGTTCTTCGGGGCCACGGGCTCGTTGATGATTTCAAAGCGCAGGTCCGACGGCTCGTCCGCAAAGCGCCGGGCGATCTCGCGCCAGATGCCGACGGCCTGGTCCTGGATCGTGGGATCGACAAAGGCGCGGCCGTCGCCGCCGTCGTTGAAGTCCGCGCCCGGGAGAAAATGCACGTCGAGGATGATGCCGAGATGCTGCAAGCGGCTCCATTGGATCGCGTTTTCGAACGGCTTGATCTTCGCCGGGTCGAGCGAGCCGTCGGGCTTGAGCCAGAGCCGCGCGTCGATCGGAAAGCGGATGTGATCGAAGCCGTGCGCGGCGATCCACTCGACGTCCTTCTCGCCAAACCAGTCGCCGGCGTAGGGCCGGTCAAAGCATTGGGACAACCAGTGGCAGATGTTCACCCCGCGCTGGAAGGTCGGCGCCGGCGACGGGTTCTCCGCCGCGCTCGCACCGCACATGCCCATCAACAAGGTCAGGCCCAATCCGACCGCCCGGCTCAAACGAATGGAGAGATTCATGGCTGGAGAAATATGCCCGCACCGGACGACTGCCAATGACATACGGCGCGCCGTCGCGGCTTGGTCGGTGGATGCCATGGAGGTGCAGACCCGCGCGAAGCCAGCGGGTCGCCGTGAAAATTTCTCCGCGCCCAAAATCTTTGCGCCTGGGCGCGGCCGCAGGCGGAAATCGCGCCCACCTTTCCGGCTCTGACTCCATTGCCGTCCTTCGCGGTTTGACGTTTCTCCCGGCCTGCCCATCCGTACGCGCATGCCATTGCTGACGATTGTCCCGCCGATGCCCGGCGCCGAGCGCCGTTTCCAGCCGTTCGTGGATTTCGTGCGAGCCCTTGGCTGGGAGACCGAATTTGTCCGGCTGGACTGGACCGGCGCCCAGCCGAACTTCGACTCGACCGCGCTCTTCCCCCAGGTCGATGCCCAGACGGCGGGCAAGGTCGTGATGGGCTACTCGCTCGGCGCGCTCTACGCCCATCTGGGTGCGCTGCGGGCACGCCACCTGATCCTCGGTTCGATCTCGCCGTTTTTCCTGGAGGATGACGACGAGCCGCAACGCTGGATGATTTCCTACCGCGCCGGCAACGCGAACACTCCGGCCGACATCCTGGTGGGGGCCAGGGAAGACGAGCAAATGCACCGCCGCGCCGTCGCCATCCGCGATTTCTATCGTCAGCACACCTACATCGACGTCCCGGACGCGGAGCACGAACTCTGGCATCCGAATTACCTGCAGGCGGTCAAAGCGGCCCTCGACCGGCTTCAAGCCCGCCCATCGCGCTCGAGACTCGAGGCCTGACCGTTTCCGCCGTCGCCAGAGAGGTCCGTGGTTCGTGCGGGTCGTACAAGGATAGCGCGGATAGGCGCATGAAAACCCGTGCGTTCCGGCCTCGGGCAAGAATGACCTGCGTTCGCGAAGCCGGGAAAGGCGAGCATGGACTCGCCGCGGCCTGGCTTGCGCACCTCCAGTCGAGCGTCGCCGGCGACGTGATGCCGCCGGTCCGGAGCGGGACACCTCTGCTTCGCGGTTCCGCGGCGCCGCCGGTCGGCCACCCCTCAACTTCTCAGGATCTCCGCGCCGCTTTCACCAGGGCGAGCGCGGCGTTGCGTGCGTGAGCCAACGCCGAGGTGTCCCCGAAGGTGTGCGCGCTCACCAGCGCACCCTCGAGGAGGAGCGCAATCTGCCGCGCCAGCGGACCCGGTTCGACGACCCCGAGGCCGGCGAGCAGTTCCTGAATGGTGTCGATGTCCCTCTGCTTGTGCCGGATCACGGCCTGGTGCACCGGCGAGTGGATATCCGGATACTCCGCGACGGCGCGGATAAACCCACAGCCGTTGAACTCCTTGCTGGCAAAAATCGGTTCATAACGGGCGAAATAAGCGAGCAGTCGCTTGCGCGGCGAAGGTCCGGCCTCTCGCAGGGCCGTCTGCACCCGCTCGTTGATCAGCGCCGAGCGCTGTACGAGCACGGCCACGATGAGTTCCTCCTTCGACTCGAAGTGGTGGTAGAGGGTCATCTTGGCGAGCTTCGCCTCGGCCAGGATCCTATCGATGCCGACCGCGTGGTAGCCATCGCGATAGAAAAGACGGAAGGCCGTCGCGATGAGATGGTCCCGCTTGGGGGTGCTGTCGCCGGTTGATGGGGGCAGATCGGGCATGCCTCCGAGGCTAGCGCGACGGCCGGGCGCAGATCAAGATTAGACAGTTCTGTCTAATAGGGCTTGACTGTTGTTAGACAGTTCCGTCTAACGAGGGTGCGCCGCCGCCACCACCCCTTACTGGAGACTGCCATGATCAAGACTCCCATTACCTCGCCCGACCTTTCGCCGCCGGTCGGCCCGTTTTCCCCGGCGATCGAAGTCGGTGGTTTCCTCTATGTCAGCGGCCAGGTCGGCCAGGACCCGGCCACGGGCCGGGTGGTCGCCGGGGGCATAGTGGCCGAGACCGAGCGCATCTTCCTCAATCTCTCGGCGGTACTCCAGGCAGCCGGCAGGAGTTTCGATGACGTGGCGCGCGCCGGCGTATATCTCACGAGCATGGGGGACTTCGGCGCGATGAATGCCATCTACGCGAAGCATTTCCGCCCGCCCTTCCCCGCCCGCACAACGATCGCGGTGGCCGCGCTGCCGCTCGGCGCCTGCGTCGAGATCGACCTCGTCGTCAAGGCTTGAGGCGAGGCCCGGAGCCTAATCGTGCGCGAGATTGACCAAGCGGTGAGAGCGGACGAAGCCCGCGGATGGCGTGCGGCGGTGCGCGTTCTGGTCCACGCCACGCTGCGTTATGCCGCCCATGCTGGAGCCATGAGGGAGCGGCACGCCTGGCGCCCGGCCGGGCCGAACGAATCCACCACCCCGGTGAATCCACCCGCCATGGTTCCGCACGGATCTCCTCGATGAACTCCCTCATTCAAGATGTTCGCTACGCCTGGCGCATGATGCGCAAAAGCCCAAGCTTTACGCTGATTATCATCATGACTTTGGCCCTGGGCGTCGGCGCCAATACGGCGGTATTCAGCGTGGTGAAGTCCGTCTTGCTGAATCCGCTTCCCTATCCCGATTCCGCGCAGCTCGTGCAGATAACGTTCAACCAGCCTGGCGCCGGCCTGAGCAATATTCGGTTTTCCGCCCCTGAATTGGAGGACCTCCAGGCGGCCCATGATATCTTCGATGCGGTCAGTGTGGTCTGGCCGAGCAGCGGCAACCTGACGGGCGGCAGCCAACCGGAACGGCTCGAGCTCCTGGGGACCAGTGCCAACTACTTTACGATGCTGGGCGCCCATCCCCAGCTGGGGCGATTGTTCGAGCCGCAGCTGGATACCGCGCCGGGCTTCGCCCAGGCTGCGGTGATCAGCGACGGGCTTTGGCGGCGGTTATACGGTGCTGATCGGGATGTCCTGGGCCGGAGACTGTTCATCGACAGTGACGCCTACACCATCGTCGGCGTTCTGCCGCCTGGATTCCGGCATCCGGGGAAAACCGTCGCCAAGGAAGTTGATGTCTGGCTCACCGCGGGCTTCAAGGCGGACCCTTTCCCACCGTACAAGCGCGACCAGCGCATCATTCCCAGCGCGATTGGCCGCCTCCATTCCGGACTCAATTTGGCGCAGGCGCAGCAAAAGCTCGATGCGCTGGCGGCCTCCCTTCGGCTCGCATATGCGTCCGATTACCCGGCGCCCGCCCGTTGGTCCATCGACGTCCAGCCCTTGCTGGAATCCCTGGTTGGCGAGGTCCGGCCCATGCTCATGGTCCTGATGGCGGCGGTGGTTGTCATCATTCTCATCGGGTCGGTGAATATTGCCAATCTGCTGTTGGCGCGCGCCTCGGCTCGTCACAAGGAAGTCGCCCTGCGGAGCGCGCTTGGCGCCACCGGGACCAGGATTACCCGGCAGCTCCTGACCGAGTCCCTCGTGCTGTCGCTGCTGGGCGGGAGCATTGGCGTTCTGGTCGCGGCGCTGTCATTGCGCGTCGTTGTGCTGTTCGCACCCCATACGATCCACCGCCTGACCGAGATAAACATTGACTGGGGCGTGCTGGGCTTCGCCCTGCTGATTTCAGTCCTCACGGCCCTGGCCTTTGGCCTGGTCCCGGCCCTGCAATCGGGATCGACCGATGTGTTTTCCGGGATGCGCGAGGGATCCTTGGGATCGGGCCAGAGCAGGAAAATCGGCCAATATCGCTCCGGTTTGATCATCGCTGAATTGGCGCTGGCGATCGTGCTGATGGTCGGAGCCGGATTGCTGCTGCGCACCTTTTGGGGTCTGCTCCGGGAGGATCCCGGATTCAAATCATCGAACGTGGTTGGGGCCAGCGTCTGGCTGACCGCGCCCAACGACCCCAAGGCCGATCATTACCTGACGCCCGAGGCCCAAGGCATTTTTGTCCGAGCCGCCATGCATCGGATATCCGGCATACCCGGGGTGGAAATGGTCGGGGTCACATCCTCCATTCCCATGGGTTCGGACCCGCCGGCGTTTGCCCCCATGGTGATGGAGCATCGACCGGTTGATGCGTCAACGGAGGTCAAAGCCGAGCTGATCCGGGTGAGTCCCGACTATTTCAAGGTGATGGGCATAACGCTGCTGCACGGCAGGTCCTTCGACGACAATGACCAGGCCGACAAACCGGGGGTTGCAATCATCGATGAAACGACCGCCCGCCGGTATTGGCCGGCGGCCAATCCCCTGGGAAGGCGCGTCCAACTGGGACGACAGGGCTTCAATCCCGCCGTCTGGGTGAAAGTGGTGGGAATAGTCCAGGACGTGAAACATGACGGCTTGGACCGCGATGGGATTCCGCACGTCTATCAGCCGGTCTACCAGGCCAGGTCCCGGCGGGTGAATTTCGTCATGCGGACATCGCTCCCGGCCGAGACCCTCGAGCGCCAGATCAGGCAGGAGATCCAATCCATCGATCCTGCCCTGCCCGTCTTCGACATTCGACCCATGGATGAGGTGGTCAGCGCCTCGCTGGCCACGCGCCAATTCTCCGCTTCGTTGGTGGCAGCGTTCGCAGCCATCGCGCTTTTCATGGTCTCGATCGGCGTCTACGGCCTGCTCGCAAATCTGGTCGAGCAACGGGCGCGTGAACTCGCCATCCGCATGGCGCTGGGGGCGCAACGGGCGGATGTTTTCCTAATGATCCTCGGCAAGGGGACCGTGATCGCCACCGCGGGAATCGTTGGCGGTATTTTGATTTCCCTGCTCGTGGCGCCGGCGATTGGGGCACTGCTGTACGGCGTCCATCCGATTGACCCCTTCGTGTTTCTCGCGGTGCCGACACTCCTCCTGGGGGTGGCGCTGCTGGCCAGCTACCTGCCCGCGCGGAGGGCCGCCCATAAGGATCCGCTCGTCGTCCTGCGCGAAGGCTGAGCTCAACCCATGCCGGGTAGTGTTCGGCCAACTGCGGACCCGCCCCGGCCCAGAAAGACAGCAGGTGAACCAAGGCATGACCCGATGCAGCAAACTCACCGGCGGCCTACTCCCCAGGTCCTGAAAGATTCTCACTCATGAACGCACTCATTCAAGATGTCCGTTACGCCTGGCGCACGATGCGAAAAACGCCGGCCTTCACGCTCACTGTCGTCGTGACTCTGGCCCTCGGCGTGGGCGCCAACACGGCCATTTTCAGCCTCGTGAACGCGGTGTTGTTGCGACCCCTGCCCTACCGAGATCCCGATCGTTTGGTTCGGATCTTCTTCAACGAGCCCGGCCTGGGCTTGCGGGACGTGAAATTTTCCAAGCCCGAACTGGATGACCTGCTGACGCGCACGGGTGTATTTGAAGATGCGACCCCGATCTTCGAGGGCAGCGAGAATCTGACCGGCGGCAAACAGCCGGAGCGTCTCGAGGCGGTCAACGGCAGCTTCAGCTACTTCTCCCTTCTGGGTGTGACCCCGCAAATTGGACGGTTGTTCGGTCCGCAGGACTTTGTGCCCGGTTTCGCTCCCTTGGCGGTGATCAGCGATGGCTTGTGGCGCCGGGCCTATGGTGCCGATCCAAAAGTCATCGGCCGTACCATCTGGATCGACAGCGATCCCATTACCATCATCGGGGTTCTGCCGCGCGGCTTTCGCCATCCCGGACCGACAACTTCCGGCGAGGCGGAAGTGTTTTGCGCCGCCGGACTCAGCGGGACGCCCTTTCCCCCGCCGATCCGCGGCAATCGGGTTCTCAGATCCGCAATCGGGCGCCTCAAGCCTGGCCTGACTCTGGCGCAGGCCCAAATGCGCCTCACGGCCGTGGCCGCCGAATTGCGCCGCGACTTCCCGGCCGACTATCCGCCGCCGGCGCGGTGGACCGTTGAGATTCAATCCTTGCAGGAAACCTTGGTGGGCCGTGTCCGGCCCATGCTGCTGGTGTTGCTGGGGGCGGTGATCCTGATCGTTTTCATCGTCTCGTTGAACATTGCCAACCTTCTCCTGGCGCGCGCCTCGGGGCGGCGACAAGAGATCGCGGTGCGGTTGGCGCTGGGAGCGAGCCGCGGCCGCGTCGTGCGCCAGATGCTGACCGAATCCATGCTGCTGTCGCTCCTCGGCGGGGCCGCGGGCCTTGCCGCCGCCGTGGGATCGTTGTGCTTCATCCTGCGCCTGGTGCCAGCCAACGTTCCCCGGCTTGACGAAGTGCGAATCGACGGGGTGGTGCTGGCGTTCGCTCTGCTGGTTTCGATCCTTACTGGCTTGGTGTTTGGACTTGTTCCCGCGCTTCATTCGACCAAAGCCGCGCTCTCCCCGGCCCTGCGCGAAGGCGGTCGCGGCTCCGGCTTCAACGCCCGGACCGGCCGGTTGCGGGATGGGCTCATCGTCGCTGAACTGACGTTTGCCGTCATCCTGATGGTGGGGGCAGGTCTGTTGTTGCGCACGCTGCAGGACCTGTTGCGGGAGGATCCTGGCTTCAATCCCACCCAGTTGGTCACGGCCAATACGTGGTTGGGCAACCCCATCGATCCCAAGACGGATCCGTATCAGGGCGTGCCAGGCAAGGTCGCCTTTGGACGTGAGCTGCTGCGGCGCATGCAGGCAATTCCGGGTGTGGAACTCGCGGCGATCACCTCGTCTCTCCCCGCCACCAATGGCAACCCCAATGCGGTTGGTGGCGTGCCGATTGAAGGCCTGGCGATTGAAGACCGTCCGGTCGAATCGGCGCAGGATCTGCGCGCCGAGAGAATCCGGATCAGCCCGGGTTATCTTCAGGTGATGCGGGCGACGCTCCTCCGCGGTCGCGCCTTCTCCGAGGACGACGAAGCCGGCAAACCGCCGGTGGCTATCGTCGACGAAAGCACGGCTCGGCTGTTTTGGCCGTCCGGTGATCCGTTGGGCCGGCGCGTGCGCTTCGGAAAGGACGCGACCCAGCCGTGGACGACTGTCGTGGGCCTGATCAAGGACATCAAAAATGACGGCCTCGACATCGATGGCGTGCCCCACATCTACGTTCCCGTCTACCAAGATCCCAGCAAGCAAGTGAGCGTGGCATTGCGGACGTCCCTGCCCGCGACCGCGCTCGAACCGCAGATTCGGCATGAAATCCAGAGCATCGATCCCGGCTTGCCCGTGTATGGGGTTTCTTCCATGGACGACATCCTTGATCGGTCGCTCGCTTCACGCCGTTTCTCCGCTGACCTGGTGGGCGGGTTTGCCGTTTTGGCGGTGCTCCTGGCCTCCATCGGAATATACGGCTTGTTGGCTTACATGGTCAGCCAGCGATCCCGTGAGATCGGCATCCGCCTGGCCCTGGGGGCGCAACGGGCAGAAATTCTGGGTACATTCCTCCGCCAGGGCGTCGCACTTGCTGGCGTGGGCATCATGGCCGGATTGGTCCTGGCCGCATCCACTGCGTCCCTGATGGCAAATTTGCTCTATGGTGTCCGCCCCCATGATCCGGCAGTGTTTCTGATCGTGCCTTTGCTTCTGCTGGGGGTGGCCGCGCTGGCCAGCTATCTTCCGGCCCGGCGCGCGACGAAGGTGGATCCGATGATTGCCCTTCGCGAGACATGAACTCACCCCGACCTGCCGGCAGGGTGCGCGAGGTCCGCAACGCTACATCTTGAGCTGGCTCAGGACCAGCCGGGCGATACCGCCAACCGGATTGCCTTTCTCGAGCGCAGGATAGAAGCGAATGCCTTTGATGACCGAGGCCATGTCTTCACCAGCCTGCTCGGAACATGACTCGTCGGTGAAAACCTCCAAGGGCATGCCCTCCTTCGATATTTTCACATAAAAGACCGCGTCCCGTTGCCGCGGAGTCAGCGCGATCTCCGTTTTCCGGTCGGGTTTCCCGATGGCCGGCGAGGCCGCCAGCGTCTCGCCCTTGTGATTGGTGAAATACTCGATCTTCATGTACTCGAAGGCATCGTCGCGGCTCAGTGCCACGCGCTTGGGCGCGACGTCGGAGGCAATTTCCCGCCCGGAGTCGTAGAAGTGAATTTCGTATCGCTCCAACTCATAGCCCGGCGGCAGCCCGCCCTTGAGGATATGGATTTTCTGCGGCTTCGATCCGATCTCGTCCAAGGCCCGCGCATAGATCAGGCTGCGCAGCGTGCCCCGGTCCCCGGGTTTCTCCCGGAAAAGCACCGTCAGGACTATAAACGGCTTCTTGAGCGGCGTCTCCGATGAGATCTCGAAGTCCGCCGCGACGGCATCAAACTGTTCCTTCGCCCGATCCTCTTCGGCATGGAGGCGGGCAAAGGCCGCGTCGGCCACGGCCGAGCTCAGCCGATCGGCGTCCATCTGCTGGGTCGCTGTCGCCGTCTCCGCGTTGGTCAGGTTGTTAGCGTCGGCGGTGGCCCGACCCGCCGCCGCCTGCAATGCGGCCAGCGCCAGGCCCGTGGCGCCGTTGGCGATCCCATTCTGGAGCGCTGTTTGCGCGGTGCTGGCATCCCGCCTCGCCTCGGCCGCCGTCATGCCTTGGGGCGGAGCGTTTCCGACCACATAGCCCCCGTTCGCAGCGGCCACCGCCTGGCCTTCGGCCAACGAGGCGGCATCGCCCATGGCGGCGGAAACCTCCATCGATCTTCGTTGCCGCAACATGACCGGATCATTGCCCGGCGTATAGGCGCGTTCGCATTTGAAGCCGGTCACGGTGGCGGAAACATCAGACAGCTTGAGCGTCGGCGCGACCTTGAGGTCATGCGTCCCGCCCCACATCGGGATCTGGGTCTCCGCTCCGCCAATGACGACGACGAAGGACGAGCCGGAGACGTCGTAGACTTTGAAGAAATCCTTGCCGCGCGCCACCGAGAGATCCGAACCCATGAACAGCGTGTAGGGCTTGGAGGCAGGCTCAATCGGGCCCGACCGGGCGGGCGCAGCCAGTGTCACCGCGAGAAGCAGGCAGACGGGCATCGCCGGCGAAAACCGCGCAAGAGGAACGGTGGACATGGTGGGGTTCATCGGAAAAACCAGCTCAAGGTATTACGGCGCCGGCGGCGCCTTGGTTTCAAGCGGCCTCGAGATTCTCCGCAATCTCCGGGACCAAGCAATGCCCTTCTGGTTCCGGAAAGGTCCAACCGGGTCAGCGCATATGGTCTGTGGCTTGGAGAAAGGAGATAGTTCGCCACCATGCCCCTACACTCGCACGGCAGCCGGATCCGGGTCTTCCAACCGGAACTTTTCCGCCCTTGACCGTCCCGACGAGCGGAGCACGCTCCGGCTGGGACTTTTGCCTGGTGGTGTAATGGCAGCACAGGCGACTTTGACTCGCCTAGTCCTGGTTCGAATCCAGGCCGGGCAGCCAATTTCGGCTCGATGTGAATCGCGCCGGCGAGGATTTATCTCGGGCTTGGAGGGTCGAACTCCCGGCCGACCGCCTCTCGGTTTGCGCCCTCTTCGCGCCCTTTGCTGCCCTCGTGCAAGGTCAGCCGCGGCGGGCGGCCTCGATTTTGGCGATGTCGATCTTGCCCATCTCCATCATCGCCTCGAAAGCGCGCTTCGCCTCCGCGCCGCCGGCGGCCATCGCCTCGGTGAGCGCGCGCGGCGTGATCTGCCACGACAGCCCCCAGCGATCCTTGCACCAGCCGCAGGCGCTCTCCTGGCCGCCATTGCCGACGATGGCATTCCAGTACCGATCGGTCTCCTCCTGCGTGTCGGTTGCGATCTGGAACGAAAAGGCCTCGCTCTGGGTAAACGCCGGTCCGCCGTTGAGCCCCAGGCAGGGAATGCCGCACACCGTGAATTCCACCTTCAGCACATCGCCCGCCTTGCCCGATGGATAGTCGGCTGGCGCCTTGTGCACCGCCGTCACCTTGCTGTCCGGAAACGTCGCCGCGTAGAAACGCGCCGCCGCCTCGGCGTCCTTGTCGTACCACAGGCAAATCGTGTTCTTGGGCATCGATGTTTTCATAAGGGTTATTGGCCACAGACCGCCACCCACGGGCCGGGTTCATCGAATCCCCAAACGGCGGGCGGGGGCAAGCGGAAGACGCCTGCGCCTTCACCCCGGCCAGCAAGATTTTGACGCCGGCCGCCGCCGCGCCACAAATTAACGGCCTCATGCACCGTGTCACCGCCAATGTCCCGGACGATTCCATCGTGACCTGGCTGCTCGATTCCGACCCGGCGATCCGCTGGCAGGTCCTGCGGGACCTCACCGGCGCCCCGCCCGAAGAAGTCGCCGCCGAGCGCGCGAGGGTCGCCACGACCGGGCTCGGCGCACGCTTGCTCGCGCTGCAGGCGGACGACGGCCAGTGGGGCGGTCGCGCGTGGAACCGCGGCTGGAATTCCACCATGCATGTCCTGATGCTGCTGCGCGATTGCGGCCTGGATCCCGCGGCCCCCGCGGCGCGACATGCACTGGAGCGCGTCGTGCGCCACGTGACGTGGCGCGGCTGCGGCCCGCCCGAGTGCGACGCGAATCCCTTTTTCGCCGGGGAAGAGGAGCCGTGCATCAACGGCCAGGTCGGCGCCGTCGGCGCGTATTTTGGGCAGGACGTCAGCCGCCTGGTGGAACGGCTCCTCGGCGAACAACTGCCCGATGGCGGCTGGAATTGCGAGGCGGCGAAGGGTTCGACCCGCTCCTCCTTCAACACGACCCTTTGCGTGCTCGAGGCGCTGCTCGCGTTCGAGCAATCCGGCGCGGCCCGCCCGGACGTTAACGCCGCCCGTCGCCGCGGAGAGGAGTATCTCCTCGCACGCCGATTGTTGCGGCGCCGATCGACGGGCGAAATCATCGCGCGGGATCGCAAGGGCGGCGGCGACTGGAGGCGCTTCGCCTTTCCGACCTGGTGGCACTACGATGTGCTCCGCGCACTCGATCATTTGCGTCGCGCCGGGGTCGCACCCGACCCGCGGCTGGCCGAGGCGGTCGAGCACGTGGTGGCGAAGCGCGCCGACGACGGTCGCTGGCTGCTTGAGACGGTCTATCCTGGCCAGATGCCCGTCGATTGGGCCGAAAGCGAAGGCCGGCCGAGCCGGTGGATAACGCTGCGGGCTCTGCGGGTGCTGCGGTGGTTTTCGGGGATGGCTTGAAGGGCGGCACGGCGACCAGCGACGGCCCTGCAGAAGCGTCGGCCAAGAATTTTTGAAAAATCCAGTTGACTTGACTAAACGGTCAACTATTCCTTTGCGCCATGGGAAGAACCTCAGATGCCAACGAAAGGCTCATGGACGCCGCCCTCGACCTGATTTGGGAAGAGAGCTACGGCGCCGTGACCATCGATGACATCTGCAAGCGCGCCGAGGTGAAGAAGGGCAGTTTCTATTATTTCTTCAGCTCCAAGGCCGACCTGGCCGTCGCCGCCCTCGAGCGCATGTGGACCGAGACCTGGAAGCCCAACATGGACCAGATCTTCTCCCCTTCCGTCGAGCCGGTCGACCGGATCGCGGCTTACCTCGAGAACATTTACCAGAAACAGGTCAAGGTGAAGCAGGAGCACGGCAAGGTGCTTGGCTGCCCCATCGTCTCGATGGGATCGGAAACCAGCACGCATGAGGTCGACATCAACGGCAAGATCCGCGAGCTGCTCAATCGCAAGCGCCGGTACTATGAGTCCGCGCTCCGCGATGCCCTCGCCGAGGGCGCGATCGAACCCTGCGACCCGGCCGAAAAAGCCCACGCCCTCGCCGGCCTGATTGAAGGCATCGTCTGCCAATGCCGGATCATGAACGACCCCGAGGTCGCCCACAGCCTGGCCGAGACCGGGCTCCGGCTCATCGGCGCCAAACAGAAAGCCACGCTCAAATCCTGATCTTTCCTCTCGCGCGGCTCTGCCCAGGTCGCGCTCTTTTTGCATCCAAATACTAGCCAACCAGTCAACTATCTTTAACTCCACGCCATGAACACCACGATACTCGCACAACCTACACAGCTCGGCACCAACCGTCTGAATTTTCTCCTGCCGGCCTCGCCGCGTTTCGCGCAGCGGTTCGCCGGCACGCACGCCGCGCGCCGCCGCCTGGCGCAGCCCGACTTCGAGCGCCTCTTCGATTCGACGTTGCTCGACCGCCTTCAGGCGCCGCTCACACGCCGTCATGAATAAGACCGGCGGCCTCTCTCCGTCTCCAGATCAATTCAATCCACGCATGAACACCAGCTCCGCCACGCAACCTCGCCGCCGCATCCGGCGCCATCTCCTGCTCGTCACCGCCGGCGTCCTCGCCGTCGCCGGCGCCGGCCTCTACCTGGCCTCTCCTTCCCGCGCCCACGCCGCTGAAGCCGCCGCTTCCATCGCGCCGCCGGCGCCCAAGGTCACGGTCGCTCCGGTCGAACAAGAGCTCGTCACCGACTACGAGGAACTCACCGGCCACGTCGACGCCACCGAAACCGTCGAGTTGCGCGCCCGCGTTTCCGGCCACGTCGACGCCGTCCAGTTCCAGGCCGGGCAATTGGTGAAGAAGGGCGACCTGCTCTTCGCGATCGACCCGCGCTGGTACCAGGCGCAATTCGACCTGGCGAAGGCCCGGGCCGACGTTGCGGACCGCGAGGCCGCGCGCGCCGAGAAGCTTCTGGCGTCATCCGCCATCTCGAGCGAGGAGGCCGAGGCCCGCCGCGCCGCCGCCGCCGAGGCGCGCGCCGCGTTCGAGACCACCCGGCTTGACCTCGAATACACGCAGGTGCGCGCGCCGATCTCCGGCCGCATCAGCCGCGCCTACGTCACGCCGGGCAACCTGATCTCCGGCGCGCCCGGCAACGCCACGCTCCTCGCCACGATCGTCAGCGACGGCGACGCCTACGTCTACGCCGACCTCGACGAGTCCACCCTGCTCCGGTTCAACCGCCTCGCCCGCGAAGGCCGCATCCTCAGCCGCAATGGCCGGATCCCGGTCGACCTCCAGCTCGCGGATGAGGACGGCTATCCGCGCCACGGCTTCGTCGAGTCCGCCGACAACCACGTGAATCCCGCCACCGGCTCGCTGGCGCTGCGGCTCGTGTTCCCGAACGACGACGGCGCGCTCATCCCGGGGCTGTTCGCCCGCGTCCGCCTCCCCGTCAGCGCGCCGGCTCCCGCACTGCTCGTCAGCGAGCGCGCGATCGGCACCGACCAGAACCAGAAATACGTCCTCGCCGTCGGTCCCGGCAACACCGTCGCGTACCGCACGGTCAAGCTCGGCCCCGTCCTCGATGGCAAGCGTGTCGTCCGCGAGGGCTTGTCGTCCGGCGACACGATCATCGTCAACGGCCTCCAGCGCGTCCGGCCCGGCATGACCGTCACGCCGGAAACGCAGGCCGTCGCCACCACCGCGGCCGCCGCCACCACCAAGATCGCCGCCCTGCGCTGACACCCAGGTAGGGCGCGGACTCCGTCCGCGCCGCGGCGGGGTCTCCCGCACCCCCCGACCGTCGCCCTTCACCGGCCTTCCCATCCGGCCCGCCCGGCCACCGCCTTGCCCAAAAATTCCCGCTCTCCCGCTCCGTCATGAACTTCTCCGACTACTTCATCAAGCGCCCGATCCTCGCCGGCGTCCTGTCCACGATCGTCTTCCTCGTCGGCCTCATCGCGATGTGGCGCCTGCCCATCAGCGAGTATCCCGAGGTCGTGCCCCCGACCGTGGTGGTGCGCGCCAGCTACCCGGGCGCCAACCCCAAGACCATCTCCGACACCGTGGCCGCGCCGCTCGAGCAGGCCATCAACGGCGTCGAGCACTCGCTCTACATGTTCTCGCAGGCGACCAGCGACGGCATGATGACACTCACCATCACGTTCGCGATCGGCACCGACCTCGACAACGCCCAGGTGCAGGTGCAGAACCGCGTCGCCCAGGTCCTGCCCAAGCTGCCCGAGGATGTCCGCCGCATCGGCGTCACCACCGCCAAGGCCTCGCCCGACCTCCTCATGGTCGTCCACCTGTTCTCGCCGGACGGCCGCTACGACAACATCTACGTTCGCAACTACGCCACGCTGCAGGTCCGCGACGTCCTCGCCCGGCTCAATGGCGTCGGCGAGGTCCGCGTCTTCGGCTCGGGCGACTACGCCATGCGCGTGTGGCTCGACCCCAACAAGGTCGCCGCCAAGGGCCTGACCGCCTCGGACGTCGTCGCCGCCATCCGCGAGCAGAACGTCCAGGTCGCCGCCGGCGCGGTCGGCCAGCAGCCCAACGCCCGCCCGGTCGACACCGAATTGCTCGTCAACACCCAGGGCCGGCTGACCACCGAGGACGAGTTCGGCGCGATCATCGTCAAGTCCGGCCCGGCCGGCGAACGCGTGCAGTTGCGCGACGTCGCCCGCATCGAGCTCGGCGCCAACGCCTATGCGCTGCGCTCGCTGCTCAACAACCAGGCCGCGGTCGCCCTGCCCATCGCGCAGCTCCCGGGCTCCAACGCCATCGCCACCTCCGACGCCGTCCGCGCCACGATGAAGGAACTCGCGAAGAATTTTCCCGAGGGTCTGAAGTACGACATCGTCTACGACCCGACGGTCTTCGTGCGCAGCTCGATCGAGGCCGTCGTCCACACGCTCTTCGAGGCCATCGTCCTCGTCGTGCTCGTGGTCATCCTCTTCCTGCAGACCTGGCGCGCCTCGATCATCCCGCTGGCCGCCGTGCCCGTGTCGCTCGTCGGCACCTTTGCCGTCATGCTCGGCCTGGGCTTCTCGATCAACGCCCTCTCGCTCTTCGGCCTCGTGCTCGCCATCGGCATCGTGGTCGACGACGCGATCGTCGTGGTCGAGAACGTCGAGCGCAACATCGCCCTCGGGCGCACGCCCGTCGAGGCCACGCGCCAGGCCATGCGCGAGGTCACCGGCCCGATCATCGCCACCGCGCTCGTGCTCTCGGCCGTGTTCATCCCCACCGCCTTCATCAGCGGCCTGACCGGCCAGTTCTACAAGCAGTTCGCGATGACGATCGCCATCTCGACGATCATCTCGGCCTTCAACTCGCTCACCCTTTCGCCCGCCCTCAGCGCGCTGCTGCTGAAGGACCACCACGCGCCCAAGGACGGGCTGACCCGCGCCATGGACTTCGCCTTCGGCTGGTTCTTCCGCCCGTTCAACCGCTTCTTCGCCTGGGCCGCCGCGAAATACTCCGCCGGCGTCGCCCGCCTGCTGCGCGTCTCGGTCGTCGCGCTCGTCGTCTACGCCGGCCTGCTCGGCCTCTCCGGCGCGCTGTTCAAGGCCACGCCCACGGGCTTCGTGCCGACGCAGGACAAGCAGTACCTCGTCGCCTTCGCCCAGCTCCCGGCCGCCGCCTCGCTCGAGCGCACCGACGCCGTCATCCGCCGCATGGGCGACATCGCGCTGAAGCACCCGGGCGTGGCCAACGCCATCGCGTTCCCCGGCCTGTCGATCAACGGCTTCACCAACTCGCCGAACAGCGGCATCGTGTTCGTCGCACTCAAGTCCTTCGACGAGCGCCGCTCGCCCGAGCTCGCCGGCCCGGCCATCGCCCGCCAGCTCCAGCAGGAGTTCGGCGCGATCGAGGACGCCTACATTGCCATCTTCCCGCCGCCGCCCGTCCAGGGCCTCGGCACCATCGGCGGCTTCAAGCTCTACGTCGAGGACCGCGGCGACAACGGCCTCGACGCCCTCTATGGCGCCACCCAGGGCCTGATCGCCAAGGGCTGGCAGACGCCCGGCCTCACCGGCCTGTTCTCCAGCTTCACCATCAACACGCCGCAGCTCCAGGCCGACGTCGACCGCGCCAAGGCCAAGGCGCAGGGCGTGCCGCTGCAGAATGTCTTCGAGACGATGCAGATCAACTTGGGCTCGCTCTACGTGAATGATTTCAACCGCTTCGGCCGCACCTACCAGGTCATCGCCCAGGCCGACGCGCAGTTCCGCGAGAAGCCCGACGACATCCTGCGCCTCAAGACCCGCAACGCCGCCGGCCAGCTCGTGCCGCTCGGCTCGCTCGTGAAGGTCCGCGAGACCTACGGCCCCGACCGCGTCATGCGCTACAACGGCTACCCGGCCGCCGAGATCAACGGCGCGCCCGCACCGGGCTACAGTTCCGGCCAGGCCGAGGCGGCGATCGAAAAGCTCGCGGCCGAGACGCTGCCCAAGGGCATGGTCCTCGACTGGACCGAGCTCGTCTACCAGAAGCTCATCGCCGGCAACACCGCCGTCTACATTTTCCCGCTGAGCATCTTCCTCGTCTTCCTGGTGCTCGCGGCGCAGTACGAGAGCTTCCGCCTGCCGTTCGCGGTCATCCTCATCGTCCCGATGGCGCTGCTGTCGGCCTTCGTCGGCCTCTGGCTGACGCACGGCGAGAACAACGTCTTCACGCAGATCGGCCTCATCGTGCTGATCGGCCTCGCGGCCAAGAACGCGATCCTGATCGTCGAGTTCGCCGTCAAGCTCCACGAGGAAGGCAAGGGCATCGTCGAGGCCGCGGTCGAGGCGTCGCGCCTCCGGCTGCGCCCGATCCTCATGACCTCGATCGCCTTCATCGCCGGCGTCTTCCCGCTGGTCGTCAGCCACGGCGCCGGCGCCGAGATGCGCCGCGCCATGGGCGTCGCCGTGTTCGCCGGCATGATCGGCGTCACCTTCTTCGGCCTGTTCCTCACGCCGGTGTTCTACTCGGTCCTCGCCAAGCTCGGCGCGCGGAAGCCGGCGCCGGCCGCGTTGCCCGACCTGAGCTCTTCGAACGGTCCCACACCAACCCCCGAACACGCCTGATCACCTGGAGGGCCCGTCTCCCGACGGGCCGCGGCCCGGCCGGAGCTGGGCCCTCCACCCAACCCTTCCACGCACCATGAACAATTGGACCAAGCTGCTCTCGCTCGCCCTCGGCGCCTTCGTCATCGGCACCGAGAGCTACCTCGTCGCCGGCGTCCTGCCCGCGCTGTCCGCCGACCTCGGCGTCACCCTCGCCCTCGCCGGCCAGCTCATCACCGCCTTCGCACTGACCTACGCGCTCAGCTCACCGGTCATCGCGGTGGCCACGGGCGGCATGGAACGCCGCCGGCTGCTCCTGTGGTCGCTTGGCGCCTTCGGCATTTTCAACCTCGTCGCCGCCACGGCGCACACCTACGGCGTGCTCCTCGTCGCCCGCATCGGCCTCGGGCTGGCCGCGGGCACCTACATGCCGGCGGCCAGCGCCTACGCCGTCGCCACGACGCCGGCGGCGCAGCGCGGCCGGGCCCTCTCGATCATCTACGGCGGCCTGACGGTCGCGCTTGTGATCGGCGCGCCGCTGGGCGTGCTGGTCGGCGGCCGGTTCGGCTGGCGCTTCAATTTCCTCGGCATCGCCGCCCTGACCGTGGCCGCGCTGGCCGGGTTGGCCGCCACGCTGCGGCGGATCGTGCCATCCGCGCGCATCACGCTGGCCGAACGCCTGGCGGTGGCGCGGCGTCCCGACGTGTTGGCGCTGCTCGGCGGCACCGTGCTCATGATCGCCGGCGCCTACACGATCTATTCCTTCCTCGCGCCCTTCCTGCGCACGACCACCGGCCTCGCGGGCAACGCCATCGCGCTCGTGTTCTTCCTTTTCGGGCTCGGGGCCACCGCCGGCAACTACCTCGCGGGCGGCGCCGCCGACCGCATCGGCCCGGCCCGGGTCGTCACGGGCGTGCTCGCCGGCCTGGTCGTCATCTTCGCGCTGCTCTCGCTGGCCGGAATCTTCCTGCCCGCCGGCGCCGCCCGCTGGGTCGTAGTGCCGCTGGTCGTGGCGTGGGGCTTCGTCGGGTTTTCGTTTCCCGCCGCGCAACAGGCCCGGATCGCCGCCCTCGCCCCGTCGCTCGCGCCCATCACGCTTTCGCTGAACGCCTCGGCCATCTACGTCGGCGTCTCGGTCGGCGCCGTGCTCGGCGGGCTCGTCGTGGCCCACGGTTCCGTGCCGGAGCTCGGCTGGATGGCCGCGCTGTGCGAGGGCGCGGCGCTGGCGCTCCTGAAACTCACCACCCGCGAACCCGCCGCCGAGCCCGACGCCCTCGAAGAACCCGTCCGCGAAGCCGCCTGAACCTTAACCTGTTTCCTGCCATGAAATTCTTCCTGCCACTTGTTCCTTGGTCCTTGTTACTTGCCGCAGCGCCCGCATTCGCGGCGCTGCCGGCCATCGGTCCCGACTACCAGCGTCCCGCCATTGCTGCGCCCATCGCCTGGAAAGACGCCGCGTCCACCGCCACGCCCACGCGCGGCGAATGGTGGAAGCTCTTCCACGACGCGACCCTCGATGGCCTCGAGGACCGCGCGCTCACTGCCAACCAAGACCTCGTGGCGGCCGCTGCGCGCGTCGCGCAGGCGCGCGCTGCCGCCGGCTTCGCGCGTGGCAATTATTTTCCCGCCGTCGGCGCCCGCCCGTCGTTCGACCGCAGCCGCACGTCGACCAGCACCGACAACGTCTTCCCCGTCGCCGAGAGTTCCACCTGGCGCGGTGCGTTCGACGCGGCTTGGGAAATCGACCTATTCGGCCGCATCCGCCGCCTGAACGAGAGCGCCCGCGCCGAGGCCGCCGCCAGCGCCGCCGATTTCGCCCAGGTTCGCCTGTCGCTGTCGGCCGAGGTCGCCGTCAACTACTTCACCGTCCAGGCGCTCGACCGCGAACTGGCCCTGGTGAACGACGGCGTCGCCCTGCGCCGAAAGAACCTCGAACTCGTCTCGGCCCGCCGCACCGACGGCGCCGCCACCGATTTCGACGTCGCCCGCGCCGAAACCGAGCTGGCCGCGACCGAGGCCGAGTCCGCCGCCCTGGCAAACCGCCGCGCCGCCGTCCAGAACGCCCTCGCCGTCCTGCTCGGCGAGGCCGCACCGAGCTTTCAGCTCTCAGCGATCAACGTTCAGCCCTTGGCCCCACCGGATGTGCCGGCGGGTTTGCCGAGCGAACTGCTCGAGCGCCGGCCCGACATCGCCGCCGCCGAGGCCGCGCTGGCCGCCGCCAATGCCCGCATCGGCGTGGCGAAGGCCGCGTTCTTTCCCGCGATCTCGCTCACCGGGTCCTTCGGCTACGCCAGCAGCGACCTCGACACGCTGTTCAACTCCGGCTCGAAGATCTGGTCGGTCGGCCCGAGCCTGTACCTGCCGGTCTTCCAGGGCGGACGCAACCGCGCCAACCTGGCCCGCAGCCGCGCGGCCTTCGACGAAAGCGTCGCGCTCTTCCGCCAGCGCGTGCTCGTGGCATTTCGCGAGGTGCAGGACGCGCTCACCGGCAGCCAGCTTCTCGCCGCCCAGGCCGCCGCCCAGGAGCGCGCCGTCGCCTCCGCGCGTCATGCGAGTGAACTCGCCCAGACCCGCTACGACGCGGGCTACGTTGCCTACTTCGATGTCATCGACGCCCAGCGCACCGTCCTCGCCGCCGAGCGCGCCGCCACGCAGCTCGCCGCGCAACGCCTCGTCAATTCCATCGCGCTCATCAAGGCCCTCGGCGGCGGCTGGTCCCGCCCCGCTGCGGTCGCCGCCAATTGACCGCCGGCGCCTGTCGCCGGCCACCACACCATGATCACCGTTGTCCTGATTCTTTCCGCCCTTGTCCTCCTCGTCGCCGTCGATGACAGCACTTCGCGCGGGTAAGTCCTGAACGAAATTGCCTCCGCTCGCGGCGCGTGGCTCGGCCGGCCGAGTCAAAGCTGCGACGCCAAAAGTGCCGCGACCGGGTAACCGGCGGGATAGTGCACGGCATCGATGGAGGTGAGCGACTTGATCCCGATCAGCGAGTTCGTCACGAAAACCTCGGTGGCTTGGGTGAGCTGGAGCGGCGCCAGCGGAGCCTCGCGGACCTCCAGGCCTTGCCGCCGGGCGAGCTCGATGACGCGGGCGCGCATGATTCCGGGCAGCGCTCCTGAGTCGAGGGACGGCGTGCATAGCTCTCCCGCGACGAAGGCGAAAAGGTTGGAGATGGCGCCTTCGACGACCTCGCCGGCCGGGCTGAGCAACAGGGCCTCGTCGTAGCCGCCCGCACGGGCGGCCTGCAGCGCCTCGCGCCACGGTTTCCGATCCAGGATTTTGTACGCGGGGATCACGCCCGGAGCCGGCAGGCGGCCGGCGTGATATGTGGCCCGCCAAGTCGGTTTGGCTGCGTGCGGCCGTGGAGGCGTAGCTTCGATGCGCCAACTTGCTCCCGCCGGCGTGCGCCACGCGGACCAGCGAAGAACCCCGTCATCCAGGGCGTTGTTCCGCGCCAAAGCCCGCGAGTGGTGCAGAAGGGAGCGGGCGTCAGGAAGCCCATCCAGCCGAAAGCAAGCCGCGCCCGCATGAAAGCGTTCGGCGTGGGCCAAAAAGAATTCGGGCTCGCCTCCCCGGACCCGGAGGGTCTCGTACACGCCGACCGGATCGAGGGGCTCGGGAGCAACCGCGTCCGTCGGCACCCACTGGCCGTTCTCGATCGCCCATTGCGTCGGCCTCACGGCCGGGGCCAGCGCGTGGAAAAGGGCCTTGGCCTTGTGCATGGTCTCGTCGTATTCGGCGGCCGGGACGGAGTCGCTGACTATGCCGGCCCCGACGTGAAACGTCGCCACGCCGTCGCGGCAGGCGATGGTGCGGATGGCGATGTTGAGGTCCATCCGGCCGCAGGCGCTCCAATACCCGATGGCCCCGCTGAACGCGCCCCGCGCCTCCGGCTCGAACGCAGCGATCAAGCGCATGGCCTGGATCTTCGGGGCGCCCGTGATGGAGCCGCCGGGAAAAGTGGCGCGCAGAATCTCCGCCGGGCCGACCTGCTCGCGCAGGGTGCCCTCGATCTCCGCCACCAGGTGGTGGACGGTGGAAAACGACTGCAGTTCGTAAAGCTTGCGGACTTTTATCGTGCCAAAGGTGCAGATCCGTCCGAGGTCGTTGCGCAGCAAATCCACGATCATGAGGAGCTCCGCGCGCTCCTTCTCGCTGTGGACGAGCTCGGCGCGCAGCTCTTCGTCCGCCGCCGGTGTCGTCCCCCGGGGCCGCGTGCCCTTGATGGGAAAAGTGCGGAGGGTGCGGCCCTGCAACTGCAGAAACCGTTCCGGGGAGCTGCAGAGCAGGGTTTGCCCGCCGCCCTCGAGGTAAGCGCTCATCGGCGCGGGATTGTCATGACGCAGCCGGAGAAAGATGTCAGCGGGAGACTCGTTCACCCGACAGCGAAAGGCTTGGGCCAGGTTGACCTGATAGATTTCCCCGGCCGCGATGCGCTCCTGCGCCTGGCTCACGGCGGCCTCGTAATCGGTGCGGGTCAGGTTCGCCGCAAAGCGACCGAGGTCGACCGGCGTCGAATCGACCGCAGGAGCGGCCGCGGGTCGCTCGGACCGCGGCGTCACGGCCAGCCGGCGTTGGAGCACGGCCATCGCCTCGTCGGGCGGACGCTTCCAGCCGGCCCCGACGATCCAGGTCTTGCCCTGCTGGTGATCCCAGACCAGGGCCGCGTCGTAGAGCGCCAGGTCCATGTCGGCGCAGAGCCGGTGGGCGGGATTCCCGGCGCGCGCCGCGCGCTCGATTTCCTGGCCAAGCTCGTAGCTCCACCGTCCAATCACTCCGCCATAAAACGGCAGCGCCGGCAGATCGGCGGATAAGTCCACCCGATAGCCACCCAGCCAGCGCTCAAAGGCCTCCAGCACGTCACCCTCACCCTCGTCGATCACGACCGCGGCGGCGTCCGCGATGCGGTAACTTCGTCCGGTGCTCGCGAACGTGGCGATGGGCTCGCAGGCGAGGATCGAATATCTGGCGCCCTCGCCATCCTGCCGGCTGCTGTCGAGCCACGCGCACCGGCGGCCGGAGCGGAGAGCCTGGAAAGCCTCCACCGGGCGCGGCGCGGTCGCAGTGACGTCGAGCGCGCGGACCGCGGCCATGCCGGCCATGGCGGACGGCCGGGCGAAAGGCAGGGCGGGCGATGAAGGCGCGGAGTTCGACATCGAGGAAGGGAGAGAGCAATCGCCGGCCGGCGACGGCGTCAACGCCGTTGCGCCCGGTCAGGGCTGCCTGCGCAGGAACGAGGTCGGCGAGCGGCCGTGGACGCGCTTGAACACGCGGGAGAAGTGGAACGGGTCCATCCCGAACACCTCGGCGGTTTCGCTGACGTTGACCCGCTCCTGCTCCAGCAACGCCGCCGCCTGGTGCATCTTCAGTCGCGTCAAGAATCGATAGGCCGGCTCACCCGCAAACCGGCGGAACAGCCGGCTGAGGTAAGCGGGCGCCACGCCGCAGGCCGCGGCGACTTCGCCCGCCGTTCGGATCGTCGCGAAGTTCTTTTCCAGGTGTTCCCGGCAGCGCAAGAAAGTCTGCCGTGACCGGTCGATGCGCGTGCCCCCGGGCAGTCGCACGTCCGCAAGCAACAGCAGGAGGATCCGGCCCTGCAGCGTGGCGATCTTCGCGGACGCCAGCGTGCCGCGCCGGCCCGCCGCCAGCAGATGCTCGAAGGCCGCCTGCACCTCCTCGACGGCCGCGACCGCATGGCAGGTCCCGGGCGCGACGCCCGCGGCCCGCATCGCGGCCTCGGTGCCGGCCCCGGCGAAGTCGACGAAGTATTTCGAAAGCCGGTGGCTGGCGTCGGTCACGATCCGGTGCGCCACGCCGGGACCGTAGGCGAACACCACGCCGCGCCCCAACGCATACGACCGCCCGCCAAGCTCCAGCGTGCCGCGCCCCCCGGCCACGAACTCCAACCCGAAATAGCGGAAGCCCCGGCGCCGGATGTCGTAATCGTCCGCCGTCCTTTCCCAACCCGCCGAGACCACCGTCGGTCCGGCGTCCCCTCGCGCCAGCGGCCGGAGATAAAACCGGCGCGCCTCCGCCACCTGCTTGGACATGAACGAGGGCAGGCCTTGGGCAAGACGCGGCATGAGGCCAACGCCTACACCATCGGGCGGCGCCCTGACAGGTCAAAAATCGTCATGGCAGGGACAAGAACGGCCATTCTGCCGGACCGGCGGATAAGCTACCATCTCCGGTCACCCCATGCTCCGCACCGGCATCCTCAATCCCGCCGTGCTCTCGCTGCTCGCGCGCGTCCGGCATACCAACACCCTAGTGATCGCCGACCGCGGCTTCCCGTCCTGGCCGGGACTCGAGACAATCGATCTCGCGCTGGTCGACGACCTGCCGACGGTCCGCCAGGTCCTTGACGCCATTTGGCCGAATTTCGTGGTCGGTCGGGTCTTCGCCGCCGAGGAGTTCGTCCGCCGCAATCCGCCCGAGCGCGTCGCGACGCTTCGCGTCCGTCTCGGCGACGTGCCGCTGGTGCTCGAGCCGCACGTCGAATTCAAGCGCCGGGTGCCGCACGCCGTTGGCCTTATCCGCACCGGCGACACGATTCCGTACGCCAATCTCATCCTCGAGTCCGCCTGACCATGCGCATCGACGCCCACCAGCACTTCTGGCACTATTCCGCCGACGACTACGGCTGGATCGACGACACCATGCGGGTCATTCGCCGGGATTTCCTCCCCTCCGATCTGGCGCCCCTGCTGGCGACCGCCCGGATCGACGGCACCGTTGCCGTGCAGGCGCGCCAGACCATCGCCGAGACCGACTGGCTGCTCGGCCTCGCCGAATCGTCGCCGCTGATCAAGGGCGTCGTCGGCTGGGTGCCCCTGGCGCGGGAAGGTGCCGCCGTCGGTGCCCTGCTCGATCGCTACCAGGAGCGCTCGCGCTTCAAGGGCGTCCGCCACGTGCTCCAAGCCGAATCGGAGGCCTACTTCGCCGGCCCGGAATTCAACGCCGCCCTCGACGAAGTCGCCCGCCGCGGCCTGGTCTACGATCTCCTCATCTTCTCCCGCCAGCTGCCAGTCGCTCTCGAGCTGGTCCATCGCCATCCCTCCTTGCGCATCGTGCTCGACCACATCGCCAAGCCGCTCGTGCAGGGACCGCCGTCGGCGGATTGGCGGACGCGGATTCGCGAACTCGCCCGGCGCCCGAATGTCGCCTGCAAGTTCTCCGGCGTCGTCACCGAGGTGCCCGGCTGGCAATGGACGCCGGAGCTCTTGCGCCCGTACTTCGACGTCGTCCTCGACGCCTTCGGCCCGCATCGGTTGATTTTCGGCTCCGATTGGCCGGTGTGCCTCGTGGCCGCCGACTACGCGCGCTGGGTCGCGCTCGTCGATGAGTTCACCGCGCCGCTCGCCGCCGCCGAACGCGCGGCCATTCTTGGCGGCACGGCCACGAGCGTCTACCGGCTGGCGTCCTGATCGATGATCCCGTCAGACCAACCAATGAAACGCGCGCGCAAGCGCGCTGGCCATTCGGCCGGGGCGCAGTCGTGCGGCGCCCCTGGTAGGGCGACGACTCCGTTCGCCGCCGGGAGTGGCGCGGATCGGAGTCCGCGCCCTACCCGCAATCCCCGAAGCCTAACAGGACTGCCCCGCTACGGGATCTATTGACCACCATGCAACTGCGTCCCCTCGGCCGCACCGGCCTCCAGGTCTCGGTCCTCAGCTTCGGCGCCTCGTCGCTGGGCGGCGTCTTCCGCGCGACCGACGATGCCGAGAGCATCCGCACCGTCCACACCGCGCTCGACCTCGGC
>Ga0310810_10000267_pt1 | contig 53746 bp, 39 predicted proteins | sample NCmetagenome_FD_207641 | JGI IMG/M metagenome (GOLD analysis project Ga0310810, IMG submission 207641) | Soil microbial communities from experimental microcosm in Duke University, North Carolina, United States - NC | ecosystem: Engineered > Artificial ecosystem > Soil microcosm > Unclassified ...
GCCGGATCGAACTCCGCCTCGACGAAGTTCACGGACTGGTCGGGCGAGGTCGGGATGTCAGGGCTGCACGCGGCAAACGACACCGCGAGCGCGAGAAGCAGCAACCTCTTCATCTGGAAACCCCCTCCGCAAGGGTCGTTCGAGCCGCGGCCACTGACTCGGAAATCAGGGTCGAGCTTGTAGATGGTTTCGCCCCATGCGCCAAGCGAATTGGGCCCATTCCACGTCCTAACGCGGCGAGTCAAATCGGGCTTGCGGGGCGTTGCCGGACCGTTTGCTGCACGCGTGTGGGGGGTGGGTTACGTGTGCAACCCATGAGCACCGCGCGCGTCATCACCACCCAGAACTTCCGGGAGACCGTCGAGGCCGGGGGCATCGTCGTCCTCGACTTCTGGGCGCCCTGGTGTGGCCCCTGTCGTGGGTTCGCGCCGACCTTCGAGAAGGCTGCCGTCGACAACCCGGACGTGGTCTTCGGGAAGATCAACACCGACGAGGAGCAGCAGCTCGCCGCCTCGTTCGAGATCCAGAGCATCCCCACCCTCATGATCTTCCGGGACCGGGTCCTGCTCTTCCGGACGGCAGGCGCGCTCCCCCCGGCGGCCCTGGCCGACGTCGTCGCCCAGGCCAAGGCGCTGGACATGGAGAAGGTCCGGGCCGAGATCGCCGCTCACGAGGCGGCCGAGAAGGCGGCGAAGGCCCCTCAGGCCTGAGCGGTGTCGGGCGCCGCACGCGCGATCGCAGCAGCGGTCGCGCCGGTGACCCGCTGGTAGTCCGCCGGCGCGAGGAGCAGCTGCGTCCCGCGCATCCCGGCGGACACCGAGATGATCGGCCACTCCAGGGCCGAGACGTCGAGCACCACCGGGTACTCGCGCTTGCCGGCGAGCGCGGTCACGCCGCCGCGCACGTAGCCGGTCAGCGGCTGGACCTCCCTCAGCGGAACGGTCTCGCAGCGGCGGTCTCCCCGCGCGCGGGCGAGCGCCTTGAGGTCGAGCTCGCGGTCGGCGGGGACCACCGCCAGGCACACGCCCGTCCGGTCGCCGCGGCAGACCAGCGTCTTGAACAGCTGGCCGGCAGGCAGGCCGACCTTCTCCGCCACCCGGACCGCCGACAGGTCGTCCGGGTCCACCGGATACACCCGCAACTCGTAGCGGATGTTCAGTGTGTCCAGGAGCCTGGCCGCATTCGTCTTCATCGAGGCTGGTTCCAGCCACGACGCTGCTAGGGTCGGCCGCCGCATGTCCAGCCCCGGGGAAGCCCCGAACCCACGATGGCCGGCGACCCGGCTCGCCATCGCCGCGCTGGGCATCGTCTTCGGCGACATCGGAACCAGCCCGCTCTACGCGATGCGCGAGTGCTTCGGCGAGCACGGGGTCACCCCCACCGCCGACAACGTGCTCGGCGTTCTCTCGCTCATGCTCTGGTCGCTCACCCTGGTGGTGGCGGTGAAGTACCTCAGCTTCATCATGCGGGCCGACAACCAGGGCGAGGGCGGGATCTTCGCGCTGCTGGCCCTCATCCCCCGGGCCGAGACGATCTGGGAGATGCGCCAGCGCACGGTGGTGGTGCTCCTCGCGCTGTTCGGAGCGGCGCTGCTCTACGGGGACGGCGTCATCACCCCGGCCATCTCGGTGCTCTCGGCGGTGGAGGGCCTGAGCGTGGTTACCAGCGCGGCCGAGCCCCTGGTGGTCCCGATCACCTGCATCATCCTCGGCCTGCTGTTCCTGGTGCAGCGGCGCGGCACGGCGCGCATCGGCGGGATCTTCGGACCGGTGATGCTCGTGTGGTTCCTCTTCATCGCCGTGGCCGGGCTGGTGGAGATCGTCCAGTCGCCGGGAGTCCTGGCCGCGGTGAACCCCTGGCACGCGGTGCGCTTCTTTCGCGACAACGGCTTCCGGGGATTCGAGGTGCTCGGCGCGGCGGTGCTCGCCATCACCGGCGGCGAGGCGCTCTACGCGGACATGGGCCACTTCGGCCGCCACCCGATCCGGGTGAGCTGGTTCAGCGTGGTCTTCCCCGCGCTGCTCCTGAACTACTGCGGCCAGGGAGCGCTCCTCCTCCACGACACCGCGGCCCGGGCCAATCCGTTCTACGCGCTGGTGCCGCGCCCGATGCTCGTCCCCTCGGTGATCCTCGCCACGGTGGCGACCATCATCGCCAGCCAGGCGCTCATCTCCGGGGCGTTCTCCCTCACCCGTCAGGCGGTGCAGCTGGGGTACGTGCCGCGGCTGAACATCGTCCACACCAGCCGTGAGAACGAGGGCCAGATCTACCTCCCGGCGGTGAACCAGTTCCTGATGGTGGCCTGCATCGCGCTGGTGCTGGGGTTCCAGCAGTCCACCCGGCTGGCCGCGGCCTACGGCATCGCGGTGACGGGGACGATGCTCATCACCAGCCTGGTCTTCTACTTCATCACCGTTCACGCCTGGCACTGGCCGCTCTGGAAGTCGCTCACCGTGACCCTGGCGTTCATGGCGATCGACGTCCCGTACTTCGTCGCGAATCTCCTGAAGTTCATCCAGGGCGGATGGTTCCCGGTGGCGGTGGCGATCGCGGTGTTCGCCTGCTTCACCACCTGGAAGCGGGGACGCGCCGAGCTCGCCGAGCGCTTTGCGGCGAGCGCGATGACGATGGATACATTGCTCACCGACCTGGCCCGGAGCCCGGTCACGCGCGTGCGCGGGACGGCCGTGTTCCTGAGCTCGTCCACCAGCCTCGTCTCGCCGGTGCTCCTCCACCACCTGAAGCACAACCAGGTGCTGCACGACCAGGTGGTGCTCCTCTCCGTCCTTCCGCTCAACGTGCCCGAGGTCGAGGGAGAGCAGAGGGTCTCGGTGGAGCCGCTCAACCTCGGCTTCTACCGGGTCGTCGCCAAGTACGGGTATCGCCAGAGCCCGCGGGTCCCGGAGATCCTGCGCCGGGCGCGCTCGCTCGGGCTGGCCACCAAGCCGGAGTCGACCAGCTTCTATGTGGGTCGAGAGACGGTGCTCCCCCGAGGTCGGAGCCACATGGCCTACTGGCGAAAGGTGCTCTTCCGGGTCATCTCCCGCAACGCGCGTGCGACCACGGATTTCTTCTCCATTCCCCCCGGGCGGGTGGTGGAGCTGGGAATGCAGATCGACCTCTAGAGTGTGGCATCCTCGGGGTCACCCCGATGCGAGCCCTGGTCTCTCTCGCCTGCTGGACGCTGCCGGCGCTGGCGCTGGCTGCGAGCACGCCCGCGCGCTCGCCCCAGGAGGAGCTGGAGGCGGAGCTCGCGCAGCAGGTGAAGATTCCCGAGCCCGAGCTGGTCGTGGTGACCGACGGGCCGGATCCCCAGAAGTTCGAGCTGGTGGAAGGCACGGTGGAGCTGGACGGCCGCGCCCTGCCGGGACCCGTGGAGGCGGGGTGGGGAAAGGAGCTCTTTCGTGGGACGGTGGTGGTGGGGAACCACGTCCTCGCGGCGCAGTTCACCTACCGGGGCTCGCGAACCGGGGCGTACCCCTGGAGCGGCTCCTTCGCCTACCGGGTCCCGGGGAAGGTGGAGTTCCAGGCCCAGCGAGGGCTCCGGCTGGTGGTGCACCTCCGCGTCGAGGTGCACGAGGAGCAGGACGAACCGCGCAACCGGCTGGCGTTCCGCGCGGCGCTCGAGCCCGAGATGACGGCGAAGGTGGATGACGCGCCGGTGCCGCCACCGCCGCCGCGGAGGGTGACGCCGACGGAGCTGTTCCAGCCGCAGCTGACGCCTCCGCTCGCGACGGTGCCCGAGAATCCGCCGCCTGCCCCGGCGAAGACGAAGAAGAAGGCGCCGAAGAAGAAGAAGACCAGCGTCGCGGGCTCGACCGCGCCGACGCTCGACGTGGCCACGGCGCGGCTGCAGCAGGCCATCGCCCAGCCCGCGCCCCCGGCGAAGGCCGCTGCAGCGGGGGTCGTCGCAGGGAGCAGCAAGTCCTCGCGTTCGAAGTCCAGCCCTGACGCGGGCAAGCCGACGAACTGACGTCGGCGACGGACGGAACCGGGCGAGCACCCGATCGCTCGCTCAGCGGGTCCCCCTCATCTCGAGGTTGTCCGGGACAACAGTCGTCTCAACCTTGCGCCGGGGGCTTTCCGCGAAAGGGGCCAGTCATGAGGCGATGGTTGTCAGTTGCAGCAGGCGTCGCGCTGGGGGCTGCGTGTGCAGGAGCGCCGCCGGTCCCCGCGCAACGCTTCACGGACGCCGAGTCGGAGATCAAGGCGGCCCAGGAGCTCGGCGCCGAGAACAATCCGCAGGGCAAGCTTCATCTTCAGCAGGCGCGGGATCAGCTCGACTCCGCGAAGAAGCTGAGCAAGGACAAGCCCGAGGTCGCCGTTCGCAAGCTCGACAGCGCCCAGGCCGAGGCCGAGCTGGCCAAGTCCATCACCCGAGAGCAGGCGACGCGCGCCGAGGCCGACGAGGCCAGGGCGAGGCTGCAATCGGCGCAGAAGAACCTTTCGGGAACCGGGGGTGGCCAATGAGGTGTTCAGGTGCAATCGCGGCAGCGATGGTCATTGCGCTCGCCTGTGGCCACATGGAGGCCACGCCTCGACTCAAGGAGGCACAGGCCGCCTACGACAAGGCGGCGAAGGGCCCCGCGGCCCAGTACAGCCCGGCCGAGCTCGCCAATGCGAAGAAGGCTCTCGACCAGGCCAACGGCTCGCTGGAGTCCGGTGACGCTGCCCTCGTCGACGACAAGGCCTCCCTCGCGCTGAGCAAGGTCTCGCTTGCTGAGTCCGTCGGTCGGACCCAGGAGGCCGTCAGCCAGCGCGATGCCGCACTCAAGGAGCTCAACATCACCCGCGACCAGATGCTCAGCAAGACCCAGGACGAGCTGAACCGCGAGCGCCAGGCGCGCACGAATGCGGAATCTCAGCTGGCCGAGAGCCGGAAGGACCTGGAGCAGTTCGCGCAGGTCCGGGACATGTCGCGTGGAACGGTGATCACCCTCTCGGGTGGCGTCCTCTTCGAGACCGGCAAGGCCGACCTGCTCCCGGGAGCGCAGGATCAGCTGTCGCGCGTGGCCACCTACCTCAAGAATTCGTCGAGGCCGGTGACGATCGAGGGGTACACCGATTCTCGAGGCTCGACGGCGGCGAACCAGGCGCTCTCCGAGCGGCGTGCCCAGGCGGTCTCGGACTACTTCACCTCCCAGGGTGTCCCGGCGGATCGGATCCACGCCGTGGGGAAGGGGAAGTCGTCGCCGATCGCCAGCAATGCCACCGCGGATGGACGCGCGCAGAATCGCCGGGTGGAGATCGTCCTGGCTCCGGCCACGGCGGGCTCCTCCGCCCCCGGCTCGCAGAGCGGTCTGGGTGGCAGCGCCGGCCAGGGCAACGAGCCGGACACCACCGCTCCGCAGTCGACGCCCCGCCCCGATGCTCCGGCGGCGCCGGCTGCTCCGCCGACCAATCCGCGCTGACGTCGGACCGATCGCGGGTTCAAGCGCCGAGGGCGCCGCCGGATTGCTCCGGGGCGCCCTCGTGATTCCTCGGACGATGTGAGGCGCAGCGACTACCGCCGCTCGGCGGCCTGCTTCTCGCGGTACGCCTTCATCATCTCTTCCTGCTCGGCCCGCGGGACCGGGGCGTACTTGGCGAACTCCATCGTGAACTCGCCCTTGCCCTGGGTCGCGGAGCGCAGGTCGGTGCTGTAGCCGAACATCGAGTTCAGCGGGACCTCGGCCACCGCGGTCAGGTAGCCCTCGCTGTTCTCGGTGCTCAGGATGGTCCCGCGGCGCTGGTTCAGCTGGCCGACGACCGAGCCCTGGAACTCCTCGGGCGCCTGCACCTCGACCTTCATGATCGGCTCGAGGATGGTCGGCTTGGCCGCCTCGTAGCCCTCGCGGAAGGCCATGATCGCTGCGGTCTTGAACGCCTGCTCGGAGCTGTCCACGTCGTGGCTATCGCCGTCGTTGATGAGCGCGCGGACCCCCACCACCGGGAACCCGATGAGCGAGCCCTTCTTGAGCGCCTCGCGGAAGCCCTTGTCCACCGCGGGGATGAACTCGCGGGGGATGGCGCCGCCGGTGATGTCGTCGACGAACTCGTAGGTCTCCACCGAGTCCGCGGGCAGCGGCTCGAGGTAACCGACGACCCGTCCGAACTGGCCGGAGCCACCGGTCTGCTTCTTGTGGGTGTACGCGAAGTCGCCCCGCTGGGTGATGGTCTCCCGGTAAGCCACCTGCGGCTTGCCGGCCACCACCTCGCAGTTGTACTCGCGCTTCATCCGCTCGATGTAGATCTCGAGGTGTAGCTCGCCCATCCCGCTGATGATGGTCTGGGCGGACTCCTCGTCGCGGTGGACCCGGAACGTCGGGTCCTCGCGGGTGAACCGGTTGAGCGCCTTGGAGAAGTTGGCCTGCCCGCTGCGCTCCTTCGGTGCCACGGCGAGGTCGATCACCGCGTCCGGCACGTGCATCGAGGTCATGGTGACCGATAGCCGGCCGTCGGTGAACGTGTCGCCCGAGGCGCACTCCACGCCGAACAGCGCGACGATGTCCCCGGCGCTGGCCTCGCCGACGTCGATCATCTCGTTGCTGTGCATCCGGACGATGCGGGGGATCTTCACCTTCCGCTGGTTCGACTGGTTGAAGATGAAATCGCCCTTGGCGATCCTCCCCTGGTAGATCCGGATGTAGGTCAGCTGGCCGTAGCGCCCGTCCTCGAGCTTGAAGGCCAGCCCGACGAACGGCTTGTCCGGGTTGGACTCGAGGACCACCTTCGCCTCGTTGTTCTTCTGGTCCAGCGCCTCGTTGGTCACTTCCTTCGGGTTGGGAAGGTAGTCCCTCACCGCGTCGAGGAGCAGCTGGACACCCTTGTTCTTGTAGGCAGAGCCGCACATCACGGGGGTCATCTTCAGCGCCAGGGTGGCGCGGCGGATCGCGGCCTTCAGCTCCTCGTCGGAGACTGGCTTGTCGGCAATGAACAGCTCGGCCAGGTGGTCGTCCACGTTGGCCACGCCCTCGATGATGTCGTGGCGCGCCTGCTTGGCCTGCTGCACCATCTCGGCGGGGATCTCCTCCTCGCGGACGTTCTCCCCGTTCTCACCGTCGAAGTAGTAGGCCTTGCCCACGATGGGATCGATGATGCCCTGGAAGCGGTCCTCCGCCCCGATGGGGATCTGCAGCATCACCGGGTGGTGGTTCAGCTTCTCCTTGAGCTGACCCGCGACGCGCGCATAGTTCGCCCCGGCCCGGTCCATCTTGTTGACGAAGGCGATGCGGGGAACCTTGTAGCGGCGCATCTGCCGGTCGACGGTGATCGACTGAGACTGCACCCCAGACACCGAGCAGAGGACGAGGATCGCCCCGTCCAGCACCCGGAGCGCGCGCTCCACCTCGATGGTGAAGTCGACGTGACCCGGGGTGTCGATGATGTTGATGTTGATGTCCTTCCACAGGCAGAACGTCGCCGCGGACTGGATGGTGATGCCCTTCTCACGCTCCAGCTCCATCGAGTCCATCTTGGCGCCCACGCCGTCCTTGCCACGAACCTCGTGAATCTCGTGGATCCGGCCGGTGTAGAAGAGGATGCGCTCGGTCAGCGTGGTCTTCCCACTGTCGATGTGGGCCGAGATGCCGATGTTGCGAACGCGTTCGATGGGGATGTTGGACGCCATGATGAGTGTCTGCTTCCTCGGGACGACCTGGAGGGGAGTGCCCGCCTGTGACGCGGCGGGCGGCGGCCCTGTACTGCCGAACGGGCCGGATTGCCAGTGCGCGCACAACCTAACGCGGCGCCGTCATCACGCAAACTGATGACCCTGCTGCCGTACCGACAGAAGAATTCACGACGCGCACAGTCGTGCTTAAATCTTCAGCAAGTCTGGGACGTTATGCTACCTCGCCACGCTGTCCAGCCAGCGGGTGACCGTCTGGACGGCGTCCTGGAAGGAGGGCGCGACGTACAGCACCTCCTGGTACACCGTGGGGTCGTAGGGGCGGGCGATCATCGCCTCGATGTCGAGCGGCACGAGCCGGGCGTGGGTCTGGAACCGCTCCAGCTCTCCGAACGAGGACAGCAGGCCGGCGCCGTAGGCCTTGAGCTGCTCGCCCTCCTTTGCCACCCCGAACTCGAGCGTGTACCAGTACACCCGCTCCATCTGCTTCAGCACGTCCTCGCTCACCCGCTCGGCGGCGCGGCCGAAGGCGCGGTTGAGCTCCGCGAACCCTGGATCGGCGAGGGTGGCCGCGTGGCCCACCAGCTCGTGCACGATGTCCGGCTCCGGCGTGTAGAGCGGAACGGTGTGGTGCCGGATGTACTGGGTGGAGAGGAACTGGTCGAAGCGCAGGTTCCCGAGGAAGGCGCGCGAGGTGACCAGTCCCGCCACCGGGACCATCTGGAAGCCCGTGGGTCCGCCGGAGAGCTTCTGGTTCACCTCGCGCAGCTGCGGGATGCGCTGGCGCGAGAAGCTGACCCGCTGGGTGCAGACCTTGTACTCGGCGGAGGCGTGCTTGTGGTGCAGCGGCGCGAGGTGCTCCCAGACGGTGCGCCACACCCCCTGCTCGGTGTCGGTGTACTGCACGTCCGGCACCGGATCGCCCGGGTGCCAGCGGAGGGCCTGCTGGGCGATGTGGTTCCGCCGTGCGCGGTATTCCGGATCGCGGAAGCCGGGATGGTTCTGATCGAGCTGGACGATGTCCTCGGCGCCCGCCTTGGGCGCGGTGGAATCGGCGGTTCCAGCGAAGGGCACACCGGGATTCATCGTCCGGTCAATCTATCTCCTCCGACCCGCGGATGCTCCGCCGTTGCGGTGCCGCCGTGCGTCGGGGACGTCAGTAGCTGCCGCTCTGCCCGCCCAGGAGCTGGTTGGCCTGCATGAGGTAGTACTGCGCCTGCTGTGCGTTCTTCTGGCCGAGCGCCGCCTCCGCGGCCTCGACCAGTCTCGCCGCCTGGGCTGCCCGGCTGGCCTCGACCGGAGAGTTCGCCGCCGAGGCCGCCGCGGCGGTCTGCTGAAGCGACACGCGCGTCGACTGGAGCGAGGCCGCATTCCAGTTGCCGTTCCCCTGCAACGTCTGAAGCGTTCCGTCGATGCTGGTGCGCGCGCCGTCGACCGTGGCCGCCCGCTGCGTCCGCGCCTGCGCCTCCGCCTGCCGAGCATCCTCCGACGCGCGCTGCTGCGCGGCCATCTGCTGGAGCGCCTCGGTCTGCGCGCGCGACTGCTCGAGCAGCGCGTCCATCTGCGGATCGGGCTGACCGTCCGCTCGGTCGGAGCGGGCCTTCTTCTTCTTGCCGGTGCCGGCGTCGCGCGCGGCCGGCTCCTGGACCGCGATGTGCGTCGCGGGATCCGGCGCGCCCTCGGCGGTGCTGGCGCGCGGCCCGGCGTCGCGGCCCATCTGTCCGGCGTCGGCTCCGGCGCGGGTGGTTCCGCCGTCGGCCGCGTGCGAGGGCGTTCCTGCATCGGCGCGGACCGCCGGGTGGGCGGGAGGAGGCGTGGTGACGCCCCCGTCGGCCGCGGCGAGCAGGGTGGAGACGAGGAGGAGGCCGGTCATCGGCCCGGAACTTAACGCGGGCGGCGGGGTCCAGGCCCGGAAGACCCGGGGTGAAACGTTCGAGATGCGAGAGTCAGCGGGCGAGGACCGCGAGGCACGCGCGTGCCGCCCGCTCCCCGGTCTCCAGGGCACCGTGCACGGTGCCGGCCTGCCCCTCGGTGTGCGTGTGCTCGCCGGCGAAGAACAGCGTGTCGGCGACGGGCTGCGCGAGCACCCGTGCGGCGCCGAGCCCGCCCACCTCCGTGACCGCATAGCCTCCGCGGGCGTAGGGGTCCGCCTCCCAGTCGTGCAGCGCCTCGTCCTCGAGCTGCGCCTCGATCACCGCGCGGGGTACGCCGAACAGACGCTGCAGGCTGTCCAGGGCGCGGCCGCGCCGTGCATCGGGCGGGAGCGTCGACAGCTCCTGGGCGAGCGGCCCGCCGGCCCATCCGGTGAGCACGCCCGACTCCACCGGCTCCGTCGTCCACCAGGTGGGCACCGCGCCGCCGGGCAGGTGCGCGAACCCGAGCCCACGGAGCCGCGCACGGTGCGCGGTGGGGGTTCCCGAGCGCCAGAACGGCTCGCGGAAGCGGAGGAGCAGCTTGAACAGTGGCCCCTGCACCATCGCGCCGGCCGCGCGCTCCACGTCGTGCAGGCGGGGGGCGAAGCGGATCGCGCCGGTGGCTCCAGCCGGAGCCCGGAGCACGCCCAGCGGCACGCAGACGACGGCGGCCCGGGCCTGCAGCCGGGGGAGCGGGAGGCCGGTGCTCTTTCGCGACTCCACCAGGACCCGGCCCGCCGACCAGCGGATCTCCGTGACGAGCGTCGACAGGCGGAGCAGCGCCGGCGCGCGCTTCTCCGCCGAGGCGAGGATTCGCTCGAGGACGCCGACGTAGCCGCCTTCGATCCGCGCCGCCTCGTCGCCGTGCAGGGCGCGCGAGGCACGCTCGAGCGCTCCGATCCACTCGGCGCTCGCCCGGCTCAGGTCCGCCGCGTAGTAGCCCTCGACGTAGCTCCGCGCGAGCGCGCGCTCCTCGGCGGGAAGCTCACCGGCCCGCTGCATCGCGTCCAGCGCCTGCTCCACCGGAACGTCCCCGTGCAGCTGGGAAACCTTCGCGAGCGCGGCCTCCAGCTGCGGCCCCGCGTCCGACAGCCGTCCATTCCGGAGGGTGAGGTGTCGCTGCCCGCTCGCCTTGACCTTCAGCCCGGCCTTGCGCGCGCGGTCGAGCAGCGTCCGGGCCTTGCCCTGGACGAACTCGGCGCCGAGCTCGACCGGCACCGGCCACCCCGGGAGGCGACGGGTGTCGACCCGTCCTCCGATGCGCGGCCGCGCCTCGAGTATCCGGACCGAGACGTTCCCCCGGGAGAGCCGGTCCGCGGCGGCGAGCCCCGCGGCCCCCGCACCGATCACCACCACGTCCACGCGCTCGTCGGACACGGCCGAACCTTCCTCCAGTCCCGGGGGTGTCTCGTGCTAGCAGGCAGCGTGGTGGAGAGGCCCGCGCTCGTCCAGTCGACTGTCCTTTCCCGGGCGGCCGCGGGGGTGCTGGTGCATCTCCTCCAGGCCCTTCCGTCCGGAATCGTCGACGCGCTCGCGCGCGGAGTCGCCGCCTGCGCCTACGCGCTGGGCATCCGCCGGCGCGTCACGCTGGACAACCTCGCCCACGCCTTTCCCGAGCGCTCCGTCAAGGAGCGGCGGGCGCTGGCCCGGGCCGCGTACGCGAACATGGCGAGGGTGGTGGTGGACGCGCTCCGCACGCTCGGGGCGAGCCGCGCCCAGCTCCTCGCCGAGGTGGAGGTGGACGACTTCGGCCCGGTGGAGCGGGCGCTCGCCGCGGGCAAGGGCCTGGTCGTCGCCACCGCGCACCTCGGAAGCTGGGAGATGTTCGGCGCGGCGATGGCCCAGCGCGTGCCGCTCCACGCGGTGGTGCGCCCGCTGCGGGGAGCCCTCAACGCCCGGCTGGTGGAGGCCCGGGAGCGGGCCGGCCTGAGGCTCATCCCCGCGCGCGGAGCGTTGACCGGGATGGTGGCGGCTCTCCGGAAGAACGAGGTGGTGGCGATGCTGCTGGACCAGGCCATCGGGGGAAAGCACGCGCTGTTCGTGCCCTTCTTCGGACGGCCGGCGGCGACCAGCCCCGCACTCTCCATGGCCGCGCTTCGGACCGGGGCTCCCACCCTCGTCGTCGTGGCGCTCCGGGAGAAGGGCCGGCTGCGCTTCCGGGTCGAGGGGCCGTTCGCGGTGACGGACACCGGCGACCGCCGCCGGGACCTCCGGGACCACACCGCGCAGGTGACCGCCGCGCTGGAGCGCATCATTCGCCAGGCGCCGGAGCAGTGGCTGTGGCTGCACCGGCGCTGGAAGCTGGCCCCACCGCCGGACCCGGCGGCCTGACGTTCTCCGCTGGACGTCGACGTTCGACCGGGGGGTCGGCAGAAGCGAGGAGGCGACCTACCTCTCGTACCCTGAGTGGACACCTCTCTCGAGGAAGCCCCGGCGGCCGAGGAGGTCGCCTGTCACGACTGCGCGCAGGTCCAGACCTTGCCGGCGCTCGGGCTCCACTCGCTCGCCCGCTGCGTCCGGTGCGACGCCGTGCTCGACCGGCGCGAGCCTCCGGACTCCACCCCGCTGGCGCTCGCGCTGGCCGGGCTCCTCTGCGGGGTCCTGGCCAACGCCTTCCCCATCATCGACGTCAACCTCGCCGGCAGGCACCGCGATAACCTGCTGGTCAGCGGACCCCGGGTGCTGATCGGCGATCAGATGCCGGCGCTGGCGCTGCTGGTGTCCTTCTTCTCGATCGTCTTCCCGCTGCTCTGGCTCGCGGCGGTGGCGTACGTGCTCTTCCATGTCCGCGCGGGCCGGCGCGCGCGCGAGCTCGGCCCGCTGTTCCGGCTGGCCGAGCGGATGCGGCCCTGGGCGATGCTCGAGGTGTACGTCATCGGCGGCTTCGTGGCCTTCACCCGTCTCGAGGAGCTCGGCCGGGTGACGATCGGCATCGGAGGCTGGGCGGTGGCGGCGACGGCGCTCCTCAGCTTCCTGGTGGACCGGGTGCTCGACCGCCGGCACGTCTGGGATGCCATCCGGAGGCCGGTTCCAGTGCGCGGTCCCGGTCCCACGCTGGCCTGCCCACAGTGTGACCTCGTGACCGGGCTGCAGGAGGGGTCGCGCTGCCCGCGCTGCCGCTGTCCGCTGTGGCGCAGGAAGCGGGACAGCCTGAACCGCACCGTGGCCCTGGTCATCGCCGGGGCGGCGCTCTACTTCCCGGCCAACATCCTGCCGATCATGGCGGTGGGGCGGCTGGGCCGGCCGACGCCCGACACCATCATCACCGGCATCGGCGAGCTGGCGCGCCGCGGGTACTGGCCGCTCGCGATCATCGTGCTCTTCGCCAGCGTCCTGGTGCCGGTGCTGAAGCTGATCAGCCTGACCTGGTTCGTGGTCTCGGTTCGCCAGCGGTGGAGCTGGGCGCTCCGCTTCCGGACGCGGCTGTACCGCCTGGTCGATGCGATCGGCCGGTGGTCGAACATCGACGTCTTCATGATCTCGCTCCTGGTCGCCCTGGTGCAGTTCGGCGTGCTGGCGTCGGTGGAGGCCAAGGCCGGAGCGGTGGCCTTTGCCGCGGTGGTGGTCATCACCATGATTGCCGCGGAGGCCTTCGACCCGCGGCTGATGTGGGACGCAGTGGAGGGGAGGGACGGATGACCGAGCCTCGCGAGGCGCGCGTCCAGCGAACGCGATTTTCGCCCATCTGGCTCGTGCCGATCGCCGCGGTGCTGATCGCCGGCTGGCTGGGATGGAAGACGTACGCCCAGCGCGGCCCGCTGATCACCATCACCTTCGCCAGTGCCGAGGGCATCGAGGCCGGGCGCACCCGGGTGATGCTCCGCAACGTCGAGGTGGGCATGGTCGAGTACCTGGACCTGAGCCGCGACCTCAGCCGGGTGGAGGTCCACGTCAGGATGCGGAGCGATCTCAAGGAGCACCTCACCACCGGCACCCGCTTCTGGGTGGTCCGCCCACGGCTGGGGGTCGGTGGCGTGTCCGGCCTCGGGACGCTGTTCTCCGGCGTCTACATCGAGATGGAGCCCGGGCGCGGCAACCGGACGGAGGGCTTCAAGGGTCTCGAGGAGCCGCCGGTCCTCCCACCGTCCGGCGACGGGAAGAGCTTCGTCCTCCGTGCGAAGAGCCTCGGCTCGCTCAGCCGCGGCTCACCCGTGTACTACCGCGGCGTCTCGGTGGGCGAGGTGCTCGGGGCGACCCTGGCTCCCGACGGGCAGAGCGTGGCGGTGAACGTCTTCGTCCGCGGGCCTCACGACGCGATGGTCCGGCCCGAGACGCGCTTCTGGAACGCCTCGGGCATCGAGATCAGCACCGGGGGTGCCGGCTTCAAGGCACGCGCCGAGTCGCTGCAGGCGGTCATCCTCGGAGGCATCGCGTTCGACACCCGTGCCGAGGGCGCCGGCGATCCTCCCAGCCCCAAGGACAGCGAGTTCGAGCTGTACGTCGACAAGGAGAGCGCGCTGAGCATGCCGTACGGCCCCCAGGTGTCGTACCTGACGCACTTCGGCGGCTCGGTCCGGGGTGTGGACGTGGGGACACCGGTGGAGCTCCTCGGCATCCGGGTGGGGCGGGTGACCGACGTGCGCCTGGAGGGGGAGGCGGGGCAGCTCCGGGTGCCGGTGACGCTGACCCTCGACCCGGAGAAGGTCCTCCTCCATCAGGGCGAGCTCCCCACCGAGGGGCCGAAGCTGCAGCAGTCGACGGACGCGCAGATGGCGCTGCTGGTCGCGCGCGGGCTTCGCGCCGAGCTGGAGACCGGGAGTCTGCTCACCGGCCACAAGATCATCGCGCTCTCCTTCCATCCTCGCTCTTCGAAGGCGCGCCTCGGCCTGGGCGGGAAGTACCCCGAGATTCCGACCGTGCCGGGAAGCGGCTTCGACGACATGACCGAGTCCGCGACCCGGCTGCTGGCCGACGCCCGGACCCTCGTGCAGGGCGCCAACCAGGTCCTTCGCGCGCCGGAGCTGTCGGAGACGATCAAGAACCTCGACGTCCTCACCCGCGAGGCGAGCACGCACATCGGCCCGACGATGCAGAGCCTCCAGGGCGCATCGGTCCAGCTGGAGAAGACGCTCTCGGCGACCTCGGGGCTCCTGGGGACCTCCAGCACCGGCGGTGGCGAGCTGCCGCATGCGCTGCGCGACCTGCGAGAGGCGTCTCGCTCGGTGCGCCTGCTGACCGACTACCTCGAGCGACACCCGGAGGCCCTGGTGCAGGGAAAGCGGCCATGAGACGGAGCTTGCTGCTGTCGCTGGCAGGCCTCGCCGCTGCGGGATGCCTGGGAAGCTCGCCGGCGGCCCGGTTCTACACCCTGTCCACGCTGAATCCCCACGAGGGGCAGGGTGGCGGCGGGGGAGGGGCGTCGCTGCGGATCCGTGTCGCGCCGGTGACCTTGCCCGAGGGAGTGGACCGGCCGCAGATGGTCCGTCGTACCGGCGAGAACACCGTGGTGGTGGACGAGTTCGACCGCTGGGTCGAGCCGCTCGATGCGCTGCTCCGGAACACGCTGGTGCAGGACCTGGGCGCGCTCGTCCCGGAGGCGCAGGTGCTGGGCGACGCGGTGCCGGGGCTGTCCGCGGACCGGACGGTCGTGGTGGCGATGAATCGCCTCGACCTGTCCAGCCAGCTGGTGATGGACGCGGTGTGGTTCGTGCTCCCCGCTGGGGCGGACCAGCCCGAGCGGACGCATCGCTCGCGCATCACCGAGGCGGCCGGGACGGGCGCTGCGGCCGACGTCGCGCCGGCGCTCGGCCGGGCGGTGGAGAAGCTGTCGCGGGAGATCGCCGCGGAGCTGGCCGCCGCTCCTGCCCCGCGGTGAACGGCGCCCGAGGTCTCGGAGACCTCGGCATTGCACCGCGATGAAGTGACGGTCCGGCGTCGCGCTCACGTCGTTCCAGCGAGTCCGGCGCCGGGTGCGCGGCAGGTCAGCGCGTGAGCGGCGCCCGGGTCGAGGCCGGCGCGCTCCTGCAGCCGGTGCTCGAGCAGCCGCTGCCCCACCAGCACCGCACATCCGGTGAGGAGGAGCACCACCACCATGCCGACGGTTGCCCGGACCAGCGCAGGGACGCGGGCCACCCGGCCGACGATGATCGCGTTCACCGCGATGCTCGCCAGGCTCGCGACCAGCGCGGCATTCCCCGCGAGGGCCCAGGGGACGAGCCCGTGGGATCCGAGCGAGCCGGCCGAGGCGACCGACGAGGCGCTGGAGACCAGGCCGCCGACGAGGCTGACCACGTAGAGTCCCCACTCGCCGAGCGCCCGCCGGCCCGTCTCGCCGAGTACCTCCAGGGCGACGAAGAGGAGGCCGTAGTAGAGCGCGGAGCGGAGGGAAAACGGCGAGCGGAGGGGAAGCTCGGGGACCGGCGCCCCCTCCTCGCTCTTCCTCTGCCAGGCGGCGAACGCGGCGGCGGCGGCGAGGAGCGCGAGGAAGGTCGGCAGCGCGGCCCGCAGCGCGGGCGGAGCGAGGATGCCGAGCAGGACCGCGTTCCGCAGGAGCATCGCCATCGTGGCCAGGGCGATCGCCCGGGAGGCAGGAGCGATCCACGAAGGGCCTCCGACCCGGGTCCGCTCCGCCATCTCGGTGACGGTGACGGTGCTGTTCACCAGCCCTCCGAGAAAGCCGGTGATGGCGATTCCGCGCGGGCCGGCGGCCTTGAGGAGCACGTAGTTGACGAAGCCCAGCGCCGCGATGAGCAGCACCGTGGTGAACGCTGCGCGCGGATAGACCAGACCCCAGGGGTCCACCGGCCGGGTGGGAAGCACCGGGAAGATGGTGAAGGCCAGGATCCCGAGCAGGATGGCGGAGCGCAGCTCCTCCGCGGTGAGGCGGTGGCTGAAGCTCGCCAGCCGCTCCTTCCAGGCCAGGAGCCCCGCGGTGATGACCGCGACGGCCGCGGGGGTGAACCGGTGCCCGAGCCCGCAGGTCACCCCGGTGACGGTCATCACCAGGAGAGCGGCCGAGGTCGTCAGCTCGATGCCCTGGCCGGCCTGGATCGAGGCCCAGTTGACGACCAGGATGAGCGTGGCCGCTCCGGCGATGGCGGCGATCGCGAACGGCGTGCCGAGCAACCCTCCCAGCGCGCCGAGCATGGAGACGAAGGCGAAGGTCCGCAGCCCCGCTTCCTTGCCGCGCCATTCCCGCTCGAGCCCGACGAACAGACCGACGCCGACGGCGAGCAGCACCCGCGACAGCGTCTCCAGTGCCGGCCAGCGGCTGACGTCCATCGACTGCGCGCACCTCCGCGGGCCACCTGGCCCCGAAGCCGCCAGTGTGCCGCCGTTCGGTCTCGCGCGCGCAGAAATCGTCCAAAGCGTCGGCTGGCGAGCTACGCCAGCGTAGACGCATCCGGGCGCCTTCCATCCGGCCGCTCCGGCGACGTGTCGACGGCCAGCCTCGCCAAGTCGCCGTGCTGGCCGCCGCGGCGGACGTCAGTTGGTGAAGTTCGTGACCGGGAATCCAACCGGGCTGCGGTGGCCTTCGCGGTGCACCGCGCGCACGCCGAACTGGAAGTTGTCCTTGGGCGCGGCCGGGAGAGAGGTGCTGGTCACGTTCCCGACGGGGATGGCGTTGGTCCAGTCCTCCTCGCTCGTCTGACGCCAGACCACCTCGTACTGGTCGAGGTCCGGGTCGGTGTTTGCATCCCAGGTCAGGGTGTCGTTGGTCAGCACCGGAGCGTGGATCTGCACGTTGTTGGGGGTGCCCGGCGCCTGCGACAGGGACCACAGCGTGGCGGCGTTCACCTTCGCGACTCGCGCCACGTAGTTGAAGTCCACGAACTCCACGAGGTCGCCGAACTGGACCCCGTTCTCGACGCGGACGTCCTGGTGCTCGTGGGCGAATGTCTCGTTCGGCTCGGTGAAGCGCGCCGCCGGATAGCCCTGAGTCTGGTACGGGTAGATCCGTTCAGGGGTGAGGCTTCCGTGGATGGTCGCCACCACGTTGGTGACATCCACTCCCGCGGGGTTGAGGACCGCGCCGGGCACGGGGCCCTGATGGTACGTCTGCTTTTCCACCGTCATCCGTCCACCCGAGACCGCGGCGTAGCCCTGGAGCGTCTCGAAGACGAAGGTGATGGCTGCGCCAATGCCCCTGGTTCGGATCGGTCTGGCTCGACTCGAGATGGCGCGTCCCGAATCCAGCGAGCGTCTTGATGGTCTGCTCGATGTGCTTGTGATCGATGTCGCGGAGAATCTGCCGCAGCTCCCGTTCCGGTTTCACCGGCCGGATCTTGTTTCCGTCCGGCGGCCTCACCGGCGGTGGTGGCTCGTCGTCCTTGTCATTGCCTGCCCACGACGCGCCGGGAACAGCGCGAGCACCGCCGCCGCGGTCAGCAGACTCCTCATTCCTGTTTTCCCCCATCGGTTCATCGGCCCACTCCCTCCTGCAAGAGAGGGCGGCCGTAGGCGCCGAAAAACCGTGGGCCGCCAGAGCAACACGCAGCATCGGCGGCGGCAGTGTTGACCGTGGCGCAGCCGCGCAACGGAGCACGCCGCCGTGTCCAGGAGACGCAACTCCCGCCATCCCGTGGCATGACTGACAGCTGACGTCAGGTTCCGGTGAACGGCAGGTCGGCACCTCGGCACGCAAGCCGGGAGGTCGCGCACGTCAGCGCGCCGTCGATGTCACGCGCCGCCTCTCGCCCATCGGAGATGGCCCAGACGATGAGGCTCGCGCCGCGTCGCGCGTCGCCCACCGCCCAGACTCCCGGCCGCGAGGTGCGGAAGCGACCGTCGACGCGCACGTTGCCACGGGCGTCGAGGGTGAGGCCGAGCTGCGACTCGAGCGCCGCCGTCTCCGGACCGACGAATCCCATCGCGAGGATGAGGAGATCGACCTGCCGGGTGCTCTCGCTCTCCGCAACCGACACCAGGCGGCCTCGCCCGACCTCGTCCTTCTCCATCCGGACCCGGGCGAGCTCCATCTCCGCCAGCCGGCCGTTCCTTCCGACCAGCCGGGTGGTGGAGAGGCCGAACTCCCGCCCGCCTCCCTCCTCCTGGCTCGACGACGTCCGGAACACCAGCGGCCAGTCCGGCCACCAGTTCCCCGGCGCCCGGACCTGGGGCGGCGCGGGGAGCAGCTCGATCTGCTCGACGTGGGCCGCGCCCTGCCGGTGCGTCGTGCCGAGGCAGTCGGAACCCGTGTCGCCGCCGCCGAGGATGACCACCCGCTTGCCGCGTGCCGAGAGCTCGGGCGGAAGCGGCGCGCCAGCGACGTGCCGGTTCTGCGCCTCGAGGTAGTCCATTGCCCAGACGACGCCGGGGAGCTCGCGTCCGGGGACGACGAGATCGCGGGGCCGGCGTGCGCCGAGCGCGAGCACCAGCGCGTCGTGCTCCGCGGCCAGCCGGTCGAAGCCCGGGCCCGGTCCCACGTCCACTCCGCAGCGGAAGGTCACGCCCTCCGCCTCGAGCAGCGCCACCCGCCTCTCGACCAGGGACTTCTCGAGCTTGAAGTCCGGAATGCCGAAGCGGAGCAGGCCACCGGGCGCGGGCGCACGCTCGAAGACGGTCACCGTGTGCCCGGCGCGGTTGAGGCCTGCTGCGGCGGCCAGCCCCGCTGGCCCGCTGCCGACGATCGCCACCGTCTTCCCGGTGCGCGAGGCCGGCGGCCGCGGACGGACCCAGCCCTCGGAGAACGCGCGGTCGGCGAGCTCCTTCTCGATCTGCTCGATGGTGACCGCCGCCTGGTCGATGGCCAGGACGCAGGCTGCCTCGCAGGGCGCGGGGCAGAGGCGCCCGGTGAACTCGGGGAAGTCGTTGGTGCTGGAGAGCACCGCCCAGGCTTGCTCCCACCGCCCTCGCCAGACGAGATCGTTGAAGTCGGGGATGAGGTTCCCCAGCGGGCAGCCCTGGTGACAGAAGGGGATGCCGCAGTCCATGCAGCGCCCCGCCTGACGCCGGGTCTGCTCCTCATCCTGGCGGAGGACGAACTCCCGGGCGTCGTGCACTCGCTCGAGCTTCGCGCGCCTGGGGGCCGACTCGCGCTGCCACTCGAGAAAGCCGGTGGTCTTGGCCATCGGAGCTTAGCCCTCCACCGCTCGCAGCCGTGGCCGCGCGGGAACGTTCGTCGTCGGCCGCTGCGCCGAGCGCCGCGCCTGGAGCACGCGCTTGTAATCGGTGGGCATCACCTTCACGAACTGCGGAACGAGGTGCGTCCAGTGGTCGAGCACGCGCCGGGCCACCGGGCTCCCGGTGTGCCGGAGATGGTTCTCCACCAGCCCGTAGACGAGCCAGATGTCCGACTCGTCCACCAGCGACTCGAGCTCCACCATGTCGGTGTTGCACCGGTCACGGAAGCGCCGCTCGCGGTCGAGGACGAACGCCATCCCCCCGCTCATGCCGGCGCCGAAGTTCCGGCCGGTCGGACCGAGGACCACGACCACGCCGCCGGTCATGTACTCGCAGCCGTGGTCGCCCACGCCCTCGACCACCGCCGAGGCGCCGCTGTTGCGGACCGCGAACCGCTCCCCGGCGAGCCCGGAGGCGTAGAGCTCTCCGCCCGTCGCTCCGTAGAGCACCGTGTTCCCGATGATGACGTTCTCCTCGGGAGGGAAGCGCGTGCCGGCCGGTGGACGGACGATGACCCGTCCCCCGGAGAGGCCCTTCCCCACGTAGTCGTTGGCGTCGCCCTCCAGCTCGAGGGTGACCCCGGCGGCGAGGAAGGCGCCGAAGCTCTGGCCGGCCGATCCCTGCAGGCGCACCCGGATGCTGTCGTCCGGCAGGCCCGCCGCGCCACGGACCCGGGCGATCTCCCCGGACAGCATCGCTCCCACCGCGCGGTGGGCGTTCCGGACCGGGAGCACGATCAGGCTCGGCGGCCCACCTTCGAGCGTGCCCCGGGCACGCTGGAGGAGCATCCGGTCCAGGTGATCCGAGACGTCCTTCCTCTGCACCTCGAGGCAGTGGCGGGGCGCGTCCGCGGGTGCCCGCGGCGTGACCAGCATCTGCGACAGGTCGAGCTTGCGGGCCTTCGCGTGCGGCACGTCCTTCCGGCGGGTCAGAAGGTCACGCCGGCCGATGATCTCGTCCAGGCTCCGGGCCCCGAGCTTCGCAAGGAGCTCACGGACCTCGCGGGCCACGAAGAGGAAGAAGTGGACCACCCCTTCCGGTGAGCCGGCGAAGCGCTCGCGCAGCTCCGGGTCCTGTGTGGCGATGCCCACCGAGCAGGTGTTGAGGTGGCACTTGCGCAGCATCACGCAGCCCATCGCCACCAGCGACGCGGTGGCCATCCCGTACTCCTCGGCCCCCAGCAGCGCGGCGACGATCACGTCTCGCCCGGTGCGCATCCCGCCGTCGGTCTGCAGGCGGACGCGGCCGCGCATCCCGTTCTCCACCAGCGTCTGGTGCGTCTCGGCGACCCCCAGCTCCCAGGGGAGGCCCGCGTGCTGGATGCTGGAGACCGGCGAGGCGCCCGTGCCGCCCTCGTAGCCGGAGACCACCACGCATCCGGCGCCGGCCTTGGTGACGCCGGCGGCCACGGTGCCCACGCCCACCTCGCTCACCAGCTTGACGCTGATCCGCGCCTCGGTGTTGACGGACTGGAGGTCGTAGATGAGCTGGGAGAGGTCCTCGATGCTGTAGATGTCGTGGTGGGGCGGGGGCGAGATGAGCGTCACGCCCGGCGTCGAGCACCGGACCCGGGCGATGCGCTCGTCCACCTTGTGCCCCGGGAGCTGGCCTCCCTCTCCTGGCTTCGCCCCCTGGGCGATCTTGATCTGCAGCTCGTCGGCGTTGACCAGGTATTCGGCGCTGACGCCGAAGCGAGCGCTCGCCACTTGCTTGATGGCGCTGCGGCGCAGGTCCCCGTTCGCGTCGGCGACGTAGCGGCGCGACTCCTCGCCGCCCTCGCCGGAGTTGCTCCGGCCGCCGAGCCGGTTCATCGCGATGGCCAGCGTCTCGTGGGCCTCGGCGCTGATGCTCCCGAAGCTCATCGCCCCGGTGACGAAGCGCTGGACGATGGACTCGAGCGGCTCCACCTCCTCGAGGGGAACGGGTTCCCTCGCAGAGACGAAGTCCAGCAGCGCACGCAGGGTGGCTCCGCCGCGGGTCTCGTCGTCCGCCGCGGCGCTGAACTTCCGGAACGCTTCCCAGTCGGCGCCTTGCACCGCGGCCTGGAGCAGCGCGACGGTCTGGGGGTTCCACCGGTGCTGCTCGCCCTGGCGTCGCCACTGGTACAGCCCGCCGATGGGGAGCGCCGGACCGGCGCTCGGCCCGAAGCCTCGGGCGTGGCGCTCGCGAGCCTCGTGCTGCAGCTCGGAGAAGCCCACGCCGCCAAGGCGCGACGGGGTGCCGGTGAAGTGCCGGTCCACCAGGGCGCGGTCGAGACCCACCGCCTCGAAGATCTGCGCCCCGCGGTACGACTGCAGGGTGGAGATGCCCATCTTGGACATCACCTTGAGCAGGCCTTCCTCCACCGCCTTGACGTAGCGGCCCTGGGCCTCCGTCTCGTCGAGGGCGATCTCCCCCGAGTCGGCCAGCGCCCGCACCGTGTCGAGCGCGAGGTAGGGATTCACCGCCGCGGCTCCGAAGCCGAAGAGCGCGGCGAAGTCATGCACCTCGCGGGCCTCGCCGGTCTCCACCAGGAGCCCGGTCTGCATCCGGATGCCGTCCCGGGTGCACGGCGGAGAGAGCGAGCAGCGCGGGGATGGGAGCGCGCCGCGCGTCCACGCCCCGGTCGCTCAGGATGAGCAGGCCACAGCCCTCGTCCACCGCCTCCACCGCCTGCTGGCACAGCCGCTCCACCGCGGACTCGAGCGCACCCTCGCCGGCATCGAGGTCGAACAGCGCCGGGAGCCGCCGGGGGAGGAACATCCCCTCGTGGTGGCTCTCCGCCAGTCGGGCCAGCTGTCCGCTGGTGAGGACCGGTCCGGGGAGGGTGAGCCGGTGGCACTGGTCCGGCGTCTCCTCGAGCGTGTTCCCGTCGGGGCCGGTGGCGGTGGCCAGGCTCATGACCAGCGCCTCGCGATGCGGGTCGATGGCCGGGTTCGTCACCTGGGCGAAGAGCTGGTGGAAGTAGCGGAAGAGGCTCGGCGCCTGGTCGCTGAGGACGGCGAGAGGGCTGTCCTTCCCCATCGAGCCGGTGGGCTCGTGTCCGGTCTCGGCCATGGGAAGCACGAGCTGCTTGAGGTCCTCGTCGGTCCAGCCGAAGGCGCGCTGGGTGAGGCGGAGCTCGTGTTGCTCGAGCCGGGGCGGGGCCGGGACCCGCGGCAGCTCGTCGAAGGTGAAGACGTTCCGGTTCAGCCACTGCCGGTACGGCCAGCGCGCGGTGATGTCCCGCTTCACCTCCTCGTCCTCGAGGATGCGTCCCTCGACGGTGTCCACCAGGAACATGCGGCCCGGCTGGAGGCGGCCCTTCTTGCGGATCCTGTCCGCGGGGACGTCGATGACTCCGGTCTCGGAGGCGAGGATCACCCGGTCGTCCTCGGTGACCAGCCACCGCGCGGGGCGCAGGCCGTTGCGGTCGAGGGTGGCGCCGATCAGCGAGCCGTCGGTGAAGCCGATGGCCGCCGGGCCGTCCCAGGGCTCGAGGAGCGCGCTCGAGTACTCGTAGAAGGCGCGCCTGTTCTCGTCCATCGCGGCGTGCTTCTCCCAGGCCTCGGGAATCATCAGCATCATCGCGTGCGGCAGGCTGCGGCCCCCGAGGACCAGCAGCTCGAGCATATTGTCGAACTGCGCCGAGTCCGACTGTTCCGGCTGGACGATGGGGAAGAGTCGGTCGAGGCTTCCGCCGAACTTCGCCGACGACAGCTGGCTGCGGCGGGCGTTGAGGTGATTCCGGTTGCCGCGGAGGGTGTTGATCTCGCCGTTGTGGCCGATGAAGCGGAAAGGCTGGGCCAGCTCCCAGGTGGGGAAGGTGTTGGTGCTGAAGCGGGAGTGGACCAGCGCCAGGCCGCTCTGCACGTCCTCGTCCTGGAGGTCCAGGTAGAAGCTCGCCAGCTGCTCCGGGAGCATCAGACCTTTGTAAACGATGGTCTCGGAGCTGAGACTGGGGACGTGAAACCGGCGCTCGGGGTCCAGCCCCTCGGCGCGGATGTGGTTCTCCACCAGCTTGCGGATGACGAACAGCTTCCGCTCGAAGGCCGAGGGAACGACGCGACGCCGCGCGATGTAGACCTGCCGCAGCACCGGCATCGAGCGGCGGGCGAGCCAGCCGAGGCGGGAAGCGTCCACCGGGACGTCACGCCAGCCGAGGATCCGCTGGCCCTCCCGCTCTGCGACGTCGGTGAACACGCGCTCGCACGCGGCCCGGGCAGCGGGATCGGCGGGGAGGAAGACCTGGCCCACCGCGAAGCAGCGGGGCTCGGGCATGTCGAACCCGAGCCGCAGCCCTTCCTTGCGGAAGAACGCATCCGGGAGCTGGAGGAGGATGCCGGCTCCGTCGCCGGTCTGCGGATCCGCCCCGCACGCCGCGCGATGCGACAGGCGCACCAGGATGTCCAGCCCCTGCTCGACGATGGACCGCGACCTCTCACCCCGCAGGTGCGCGACGAAGCCCAGCCCGCAGGCGTCGTGCTCCAGCGTGGGCTCGTACAGTCCGTGCCTCGAGGGCAGGGGCATCCATGACCTCCCGACCGACCGGTCTGCCGCAGGGCGGCAAACGCAAAGCGTAAGGGAAGTGGCTGACGCGACCCAAACGTGGGCGCATCTGCTCCACCACTGCGGCGGATGAGCAGGGCTGTAGAGGTGTCAAACACCTACGAAAATATAGCATTTACATGGACTTGTATGATCGTTCGCTCGCTGGGCGTCCGGCCGGGCTCCGGGGTCCTGAGCCCCCGGTCGCGAGGGCTGGGTTGCCCCGCCACAGGGACCGTCTGACCGGTCGGCCTCCTCGGCCGCCTCGTCGGATCAGCCCCAGGCCCGACCGGACCACGGCGGCTCGCGTCAACGACCGACGGTCAGATGCTGAGCCGGAGCCCCACGCCGAGGTCGAGGATGGGCGCGTTGCTTGGACCGAAGAACGAGCCCGTCGGCACCCCGGTCACGCCGTCCACCGTCGAGAGGTCCGTCAGGGGGAACCCGAGGCGGAGCTCACCGCCGGTCCTCCCGAAGTGACCGGCGATGTAGCTCTCGACCGAGAGGTAGCTGAGCACCGTGATCACGAAGTCCAGCCGCGCGATGTAGCTCCCGTCGCTCAGGTTGCCGATGCCGGAGAGGATCCACGTCCGCTTCTGCGCGGTCTCGAGCAGCGTCGCGCTGAGCGCGAGGTAGTGCTTGCCGACGTAGAACGGCTGGAACCCTCCGAGGATCAGCAGTGGCAGGTACTCGTCCCGCGTGTAGCTCGCCGAGTTGTAGAAGTACTCCGCGCCGAGGGTGATCGACTTGTTCCCCTCGAAGTTGATGGAGTAGCTCACGCCGCCGGCGGCCTGGATCACCGGCGTGGACCGCAGCGGGACGGTCACGCTCGCCGGCGTGTTCGCGCTGACCGTCGTGCCCGGCGGAATGCGGGGATCCAGCCCGGTCACGTCGATGGGCGTGCTGAGGGTGAACGAGCGCGACCCAGGGATGTCGAGGTGCTGCTTCCAGGCGACCTCGCCGTAGACGTCGACGTCGCCGATCGACATCGTCAGGTCCGCGCCTGCCCGCGCCGCGCGATTGCGCTGCACCAGCCCGTCGAGGCCGAACGCGCCGTTCTTGAACGAGAACTCCGCCCGGGCCGCGCCCCCGACGTCCCGGAGCAGCGTCCCGGTGTCGGTCGGATTCACTCCCGAGCCACCGGGGTTCTCCACCGACGAGCTGCCGGAGTAGCCACCGCCCACGTTCTGCGTCGGCTCGAAGAGAGCCACCGCGGTGAAGTTCCAGCCGGCGCTCTCCCAGGGAATCTGCAGGCGGGCCATCGTGACCCCCAGCCGCGCGTCGAAGAGAGCCAGCGGATCGCGCGGCTGCGAGGCGAGGAAATCGGTCGGGGAGAAGAAGCGCGCGACGCCCCACTTCACGTGCTGCCGCCCCACCGTGACGAACACCGAGCGCGCGATGTCGAACGAGAGCCACGCCTGGTCGAGCAGCACCGCCGGGTTGCTCGCGGTGGTCGTCGCGGGGATCCCCGGAAGCGCCGTCCCACCCACCGTCGTCGAGAGGAAAGGGTCGTAGGTCATCCGTCCGAGCACGAATGCGCGGAGCTGATCCGTGGGCCGCGCGTCGAGGTAGACGTCCACCAGCGTGGGGATCGAGACCCGCGACTGGTTGAAGGGCTGGTCCTGCTGCACGGTGAGGAAGGCACGCGTGTAGAAGAGGCCGCCGATCTTCAGCGGATCCTCCTTCACGCGTCCGGAGGCGAACGCGTCGGAGGAGGGCGCCTCGTCGAGCCCCCGCGACTCCTGTGCGGCGGCCCCCGCCGGCCCGGTGCTTCCTCCCGCCTCGCCCGGGGCCCCAGCGTCCGGAGCGCCGCCGAACATCGACTCCTCGCTCGGCCGGGCAGGCGATGACCCGGCGTCCGCCGAGCCACCGAAGAGCGCGTTCTCGTCCGGCCGCTGGGCCAGGGCGGGGAGCGACAGCGCGAGAGCCGCCAGCGCCGCCCGCCCCGTCATCGGCTCTTCGACTCCAGCCAGGCCTTGGTGAAGATGTTCGCCTCGAGCGGTCTGAGGTCCACGGATTTCAGCACCACGATGGTGCTGTTGGCCTTCTCCACCTCGTCGTAGATGCGGATCTCGCCCGGGTACCAGACGTCCGCGCCCTTCGACTCGCTGAAGAGCTTCTTCCAGCTCGGATAGTAGAGCGTCCGCATCAGCCGCCCGGAGAGCGCGAACTCCTGCCGCTTGAGCACGTTCCCCGTCCCCTGGTCCACCCACATCTTCAAGACCGGGAAGGCCACGTCGACCCCCGGCTTCACCTTCGAGTCGATGATCCAGGTGTCGAAGGCGCCGAGCTTCGCCTCACCGGCAAACGCGGACTCGTACTCCTCGGCCAGCCGCGACTCGTCGAAGTCCGCGCGGCGGCTGTCGGTGCCGGCGATGCGCTCGCGCTCCGTGCGCCGGTCCCACTTCCCGGTGGTGGGATCGTAGCTCCAGAGGTTCTTGTCCAGCCGCAGGTATCCTTTCCCGGCCTCGCCCTTCGGCTTGGTGAAGAGGATCATCAGCTTCTGGTCCGAGCTCCGGCGGTAGACGATGGCCTCGCGCGCGGTGTCGGTCTTGTCCTTCTCCTTCTGTTCCAGGTACGCGAGCGAGCGGTAGTCGCCCGAGTTCCGCTGGCGGTCGTCGATGGTCTTCACCACCTCCGTGACCTGGGCCGGCGCGAGGGCCTTGGCCCGGGCCACGCCGGCCAGGCATCCCAGCAGCAGGACGAGGGTGCGATGGGTCGTGGTCCTCATGTCGGTCGGTCTCACCCCACCCGGTGCATCGCCGTCACGGGCTGCATGCGGGCAGCGAGGAACGAGGGGAAGAGCGCGATTCCCGTGGTGCATCCGGCGATGAGGGCGATGGCCCCGACAAGCGCCGACGGCTTCACCAGGAGATGGAGCTCCTCGCGCATCAGGAAGAGCTGCAGCGCCAGCGGGGCCTGGATGTGCGCGAGATTGAGCACGGCGCAGAGGACAACTCCCAGCACCGCGCCGGCAAGGGTGGCGGTGAGGGCGAGGGTGAAGGCCTCGGTCATGAACATCGCCAGCACCCGCTCCCGCTGCATCCCGATGGCGCGGAGCGTTCCGATCTCCCGAGTCCGTTCGCGGATGGAGATCCACATCGTGTTCATCAACCCCACGACGATGATCACCAGGAGAATGCCGATCAGCGTGTACGAGAGCCAGGTGATGGCGGTCACGGTCCACTGGATGAACGAGATCTCGTCCTCCCAGGTGGTCACGTCGAGCTTCTGCCCGGTCCAGCCCTCCCGGTTGACCGTCTCGAACTTGAACCAGAACGCGCGCGGGTCGGGATCCATCAGCTGGTAGCCGGCGCTCGCGAGGACGTTTCGCAGCCGCTCCTGAACCCGGGGGACCTGGTTCACGTCCTTGAGATAGAGGAAGAGGGCGCCCGTGGCCTGGTCGTTCATCTGATAGAGGCCACGGAGGGTGGAGTCCGGGACGAAGGTGTTCCAGCTGCTGAGGAGTCCAACGTTGCGGGCGATCGCGACGACCCGGACGTCGACGGTGTTCGCCACCCCGCGCAGGGTGTAGGCGCTGAGGGTCAGCTGATCACCGACCCGGACCCCGAGCTTCTGTGCCTGCTCGTCGAAGATGAGGATGGTCCCCGCCTCGGCGAGCCCGTCCAGTGAGCCTTCCTTGATCTGGATCACCCGGCGGAAACCGGGCTCGTGGAGGATGTCGATCCCACCGACGCCGGACTGCAGCGAAGCCGTGTCGCTCACCACCTTCGCCCAGCCGCGGCCACGCTGGGTGACGTAGTCGAGCTCGGGGACTTCCTTGCGGATGATCTGCAGGATCTCCGGATAGTGCGTGACCACCGGAGCTCCGGCGCCGGCGGTCACCTTGAAGAACCCACCCACGTTCACGTGGCCGGTCATCAGCGTGGTCGCGGACTCGAGGATGGTGGAGCGGATCCCGTTGAGCAGCCCGAGGAGCAGCACCAGCAACGTGGTGACGCCCATGATCGCGCCACCGAGGAGCAGGGTGCGCCGGCGGTGCTGGAGGAGGTTCCGGACGGCGATCAGGAGGAGCTGGCGCATGGTCTCACTCGTCGCTCTGCATCGCGCGCACTGGAGGGACGCGGGTGGCGAGGAACGCGGGATAGAGCGTGGAGATCACGGTCACCAGCACCACGACGACCAGCGCGACCACGACGTTCCAGGGGCTCAGCGTGGGGAAGAGCCGTGGCCCCGAGAAGAAGAAGTAGAGCGTCTCGTTTCCCGCAGGGATGCCGATCGAGTGCAGCAGCATGACCGCACCCACGCCGAGCGCCGCGCCCGCGCCGCCGAAGATCAGCCCCAAAGTCACCGTCTCCACCAGCACCATCCAGAGGATGAATCCCCGTGGGGCCCCGATGGCCCGCATCGTCCCCACCTCGGGCGTGCGCTGGAGCGTGGCCATCATCACCGAGTTGTTGATGATGACCATGGCGACGATGAAGATGATCGCCACCGCGAACAGCAGGACCACCGTGGCGAGGAGGATGAACTGGCCGAGGATCCCGGCTGCCTCGCGCCACGAGACCACCCGGAGATCGAGGTGCTCGCGGTCGGAGAGCGCGCGGATGTCGGCGAGCGTCCTCTGGAGCTGCCGGGGGTCCTTGAGGATGATCGCGGCGTCGAGAACCACGCCGCGTCCGATCTCCGTCGGGTCGTAGACGCGCCGGACGAGCTCCTCGCGCCGGAGCGCGGCGCCGGCGCCCTTGAAGCGCTCCTTCTCGTCGATGATCCCCGGGGTGGCCTCCGCGACGACCCGGCGGCCGGGCTCGCCGAAGAGCTCGTCCTCGGCACGGCTGCGCTCGATGTCCTTGACGCCGCCCTCCTTCTTGATCGCGTCGATCTCCGCCTTGCGGTCCGCGCTGAGGTAACCGTACAGCTCGCGGAAGCTGACGATGTCCATGAGGTTGATGTTTCCGGACAGCGCCGATTTCTCCAGGCCGCGGAACTGGAAGGTGCCCCAGACCTTGAGGTTGAGGCTCTGGACGTAGCCGCTGCGGGTGAAGGCGGTGATGGTCAGGACGTCGCCGACCTTGAGCCGGTACAGCTGCAAGAGCGGCGCGAGGTCCCGGTAGAACACCTGGTAGCGCTGATAGAAGTTCGCGTCGTCGGTGTCGAAGAAGGCGTTGAGGAGCCTGTCCAGGTCCCTCTCGGAGGAGCCGAGCGTGCGCTGGAGCACCGCGACGGCCTTCTCGGTCTTGAGACGATCGAGCTGCAGGAGGATCTCGCGGGTCTGGGTCCGATTCTCGCGGACGTACCTCTGGAGCGTCTCGTTGCGGGCGATCGAGCCCTTGAGATCGAGCGCGTCCTTGATCTTGTCCAGTCGCCGCGCGGTCCGGAGCTTGAGCCGGTCCTCGTAGACGAACTTGTTCATCAGGAAGCCGCGGTGGCCGGGCGGGACCGGCTGGCCATCGACGATCTCCATCCGATCGAAGTTCTTCTGGAAGGCGTCCAGGTCGGTGCCCACGTACCGGAGCGGCACGAGGTCGGCGTCCGAGAGCAGCGGGGCGAGACGATTCTCGAGGAACTCGAGCGCTCCGTACGGGTCACGGTCGAACCCGACCCAGAATGCGTCGGAGGACGCCCGTTCGATGGCCGCGCGAGCCTCGGGATCGACCGCGTCGGCGGTGTTGATCTCCGCCACCCGACCCATGTCGGTCTGGAGCACGCGGACGATCTGGCGGACGTGCTCCTTCAGCGAGTTCCGCTGCGCCTCGAGCTCCGGGGTCGTCCCGTGCTCCTTCTCCTGGCGCACCACGGAACGCAGCTCCTCGAGCGTGAGGTCGACGGTGTTCCCGCTCGTGATCAACGCGGCGTTGATCCCCATCGGGATGACGGCCTTGACGTTGGGGACCGAGGCCAGCAGCTGCTGCTTTTGCTCCCAGTCGAGGATGGGGCTGAGGTCCGGGTCGTTTCCCCCCATCGGCCAGATGGCGAACTGCTCCTTGCTCGACGCGCTGTAGACCTGGATGTGGCCGGCGACGCTGCCGATGATGCTCCGGCTCATCGAGCTGATGACGCTGTTGAGCAGCGCACCACCGAGGACGACGAGGAAGGTTCCGCCGAGAATCACCGCGCCGATCAGGAAATTGATCCGCGAACGGAACAGGTTCCGGGCGGCGATCTTCAGGAGGATGCCGAGACGGCCCACCTCAGTGGCCTCCGGAGACGGCCTTGGCGGCGCCGGCGAGCTCGCGGCCGATGATCTTTCCGTCGGCGAGCCTCACCACCGCGTCCGCGTGGGCCATCACCTTCGCGTCGTGGGTGGAGAAGATGAAGGTGGTGCCGTCCCGCTGGTTCATCTCCTTCATGAGATCCACGATCCGCTCGCCGGTCTCGGAGTCGAGGTTCGCGGTGGGCTCGTCGGCCAGGACGATCTGCGGGCCTCCCACCAGCGCACGCGCCACCGCGACGCGCTGACGCTGCCCACCCGAGAGCTCGTTGGGGCGGTGCCGGGCGTGATCGGCGAGCCCCACCTGCTCGAGGAGGGTCATCACCCGCGCCCGGCGCTCGTGTCCGCGGAGGCGCCCCTGGAGGAGCAGCGGGAACTCGACGTTCTGGAACACGCTGAGCACGCCCACCAGGTTGAAGCTCTGGAAGATGAACCCGATCGTGTCGAGGCGGAGGCGGGTCAGCTCGCGCTCGCTGAGGGCGGCGGTGTCCCGACCGGCGACCCGCACGGTGCCGCGCGTGGCGACGTCGACGCAGCCGATGAGGTTGAGGAGGGTGGTCTTCCCGCTGCCGGAGGGGCCGGCGATGGAGATGAACTCGCCCCGGTGGACGTCCATGGAGACGCCCCGGAGCGCGGGGACCACGGTCGTCCCCAGCTGGTACTCCTTCACCACGTCGACGATGCTGACGATCGGCTCGCTCACCACGTCTCCTCGTGCGCTCACGGGTGCTATCGAGCGCGACGTTCCGCGTCAACGACGTCGCACCTGCCCGGCCGGTCGCGGCAGAAGTCGCGTTGCGAGGACGTGAAGTTCGGTGAAGGTCCTGCCGCCGGACCGACATTTCCGCCGGTCGGGCCGAACGTCTTATTGAAGGAGCCCATCGAAGGTGTCTGGCACCTTCGAGGTCGCACCTTCGATCGCCCTCGGTGCGGCGTCGCGCTCGGCGGCTGCGTCGGCGGGGGAAGCTCGGGGTGCGGATCGACCTTCGAGGTCCCTCAGTGCGGCGTCGGGCTCGGTGGCTGGGTCGGGCTGGGAAGCTCGGGGTGAGGCTTCGGCGTGGTCGGCGGCGTCGTCCGGGCGGGAGGCGGCGTCTCGCTCCCGGTTCCGACCGGCGCGGTCGTCTGGGTCCGGGGCGCAGGCAGCTGCGCTCCGCCCGGTGGGGGAGTGGGGCGGTCGGGGACGGTCGTTCCCTTCGTCCCGGCGTCCGGCGTCCCCCGGCGCGGACCCCCGTCCGGCTGCGCGGTCGCCAGGCCCGAGGCGCACAGCGCGGTCAGCAGCAGCATGCGAGCGGACATCGAGATCCTCCTGTCAGGCACGACCTCTGCACCGGGCAACATAGGAACCGGCGGCCCGCCCTGCCGCACTCCCTCGGTCAGGAGGTGAACGGTGGAGACACCCTGGAACTCGATGCGCCCCCGGGCTCGCATCGTCCCGGGACCCGTCCTCGACGCGCGCGACGAGGCAAGACGACTCGTGAGCGCCGCCGAGCAGCACGCGGCCGAGCTCGTCGACGACGCCCAGCACACGGCCGAATCTATCCGGAGCGCCGCGCGTGATGCGGGCCGTGACGAGGGGCTGGCCTATGCACAGCGGCTGCTGGTGGAGATCCAGCAAACCCGGCTCCGGACGCTGGAGGGCGAGGCGCTCCGTCGGAGCGTCAGCGAGCTGGCCCTGGCCGTGACGCGCCGGGTGCTCGGCGAGGCGTGGGAGGCGGATCCGTCGATCTGGGCACGGGCAGTCCTCGCCGCCGCGGAGCCGCTGCGGCGGGCAGCTGCCCTCTCGCTCCGGGTGTCTCCGGGGAGCACGCGTGCGGTCCGCGATGGGCTCGCGACCGAGATCGCGGCTGGCTCGATCGACGTCGTCGAGGACGCCGCCGTCGACGAGGCCGGCTGCATCGCGGTCTCCAGCTGGGGCCGGGTGGACGGCCGCCTCTCGACGATGCTCGCCTCGTTCCGGGGACCGCTCGGCCTCGGGGAGCCGGGGTGAGCGAGGCGCCGCTCCTCGACGCCGTACGCTCGGTCCACCCCTTCCGGGTGACCGGACGGGTGGAGCTGGTCCGCGGGCTCCTGCTCGAGGCCACGCTGCCGGGTGCGCGTGTCGGGGAGGTGGCGACCATCCGGGACGCGCGGGCGCAGGTGCTCGCCGAGATCGTCGGCTTCGCCGGTTCGCGGGTGCAGCTGCTTCCACTCGGCAGCGCGGCCGGGCTCGGAGAGGGCGCGGTGGTCGTTTCCCGCGGAGAGACCCTCACCGTCGGCGTCGGTCAGGGCCTCGTCGGGCGGGTGCTCGACGGGCTGGGGCGGCCGATGGATGGAGGCCCACCGCCGCCCGGTCTCCAGCCCTGGGCGGTCGATCGGGCATGCCCGGATCCATTCCGGCGGGCGCGGGTCGAGGTGCCGCTTCCCCTCGGCATCCGCGCCATCGATGGGCTGTGCACGGTGGGCCGCGGACAGCGCCTCGGGCTCTTCGCCCGAGCAGGCGTGGGGAAGTCCACCCTCCTCGGTCAGATGGTCCGGCAGACCCGGGCCGAGGTGACGGTGGTGGCGCTGGTGGGCGAGCGTGGCCGGGAGCTGCGCGAGTTCGTCGAGGACTCCCTCGGGCCGGAGGGACGGAGGCGCAGCGTGGTGGTGTGCGCGACGTCCGACGAGCCCGCCCTGGTCCGGCTCCGGGCCGGGTTCGTCGCCACGGCCATCGCCGAATGGTTCCGCGAGCAGGGCGGGAACGTCCTCTTCCTCCTGGACTCGGTGACCCGCCTGGCGCGGGCGCAGCGCGAGGTGGGGCTCGCCGCCGGAGAGCCGCCCGCGAGGCAGGGCTACCCGCCCTCGGTCTTCTCGATGCTCCCCCGGCTCCTCGAGCGCACCGGCAACTCCGCCCGCGGCCACTGCACCGCGCTCTACACCTGTCTCGTGGCCGGCGACGATCTCGAGGACCCCGTCGCCGACGAGGTCCGGAGCATCCTCGACGGGCACGTCGTTCTCGACCGGCGGATCGCGGAACGGGGCCGCTGGCCGGCCGTGGACGTGCTCGCCTCGCTCTCCCGCGTCATGCCCCAGGTCACGACCCGGGAGCACCGGCGACTGGCGGCGCGCTTCCGCGAGCTGCTCGCGGCTTACGAGCAGCGGCGCGACCTCATCCTGCTCGGCGCCTATGCGCCGGGGAGCGATCCACTCACCGACGAGGCGATCGCCCGGCAGGCCGCGCTCGAGGCGTTTCTGGCCCAGGGCCGCGAGGAGCCGGCCGGTGCTCTCCTCGAGCGGATGCGCAAGGCGGTCGAGGAGTGAGCGCCCTCGGCACGCTCCGGCGCCTCCGCGCCGAGACGCGGGATCGCGAGCGCGAGGCCTTCGCGCGGCGCCTCGCCGAGCTCCGGCAGGCCGAGGAGCTGCTCCGTCGAGCCAGCGCCCGGTGGGAGTCGCAGCGCGGGCGGGTCGCCCGGCGCGCCGAGGCACGGGTCTCGGTGTTCACGACCCGGTCGGCCACCGCCTCCGCCGTGCCGCATGCCCGGCACGAGGTGCGGCTCCGCGAGGAGCTCGAGGCCCTCGCCTTCGGGCGAGAGGTGGCGGGGCGGGAGCTCTCGGCCCGCGCCGGCCGGACGGACGAGGCGCGTGACGCCCTCGCAAGGGCCGAGGCGAGCCTCGGGGTGCTGGAGCGCCTGCTCGTGCGCCGGGAAGCGGAGGGGCGTCGGCGCCTCACCCGACGGGCGGAGGAGTCGCGTTGACCGAGGCGCGCTACTCCAGCGCTCGCAGGCTCAGGAACGCATCGGAAAACACCGCGGCGTGCGTTCCGGGCGCGTTCTTCACGCCAGCGAACATCGCCCGCCCAGCGACGATCCGCACGGAGGTCACCTCGTTGCCCCGGCCCGTCGGACCGGCCGGCAGGCTCACCCGCCGACGGACGTCGCCCCATGGGCCGACGATGACCGCCAGATCGTCGCGGGCGTCGCTGACGCTCAGACCGCTCGGGTTCTGCGTGTAGCTGGTGGACCCGACCGCGACGACCGACCCGTCGTCCAGGGGGGCCAGGTCCCAGAACATGTCGCCGGCCTGGATGTCGACCCCGACGTCGGCGATGGCCTGACCCGTGGACGTGTCGAAGGACTGGATCCACCCGTCCCAGCTTCCGGGATCCGACCCGGTACGAATCCTGCCCGTCAGCCAGAGCGTCCGGGCGCTGGCCCGCACCGCGAGCAACCTCCGATTCGTCCCCAGCCCGGAGAGGACAGCGTCGCTGCGTGCCCCGTCCGGAGCGAGGCGAGTGACGATCGCGACCCCGAAGTCGAAGTGGGTCGGGTCCGCTCCATCGAGGAGATGCTCTCCGAAGAAGGCATCGTGTGCCGGGAGCAGGTCCGCGGTGCTCGGAACGACGACGTACGCGACCCCGGTCGAGTCGACGTCGAGATAGACGAAGGCGGTCGCATCGCCCTGGTGAAAGTTGTCGAAGCCACCCCCGATGATGCCGATCGACAGGAGGTTCGCGGGAGGTTCGACGACGGTGGTCCAGACCGGCCGGAACGTCCCGTCGCGGAACTCGAGGCGATGCGCCCGGACGGAGTTGTCCGACCAGCGCATCGCCACCTGCACGTCCTCCCCCGAGGCCGCGATCCGCCCACGGTCGAGCGAGAAGAGGATCTGTGGCCGATCGCCCGTGTCGGGGATCCCCGAGTCGAGCTCGGCCGAGACGGTGCTCCGATCGGGAAGGAAGCGGGTGAGCCGGGAGTGGATCGGCCGGAGGAAGAGATCGTTCCCGGGCGCCGGCTCGATCTCCAGCGCCGTCGCCGCGCCAGAGGGGTGTGCCGCGAAGTCGATGAGAAGTCTGCCTTCCGGCGGCAGATACTCTCTCGTGACCGCGAGTTCGGCGTCCAGCCACACGAGCTTGCGCTTCGGCATCGTCACCAGCAGCTGTGTCTGGAGCGTCTCGACGAGCACGATCCACCCGCCGTCGGTCCAGGGCTCTACACGGACCGCCGCCGTTCCCGGGAGCGTCACGTCCCGTCCCGTCGGCGAAGGCGGATTCCCAGTGCCCGGCGGTGCACCGCAGGCTGCGAGGAGCACGACCGCAATCAGGAGCCATCGGAGCGCAGGGCTGCTCGTCGCCGCTGGCGTTCCGGGATGGGTTGCGTGCAGAAGGCGCTCCTTGCAGAACTGGGGACACGGGACATCTCGACCGTTGTCTCGCGTCTCGAACCAACCACCATGGACACGAGCTCAGAGCTTCCCGAGGTCTTCCGCTGGCTGCCGGGCTGGCTCGAGCCGGCCGAGGCAGGGCGCCTCCTCGACCTGCTGCGCGTCGAGATCCCCTGGGAGGATCACGCCGTCACCATCGTCGGTCGCGAGGTTCCGGTGCCGCGCCGCGTGGCGTTCTACGGGCCATTCCCCTACGCCTACTCGGGGATCGTCCACCCGGCGCGTCCGCTTCCAGCGGTCGTGGCGGTGCTGAGAGATCGGATCGAATCGGTGTCCGGACACCCCTTCAACACCGTGCTGATGAATCTCTACCGTTCCGGGAGCGACTCGGTGTCCTGGCACAGCGACGACGACTATCCGCACGGAGGCCATCCAGCCGTCGCCTCACTGAGCCTCGGCGAGACGCGTCGCTTCCGCATCGCCCACAAGCGCCGCGCGGACGAGCGCTACGCGGTCGACCTCACCGCGGGCGGACTCCTGCTCATGACCGGCACGAGCCAGACCGACTACCGCCACGCTCTGCCCAAGAGCCCGAAGGCCCTGGGCGTGCGGGTCAACATGACGTTCCGCCACATGGCCGCCTCGAACGCCTAGGCGTCCGCAGGACTCGCTGGATCACGGCCAGAGCGCGTGGTCGTTCGCATCGCCGATGACGGTCCGGGCATTCTCCTGCTCCCGGAGCTGGGCGAGCTCACTGCGCACGCCGTCGAGGTTCGACTTCAGAACCTGAACCTGTGCGCGAAGGCTGTCCGCCTCCGTGGAGATCACCTTGTCGGACGGCGTCGCGGACACCACGACACTCGACGCGGTGTCGGCGGGGGCCGGCGTGCTGGCGAAGGCCATGGGGGCAGCAGCGAGGGACAGCAGGAACAGCGAACGGAACATGGAGCGCATCGTTGTCATCTCCTGTTCGCCCGACGGGGCGCACGTCGAAGAGACCTCGAACCGCGGCTGCTGATTCCATCGACCCCGCGCAGAGTCGAACGCAACGAGCGTCCGCGTCGGTTGCGGTCGATGGCGGTAAGTGCCGCACGGAATAGATCGGCGCACAGAGTGAATCTGGTTGGCATCGGCCCCGTCGGGCCCCCTCGGAAAGCCAACCCATGCACTCGAGAAACCTCGTCCGTTACTTCACCTCTCCTCCCACCTCCGGCCCGAGCTCGATCCTCGTCGTCCGGATGATGTCGGGAGCCGTCTTCCTCTCCGAAGGCCTGCTGAAGTTCGTCTACACGAACCAGGGCGTGGGCAGGTTCACGAAGCTCGGGATGCCGCTCCCGGGGCTCCTCGCTCCGGCGATTGCCGTGCTGGAGATCGTGGGTGGCTCGTTGCTCATGGCCGGCGTCGGAACGCGGCTGCTGAGCCTGCCGTTCATCATCGAGATGGTCGTCGCCGTTCTCTCGACGAAGATCGGGCTCTTCTTCGGAACCTCGCCGCTGCCACGACCCGCTGCGCCGCCGTTCACCGGGTGGTGGGCGGTCCTTCACGAGAGCCGCTCCGACTACGCCCAGCTTCTCTGCTGCCTTTTCCTGTTCCTCGCCGGGCCGGGGCCCTGGTCGATCGACGCCCTGCTGCAGCGGTGGCGGCGGTCGAGCCGCCGGAGCGCCACGGAATCGACGAGCGGCATCGTCACTGTCGCCTCGGCCTGACCCGAGAGGCCCGCCGGTGAGCGATCAGGCGGAGCGCGCCGCAAGGAAGCGGCATCGGGACGGAAGCGCCTACAGCTCGTCGAGGAACTCGTCGTTGTAGGTGTAGCGCGCGAGCCGCTTCACCAGCGCCTCCATCGCCTCCACCGGCTTCACGCTGAAGAGCATCTGCCGGAGCTTCTTCACCTTCTCGTATTCCTTCTGGGTGAAGAGCTTCTCTTCCTTGCGCGTGCCGGACTGCGGGATGTTGATCGCCGGGAAGATCCGCTTCTCGGCCAGCAGCCGGTCGAGGGTGATCTCGCTGTTTCCCGTCCCCTTGAACTCCTCGAAGATGACCTCGTCCATCCGGCTGCCGGTGTCGATGAGCGCCGTGCCGACGATGGTGAGCGAGCCAGCCTCCTCGGTGGCCCGTGCGGCCCCGAAGATCCGCTTCGGCCGCTCAAGCGCGCGGCTGTCCACGCCGCCGGTCAGGGTCCGGCCCGAGCTGTCGACCTCCTTGTTGAAGGCCCGCGCCAGTCGGGTGATCGAGTCGAGGAGGATCATCACGTCCTTCCCGCTCTCCACCATGCGCCGCGCCCGCTCCAGCGCGAGCTCCGCGACCTTGAGGTGGTCGCCGGTGGGCCGGTCGCTGCTCGAGGCCAGCACCTCGGCCTTGATGCTCCGGCGCATGTCGGTGACCTCCTCCGGACGCTCGTCCACGAGAAGCACCATCACGTGGATCTCCGGATGGTTTGTGAGCACCGCCTGCGCGATCCGCTGGAGCATGATCGTCTTGCCTGCCTTGGGCGGAGAGACGATCAGCGCCCGCTGGCCCTTCCCCAGCGGAGCGATCAGATCGAGCACCCGGGTCACCATCTCCCGGTGACCGTGCTCGAGCTTGATCCGCTCGACCGGATCGATGCTGGTCAGGTCGTTGAAGTGCGGCAGCTTCGGCGCGCCCTCCACCGGGCGGCCGTCCACCGTGTCCACCCGCTGGACCAGACCCTTCTGCCCGCGCATCTGCGCCATCGCGGTGAGGTACTGGCCCTGCCGGAGCCGCAGCTTCTGCACCAGGTTCTTCGGAATCTCCGCGTCCTCGGGGCCCGGAAGGAGGTTGCGCCGGATCTGCCGCAGGAACGCGTTCGGACCCTTTGCCTCGGTGTCGAGCACCCCTTCCACCGGCGCGAGGTTCGCCTGGACCTGCGCCGGCGGCGGCCGCGGTGCGCTGCCCGGAGCCTGCGGCCCCGGCTGGGACTGCTGCTGCTGCTGCTGGCGCGCCTGCCACTGCTGCAACTCCTGAGGAGTGAGGAAGACCTGGTTCTGCTGTCCGTCCGGACCGGTCAGCATCCGGTACGCCTGGCCCTCCGGAGTGAAGAGCACCGGGGCGCCGCGGCCTCGCCTGCGCCGGCGGCGGCGACGGCGTCCCGTGCCCGGCTGGCCGGGAGCGGGGGCGGCTCCGCCAGGCGCGGAGCTGGCGCCGGCGGCGCCCTCGTTCTCCTCGGGGCCATCGTCATCCGAGCCGTCGTCTCCGTCGGCGTCGGGTGCCTCCGGCGCGGCCGGGGCGGGAAGGGTGTCCAGGGTGTCGTTGTCGTTGCTCATGGTGGGTCTGGGGTCCGTGTGAGAGCGATGCCTCGGCGGGCAAGCGAGCAAACACGCGCCCGGCCCCTCCGATGAACATCCGCCCGAGGTCTTCCGCTGGCCAGCCCGGGAAGTGGGCCCGACCCCGGCGAAAGTCGCCTCCTTATAGCAGTTCCCGGTCCCGGATGCAGGAACCGTCTAGCCGGCCGTTCGCCGCCCCACCCCCGGGGGGCGGGTCAGGAACGCATGCACGCTGGGGGTCTGAACCGCCTGGACCGCGGCGCAGAGCCTGGCGGTTTCCTGCGCCTTGCGGAGGTTCAGGCCGATCCCCGGATTCCGGGCGAGGACCGGCGCGAGCTCGCGGGGGAGCGCGTCCGCGTCCTCCTCGGTGCAGCCGTGCTTCCAGAGGGGGAGGTACTGCTGTGCCGACTCGGAGAAGACCTCGAGCAGCTCCCGCTGGTGCGCGACCCCCCAGGCCCAGTGATCCGGACGCAGCTCGTGCGCCTCGATCTGTGAGCTGGCGATCGCGACCCGGACGCCGAACCGCAGCCCCGGGTCGAGCTCCATCTGCCGGGCGCGCGCGGCGAGAGCCGGATCGAGGAAGGCGCCGATCCCCTTCGCGAGGACGTACTGGACGGAGGGGTCCCGCTCCGCCCGGAGCCGCTCGATCATCACCTCGAACAGCGCCGCGTCCCCCGTCCTCGCCGCTGCCACCACCGCGACCTCGCGGAGGTCCGGCGCGAGCGCCTCGGGATGGAGCGCGCCGTCGCTCCCCACCCACTCCCGTCCGAGACGCGCCGCCCGGGCCAGCACCTCCGGATCCGCGCCGTCCAGTGCCAGTGACTCGATCACCTTCGCGCGGAGCACCCGGAGATGCGCCGTCTCCTCGCCGCGCGCCAACCACCCGAGCTCGGAGAGCAGTGGGCGCAGCCGTTCCCGGAGCAGGGCCTCGAACGCCGGCCGGTCGCCGTCCGCGACCCAGCGCTCGCGGGCGAGGTGGAGCAGGCCGAGCACCTGCTCGGTGACACCGGGCTCCACCTTCCGGGTCAGCGTGCCGAGGCGGGCGAGCCCATCCGCCGCGGGGAGGATGCCGTCGTTCACCGCGGAGATCAGCGCGCTCGCCGCCGACAGGCGCTCGGTGCTCCGCAGCGCCGGCCAGCCGCGGTTCAGCAGCGCGTCCATCTGCGCAGGCGGCAGGGTCCACAGGTAGTAGCCCGCCGCGCGGGCGTTCCCGTGGATCCACGCCGGGCATCGCTTCCCCGGAAGAGCGAGCGTTCCTTGCTCCGCGGTGAGCAAGGCACAGCTCGCCTCGGCACGCCCCTCGGCGCGGATGCAGACCGGCACCTCCCACCGGAGGCTCCGGTCGGCGCGGGAACCCACCGGAAGGGCCCGTTCCTGCCGGAGCGTCACCCGCGGGCCCGGGGCGTCGCAGTGCAAACGTGCGTGGATCCGGGGGAGCCCGGGCTGCTCGATGAAGGTCCGGAAGGCGCCGCGGATGTCGCGGTCCCGCGAGAGCTCCTGCACCAGCTCCTCGGTGCTCGCGTTGCCGTCGCGGTGCGCCGCGATGTAGCGGCGGACTCCGTCCCGGAAGGCGACCGGGCCGAGCAGCGCCTCGAACATCGAGAGCACCGCCGCGCCCTTCGGGTAGAGCGCGGGGATGTCCCAGCCGGTGAGGTCGGCCTCGGTCTCCACGCCCATGCGGATCGCCCGCGCGCTCTCGAGGCGGTCGTTCTTCATCGCGCGCAGCGTGTCCTCGGCCGCGTCCAGGTCCGGCTCCCGCTCGGGGGCCCAGGTGCGCACCGCGGTCGTTTCGAGGAACTCGGCGAAGGACTCGTTCAGCCAGAGGTCGTCCCAGAAGCGCATCGTCACCAGGTCCCCGAACCACTGGTGGGCCATCTCGTGGGCCATGGTGATGGCCAGCTCCTGTCGATCGTCCTCGGTCGACTCCGGGCCAATCAGCAGCGAGGCCTCGGGGTAGGTGATGAGGCCGGCGTTCTCCATCGCCACGTTGGTCTCGGGAATGGCCAGGTGATCGAGCTTCTCGTAGGGGAACGGCGTTCCGAACCACGCCTCGAGGTGGCCGAGCAGCTCGCCTGCCGACTTCAGCGCCCAGGCGAGATCCGTGCCCCGGCCCTTCGGAGCGATGCCCCGAACGCGGAGCCGCGTGCTCCGCACCCCGGAGGGAGGAAGCGGCGGGGGCGTGACCACGTCGAAGTCGCCGACTCCCAGCGCGAGGAGATAGCTCGGAAGCGGGCGCGTCGGCCCGAACCGCACCCGCTTCATCCCCGCGCCGGCGGCCGCCTCCTCGACCGGATCGGTGTTCGACACCGCGACCAGCCGCTGTGGGACGATCAGCGTCAGCTCCCAGGGAATCTTGAACGCCGGCTCGTCGAAGCAGGGGAACACCCGCCGGGCATCGATGGGCTCGAGCTCCGTGTAGATCCCCCAGCCCGGGCCGGTTCGCTCCCGGAAGATCGCCTGCGGCGTCTCGCCGACCTTTCCGGAGTACTCCAGCCGCAGCACCGCCGTGCCCCGGGCCGCCGGCTCTGAGAGCGCGATACGTGCCGCCCCACGGACGTCGTCCGGCTGAACCGTGACCGGAATCACCCGTCCGTTCTGGACCAGCGAGCCGCCGCGGTAGGCGAGCGCTCTCGAGGAGACCCACAGCTCGGTCCGGGCCTCCTCGAGGCGCAGGGAGATCTCCACCTGGCCGCGGAAATCCAGGCGGTCGGGGTCGAGCTCGAGCGTGACGCGCTCGAGGAACGGAGCCACACCCGCCGGGAGCCGGAACAGCGGAACCGGACCGGACGGGGCGGCGACCGCCGCAGGCGCCTGCCCGGCGCTCCCCGCGTCCACGGACGGAGGCGCCGCCACACGCTCCGGCCTCGCCGCGCAGCCCAGCGCGAGCACGACGGCCAGGCAGTGTTCTCGGCGCAAGTCGCTTCCCCTCTACTGCAGCTGCAGCTCGAACGGCAGGGCGGCCTTCAGCCCGGGCTCGAGCATGAAGAGGGAGGGAATCCCGACCTCGCGGGCGAGTCGCTGCAGCGCATCCGGCGCCGGAGCCTCGCTCTCCACGCCGACGCCGAGCTGGGTGAGCACGCCGTTCTCTCCGGTCAGCGCGCCGAACAGCCCCACCGGGCCGCCGTAGGTGACGAGGTCCAGCTCCTCCCCGTCCGGTACGCCGGCCCGGCGCCGCGCCTCCGCGATCGCCTCGGGCATTCCGCCCAGCGCGTCGACCAGCCCTCGCGAGAGCGCGTCCTCGCCAGACCAGACGCGCCCCCGCGCCACCGCGTCCACCCGCCGCGGCTCCATCTTCCGGCTGCGCGCCACCTCGCTCACGAAGTCCTCGTAGAAGGCGTCCACCCAGCGCTGCGCCGCCGCCTGCTCCGCCGGCGTCCACGGCTTGTAGAGACCGAGGATGTCGGAGAGCGGTCCGCGCTTGAGCGTCTCCACGTTGATGCCCAGCTTCTTCCCCAGGCCCTCGAGCCCAGGCTTGAGGACGAAGACGCCGATGCTGCCGGTGAGCGTGGTCGGCTCGGCCAGCACCCAGTCCGCCCCCATCGCCGCGTAGTAGCCGCCCGACGCCGCCGCGCCGCCCATCGTCGCGATCACCGGCTTCCGCGTCCGCGCCCGGAGCACCGACCGGTAGATGATGTCGGAGGCGAGGCCGTCGCCCCCGCCGCTGTCCACCCGGATCACGATGGCCGCGACCCGCGGATCGTTCTCCGCGTCGCGCAGCCCCCGCTGGATGGTCTCCGAGCCGGCCGAGCGCGAGAAGCCCAGCGGGTCGCTCCGGCTCCGTCCGGAGGTGATGACGCCCATCACCGGCACCACCGCGATGCGACGGGGCTCGCCCCACCGGCGCTCGGGGATGGGAGGCCAGTAGGTCCCGATCCACCGCCCGTCGGGCACCAGCGCCGTGCCGGCCCGGTCGAGCTGCGCCGGGTCCACCACGTCGTCGGCAAGCTTCTCGCGGACCGCCAGGCGGGGAGGAAGGAGACCCTCCTCGAGCACGGTGCGGAACCGCTCGGAGGACAGCCCGCGCGCCTCCGAGACCAGTCCCTCGTAGCGGCGCATCTCCACGTCGAGGAAGGTGTCGAGCGTCTCGCGCGCCTCGCGGCTCAGGCTCGCGCGGGTGAGCGCATCCGGGGCGTCCTTGTACGGGCCCACGCGGGCGACGTCCCACTTGATGCCCAGCTTCTGCATCGTGTCGCCGAGGAAGATGGCGTTGGCCGTGAGCCCATTCACGTCGAGGAAGGATTGCGGCGAGACCCAGATCCGGTCCGCGCCGGTGGCGATGAGGTATTCCTTGTCGCCGCCCGAGAGCAGCACCGCCGCAACCTTCTTCCCGGCCTTCCGGAGGCGGACCAGCTCGGCGCGCAGCTCCTCGGCCTCGGCGAGGCCCACCGGGAGCCGCTCGATCTTCACCACCAGGCCGCCGAGTGTCCGGTCCTCGGCGGCGAGCTTCAGCCGGCGGAGCAATCTCAGATAGGGGTCCTCGTCGCGGATGCCGAAGAGGCCGAGGGCCGAGCCGCCCTGCCGGAGCGCGGTGTCCAGGTCGATGAGTCCCACCTTCCGGCCGAAGACCTCGAGGCTCCGGTAGCGCGCGGCCGAGACCCGGGCCTGGATGACGTGGTCGGTGCCATTCGGCCCGCCGCCGAGCGCGTAGGTCGCGCCCAGGTGCGCGGTGTCGACGGTGAGCGACACCTGCCAGAACCACGGTTCGCCCACCTCGCGCCAGCTCTTCGTCACCGACGTCCCCAGCACCACCCCGCGCACCACCTCCGCCCGGACCACCGCTCCGACGCGGCTCTGGTCGAGCGTGCCGAAGCCGGGGAACTGCCAGTTCGCGCCGAGGGTGAGCCAGTCGCCCCAGGGCCGGACGCCGAACGCCAGCTCCCAGGTCCGGGTACGCGCCTCGTCGCCGATGTCCTTCAGCGCGAGACCCAGGGAGAGGAACCGCGCCGGCCGGCTGGAGAGGCCGAGGTCCCAGGTGTTGGGGCCGGGCGCGGAGCCGAGGTTCGGCGTGTAGACGTTGAAGCTCGTCCCCGCGCTGAGCCACTGCCCGCCGACGGAGAAGGTGTACGACGTCTTCCGGTAGCCGGTCCGGTCGGCACCGGCGTACGGGCCCCGCACCCAGTCCAGGCCCACGCCGAGACCCACCCAGTCGAAGAAGGTGCTGCCGAAGTAGAGGCCGTCGACGATGGAGTCGAGGTGGAGGTTGCGCTCGTGCTGGTAGATCAGCATCGGCCCGCCGATGAACTGCAGTCCGGCCGGGTTGACCTCGGGGGCGGTGACCTCGTCGGCCAGCGCGGCGTTGGTCGGGGGCAGGGTGGGGCCGAGCTCGCCGATGGCCGAGGCCTGGGCGAAGGCGAGCGCGGGGAGGAGCAGGAGCAGCGCGACGGCGGGGCGAGTCACCCCCACTGCTTCGCCCAGGTCCGGCCCCGGGGGCACGCACAAAGCGGCCGTCGGAGGCCCGTCCGACAGTTCTTCACCGGCCTTGGTTTCTTGCCAGGTGGGCCCCCACCGTTAGGATGCCCGGGCTGCTGCAGGGTGCTACAGGGGAAAACCGCGCGGATTTCCTCGCCTTCTTCCTCGGCAGGCGGGCATCCGGAGCGAGGCGATGGCAAGACAGAGTACGGCGACGAAGGTCCGAGGTGGCAAGGCGCCACCTGGCAAGAACGGCGAGCTGGATCTGGGTGGAGGCGGCGGGGGCGATACGCCCGCAGCGCTCCACGAGGAGGCCCGGCGCCGCTACCTCAACTACGCGCTGAGCGTCATCACCTCGCGCGCGCTGCCGGACGTCCGTGACGGCCTGAAGCCGGTGCAGCGGCGGATCATCTACGGCATGTACGCCGACTTCCGGCTGACGCCCGACGCCAAGTACCAGAAGTCCGCCGAGGTCTGCGGCCAGATCATGGGCCGCTATCACCCGCACGGCGACCAGGCGATCTACGACGCGCTGGTGCGGATGGCGCAGGACTTCTCGCTCCGCTACCCGCTGGTCGACGGGCACGGGAACTTCGGCTCGCTCGATGGGGATTCCGCGGCCGCCTACCGCTACACCGAGTGCCGCATGACGGCGATCGCCACGGACCTGGTCCGTGAGATCTCGAGCGAGACCGTTCCCTTCCGCCCGAACTACACCGGCACACGGACCGAGCCCGTCGTGCTGCCGGCCCTCGCGCCGCAGCTCCTGATGAACGGCACCACCGGGATCGCGGTGGGCATGGCCACCAACATCCCGCCGCACAACCTGACCGAGCTGTGCGAGGCGCTCACCGCGCTGGTCAAGGACCCGAAGCTCGAGACCAAGGACCTCCTCAAGTTCATCAAGGGCCCCGACTTCCCCACCGGCGCCCAGGTCCTGAACAGCAAGAAGGAGCTGCGGGAGATCTACGAGACCGGTCAGGGGTCGGTCCGCGTCCGGGGCGAGTGGAAGCTCGAGCAGCTCCCTCGCGGCGGGCAGCAGATCGTCATCACCTCCATCCCCTACACGGTGAACAAGGCGAACCTGGTCGCGAAGATCGGCGACCTGGTACGGGAGCGGAAGCTCAGCCCGCTCACGGACGTGCGCGACGAGAGCACCTCCGACGTGCGCATCGTGCTGGAGATCAAGCGGGACGCAGGCGCCGAGATGATCCTGGCGTACCTGTACAAGCACACCCCGCTCCAGACGAACTTCAACGTCAACATGACCGCCCTGGTCCCCGGCGAGGATCCGGAGGTGGGAACGCCGGAGCGGCTGGATCTCAAGGCGATGCTCCAGCACTTCCTGGACTTCCGCTTCGAGGTGGTGACGAAGCGGCACGAGTTCGAGCTCGCCCAGGTCAAGAAGCGGCTCCACGTCCTCGAGGGCTTCGAGAAGGTCTACGACGCGCTCGACGAGATGATCCGCATCATCCGCAAGTCCGACGGCAAGCAGGACGCCGCGGCCAAGCTGATGAAGCGGTTCGAGCTGGACGCCGAGCAGGTGGACGCCATCCTCGAGCTCAAGCTCTACAAGCTGGCCCGGCTGGAGATCCTGGTCATCCAGAAGGAGGCGAAGGAGAAGCGGGCCGAGGCTGCGCGCCTGGCCGGCGTCCTCAAGGACGTGCGCAAGCGCTGGGCGGTGGTGACCGACGAGCTCGCCCAGGTGAAGGAGAAGTACGCAGACGCGCGCCGGACCAAGATCGGCGGCGGCGGGGACGACGTGGAGTACTCGGAGGAGGCGTTCATCGCCGACGAGGACGCCCACGTGGTCCTCACCCGCGACGGCTGGGTCAAGCGGGTCCGGGAGATGAAGGACCCCAGCACCACCCGGCTCCGCGAGGGCGACGAGGTGATGGCGGTCCTCGCCGGCTCGCTGAAGAGCAACGTGGTCTTCTTCTCCAACTTCGGCTCGGCCTACGTCACCCGGTTCAACGACGTCCCGGCCTCCACCGGCTACGGCGACCCGGTCCAGAAGCTGTTCAAGTTCGACGACGGCGAGCGCGTGGTCGGTGCCCTGTCGCTCGACCCGCGGATGCCGCGACCCGAGCTGATGATCGGGGTGAGCCGGCGCGGATACGGGCTGCGCTTCCCCCTCGCGACGCACACCGAGGCCTCCACGCGCTCCGGCCGCCGCTACGCCCGTCCCGGCGAGGGCGACGAGCTGGTGGGCGTCGTGCCGGTGGGTCCGCGGGACCTCCTCGCGGTGGTGACCGAGCACGCCCGCGCGCTGGTGACCAAGGCCGGAGAGGTCAACGAGCTCGCCGGTCCGGGCCGAGGGGTCACCGTGATCAAGGTCGAGGCGGACGACCGGGTCCTGGCCTTCCTCTGCACCGCGGCCAAGGACGCCTCCATCGAGCTCGAGACCTCGAAGGGCCGCAAGCTGGTGCTCACCCCGGCGAAGTACGAGGTCAGCGCGCGCGGAGGCCGCGGCCGCGAGATGGCCCGGAAGGAGACCGTGAAGCTCCTCCCCATGCCGCTGCAGTGGACGCCGCTGCCGGAAGAGAAGAAGGAGGAGCGCTGACCATGGCCACCGCGAAGAAGGCCACAGCTCGCGGCGGGAGCTACAGCGCCAGCGACATCCAGGTCCTCGAGGGCCTGGAGCCGGTCCGCAAGCGGCCGGCGATGTACATCGGCGGGACCGACGTCACCGGCTACCACCATCTGCTCTGGGAGATCGTCGACAACAGCGTCGACGAGGTCATCAACGCCTACGCCGACCGGGTCGAGGTCACCCTCCACAAGGACGGGAAGACGGTCACCGTGACCGACGACGGGCGCGGCATCCCGGTCGACGTCCACCCGAGGTACCGGAAGCCGGCCCTGGAGATCATCCTCACCACCCTCCACTCGGGCGGGAAGTTCGACCAGGGCAACTACCTGCACTCCGGCGGCCTGCACGGCGTGGGCAGCTCGGTGGTGAATGCGCTGAGCAGCAAGCTGACCGCCGAGGTCCGCCGCGAATCGAAGCGGTGGGAGCAGAGCTTCTCTCGCGGAAAGCCGACCTCGAAGCTTCGCTCCATCGGGCCGGCCCGGGGGACCGGCACCGCCATCACCTTCACGCCCGACGCCGACATCTTCGGGGACAAGATTCGATTCGACCCCGAGCTGATCCGCGAGCGCCTGGAGGCGAAGAGCTACCTCCACAAGGGGATGGAGGTCGTCTTCCGCGACCAGACCGCGTCGCCGGCGACCGAGGTGCACTACCGTCACGACGGCGGCATCGCCGAGTACCTGGGCAAGGTCGTCGCCGAGCGGGGCAAGACCCTGGTGCCCGAGGGGGCCGAGCCGTTCTACGTCTCGCGCGAGGACCCGCGCCTCGAGCTGGCCGTCGCCTGGACCGAGGCCACCGACGAGCACGTTCGCAGCTACGTCAACGGCATCCCCACCGGAAACGGCGGCACCCACGAGGCGGGCCTCCGCACCGGCCTGGTGAAGGCCGTCCGCAACTACATCGAGACCCACGAGCTCACGCCCAAGGGCGTGACGCTCACCGCGGAGGACATCCGCGAGGGCATGGTCGCCATCCTGTCCACCTACGTCATCGAGCCGCAGTTCCAGGGTCAGACGAAGGGACGGCTCAACAACCCGGAGATGGCCGGGCTGGTGGACAACGCGGTCCGTCCGGCGCTCGAGAAGTGGCTCAACGACAACCAGTCCGTCGCCGAGTCGATCGTCGCGCGCATCACGCTCGCCGCCCGCGCCCGCGAGGCGAGTCGGGCCGCGTCGCAGGCGGTGAGCCGCAAGGGCGCCGTCAGCCACAAGCTGAACCTCCCGGGAAAGCTCGCCGACTGCGCGTCGACGGACCCCGGCGAGAGCGAGCTGTTCATCGTCGAGGGCGACTCGGCCGGTGGCTCGGCCAAGCAGGGCCGGGACCGACGGACCCAGGCCATCCTGCCGCTGCGGGGAAAGGTGCTGAACGCCGAGCAGGCCTCCACCGACAAGGTGGCGAGCAACAAGGAGCTCCAGGACATCGTCAGCGCGCTGGGGTGCGGGCTCGGAGCCGATCTCAACATGGACAAGCTCCGCTACGGCCGGGTGTTCCTCCTGATGGACGCCGACAGCGACGGGCACCACATCGCCACCCTGCTGCTGACGTTCTTCTACCGGCACCTCCGTCCGCTCATCCAGAACGGCATCGTCCACATCGCCCAGCCTCCGCTCTACCGGATCGACATCGGCAAGGAGACCTACTGGGCCATCGACGAGGGTGACCGCGACCGCATCCTCAAGGAGAAGGCCAAGGGGAACGCGAAGCCGAACATCACCCGGTTCAAGGGTCTGGGAGAGATGCCGGCCGAGGATCTCAAGGCGACGACGCTGGACCCGCGGCGCCGCCAGTCGCTCCGGGTGAGCATCGTGAACGAGCTCGAGACCGATCGGGTGATCAACGACCTTCTCGGCAAGGACGTCTCGGCGCGGTTCAAGTTCATCATGGAGCGGGCGCGCGAGGTCGAGGGCGAGGAGCTCGACATCTGACCGGGTGGGCCGGCGGCCCTGGCCGTCCGCCCGTGTTCCTGGAGCCTGCGATGAGCCGCGAGACGGTGCGCTTCATCGGCCTCGATGCGCCAGAGTACGCGCAGGAGCTCGACCTGCGCTGGCGGGTGCTCCGGAAGCCTCTCGGCTTCGCGCCGGAGGCAGTGGCCTTTCCCTTCGAGGCGGAGAGCCTCCACCTCGTGGCGCTCGACGCCGGACGGGTGGTGGGCTGCGTCCTCTTCCACCCCGAGGGAACGGAGACCGGTCGGCTCTTCCAGATGGCGGTCGAGCCGGACCGGCAGGGAACCGGGCTGGGCACGACGCTGGTCCGGGCCCTCGAGGCCGAGCTGGCTCGTCGGGGATTCCGGGAGGTCATCCTGCACGCCCGTGACAGTGCGGTCGGGTTCTACGCCCGGCTCGGCTACGCCCCGGTCGGTGCGCCGTACGTGGAGGTCGGCGTTCCCCATCAGAACATGCGGCGATCGCTCGGGCCGCGAGCCGCCGGCGACACCTGACGTTCTGCCGGGCGTGGACGGTCGTCCACGACCGGCGTGACGTGCCCGTCGAACGCCCGGCCTGTGGGGCGGTCCCCGCAACGTCGCGTGGAGAGGAGGCCGCAAGGAGCGGCCGGAGATCTCGCGGGCGAGGAAAGTTGCAGGAAACGCCGGAGGGCATTCCCCGTCCTCTGTGGCTGGGAACGCCGCTTGCTAGGCGACCCGCAGCGCGAAGGGCGAGGGAAGGAAACGACGCATGGGCGCTCGTCCTTGGCTGCTGGTGGTGGTGTATCTCGTCGTCGCGTGGGCGGTCCCCGCGCGCGCGCAGAACAGTGACAACCCCGAATGTCTGGGCACCCAGTGCGGCACGCCCCAGCAACAGGGCGGCGGCGGCTGCGGCTGTGGCTGCGGCTGCTCGGTGTGGGTGAGCTACACCGACGACGGCAAGACGCTGTCGTACACCGACGACGCCGACGGTGACGGCAAGTCCGACGGCTTCGACAACTGCCCCTTCGTCGCCAACCGCGACCAGGTGGACTCCGACGGTGACGGCGTGGGCGATGCCTGCGACAACTGCCCGTCCATCGCCAACCCCGACCAGCGCGACACCGACGGTGACGGCAAGGGCGATGCCTGCGACGACGACATCGACGGCGACGGCCTGCTCAACGGCTCCGACAACTGCCCGGGCATCTACAACCCCGACCAGACCAACACCGACGGTGACCAGTTCGGTGATGCCTGCGACGACGACGACGACAACGACGGCATCAAGGACGCCGCGGACCACTGCCCGCGCTACGCCGACGCCAGCAACCCTGCCAGCGTCCCCGGCATCCAGTGCGTGGTGGACACCGACGGTGACGGCATCGACGATGCCCGCGACAACTGCCCCACCATCAGCAACACCGACCAGCTCGACACCGACAACGACGGCATCGGTGATGCCTGCGACAAGGACATCGACAACGACGGCGTGCTGAACGCCCAGGACAACTGCCCCACCATCGCCAACCGCGACCAGGCCGACGACGACGGTGACGGGGTGGGTGACGCCTGCGACCCGAGGTACTGCGTCGTCATCGACCCGTCCAACCCCAGCGCCTGCCTCGACCCGAACGCTGCCTTCGCGGTGAGCGCCGGTGGAAGCATCACCCTGAAGAGGGGTGAGGCGCTGCGGCTGCCGCTGTTCGCCAACCGCAACGGTGTCGGCATCAGCTACACCTGGACCGTCGCCAAGCGTCCGGCGGGCTCGTCCGCCGCGGTGCAGAACCCCATCGGCGTGGCCAGCATCAGCCGTCACTGGAGCTACGCCTACGCCGACAACATCGGCAAGCCCATCTTCACCCCCGACTCCGAGGGTGAGTACACCATCCAGCTCGCTGCGAAGATGGTGACTCCGGACGCGCGCTACCCCGGGGTGCAGACCTCCACTGCGGCCCTGACGGTGAAGGTCCAGCCGTCGGCCTCCGCGAGCGGTGGCTGCACCGCCCTGCCCCTGGGTGCCCCGGCCGCTGGTCTGGCCCTGGCCGCTCTCGGTCTCCTCGTCCGCCGCCGCAAGCACAGCTGAACAGCACGACTCCGGAGCTCCGCCGGGACACCTGACTCCCCTTTCGCGCCGCGTCCCGGCGCCTCCGAGGTCGACCCGCCACGGTGAGTCCCCCGCTCCCCGTGGCGGGTTTTTTTTTGCGCACGACGTGGGCTGCTGTCGCATCGGCGCGCACGCGAGAGGAACAAGTTGATGGTGGAAAGATCCACGCGCGTTCCGCAACGAGGATCAGCGGATAGACTCGGCGACCTCCGCCACATGCGCAGGTTCCTCGCTCTCCTCCTCCTCGTTTCCACCGCTGCCTGCACCGACGCCGGCGTGTACGCGCTGCAGGGCGGCGGCGTGCCCGGCCCGGATCGGACCGCCTTCGAGGGCGACGTCTGCGTTCCCGTCGCCGCGGGCGACACCTTCCCGGTGAAGGTGCTCTTCCTGGTGGAAGGCGGAAACACGGTTCCTGTCTCCACGGTCGGCGCCGTCATCACCAGCATCCAGAACGCCGCCCAGCGCGCCGGGACCAACGTGAAGTTCGCGCTCGCCGCCTACCACGTGACCGCCCAGGGCCTGCAGGGCAGCTTCGTGGACGGGACGACGATGCTCGCCCAGCTGCCGAACTATCCGGCGTTCCAGCAGGTCGGTCCGGTCAGCATGCGCAGCGCGCTCAAGCTGGCGAAGAGCATCCTCTCCGGAGACATGCAGACCGCCTGCCGCGGCACGGTGAACCGCACCCGCTACCTGATCGTCATGATCCAGGCCTCCGCGGACACGAGCTGTGACTACCCGGCGCTGAACGCGGGCCTGAGCACCCAGTGCACGGTGCTCCCTACCTCGCTGGACTGCTCCAAGTGCGAGCTCAACGAGGTCACCGGGGAGATCAAGGGCCTCGAGCAGCAGTACGGCGCCGGGCAGGTCTCGGTTCAGACCGTCTACGTCTTCGACACCCCGCCCGGACCGGATCAGACGGTGGTCGAACAGGACACGGTGATCTCCACCTCCGGCGGTGGCACGACGCCCAGGTCCGCCAGCGACCAGACGCTGGACGCGGTGATCGGCGGCATCAGCTTCGCGTCGGTCCAGCGCGATCTCTCCATCAAGCGCTTCTTCGCCTTCAACCGGAACGCTCTCGCCCGGGGCGGCCAGCAGTTCGTGGACTCGGACGGCGACGGGCTCTCCGACGAGGAGGAGAAGGCCATCGGCACCGACCCCCTCAATCCGGACACCGACGGCGACGGCCTCGGGGACGGGCTGGAGCGCGCAGCCGGTCTCGACCCGTTCACCGACGACGTGAGCGGCATCATCCAGTGCAACCCCTTCCTGGACGACGATGCGGACCTCCTCAACGAGTGCGAGGAGCGGGTCATCGGCACGGACCCCTGCGTGGCGGACACCGACGGCGACGGGCTCAGCGACTTCGTCGAGGTCATGTCCCGCACCAACCCGCTGGTCCCCGAGGACCTGATCGACACCGACCGCGACGGCACGTCGAACGCGGACGAGGTCACCGGCCATACAGATCCGCTGAGCAACGACGGCCAGTACCGCGCGGACCGCGGCTACGTCGTGCAGGTCAGCGACGCCGCGCCCACGCCCGACGGGCGCGCCTGCTACCACGTGCGCGCGACCAACGTCTCGCTGGTGGCGACGCAGGCCAGGCCCGACGCGGTGGGGAACATCATCGCCGCGGGGACCAACGACATCCTTCTCTACTTCCAGTCCGGCCGGTCCAACGACCCGCACGGCGTCGGCATCGCCGAGACCTTCGAGCAGCGGGTCATCTTCTCGCCGCCGAGCACGAAGAATCCCCCCGGCACGATCGCCGTCACCCCCGATCTCTGGGTGGTCGGACGGTGAGTTTCCTGATCCTGGCTGGCCGGGGGCTCGACCCCACAGGCCTCGAGGGGGGGCGACCCCACACACACATGCCTCCGGGCATGGCGCACCGTGCAACCCACGGGAACACAGCGGGTTTTTTCGACCCGGACGAGCGGCGCGGCTTTTGCTCTCTCGCTCCCTCGCTCCTGCGGAAGGGATTGAAAAGATGAAGAACGCTCGACTGATTGGATCGCTGGTGGTGGGCCTCACGCTCGCGTGGGCCGTGCCGGCGCTGGCGCAGAACAGTGACAACCCCGAATGTCTGGGCACCGAGTGCGGCACGCCCCAGCAGCAGGGCGGCGGCTGCGGCTGTGGCTGCGGCTGCTCGGTGTGGGTGAGCTACACCGACGACGGCAAGACGCTGTCGTACACCGACGACGCCGACGGTGACGGCAAGTCCGACGGCTTCGACAACTGCCCCTTCGTCGCCAACCGCGACCAGGTGGACTCCGACGGTGACGGCGTGGGCGATGCCTGCGACAACTGCCCGTCCATCGCCAACCCCGACCAGCGCGACACCGACGGTGACGGCAAGGGCGATGCCTGCGACGACGACATCGACGGCGACGGCCTGCTCAACGGCTCCGACAACTGCCCGGGCATCTACAACCCCGACCAGACCAACACCGACGGTGACCAGTTCGGTGATGCCTGCGACGACGACGACGACAACGACGGCATCAAGGACGCCGCGGACCACTGCCCGCGCTACGCCGACGCCAGCAACCCTGCCAGCGTCCCCGGCATCCAGTGCGTGGTGGACACCGACGGTGACGGCATCGACGATGCCCGCGACAACTGCCCCACCATCAGCAACACCGACCAGCTCGACACCGACAACGACGGCATCGGTGATGCCTGCGACAAGGACATCGACAACGACGGCGTGCTGAACGCCCAGGACAACTGCCCCACCATCGCCAACCGCGACCAGGCCGACGACGACGGTGACGGGGTGGGTGACGCCTGCGACCCGAGGTACTGCGTCGTCATCGACCCGTCCAACCCCAGCGCCTGCCTCGACCCGAACGCTGCCTTCGCGGTGAGCGCCGGTGGAAGCATCACCCTGAAGAGGGGTGAGGCGCTGCGGCTGCCGCTGTTCGCCAACCGCAACGGTGTCGGCATCAGCTACACCTGGACCGTCGCCAAGCGTCCGGCGGGCTCGTCCGCCGCGGTGCAGAACCCCATCGGCGTGGCCAGCATCAGCCGTCACTGGAGCTACGCCTACGCCGACAACATCGGCAAGCCC